>JABAOG010000393.1_pt1 | contig 34073 bp, 33 predicted proteins | sample 7062131 | NCBI WGS metagenome assembly JABAOG01 (sample SAMN14538629, study PRJNA623070) | marine sediment metagenome | biome: marine biome [ENVO:00000428]; feature: marine pelagic biome [ENVO:01000023]; material: deep marine sediment [ENVO:00002113] | place: India: Arabian Sea | collected... | reverse complement strand
GCGGAGAGGGACCCGGAACGGTACGCGACGAGCCGATCGTCATCGGAGTCATCGTTTCGCTCTCCGGTGGGCTGAGCTCCGTCGGCGACCATCTCAGCAACTCGGCGCAGCTCGCCGTCCGCGAGATCAATGCCGCCGGCGGGCTGCTCGGTGGCCGGCAGGTCGAGCTCGTCGTCGTCGACGATCGGACCGATCGGGAGCAGGCGGTTCGGGTCGCCGAGGATCTCCTCGACCAAGGAGTCGTGGGGATCATCGGGGCTCTCTCCTCGTCGGCGACGGCGGACGTGCAGGAGCTGACGGCGGTCGCTCGGGTACCGCAGATCTCCTGCTGCTCCACTTCGCAGGATCTCACCGATATCCAATCGTCGGACGACCGCTTCCTCTTCCGTACGGTGTCGTCCGATGCGGTGCAGGCGCGGGTGCTGGCCGACCTCGCCGTCGACCGGAGCTGTGAGCGGCTCGCGATCCTCCACATCATGGACTCGTACGGCAGTCCTTTCGCCGACAGCATCCGCCAGAGCCTCGCGGGCGTGCCCACCGTGGACGTCGTCGAGGAGGTGCCCTTCATCGGTGGGCGCAGCGATTACGCTAGCGAGGTGGAGGCGGTGGCCACGGCCAACCCGGACTGCGTCGCGCTGGTGGCCTTCCCGGAAGATGGCGGCGAGATCCTCCGCGCCTGGAACAACCTCGCCTCTCCGCCGCCGGTGTTGTGGATCGGCACCGATGGTCTCAAGGACGGGGGCTTCCCGGCTGCCGCCGGCGACGCGAGCTTGGTGGAAGGCGTGATCGGTACCGCACCGATCACCGCTCCGGACACGCTCAGCGCGCACGCCTTCGCGGCTCACTACCAGATCACCTATGGGCAATCGCCGGGCATCTTCGGTGGCAACCAATACGACGCGGTCATCCTGATGGCGTTGGCGATCGAGAAGGCGGGGAGCACCGACGGGACCGCGATCCGCGATGAGCTGCGTGCGGTGGCCAACCGCGACGGCGAGGAGTCCAAGATCATCAGCGGCGAGGTCGATGAGGCGCTGGCCCTCCTGCAAGAGGGCGGGGACGTGGACTACGAGGGCGCGAGCGGGCCGGTGAACTTCGACGCCTCCGGGGACGTGGTCTCCGACTACGAGATCTGGGCCTACGACGTGACGAACGGTTTCGTCCGGGAGCGCACCATCTTCGCGTCCGAGCTGGAGTGATGAGGACACCCTTCACCATCGCGCTCGCGGCGCTGGCGCTCGCGAGCTGCGGCACGGAGACGGAGACCTTCGAGGTCTCCTTCCCGTCCGTGGAGGCATTTTCGCTCTCGGAGACCGTTCGAGTCTACGCGGTGGCCGCCGACACGGAGGAGGTCGGCGTTTGCTGGGATCTCCTGCAGCAGGTCGAGTTCGGCCCTCTGCCCGACGCGGTGGTGGACACCGGCCGGATCCCGACCTGTGAGTTTCGAAGCGGTGGGGTGGAGCTGCCCTCGGTGGGCGAAGGGCTGCGGGCGTATGTCGCCGTCGCCGAGGACGCCATGGGCGTGGCGCTCTTCAGCGGATGCACCTTCCAGGATGTCTACGCGGATCGGACCGAAGTGACGATCGTCCTCGCGCCCACGGCCGCCTACCGTGACCTGGTGGAGATGGAGATGCTGGAGCTCACCGGCTGCAGCGTGGAGGACCGATGTTCGGGCGCCTGTCCCTGATCGCGAGCGTGCTCTTCGCCGCCTCGCCGACGTTCGCGCAGACGACCCTCGACCGGGCGGAGAACGCCTACTCGGAGATCGACTTCCCGCGGGTCATCGAGCTGGCCAACCAGGCGCTCGAAGAGGGCGGGCACTCGCCGGCGGAGGTCGCTCGCATCTACGAGCTCATCGGCCTCGCGAACGCTGCGGAGCGGCAGGAGGATCCGGCGCGCGAGGCCTACGTGAAGATGCTCGCGCTGAGGCCGGACGCCGAGGTGGACACCAACCTCGCTCCACGCCTGCGCGGCCCCTTCCTCGAGGCCCGCGGCTTCTGGGCGTCCCGCGCGAGCGCGTTCGAGGTGGAAGCGCGGGTGGTGCGTGCCCGTGGCGCCATCCGCGTGGAGCTCTCCGACCCGCTCGGCATGGCGAGCGAGATCCGCGTGCTGAGCCGGGACCACGCGGCCATGGGCCCCATGGAGGAGACCCGGGTGCCCGCCGAGCCGGACGCGCTCGTCGACGTCCCCACGCTCCCCGACGCCCCGCAGATCGACTACGCGGTGCAGGTCCTCGACGAGCACGGGAACCGGCTCGCGGAGATCGGCACCGAGGACGAGCCGCACATCTTCGGCGAGGCCCCGGTGGTGGTGCCGCCGAGCGGCGGCGACGACGGGGCCTCGGAGGGGATCCCGATGTGGGTCTGGATCGTCGGCGGCGTGGTGGTCGCCGGGGCGGTCGCCATCGGACTGGGCTTCGGTCTGCGGGAAAAGCCGATCTCCCTGCAGAGCGCCGTCACGTTCGAGTGACGGGGTTTCGGCGGGCGGCCCCTTCCCCTATGGTCGGCCGCCCATGAGCCGACTCGACGAGCTGCGCCGCCCCTACCGTGACGACTACCTCGACTACGAGGCCCTCACCGCCCAGCTGGAGGCGTGGGCGGAAGCCTTTCCGGAGATCGCCCACCTCGAGTCCATCGCCGAGACGGCCGAGGGCCGCCAGCTCTGGGTGCTCACCATCGGCACCGACCCCGAGCGGCCACGGCCCGCAGCGTGGATCGACGGCAACATGCACGCGAGCGAGCTCGCCGGCTCGAGCGCGGCGCTCGCCGCGGCCGAGGCGGTGCTCGCCGTCCACCTCGGTGAGCGAGACGTGCCCGCGCCGATGCGCCGGACGATCACCGAGACCCTGGTGCACGTGCTGCCGCGGATGTCGCCCGATGGGGCGGAGGCGGTGCTGAAGACGCGCCGCTACGTCCGTTCGGTGCCGCGTGACGAGCGCCCGGCCACCGGCGAGCCGCGTTGGATCGCCGAGGACGTCGACGGCGACGGCGTCGCGCTCTTGATGCGCGTCGAGGACTCCGGGGGCGAGTTCGTGGAAGCTCCCGAATTCCCCGGGCTGCTCGTGCCGCGCGAGCTCGGCGACGAGGGGCCCTTCTACAAGCTCTATCCCGAAGGGACCATCGACGGTTGGGACGGCGTGGCCGTGCCCGACCCCGGCTTCCTCTCCGACAACGAGCCGGACTTGAACCGGAACTTCCCCGCGACCTGGGAGCCCGAACACGTGCAGATGGGCGCCGGACGCTACCCGATGAGCGAGGTGGAGTCGCGGGCGGTGGTCGAGTACACCGCGGCGCGGCCGCACCTCTTCGCCTGGACCAACTTCCACACCTTCGGTGGGGTGTTCATCCGCCCGCTCGGCCACGCACCGGACACCAAGATGCACCCCTTCGACCGGGGCGTGTACAAGCTCCTCGAGGGGTGGGCCGACGAGCTCACCGGCTACCCCACGGTCAGCGGCTTCGAGGAGTTCACCTACGAGCCGGGCAAGCGGTTGCACGGCGACCTGATCGACTACGCCTTCGAGCAGCGCGGGTGCATCGCGTGGGTCTGCGAGCTCTGGGACATCTTCGAGCAGGTGGGCTTCGAGCGGCCCAAGCGATTCGTCGAGCGCTACACGCGGCTGGACCGGGCGGACATCGTGAAGCTCGCCGAGTGGGACCGGGAGCACAACGAGGGGCGCGTCGTTCGGCCCTGGCGCGCCTTCGAGCACCCGCAGCTCGGCGAGGTCGAGCTCGGTGGCCTCGACCCGACCGTCGGCTTCTCGAACCCGCCGACATCGAAGCTGCCCGGCATCTGTGACGCCCAGGCCGAGCTCTTCGTGCGCATGGTCGCGATGGCCCCGCGGATCGTCGTGGCCTCCACCGAGGTGAAGCCCCTCGGCGAGGGTATCCGTCGCGTGAGCGTGCGGGTGGAGAACCAGGGCTACCTGCCGACCCCGATCCTGGAGAGCGCCCGCGAGCTCTCTTGGAACCAGGGGCTGGTGGTCGACGCCGAGCCGGTCGGTGGCGAGCTCGTCGACCCCGACCGGGGCCGGGAGCGGCTCGGCCACCTCGACGGTTGGGGCCGAGGTCGCCACTCCGGCTTCGGCGCTCTCTACTTCCAGCGGTCGAAGGGCACGGGCCATCGAGCGGTCGCGCACTTCGACGTCCGCGGGGGCACCGCGCTGAAGCTACGCATCTGGAGCCCCCGCACCGGGCGCATGGACCACCTCGTCGAGCTCGAGGGGTAGGGCCTCACTGAAGATTTCGCGTTCCGGCGAAATCGGCGACCGCCGTTTGCGAGAACGTGGCATTCCGGGCGCGACCCTGACTATGCTTCTTCCCGTTGGAGGTAAGGGGATGCGCAGCGAACTGAGAATTTTGGCGCTCTTCCTCGGCGCGTTCGCCTTCGCGTGTGGCGGCGGCGGCGACGAGGGAGCGGACCAGGACACGACCAGCGGCGGTGAGGATCCGTGGGCCGAGGTGGACCTCGGCGGCGACCATCGAAACATCGAGGTCGAAGACATGGAGGAGTCGCACCCGGAGCAGGTCGCGGACACCGAGCCGGAGGCGACCGGACCCGCTCGCATCACGGTGGTGAACCGCGCGAACGGCGAGGACCTCGGCGGCAACGTGAGCGTGCTGAGCCTCGACGGCGAGGTGGTCGAGAGCGGGCGCTCCGGCTCGACCTTCACTCTGGAGCCCGGCACCTATCGGCTCGCTGGCGAGATCACCAGCGACGACGACGTGCTCGGCAAGCCCAGCAAGCAGATGGAGGACACCGTCACCATCGAGCCGGGCCAGGAGGCGACGCTACCGGTCGCGTTCGCGGTGGCGAACATCAAGCTCCGCATCGAGCGCAACGGCCGAGTGGTGCGCACCTGGCAGGCCCAGCTCACCCGCCAGGGGAGCGAGGAGCCCATCAACCTCACGTCTCGCGATGACTTCCAGCACATCCAGGCTGGTCGCTACGACGGCACGGTGCGCTTCGGCTCCCATCGCGTGGAGGTGAACGACGTGATCCTCCAGGGCGGCTCGCGCGGCGAGATCCCGATCCGCGTCCAGTAGGTCGCGAGCTCAGCTCTCGGGAGCGAGGGCGCGGTACGCGCCGTCGAAGTAGACCAGCGGCGCCGCGCCCTCGGTGACGCGGCTGGCGATCACCTCGCCGATGTAGATCGTGTGGGTGCCCTCGTGGTGTCGGCTGCGCACCCGGCACTCGAGGTTGCTGAGCGCTCCGTCGAGGAGCGGCGTCCCGGTCTCGCCGGCCGTCCAGGGGATTCCCTCGAAGCGGTGGGCGGCGTCGCTCATGGCGAAGCGGGTGCTGATGTCTTCCTGGCCGGCGGCGAGGACGTTCACGCCGAAGACGCCGGAGCTCTCGATGACCTCGTGGGTGAAGCTCGCCTGGTTCGCGCAGACCAGCACCAGCGGCGGCTGCGCGGAGACGCTCGAGAAGGCGCTCACGGTCATCCCGTGAATCTGGCCGTCGACCACGCTGGTCAGGATGGTGATCCCGCTGGCCCAGGTTCGCATCGCCGCCTTGAAGGCGTCCGCATCGACGAGCTTCGTATCCACGGCGCGACCTTAGGCTGCGCGCAGCTGCGCCGCCAGCGCCGAGCCCTCGAGGCCCGTCCACTCGAGGCTTCGGGCCCAGAGCTCGCGGGCCGCGTGCTCGTCGAGCGCCGCCGGACTGGGCGGCTTCTGCGCCTCGTCGGAGAAGTAGCCCCCAGTGACCCCCTCGAGCGCGGGATCGGTCGCCAGGCGGATCGACGTCAGCGCGCCCTCGGCAGCGGTCTTCAGGAAGGGGCCGGCGATGCGGATGCCGATGCTGAGCAGGAAGCTGTCGCGCACCACGTCGGTCTGCACCGAGCCCGGGTGCAGCGCGTTCGAGACCACGCCGTGGCCGTCGAGGCGCCGGGCGAGCTCGTTCGAGAAGAGCACGTTGCACAGCTTGGTGCGCGCGTAGACGTCGAGGCCGACGTAGGGCGGCTCGCTCCCGACCAGCTCGCTCGGGTCGAGGCGCGCCGGCCGCTCGTGCAGCCGGGAGGAGACGTTCACCACCCGCGCCGCGCGACCGCTCCTGCCGCCCTCGAGGAGCCTCGGCGTGAGCAGCGCCGTCAGCAGGAAGGGCGCCAGGTGATTGACCGCGAAGGTGTCCTCGAAGCCATCGGCCGACTCCTGCCGCTCCTGGTGCCAGAGCCCGGCGTTGTTCACCAGCACGTGCAGGCCGTCGGGCGCCGCGTCGCTCACCTCGGCGGCCAGCCGTCGCACCGCGTCGAGGGAGGAGAAGTCCGCCCGGAACGCGCGCGACTCGGCGGCGCCCGCCGCCCGGAGCGCCCGGGTCGCTTCCTCGAGGCGTCCCTCGTTGCGGCCGGTGACCCACACGCTCGCGCCGAGCTTCCGCGCGATGCCGAGCGCGGTCTCGAGCCCGATGCCGCCGCTCCCTCCGGTGACCAAGACGTTCATGGCCCCCGTTCTACGACAAATGCGCCCGCGCGCGAGCCGCGCCACCCCTTCCGCGAGCATCACGGCCGAGGGCTCGCGTTCCTGGCCTCCGGCGCTATGTTCGCGACCCATGGGCAGCGAGGAGCCCAGCCATCGTTTCGTGGACCACACCGGCGACTTCGCCCTCGAGGTGGAGGCTGCGCACATCACCCAAGCGGTGGAGCGGACGGCGCGCGCGCTCTTGGACCTGTTGACCGACGCGCCGGAGAGCGTCGCCGAGGCCGAGATACGGCCGATCACTCTCGAAGCGCTCGACGGACCGAGCCTCCTGGTCGAGCTGGGGAACGAGCTCCTCTACCTCTTCGAGGCCGAGGGGTTCCTCTGGGCGCGCCTGGTGATCGACGAGGAGCGATCCAACCTGGGCGAGGGAGTGCTGGTGGGTGAGCTCCACGGCGAGCCCTTCGATCCCGAGCGGCACCCCATCGCGCGCCCCTTCAAGGCGGTGACTCACCACGGTGCATGCCTCGAGACGGACGACGAAGGGACCCACGCCCGCGTAATCGTCGACCTCTGAGCCCGTCCCCCTCATCACGAGCGGGACCATGAGTCGGACGCAACGAAAGAAGAAGCGCCGCCGGGAAGCGCGCCATCAGGCCCGTCGCGCGGAGCGAGTCCATGTGCCGATGGCGCCCAAGCCCTACGAGAGCCCGGTGCCGCTGGAGCGCGTGGACGAGGTGCGCTGGCGCATCCCGAAACGGGGCGCGATGCACGTCGACGGGATGATCTGGGCAGACGAGGCACTCCTGCCGAATCTACGGACGGATCGGAGCCTGGAGCAGGTCGCCAACGTGGCGACCCTGCCCGGCATCGTGGGCGCCTCGATGGCGATGCCCGACATCCACTGGGGCTACGGGTTCCCCATCGGCGGCGTCGCCGCCTTCGACCTGGACCGGGGCGTCGTCTGCCCGGGAGGGGTCGGCTACGACATCAACTGCGGGGTGCGACTCCTGGCTGCGGACGTGAGCGAGGGCGATGTTCGCGGCAAGCTGCCCCAGCTCCGGGACGCGCTCTACGCGGCGATCCCCGCGGGGGTCGGATCCCAACGCGGCGACCGCCACCTCACGAGCGCTCGGCTCGACGCTGTCCTGACCGGCGGGCTGAAGTGGGCCGTCCAGGCCGGCTATGCGACCGAGGACGATCGCGAGCACGTCGAGGAGGCGGGCTGCCTCGAGGGGGCGGACGGCGAGCAGGTCTCCGACCGCGCGCGCAAGCGCGGCCTCCCCCAGCTGGGCACCCTGGGCTCCGGGAATCACTTCGCGGAGGTCGGCGTGGTGGACACGATCTTCGACGAAGAAGCCGCCGCGGCGTACGGCCTGCGCGAGGGAGCGATCACTTTGATGATCCACTCGGGCTCGCGGGGTCTCGGTCACCAGGTGTGCACCGACTTCCTCTCCGAGATGCTCGAGGCGGCGGCCCGGCACGACATCGCGTTGGTCGATCGGCAGCTCTGCTGTGCGCCCGTGGCCAGCCCACCCGGGCAGCGCTACATGGGTGCCATGGCGGCGGCGGCGAACTTCGCCTTCGTCAACCGGCAGCTGATGGCGCACGCGGCCCGCGGGGTCATGGACGACCTCTTCGGCGCGACGCTGAGCACGGTGTACGACGTGTGCCACAACATCGCCAAGGTCGAGACGCACACGGTGCCTGGCGAGAGCGAGCCGCGCCCCCTGCTGGTCCATCGCAAGGGCGCCACCCGAGCGCTCGGCCCCGGACACCCGAACGTCCCAGAGGTGTATCGGGCGCTCGGCCAACCGGTGATCATCCCCGGCGACATGGCCCGCTACTCTTTTGTCCTGCGCGGCGCGGAGCGTTCGAGCCAGACCTTCGGCTCCGCGTGCCACGGCGCCGGGCGGCTGCTCTCCCGGGGCGAAGCCAAGCGCCGCTTTGCGCGCACCGACGTGCGAGCCGAGCTCGAGAGCGCCGGCGTGCTCGTGCGGGGCGCGTCGAGGGCGACGGTCACCGAGGAGATGCCCGAGGCCTACAAGGATGTCGTCGAGGTCGTCGATGTGGTCGACAAGGGTGGGCTGGCCACCAAGGTGGCCCGCCTTCGGCCGCTCGTCTGCGTGAAGGGCTGAGCCCTGCGTCCCGGTGGGTGTGGCGACGGGCCCCGCGCGAAACCTTTTACCGAAGGCCACCGCCGAGTGCGCAACGGTTTCGCGATCCCGCGCGGCGACCGCCGGTCATGAGCGCTTTTCTCGACGACAGGCCGGGGCGCGCCCCGGCTGGTGTGCCCTTTGCACGAGGACCGCCCTTCAACGATCGAGACGGCCTCATGGGCCCGCAAAGGGGGAAGAACGATGATCATGCGTATCTGGAGGCGAACGAAGCCACCCGTCGGCCGCCTCGCCGGCGTGTTTCTCGGCGGTTCGGCGTTCGGTGGCATCGCCGTTGGAGTGGCCATGATGCTGCTCTCGCCGCGCCCCCGGCAGGGAAGCGAATCGCAGTGGGAGGGCGAGGCGTAGCGGGCCCTGTCGAAGGCTAGAGCGCGGTCAGGTGGCCGAAGCGCTCCACCGCGGCGGTGCCCGCCTCCTCGAGGAGGGCATGCAGATCGCGGCGGCGGATGTAGCGCTCCTCGCGCCTGCCCTCGCCGTCCTCGACCTTGAGGGTCAGCTCGTGGTCGTTGGGCGTTCGCTTGGCGAGCTCGGTGACCACGGGGGCGAAGGCGTTGGCGATGCGGTCGATCGCCAGCAGGGTCTGCCCCTCGGCGAGCACGTCGTGGCCCTCGATGCGGACGGCGGCCACGCTCTCGCGGGCGGCGAAGGCGCGCTCGGCGGTCACCTCGAGCGCCTCCCAGAGCCCTTCGAGCTTCTCGGCGTCGGAGGGCACGGCCGGGAACATGCTCATCCCGTCGGCGCTCTCCCGCTCGATGGTCACGTCGACCGCTTCTCCGTCACGGGTGAGCTCGAGGAGCAGCGGCGGCTTCTTCCCGCCCGGCTTCTTCTGCAGCCGCACCTCCGCGCGGCTGGGCATCAGCCTCGCCTCGACCACCACGTGGTCGCCGATGCGGACCAGCTCACGGGTCATGTCCCGGCGCAGGAACTTCTTCTTCATGCCCACCTGAACCTCCATCGCGCCGGCGACGGAGGAGACGGTGCGCCGCTCGTCCCAGCCGGGGACGCCGGCCTCGCCGACCAGGTAGTCGACCTTCACCTCGCCGGGGAAGGCGCGGGTGACCGTGAAGCCATAGTCCGAATCGCGGAGCCGGATCACCGTCTGGCTCGGCACTCCGCCGAGCTCGGTCTCGAGGAGCAGCTGCTCCAGCTCCGCGCGCATCACCCGGCGGTGCGCGATCGTCTGGTCGTGGGCGGAGCCGTTCTCGCGGCGCAGCCGCGCCTGCTCCCCGGCCTCGGTCTCGCCGGCGAGCTGGTCGACCAATGTCCGGAGCCGCTCGGAGAGGCTCTCGGCGAGGGGGCCGGCGTCTTCGGCCGTGACGTCGGCGGTCTGTAGCGCCGTCTTGGCTTCCTCGACCCAGTGGTCGAGGCCCTCGAGCGCCCGGGCCGTACGGGCGGCGTCGACCTCCCGTTCGGTCTCGAGCTGCTCGATCTCCGCCTCGAGGGCGGCAATCCGCCCGCCGTGGAGGAGCAAGCGCTCGAGCCCCGCCAGGAAGTCGAAGGGATGCGGGAAGGGCGTCGAGTCCGCGTAGAGATAGCGCACTTCGGGGGGAGGGTAGCCGTAGTGAAGGGCCCTTCGGCAGCACTTTTCCGCATTGCGAGCTATAAGCGCGGCCATGGCCGCTCCCACCTCGCCGCACACGCTCGTCCATCTCCTCGCTCACTGGGCCGAGAAGCGCCCCGCGCAGCCGGCGATCCACGGCAAGCGCAACGGCCGCTGGTTCCGCCTGAGCTGGTCCGAGTACCTGCAGCGCTCGCGGGCGGTGGCCAGGGCGCTGATCCATCTCGGTCACGAGGTCGGCGAGAAGGTGGTGCTGCTCGGCGCCAACCGACCCGAGTGGGTACAGATCCAATCGGGGGCGCAGATCGCGCGCGGGGTCCCGGCGCCCATCTACGGCACCAGCACGCTCGAGCAGACCGCCTACATCATCGAGAACTCGGAGTCGCGCTTCTGGTTTTGCGACGGCGAGGACCAGGTGGAGAAGCTCCTCGAGTGCGAGGCGCGGGAGCTCTGCCCGAAGGCGCTCAAGATCATCACCTTCCTGCCGGTGGCCCACGACGACGAGCGCGTGATGAGCCTCGCGGACTTCATCGCCCTCGGGCAGGAGCAGAAGGACACCGAGGTCGACGCGCGCTTCGACGCGCTGACCGACGACGAGACCTGCCTGATGATCTACACCTCCGGCACCACCGGCGTGCCCAAGGGGGTGGAGATCGACCACGGCGGTCAGATGCTCATCGGCCGCTCGGTGCTGAAGCTCGCGCCGGAGTTCGGCGATGGACGCGCCGAGTACCACCACGTCAGCTACCTGCCGCTGAGCCATCAGGCCGAGCAGATCCTGACGAACATCGCGACCCTGACCGTCGGCGGTCAGGTCTACTTCTGCCCGGAGATCGCCCAGGTGAAGGACTACCTCACCGAGGTCCGGCCGACGGTCTTCCTCGGTGTGCCTCGGGTTTGGGAGAAGTTCGAGGCGGCGCTCCGGGCGCGCCTCGGCGAGGCGACCGGCATCCGGGCCAAGCTCGCCCAGTGGGCGCGAGACACCGAGTACGCCTGCTTCGAGGAGCAGGTTCGCCGCGGCGTGCGTCCGGAGCAGTACATGCCCATCCAGCGACGGATCGCGCGCAAGCTGGTCATCGACAAGGTGAAGACCGCCCTCGGCCTCGACCGACTGACCTTCGCGCTCACCGGATCGGCGCCGATGGCGCCGCGCACGCAGGAGTTCTTCGCGAGCCTGGGCATCGCCATCAACGACGCCTACGGGCTCACCGAGACCAGCGGCGTGGCGACGATCAGTGACCCGCTCCGGCCGCGCTTCGGCACCGTGGGCAAGCCCCTCGGCGGCGTGGAGATCCGCATCGGCGACGAAAGCGAGATCCAGCTCAGGGGCCGGAACATGGTGAAGGGCTATTTCAAGATGCCCGACAAGACCGCCGAGCTCTACACCGACGACGGCTGGCTCAAGACCGGCGACCAGGGCGCCTTCGACGACGAGGGCAACCTGAAGATCACCGGCCGCATCAAGGAGCTCATCATCACCGCGGGCGGCAAGAACGTCGCCCCGGTCGAGCTCGAGCACTACGTCGCCCCCATCCCCGGCGTCGGCCAGGTCGTCGTGGTCGGGGACCGCAAGCCCTTCCTCAGCGCCCTGATCACCCTCGACCCCGAGAACCTCGGCGCGCTCGCCGAGGCCGCGGGCACCCGCCAGGCGCCGATGGCCGAGATGGCCGCCGACCCGAAGGTGAAGGCCTTCTTCGAGCGCGAGATCGAGACCCGCTGCAACGCGAAGGTCGCGCGCTACCAGACCATCAAGAAGATCCACGTCCTCCCGAACGAGTTCACCGTCGAAGGTGGCGAGCTCACCGCCAGCATGAAGCTCCGCCGCCCGCAGATCGTGGAGAAGTACGACCGGGAGATCGAGGCCTTCTACGCCGGCGGCACCAAGAGCACCCCCGCTCGCGCTTGACCCCTGGGGGGGTGAATCGAGCGCCAACGAAAGTGTCACCCATTTGGGCAGTGTGTCGGGTTGGCGCACCCTTCTCGTCACGCCTGCGATCGCTGCCATGGCGGAGGGCCACGGAATCGTTGCATAAAGTGTGACCTTCCGGTCGCGTTTCAGTGTGGTCCGACTTTTGCTGAACATGCCGGCCGAGGAGTGGGGAACGGTTGGATGGCCCCGCTCCGGGGAGAACGAACGTGGGTGACGAGGACGAGATCAAGCTCGGCCGCAGGGGATTTCTGCGCATCGGGGGAACGGGCGTCGCGGTGCTGGGCTCCGCGGCGGGGACGGGACTGTTGAGTGGCAAGGCACTGGGCTCCTCCTGGATGCTCCCGGACACCGACCCGGAGACGCCGGACTCGCACGAGATCAAGACGATCAAGGCGATGGCCGACACCTTCATCCCCAACTGGGATGGGGACCCGGGCGCGCTCGAGTCCGACGCCTTCGCGACCATCAACGACCCCTACTACGGTGTGAACCCCTACATCTCCGAGGTGCAGGCCGACCTCGATGATTGGTGCTGGTGGACCTACTTCTGGGCGGACTTCATCGAGCTCGACAGCGGCGACCGCACCCAGGCCCTCGAGGAGCGGATGGGCTACCACGGCTCGACCATCGAGTCTTGGTACAAGGACGCCTACGAGGGGATCCTCGCGCTCACGAAGATGAACTACTTCGGCGGGCTGGAGAACTCGGTCGGCACCAACTACATCGGCTACCCGGGCGAGAGCGCCGGCTACGCGCCGAACAGCGCCGCAGGCGCCTACCACTCGTCGGACACGCCCAAGTCGATCCCGGACAACAACTCGACGGGTGTCTACAGCTACATCTACGTATCCGGGCCGGGCACGGTGAGTCAGCTGAAGGTCTCGCTGAACATCACCCACACGTGGCAGGGCGATCTGAAGGTGCGCCTCTACGCGCCCGACTGGACCCTGCACACGCTCTGGGACCGCTCGGGGGGCTCGGCCGACGACGTCGTCCTGCACGACGTGGACGCCAGCAACACCTTCAACGGGAGGTCCGCGCAGGGGTGGTGGCGGCTGCGCGTCAGCGACCACGCTGGCTACGACACCGGCCAGCTCAATTTCTGGTCATTCAAGCTTCGCACGAACCTGGACGGCTGAGGGGGAAGAGAAATGGCACACGTCATCGTCATCGGTTCCGGGTTCGGCGGCTCCATCGCGGCCAAGCGGCTCACGGAGGCCGGCCACACGGTCGCGATCCTCGAGCTCGGAGAGGACATGCGCGATCCGGCGAAGCTGGAGCAGTCGCAGGACACCAAGTACATCCTGCGGCTCTTCCGCGACTACCCGGTCGACTACTTGCAGGCGAAGCCGAAGGTCGTCGTCACCCAGGGCATGGGCTTCGGCGGCGGCTCGTTGGTCTACTCCGGCATCCACCTGCGCGCGCCCTCGAGCGCCTTCTCCGGGTGGCCGAGCGGCTACACCCGCGCGAACCTCGACCACTACTACGGCCGGGTCGAGCAACGGCTCGGGGTGGCGCCGCTGCCAGACGCCTCGAGCTATCCACGCTCGCAGGCGTTCGCCGCGGGTGCCTCCGCCGCGGGCTTGCCCGCGCCGGTCGCCAATCCCGTCGCCATGACGGGCTGCACGAAGTGCGGTTGGTGCATCCCCATCTGCAAGTGGGGGAAGAAGAACACCATGCAGCACACCTACCTGCAGGATGCGCTGAACACCGGTCGGCTCTCGGTCTGGACCAACCGAAAGGCGAAGTACATCGCCAAGTACGGCACCAAGTACCGGGTGGTCTACTGGAAGACCGACAGCGCGGTCGACAACTACCACATGGTCAACAGCGGCAGCCTCTACTACCAGGAAGCGGATTGGGTGGTCGTCGCCTGCGGCGCGATCGAGACCCCCGCGCTCCTCGAGCGCTCGCGCTACGACTCGCTGCCCAGCGGCTACACACGCATCGCGAGCTTCGACATGTCGAACGTCGGCAACGGCATCGACGGCACCGGCGACTTCATCCAGGGCGGCTTCGTCCCGCAGCAGATGGATGGCTTCAAGGGCGCGGTGATGATGAACCACATCGACATGGGCGACTATGTCCTCGAGGACATCGGAGCCATTCCGGTCGGGCCGGCCGTGAAGCTCGAGTCCAGCTTCCAGGGCATCAGCAAGACGTGGGGGCTCGCCTACAAGCAGAAGTTCAAGGACTACGGCCGGCACATGCTCGCCGTGGGTGTGATGGGCAAACAGGGCAACGGCACCCTGGGGAACATCCAAGCCTGGGACGACGACGGCAACGCGGCGGTCAGCAACACCGCCTATCAGCCGCCGACCGGCTCACTGGAGGCGGCGCGCTCGATCATCACCGCGCAGGGCGGCGAGATCGCGGACACGCCGTGGGAGCGAAGCGGCACGGCGGCGACCGTCCACCCGGTGGGCGGGTGCAAGATGGGCTCGTCCAGCAGCTACGCGGTCCAGTCCACCGACCTGCAGGTGCGAAACAACCCGGGGCTCTTCGTCATCGACGGGAGCGTGCTCCCGGGCAGCCCCTTCCGGAACCCCTCGCACACGATCGCGGCCGTGGCCGAGCGCGCGATGGACGTGATCCTCGGCGTGCACCCATACTGGTACTGGCCGAGCTGACCCGAGGGTGGCCGCTCCCGAGGACACCGGCCGCTCCCATCCCATGCCCTGGCTCACCCCCGACGCCTTCCTGGATGCCTGGGGGCCCCTCGCCGAGGGGCTCCGGGAGGAGCGGGATCCGACCGGCGGGGAGGACGCGCTCGCCGAGGCGCTGAGGAGCGATCCCCGGCGCCTCGTCGCGCTCGTGGCGGAGTCGGGGTCGGGCAGCTCGCGGCTGGCGCTCGAGTTGGCGCGAGGCTTCGCGCATGCCTTCTACCCCGACCCGCGACGGCTCCCACACCCGGAGGCCGATCGCGCGGCCCTCGAGGAGCGTCTGGCGGCCGTGCCTGACGCCGAGCGAGCGCTGGTGGTCCTCGACGGACCCGACCCCCGCCGGGCGACCCGGCATCTGCGCGGGCTGCTCTCTCGGGCGCTCCATCCGGGCCTCCGGGTCCTGGTTCCATGCGCGCCCCAGATGGCTCGGCGGCTCTCCCGGCTCGGGGGCGACTACCCACAGGGGAGCGCCCTCGTCGCGGCGCTCGGTCGTGAGCCGGCGCCGCCGGCGCCGCTCCCCGCCGAGGTGAGCGCCGAAGCGCTGCTGCCGCTGGCGCTCATCGGCCGCTTGTCCGTGGGCTCCCCCCTCGCCGATTCGGCGTGGGTACGCTCGGGGCTCGCCGCCGAGACCGAAGGCGAGCTCGTCTCGCTCCTCGGCGAGCGGCAGGGGAGGGCGGTGATCGAGGCGACCCTGCTCACCGAGGAGGGCCCGGCGCGGCTCGAGGCGCTCTTCGAGCAGGCCCCCGAGCTCCGGCCCCGGGCTCTCGAGACGCTCCTGCATCTGAGCGACGGGGAGCTCCCGGCGCCGCTCCTGAAGGCCTGCATTCCCCTCACCGCGGAGGCCCTGCCCGACCCGCGGGAGCTCTTCGAGCGGGCCATCCCGTTGGCCCCGCCCGCCCTGGCCGCGTTGGCCGAGCGTGCGGCGGTTCTGGTGGAGGCGGGCGACGAGAGCGCTCGGCTGCACGCCGTGCTCGCCTTCGCGGCGCGTGCCGGCGGCCGCCACGCCGATGCGGTCGGTCATCTCCACGGTGCGCTCACCGCCGAGCCGAGCTCGCTCGAGCGCGCGGTGGAGGTTGCCGGCGCCACTCGCGACCTGGCGCTGGCGGAGGCGGTGGCGGAGCGCGCCGAGGCGGAGGGTGACGACGCGACGTGCGCGTTGGCCCTTCGGCAGGTGGCGACCCTGCGTTATGCCGCCGAGGACCTCGAGGGAGCGCTCGAGGCCAACGAGGCGTGGGCCGCGGTCGAGGATCGGCTGGGTCGGGTCGCGGCGGCCGCAGCCGCGCGCGCCCGAGCGGCGACCCTGGCCGGTGAGCTCGTCCAGGTCGAGCGGGCTCATGGCCTGGTGAGCGCCGCGCTGGCCGGCCGCCGCGCCATCGGTGAGGTGCGCGGGCAATGCTTCTGTCTGTACCGGCTGGCCGAGCTCTCGGTGGCGCTGCGCCGAAAGGACGAGGCGGTGGCCCACCTCGAAGAGGCGCTCGAGCTCTCGCGGACGCTCCAGGATCCGACCGGCGAGGGCTACTGCCTCTGGATGCTCGGCGCGCTGGCCGACAAGCGCGGCGACGCGGGTCGCGCGGCCGAGCACTATGCGGAGTCGGTCGATGCCTATGCCCGCGCGGGCCGGGTCCCCGATCGGCTGATGGCCTCGCTGGTCCGAGCGCGTGCCCAGACGCCGGGCGCGGAGGAGATCGCCGAGGAGTCCGGCGCCGGCGTGGAGCTGCCCGAGGTGCCCGAGGGCGCCGTGGAGCGGCTGGTGCAGATCGGAACCAAGCCCTCATCGTGAGTCGGGCCGTCGGTCGCCGGCTCGCGCTCGCCGCACTCACCGGGGCCCTCTGGTCGCTCGCCTTCCCGTGGCCGGGCGCGTGGCCACTGATCTTCGTGGCGCTCGCCCCGCTCCTGCTCGCGGTTCACGAGCAGCCGGCACGCACCGGCCTGGGGCTCGGCTGGGTGGCGGGGACGGTGGCCTTCGCGGCGCTGCTCCGCTTCCTGGGCCCGCTCTCCACCCTCGGGCTGTCCACCCTGGCGGCCTACCTGGGGCTCTATGTGGGGGCCTTCGGCGCCGCCGCCGCGGCGCTCTCTCGATGGCGCTCGCCGCTGGCCCCGCTCGCGCTGGTGGCCACCTGGGTGGCCCTCGACTGGGTGCGCGGCTTCCTGCTGGGCGGCTTCGGATGGGGGGCCCTCGGCTACGCCTTCGCCGAGGCGCCGGTCTTCGCGCAGCTCGCGGCGTGGGGCGGCGTCTCGTTGCTCTCCGCGTGCGCGGTCGCGACGAGCGCGGCGGTGGCGGCGATGGTGACGCGGATGCGCGAGGGTCGGCGCCGCGCCGCGCTCGGACCGATGGGCATCGCGCTGGCGGTCCCCGCGCTCATGGGGTTGCAAGGGATGCTGGCGATGGCCGGCGAGACGGATGGCGCCACGCTGGCGGTGAGCGTGGTCCAGGGGGATGTCTCACCCCTCCATCGATGGGGCAGGCGGGGCATCGCCGAGTCGCTGATCCGCTACGGGAGCCTGACCGACCAGGCGGTTGCCGAGCGCCCCGACCTGATCCTCTGGCCGGAGACGGCGATCCCGACGGTGCTCGAGAGTCAGGGGCTCGCGGCGCGACGCCGTGGGCTGCAGCGCCGGGCGCGCGAGCAGTGGCAGGTGCCGGTTCTCTTCGGACTGGCCGAGCGCGGGGAGGGCGAACGGCTCTACAACGCCGCGGCCGTGCTCCGCCCCGATGGATCGATCGAGATGGGCTATCGAAAGCGGCGCCTCGTGCCCTTCGGGGAGATCCGTCCGGACGTGCCGCTGATGCGCGACATCCCGCTGGTGCTTCCCGGCCCCGAGCTCACGCCCGGTGCCGGCGGCCCGCCCTTCCCCATCGGCGAGCACCGGGCCGGAGTGCTCATCTGCTTCGAAGACCTCTTTCCCCGGGAGGCGCTGGCCCGCGCGCGGGAGGCGGACCTGCTCGTCGCCATCACCAACGATGGTTGGTTCTCCGCGAGCGGTCGCAGCCAGCACCTGGGGGTGACCGTGCTCCGAGCGATCGAGACCGGGCGGCCGATCGCCCGCGCGGCGAGCACCGGGGTGAGCGCGCTCATCGATGCGCGAGGCCGCGTGCTCGCCGAGCTTCCCGCGGGGCGCGGCGTGACCCGCGCCGCTCTCACCCCGCGGACTGCCACGACCCTCTATGCTCGCGCCCCGGACGCGCTCCCCCTCGGCAGCGTGCTCTTCTCCGTCGCGTGTCTCGCGCACCTCGCGATGCGCCGCCGGTCCTCCTAGGGCGCCAGGTCGGCGGTCGAGAGCGAGACCTGCATCACTCGCTCGATCGGCGGTGCGCCGGGGACCGGCCAGCTGGCGTCGCCGACTCGCTCGAGCACACAGGCCGTCAGACCTTCGACCTGGATCTGGTCGTCCATCACCGTTGGCTCACGGGCGAAGGCCTCGCCATGCTCGACCACGAGCGTGTAGCGCAGGATCACTCGCTGGTGACTGCCCTGGGTCGCTTCGAGCTCGTCCCAGCAAGGGCGCACCGCGTCGATGACCTGGCCGTCGGCCGTACGCACCACGGTGGCCAGCGGCACGACCTCGTCGGCCTCCTCGCTCTCCGCCTCCGGCTCCTGTGGCGGCTCGGGGGCCGCTTCCGCCCCGGCGGGTCCCGCGTCGCCTTCGGGGCCGCCGCCGACCGGCTCGAAGGCTGGCCCGTTCTCATCCGCCTCGCCTCGGCTTGCGCCCGAGGCATCGGTGGAGTCCTGCGGCTCACTCGCGCCACGCAGCTGCCAGAGGCCCAGCGCTGCCAGCGCCGCCAGGAGCAGTGGCACGCCCACCCGGATCCACGCCGCTGGTCGATCCTCGGCCACCCGTCATTGGTAGCCGATGAGAGGACCGTCTGTCGACGGCGGGCCGGTGAGATGCAAGCGGGGCTGGCCCATCCCCCCTCGCGGACCCGGTGCCTCGCCGACGCAACGAGTTGAAACGGCCGCTGAAACACCGAAAGGCCGCCGAGGGCCCACAGACGCCGTTTTCCCTTGTGAACACGGCGTCGATGCATGGCACGTGGGTTGCTCCCCAATTCCACGTTCCCGTGGCCACCTCCGTCAAATCGTCTCTCCCAGGACCCGCCTCGTCCGCTCGAAGCGCCGAGGCGGGTTCGTTCTTTCGGCGGCAAGGGCTCGCCGCCGACCTGCAGGCGGCAGCGACGGTGTCCTTGGTGGGCCTGCCCCAATGCCTGGCCTACGCGATGATGTCCGGCGTCCCCCCGGCCTACGGACTGGTCACCGCCGTGGTGCCCGGAGCCGTCGCCGCGCTGGCGGGGCGAAATCCTTTCGTGATCACCGGGCCGACCAACACCACCGGTCTGCTGATCCTGGCCGCCATCTCCCCCTGGCTGGGTGAGAACGGGCTGGTCTCCGGCGCCGCGGGGTTGGCGGTCGTCGCCACCCTCTCGCTCCTCGCGGGCCTGGTGCGGCTCGCGGCGACCTACGTGGGGGCGGAGAAGCTCCTCCGCTTCTTCCCGGAGTCGGTGCTCGCGGGCTTCACCACGGGCGCCGCCGTGCTGATCGTCATCAACCAGCTGGACGAGGCCCTCGGCCTGCCGGCGGTCAGCGGTGGCAGCGTGCTCCACGCGCTCCGCGGGGTCTGGGACCACTTCGCGGCCCACGTGTTGCCCTCGACCGCGGCCGTGGGCCTCGCGGTCGGGACCGCCGTGGCCATCGGTCTCGCGAAGCGCTGGCGTCCCCGCTGGCCGGTGGCGCTGATCTCGGTGGTGGTCGCGTCGGTGGTGGCGTTCACCCTCGGGCTGGACGCGAGCGCGGGGCTCCCGGTCGTCGCGGACCGGGCCGCCGTGCCGACCGGATGGCCCGAGGTGGCGCTCCCCACCCTGGACCTCGAGGTGATCCGTGGCCTCCTGCTGCCCGCGGCGGCCATCGCCCTGCTGGGAACGCTCGAGCTCACCGTCTCGGTCGGGGCCAGCGGCATCCCCACCGACATGCGCCGCGAGATCCGCGCTCAGGGCGTGGCGAACGTCGCGGGCGCGTTCGGCGGCGGCTTCCCTGCGTCGGCGAGCCTCACCCGCTCGGCGCTCCTGCGCCTCGGCGGCGTCGCCAGTCGGCGGGCCGCCCTGCTCGCGGCGCTCCTGGTCGTGCCGCTGCTCTTCTTCGCGGCGCCGCTCATCGAGGCCATCCCGCTGGCCAGCCTCGCCGGCGTCCTGCTGATCACCGCCGTGCGGATGATGAATCGCGAGCGGCTCCGCCGCCTCTGGCGCACCGCCCCGGAGACCCGGATCCTCCTGGCCGCCACCCTGGTCGGGACCCTGGTGCTCCCTCTCGAGTGGGCCATCATCGGTGGCGCGGCGCTCGCGGTGGCCATCCACCTGCACCACACGAGCGAGCCGCGCCTGCGCGCATACGCGGCCCAGGGCGACGGGCTGGTTCCGCTCATCGAGGACCCCACGGCGGAGACCGTGGTGGTCGAGGTGAGCGGCGACCTGCACTACGCGGCCGTCCCCGCCTTCGTCGACCGGGTACACCAGCTGGTGCCCGAGAGCGCGCGCCACGTCGTCCTCGACCTCGAGCACGCCCACGAGATCCGCTTCGCCGCCGCCGACGCGATCCGGCGCCTGGACGAGGAGCTGACGGAGCGCGGCGCCGATCTCTCCCTCGCGGGCGTCTCGGACGCGGCCCACGAAGCGCTCGACGCCGCCGGCTGTCACTCGGCCTGGATGCCGTGTCGCGCGGTGCCGGGCGCGAGCCTCCGCCGCTGCGTCGCGCTCCAGCGCGAGGACGCCGCCGAGCCGCCAGACGAGTTGCCCTGAATCGGCCTCATCATCGCGGCACAAAACGACCCACCCACCTGGTGGCGCGTCATGGTTTCCTGCGTCGGATCCGGTGAGCCCCCGGCCGGCTTCGGCCGGTTCGAATCTTGCTGTGGCAGTTCCGCCATGAAGAGCTTGATCTCGATCGCGGTGCTCGGCGTTCTCTTCGCCGGTTGCACCACCTGCTCCCGCGAATCGCGCTGGTCCGTTCGCGTGTCCGTGGAGGGCTCGGACGGCGCGCCGCTGGCTGCCGATGCCGTCACGTTCGCCTACGCCGGCGAGCCGGTCGACCGCGACTGCCTTTGGTTCGAAGCCGAAGACCTCTGGACCTGTGGCGAAGAGGCCGATGGAGCCCTGGTCGTGAGCGTCGTTCGTGGCACCCAACGAGTCGACCGCGAGGTCACGGTGAGCGCCGACGAGTGCCATGTCCGGACCGAAGAGATCACTGTCGTCCTCGACGAGTAGCTGCGGTTATCATTCCCCGATGAGCATCGAGGGAAAGAAGTTCTGCATCATCGGTCAGCTCGACTCCCAACCGCGGGACGAGGTCGAATTCGGCCTCTATGACATCGGGGGCGATCCGGTGAAGACGATCAGCAAGTCGGTGGACTTCGTCATCGCCGGCAAGGACCCGGGCAAGCGTCTCGAGGAGGCGAAGGAGTTGGGCATTCCGATCCTGGACGAGGGCGACATCGGCGCGCTCTTCGAAGGCAAGTCGGTCGAAGAGATCCTCGCGAGCAAGTAGCCGCGGCCTGCCCGCGGGGAGAGGAGCTTCCCGTGGCGGCGACTACTCCAGCTCGAAGCGGAAGTCTTCGATGACCGGGTTGGCCAGGAGCTTGGCGCACATCTCCTGCAGCTCGTTCTCGGCCTTCGATCGGTCGCCTTCGTCGAGCTCGATCTCCACGAGCTTGCCGACGCGGACCTTCTTCACGTCGTCGTGGCCGAGGGCGTGGAGCGCTCGGCGGACGGCGTCGCCCTGGGGATCGAGGACCTCGGTCTTGAGGGTGACGTACACCTTTGCCTTCACGACGCTTCTCCTGAGTCAGCTGCGAGGCCCAGGTTCCGGCGGATGCGCGGGAGCGGGTCCTCGGTGTTCGGTTCGAAGGCCTCGCCGCGGATCACGTCGATGGCCTCGATGTAGCGACGGGTCGCTTCGACCCGGACGTCGTCGGGGATCTCCGGGCTCGGCCCGTCGCCGTCGTAGCCCACGCTCTTGAGCCACTTCCGCACGTACTCCTTGCTGAAGCTCTCCGGCTCCTCGCCGGCGGCGAAGCGCTCGGCGTAGCTCTCGGCGTACCAGTAGCGGCTCGAGTCGGGGGTGTGGATCTCGTCGATGACGACGATGCGTCCGTCCTCGGTCTTGCCGAGCTCGTACTTGGTGTCGACCAGGATGAGGCCCTGCTTCGCGCAGTGCTCCTGGCCGAAGGCGAAGAGCGCCTTGGCGTACTCGGCGGCCTGGTCGAAGTCCTCGGCGGAGATCTTCCCCATCGCCAGGATCTCGTCGCGGCTCACGCTCACGTCGTGGTCGCCCTTGGCGGCCTTGGTGCTCGGGGTGAGCAGGGGCTCGGGGAGCTTCTGATGCTTCTTCAGGCCATCGGGCAGCGCGTGGCCGCAGAACTCGCGCTCGCCGCGCTCGTAGTGGGTCCAGATGCTGGTCGAGGTCACGCCGGTGATGTAGGCGCGCATGACCATCTCGACCGGGAGCGGCTCGCACTCGTCGCCGACCATCACGTTCGGGTCGGGCACCTCGAGCAGGTGGTTGGGCGCGATGTCCTTGGTCTGCTCGAACCACCAGGCGGCGATGGTGTTGAGCACCTGCCCCTTGTAGGGCAGCAGCCCGAGCACCCGGTCGAAGGCGCTGATCCGATCGCTGACGATGATCGTGCGCTTGCCGTCCTTGGTGTAGTTGTCGCGGACCTTGCCTTCGTACTTCTCACCGAGCTCGGGGAAGTCGGTGCCGGCGAGGGTGCGGCTGAGACCTTCGCGGAGCGTCTGCATCAGCGCTTCGCTGGTCACGCGCCGGCACCTTCGGCGAGGGCCCGGTCGATGATGGTGTCGATGTGCTGCAGCGCGTGGCTCAGGTCGAGCTGCGCCTCGATGGTCGCGGTGTCGAGGCGGGAGGTGATGTCCTCGTCGCCGAGCAGGTTGTCGCGGAAGGAGCCCTCGCCGTGGAAGGCCTTCATCGCGTTGCGCTGCACCAGCACGTAGGCGTCCTGCCGGCCCATGCCCGAGTCGACCAGCGCGAGGAGGATGCCCTCGCTCGCCCACAGGCCCCCGGTCATGTCGAGGTTCTTCTTCAGCTTCTCCGGGTAGACCACCAGGTCGGCGATGACCTTCTCGCAGCGGTCGAGCATGAAGGCCAGCGTCGCCGTCGCGTCCGGGAGGATCATCCGCTCCACCGAGGAGTGGCTGATGTCGCGCTCGTGCCAGAGCGCCACGTTCTCGAGGCCGGGCACCACCGCCGCGCGGACGACGCGGGCCAGCCCGGAGAGGTTCTCGGTCAGCACCGGGTTGCGCTTGTGGGGCATCGCGCTCGAGCCCTTCTGCCCCTTCTTGAAGTGCTCCTCGGCCTCGCCGACCTCGGTGCGCTGCCAGTGGCGGACGTTGGTGGCGAAGCGCTCGATGGCCGTCGCGACCACCCCGAGCGCCGCGAGGAACGCGGCGTGGCGGTCGCGGGCGACGATCTGCGTGGCCACCGTCTCGCCGCGGAGCTCGAGCGACGCGAGCGCCTGCTTCTCGATGGCCGGGGTCAGGTGCGCGTAGGTGCCGACCGCGCCGGCGATCTTGCCGACGGCGATCTCCTCGCGCGCCACCACCAGCCGCCGCTTGCCCCGGGCGAGCTCGGCGTAGTGGCCGGCGAGGATGGAGCCGAAGGTGTTCGGCTCGGCGTGGATGCCATGGGAGCGGCCGATGGCCGGGGTCTTGCGGTGCTCTTCCACGCGGGCGCGGAAGGCCTCGAGGAGCCCATCCATGCGCGCGAGGAGCTTGTTGGCCGCTTCCACGAGCAGCAGCGCCGTCGAGGTGTCCAGCACGTCGGAGCTGGTCATGCCTCGATGGAGCCAGCGGGCGGGCTCGCCGGCGAGCTGCTCCACGTGGGTCAGGAAGGCGATGACGTCGTGGCGGGTGACCCGCTCGATCTCGGCCACCTTCTCGGCGTCGAGCTGATCGCGGAAGGGTCGGACCTTGGCGGCGGTGCCTTCCGGCACGAGGCCGGCGGTTTCCATCGCTTCACAGGCCGCGAGCTCCACGTCGAGCCAGGCTTGGAGACGACGCTGGTCGGACCAGAGCGTCGCGAAGTCCTCGGGGGTGTACCTCGGGATCATGGCGGCCGGACCCTAGTACGACCGCCCCGGCCGTTCCACCGGCGTGCGCTCTGCGGCGACGACCGAACGCAAATGCGTGTGTTTCGACACGACATTTGGCACCATGAGGACGAGCAGCCGCGATCGCGGCGACCGAGATGGAGCAAGCAGCCAGCGTCACCAACGATGTCCACATGGTCCGGGAGGTCCTCGAGGGGGCCTTCGCGCCGGAGGTGGCGACCCTGCTGATGTTCCAGGCGCTGCGGGAGCACGGAAGCGTGCCGACCTCCAAGGAAGAGGTGCTCCAGATGTGCAACACCACGCTCGTCGAGGTCATCGGCGCGCGCGGTGGGCCCGAGGTCGCGCGAGCGCTCCTCGACCGGCTGGAGCAGGTGCTGCTCAAGGGCGACCGCAGCGGGACCGACATCCCCATCGACGTCGACATGGACCCGGACCCGTCGATCACCATGGTCATGCCCACCGTGTGGCGGGAGCCGGTCGCGACGATCGTGGTCAGCGGTCAGCGCCTCTTCGCCGACCAGCTCTATGCCTGTCTGGGCGCCGCTCGGGTCAAGGCCCACACCGCCCACGACGAGAACCAGCTCAACAAGGCGATCTTCTCCCACGCGCCCTTCTTCGTGATCATCGACGCCACCGACCCGCCCCACTTCGACAAGGCGAACCTGGTCAGCGCCCTCCGTCGCCTGCCCGACTCGGTGCAGACCGTGGTGTGGGGCGCCGAGCACGAATACGCCGACGGCTTCCTCGAGGTCTGCCGCGCCAGCGGCATCGACGCGGTGGGGGTCGACCAGGCCGAGGGCATCGGCCCGCTCCTGGACATCATCCTCGCCCGGTATCAGGGCGGGCTCTAGCCCCTCAGGCCCGCCGGTCCATGAAGCCGCGCGCCCGGAAGTCGGCGATCGCGTCGGCGATGGTGTCGTCGATGGGCCGGTAGGTCGCGCCGAGCTCGCGGATGGACTTGCTCGGGTCGAAGTAGCTGGGCACGAGGCTGTACTCGAAGAACTCGATGCTGAGCGGCGGCTCTTCGCCGGTCTTCTCCGCCTGCTTGTTCATCGCCTTGACCATCGCGCGGGCGACCGGGGTCGGCACCTTGTAGTAGCGGCGGTCGACGCCGGCGACGCGGCCGATGGCCTCGAGCAGCTCGATGTTCGAGAGGTTCGTGCCGGTGGCCACGTAGCGCTCGCCGGGGAGCCCCTTCTCGACGGCCAGTACGTGGACCTCGGCGGCGTCGCGCACGTCGACGTAGCTCGCGCCGCCCTCCACCCACACCGGCGGGCCACCCTTGAGCGTCTCGAGGATCAGCTTGCCGCTCGGCGTGGGCGCGACGTCGCCCGGGCCGAAGACGATCCCCGGACAGACGATGCGCACGTCCATGCCCCAGGCGGCGAAGTCCTCGGCGATCGTCCGGCTGTGGAACTTCGACCGGCTGTAGGGGAAGTCGAGATCCCACACGTCGTAGCGGGTCTCTTCGTTCGCCACGCCGCCGATCGGCGGGCGTCCGAGGGCCACGATGCTCGCGGTGTAGACGGTGGTCTCCACGCCTTCGCGCCGCGCGGCTTCGAGCATGTTGAAGGTGCCGCGGTGGTTGACCTCGTACATCTTCGACGGGTCCGGCGCCCAGGCGAGGTAGATCGCCGCCGCGTGGAAGACGGTGTCGATCCCCTTCACCGCCGCCTTGCAATCCTCGATGCGGGTGACGTCGCCTCGGAGGATCTCCACGTCGAGTCCATCGACGTTGATCGTCGGCTCGCCGGGGAGGGCCAGGATCCGGACCTTCACCCCGCGATCCCGAAGGCGGCGGACGATCGCGCTGCCGAGGAACCCGCATCCACCGGTCACCAGTGCGTGTTTCATGGTCCCTCGATAGCACAACCGCCCCTTGCCCGACCGGGGAGTTGGCCATACCTGGAGGCGGATGGACGTCGATCACGTGCGAGAGCGACTCGCGGCCCACGAGCCGGAGCGGCTCGCGGAGCAGGCGCGCACCCAGGCGTCGGTGGCCACCATCCTGCGCGAGGGCCCGACGGGTGCCGAGGTGCTCCTCATCCAACGAGCCGAGCATCCGGACGACCCGTGGTCCGGTCACATGGCCTTCCCCGGCGGGCGCCGCGATCCCGGCGACGTCCACCTGCTCGACACCGCCATGCGCGAGACCCGCGAAGAGCTCGGGGTCGATCTCGCGATCGCCGAGCACCTCGGTCACGTGGACGATTTGCAGGCGGTGGCCCGCGGCCGGGTACTGGACCTGGTGATCCGACCGCAGGTCTTCCTCTGGCCCGGCGAGCCGCCGCCGCTGACCCCCAACTACGAGGTCGCCGCGGCCGTCTGGGCCCCGATTGCCCCCATGATTGCAGGCGAAATCGACACCGTGCGCCCTTGGCGGGAGGGGACCCAGACGTATCGGATGCCCGCCTACGACGTGGAGGGAAGAATCGTGTGGGGCCTCACGTACCGGATGCTACGAACGCTATTCGCGATCGTGGAGGGTTGATCCCAGAGAGGCCCTCCGCGACTATCCCGCCGGCCGGGGAAGCAAGGGGACGACCCTGCTCCGGCTGCACTCGCACCACTGGAGGAATCCTCTTGCGCAAGCTCATTACTTTCGTTGCCGCGCTGTCGGCTCTCGCCATCGGCTGTGGCGACGACGACGCCCCGAACTCTGCACCGCCCGTTCAGCCGCAGCCGGTCCAGCCCCAGCCGACCGAGCCCGCTCAGCCGGCCGCAGCCGCTGGCGCCAGCAACTTCGGCACGGTGACGTTGTCGACCGGGTTCACCCCCGACCCGCACACCGCGACCGGTACCTCCGGCGGTGCGGTGAACGCGCAGAACCTCAACCAGGCCTGCCGCGGTTGGATCGCCCAGACGCCGGACCACCTCTTCGTGGCCCAGACGGCGTTCTCGAACCTGCGCATCCTCGTGAACGGCGGCGCCGGTGACACCACCCTCGTGGTGCAGAAGCCCGACGGCTCCTATGTCTGCAACGACGACGCCGAGGGGCGGAACCCGATCGTCACCAGCTCCTTCACCCCCGGCACCTACAAGGTCTGGGTCGGCTCCTACGAGCAGGGGCAGAACACCGCCTACACCATCGGCTTCACCGAGCTGTCCAGCGTGAACACCGCCGCCCTCGGCGGTGGCGGCGGCGCCGCGGCCGGTGGCCCGTCGAACTTCGAGGACGTGACCCTTTCGAGCGGCTTCATGCCCGACCCGCACAAGGTCACCGGCACCTCCGGCGGCTCGGTCCAGGCCAGCACCCTGAACCCCTCCTGCGCCGGCTGGGTCAGCAGCACCCCGGACCACCTCTTCACCGCCTCGGACGCCTTCTCGAACCTCCGGGTCCTCGTCCACAGCACCGACGACACCACCCTGGTGATCCAGAAGCCGGACGGCACCTACATGTGCAACGACGACGCCGAGGGTCACAACCCGATCGTCACCGGCGCCTTCCCGGCCGGCACCTACAAGGTGCACATCGGTTCCTACAACCAGGGCACCAACAGCCAGTACACGCTGGGCTTCACCGAGCTGCCGAACACCACGGCTGCCAGCCTGGCCAACTGAGCCACCGCTGACGTCGACGACGCCCGCTCCGGTTCGCCGGGGCGGGCGTCTTCGTTCCGTCCCCCGGTCCTTCCCAGTGTCGCCCACTACTGGCGGTGCAGCTTTGCCTCGCACAGAGTCACGGAGCCACGGAGTCCACAGAGGAAGAAGCAACAAGATTGGGGATGGTCGGATTCGAGTCCGCGGGTTCGCGCCTGGCCTGCGCCGACCTCCTCCCAGACCAATTCTCTTCTCTCTGTGTCCTCTGTGGCTCCGTGACCCTGTGCGAGGCCGCTGTACTGTCGGCGATGGGCGGACGAAGTGGGCGTTTGGGGCGGGGCGTGGATGGGGTACCATGGCGGCCATGCTTCGACGGCTCGCTTCGGCCACGCTCTTCTTGCTCCTCGCCTGCGACGACGGCCCTGCCTGCGTCATCGACACCGACTGCGAAGGTTTCCAGATCTGCGTCGACGAAGCCTGCGTGCCGCGCGGGGGCATCCGCGACGCGGACGTGAGTGATGGACCGGACGAGTCGGACGGCGGCGAGGGAGAGGACGGCGGACCGGATGACATGGGACCGGAGCCGGGCTCGCTCGGCACCGGCGTCGTGAGCGCCCGGAGCGTGCCCGCGGGCACCGACCCGCTCACCGAGCCGGGCAGCCACCGGGTCTCCGCGAGCTTCACCGCTGCCGGTGGCGAGTCGACCTGCACCACCACCGACATCGACGGCTGCTCGGTCGTGACCTGTGAGCCGCCCCCGCCGCCCGGCGATGCCGGTGTCCCCGAGGACATGGGCACCCCCGGCGACGCGGGGCCGCCCCCCGCGCTGCCTCACGCCGGGACGGTGCAGCTCACCGGCGGCACCGTCGCCATCTCCCTCGAGCCGGCGGCCGACACCGGCCTCTATGCACCGGTGACCGGAGCGATGCCGCTCTTCATGCAGGGCACCGAGCTCGTGGCGACGGCGCCTGGCGACGGGGTCCCCTCCTTCCGAACGACCGGCCTTCAAGGCGTCGACGAGCTCGCGGTCACCGCGCCCCCGCTCCCGGACGCCGGCGGGCTCGTCCTGGACTCCACCATGGCCACCGACGTCACGTGGACGGCGCCCGAGACGCCCACCGAGGACCAGACCACCCAGATTCTGATGACTTCCGTCGTGGGGGACGGTGGCTCGGTCACCATCACCTGCGAGGTGCCGGTCGCCGACGAGACCTTCACCCTCTCCACGAACCTCTTCGACGCCATGCCCGGCGGCGCGAGCCATCGGATCCGCGTCATCGCCCGGGACGGCGAGGTCCTCGATCGCGACGGCTGGCGCATCACCGCGGAGGTGTGGGCGCGGGGTCGAGGCACGAGCCGCAACTTCGACCTGCCGCTCAGCTTCAGCGACCGCGCCGCTCCGTAGCTCCCGGGGTGACAGCGGCCGCCAGAGGCCCTACAAGGTCGCCATGCCCGCCGAAGATCCCGAGCGCAAGGTCCACTGCATCAAGCTGGGAGAGGAGCTCCCGGCCATGGCCACGCCTCCTTTCCCGACCGAGTTCGGCAAGGAGCTGCAGGAGAAGGTCTCCAAGAAGGCCTGGGACCAGTGGCTGCAGGAGAGCGTCCGCTACATCAACACCTACCGGGTCGATCTGTCGAGCCGGGAGGGCACCGAGTTCATGATCAAGCAGCTGAGGATCTGGCTCGGCATGGAAGAGGGCGAGCTCGCCAAGACCGCCTGGACCCCCGAGGAGCAGGCGGCGATCGACGAAGAGAAGAAGAAGGCCGACGCCGAGTCCGCCTCCTCGTCCGACTGAGCACGGGTGCCTCGCCGCTTCGAGCGCTGCGATCCGCCGGCGGCCCTTCCCGAGCTCGAGCTCCCGCCCTGGTGTCATCTGCTCTGGGAGACCGAAGCCATGGTCGGCGACGGCGGCTATCGTGATTCGTCCCGGAGCCCCCGTGAGCGGGCGACGCTGACCATCCGTTGGCGTGCCGCCTGGCGTTCGATCGTCATCGGCGGGTTCGCCGTCGCGATTGGCGTCAGGTTCGGGGCCCACCCGATCTTCCGGGTCGTTGCATGGCTCTTCGCCCCGATGGGCGTTGTCCTGGTTCTCGCGGGCTTCTACCGCCTCGTCCAGCGCACCAAGTTGGTCGCGAGCCCCACTGGATTGGAGCGCTGGTTCGCTCCGCTGCCACCGAGCAAGCGGGAGCTCCTCCCCTGGTCGGAAGTCGCCGGTGTGTCGGTCGAGTCCAACACCGAGTCCGGGGACCAGCGGGTCGTGGTCGAACGATCTGGAGCAAGGCCGCTTCGCCTGATCCGCTACGTCGGCCACGACGGCCACGCAGCTGCGATCGCCACCGCCGTCTATCAGCTCGCCGAGTATTTCGAAGCCGAGGACTGACCCCCGAGCTCCGATTTCTGATCTCCGATTTCCGATCTCCGATTTCCGATCTCCGATCTCCGAGCTCCGATGTCCGAGCTCCGATGTCCGAGCTCCGATGTCCGAGCCTCTGGCCACGAGCTGACTCTGGGGGCCTGTCGTCCTGGTTCCCCGAGTCTGCCCTCGTGCTCGCCGGAGTAAACCCTGCTCCGGCTTCGCCTCCGCACCGCCTTCGGCGGCTTCGGGGTTGACACCGGCTGTGCGCGAGGGCGGGGGGCCTTCGGCCAGGACGAGGTGTTCCGGCCAGTCACAGCAAGGAGGCTCCCATGAAAATCTATCCCATTTCGGTCGCGATGGTTCGCTCGATCCACTCGCAGGTGATGCCCGCGATCCGCGGCGACCGTGAGCTATCCGGCCAGCTGCATCGCGCTAGCCGGTCGGTCGTGCTCAACATCGCCGAGGGCCTCGGTGTCGATCGCGGAAAGCGGCGGGACCAGCACTTCCGGATCGCGCTTGGGTCGGCGCGGGAGTCGATGGCGTGCATCGACCTCGCGCTCGTGACCGGGTTGGTCGGCAAGCGGTCGGTCGCTGACGCGGTCGACCGGGTCGATCACGTCTGCGCGATTCTCTGGAAGCTCACGCGCCGGAGCGCCTAGCCGAGCGGGCCGGTCGGGCCTCGGCTCGGCTGGCCAGACAGCTCCGGAGCTCGGAGATCGGACATCGGACATCGGAAATCGGCGCCGGCCTACTCGTCGAGCTTGGAGGCCTTGCGCTTGCCGAAGAGGAGCTGGCGCTCGAGGTGGGCTCGCTGCTGCTCGTAGAAGGCGCGCAGGAAGCGGCGCGGGTCCTCGTGAGGGGCCGAGCCGCGGAAGCCGATCTTCTTGGCGATGGTGTGGGCCACCACCTGCAGGTCCTGCGGGCGGGCCTTGCCGGCCTGGGCGTCGCGGAGGAGGGCGGCGAGGGTCTCGAGCTCGTGCTCGCCGTAGNNCGGGTGCCGCCGACGAGGTCGCCGGCGCGGGTGTGCTCGCGGCTGAAGAAGGGCAGGGCGAGCATCGCGACGATCCAGCCGCCCGCCGGGAGTGAGAGCCACCAGGGCGCGTCGCCGAGCACCTGTTCGGGGGCGGCGAGGATGGTCAACGGCAGGAAGACCTCGAGGTCGCGCATCAGGTTCCGCGCGACGATTCCGTCGAGGGTCAGCCCGGCGCCGTCGGCACTGACGACCTTGAGGCCGAGCAGCCGCTTGCCGGGCGTGGCTCCCTGCCACCACATCTCGAAGCCGATGAAGTAGAACTTCCACACCAGCCAGGCCAGGGCGATGACCAGCGCGAGCGGCTCGCCGAGGCCGGTGACGACGGTGGCGAAGATGCCGCCGATGTAGAGGATGATCCCGGTCAGCGCGACCAGGAAGAGGTCGAAGAGGTAGGCCACGAAGCGCTCGGCGACCGAGCTCGCCTCGAAGCGGAGCGGGACCCCCTCGGGCCCGACCACCTCGAGCACGCCCTTGGGCAGCGCGTCGGCCTCGGCGGTGGCGCTCACGCCCGGCTCCCTTCCGGCATCGGTACGGGGCGCTTCACCTCGCGCTTCTCGCGGCCGGCGAGGAGGAGCCAGCCGAAGAACCAGAGCGCGTTGAAGCCGGCGAAGCCGTAGCGAATGGTGTCGTCGGTGACGAGCTGGCGAAAGAGACCCTCGACGAGGCCGGCGATGGCGAAGAGCACCACCGAGCCGAGCACCACCATCGACGCGCGGCGGCCGGCATCCCCGATGGACGCGGGCACCGTCCGGCGACCGGGGACCAGCATCGATCGGCCCATGTGCAGGCCGGCGGCGCCGCAGAGGATGACGGCGCCGATCTCCGGAATACCGTGGGGCAAGAGCCAGCCGCAGAGCTCGTAGAGCAGCCCCCGCTCCGCGTAGAGCGAGAGGAAGGCACCCAGCATCAGCCCGTTGGTGAAGAGGAGGATCAGCGTCGGCAGCCCGGCTGCGAAGCCGAGGGCGAAGCACATCATGCCGATGCCCGCGTTGTGGACGAAGAGCGAGCTCGCGAAGACCGAGAGCATGCCGTTCTCCATCTGCCCGCCTTCGCCGTAGAGCGCGCCGCGGAGCGTCTCCGTCGAGGCGTGCGGATCCCGGCCGCCAGCGAGCGCCGGGTCCACGAAGGCGTCGTACCAGCCCACGTCCACCTGCATCAGCGCCCAGGCGACGACGGCGCCGAGCGCGACCATCGCCGTCGACAGCGCCACCTCGCCGGCCAGCGCGCGCACCCGGCGCGGGAACTCCTGGAAGAGGGCCCGACGGATCGCGCCGCGGGTGCTCTTGCGCGAGCCGTAGACCGCCAGGAAGGCCCGAGCGGCGAGGGTCTCCAGGTAGTCGACCAGGGCCCGGTCCATCGCCGTGCGCCGAGCGACCGAGAGGCTCGAGAGGGCGGCCCGGTAGAGGACCGGCAGCCGTCGCAGCTCCGTCTCGCTGAGGGTGCCCAGGCCCTTCTTGAGCGCGCGCTCGACCAGGTCGTCGAGCTCCCGCCACTGGGCCTCCCGCTCCTTGCGGAAGGTGACCGATCGCAGCTCCTTGCGCGCGCCCTTCATCCGATGAGCCCCCGTCGCTTCACGTGGACGTAGCGCGCCAAGAGCTGCAGCGCAGCCGGCCCGGGAGGACCGCTGATCACGTCGACGCCCATCCGCGAGAGGCGTCGCAGCACCCGCTGCCGGTCCTGCCGCATGCCGCCAGCGACCGTCGCGGCGGCCAGATCCACCGGCTCCTTCGGCAGCGTCTCGAGCGGCTCTTCGATCGCCGGATCGTCGAGGGCGACGAAGATCACCAGGTGCTTGCGAGCCAGGTGGCCGAGGTGCTCGACCATCAGCTCGGCGGTGGTCGCGTCGCCGAACTCGGTGAAGACGACGATCAGGCTCCGCCGCTTCAGCTGGGCCACCAGCCGGTGCACGCCGAGCACGTGGTTCGTCTCTTCGGAGCGGGCGTCGAGGGTCGCCAGGCCGTGCTTGATCCGCGCCATCTGACGCATGCCGCCGGCCGGCGGTACCCAGGCGCGCGGCTCCTCGCCGTAGGCGTGGATGCCGACCAGGTCGCCGTTCTTCAGCGCGACCCGCGAGAGCAGGAGCATCGCGTGGATCGCGTGGTCCAGTCGCTCGAGGCCGTCGATGGCGTCGGCCATCAAGCGGCCGGTGTCGGTGCAGAGGATCAGCCGCTGGTTCTGCTCGATGCGGAAGCGGCGCACCTGCAGGTGCTGGTGCCGCGCGGAGGACTTCCAGTCGACCTTCCGCAGGTCCATCCCCGGCTCGTACTGCTCGAGGCTGTCGAGCTCGCCGCCGTCGCCACGTTTGCGGGTCACGTGGACGCCGCCGTAGGGCTGGTGACCGAAGTGGGCGAGGGCGAGCTGCCGCACCCGCTCGACGTTGGGCACGATCGCGACCGGCGCGTCGATCGCGTGGCGGTCGATGCGGCGGAAGAGGCGCAGTGGCCCGTCGAGCTGGGTCCAGATGGCGCTCAGCTCACCACCGCCGCGGCGCGGGGCCTCGAAGGGCGCCTCGACGCGCACCGTGCCCTTGCGAGTCCGGACGTGCGTGTCCCGACTGGCGCGGAGCGGTGCCGCCGTCTCCGGGCGAAGCACGGCGTGCAGCCGCGGGAAGGCCTGGGTGGAGAGCTTCAGGGCGATGCGCACGTCCGCCCCGACGCCCACGTGTGGCGGCGTGTCGGCGACCACCGCCGGTCGTGCCACCAAGAGCACGATGACGTCGACGAGCGCCCCGACACCGAGCACCGCCCACAGACCGACCACCCCCACCCAGAGCTCGGGCAGGTACACCGGCAGCGCGGCCAACGCGAGGCCGAGCACGGCGAGGATCATCAGTCGGGGGGCGGGGACCATGGGACGTCAGCGGGGGGCGGGCACCTGGGCGGCGATCTGCTGGCAGATGGCCTCGGCGCGCAAGTCCTCCATCTCGGCGGCGGGGGTGATGATCACCCGGTGGCGGGCCACCGGCAGGAAGAGGGCCTTCACGTCGTCGGGGACGACGTAGTTGCGTCCATCGCAGGCGGCGTGGGCCCGGGCCGCGGCGGCGAGCATGGTCGCCGCGCGGGGCGAGAGGCCGACGGCGAGCGCCGGGTGCTCGCGGGTCGCGCGGGCCAGGTGCACCGAGTAGCGGGCGATCATCGGGTCGAGGTGGATCGACTTGGGCACCTCGCGGAGCGCGTCGACCTCGGGCCCCTGGAGCATCGGTCGCAGCCCGAGCTCGTCCAGATCGGGCGTGCCCGAGGTGGCGCAGTGGGCGATGACCGCGTTGGTCTCCTGGTCCTCGTTCGGGTA
>JABAOG010014145.1_pt1 | contig 34159 bp, 31 predicted proteins | sample 7062131 | NCBI WGS metagenome assembly JABAOG01 (sample SAMN14538629, study PRJNA623070) | marine sediment metagenome | biome: marine biome [ENVO:00000428]; feature: marine pelagic biome [ENVO:01000023]; material: deep marine sediment [ENVO:00002113] | place: India: Arabian Sea | collected... | reverse complement strand
TGCGGCGAGTGCGTCCAGGCGTGTCCGACGGGCGCGCTCATGCCGAAGGCCCTCGACGAGGCCGAGGCCGTGCTGTTCCCCGCCGCCGCAGACGGCGACGCGCTGTACGCGCCGGTGGAGGCGCTGCAGGACGGGGCCGGCGCCGGGGTCGGGCCGATGGGCGCGGGCACCCGCTCGGTGCCGTCGCTGTGCCCGTACTGCGGGGTCGGCTGCCAGGCGGTGTACCACGAGGAGGACGGCCGGATCACCCACGTCACGGGGCGGCAGGGGCCGGCGAACCTGGGCCGGCTGTGCGTGAAGGGGCGGTTCGGGTTCGACTACGTGCACAACCGCNNACCCGTGGGCGGTGTTCCGGGAGGCGACGTGGGAGGAGGCGCTCGACCGCGCGGCCGAGGGGCTGCGTCGCATCCGGGACGAGCACGGGCCGGGGGCGCTGGCGGGGTTCGGCTCCGCCAAGGGCAGCAACGAGGAGGCCTACCTCTTCCAGAAGCTGATCCGGGCCGGGTTCGGCACCAACAACGTGGACCACTGCACCCGGCTCTGCCACGCCTCCAGCGTGGCCGCGCTGCTGGAGATGATCGGCAGCGGCGCCGTGTCCAACCCGTTCGCCGACGTCCAGCACTCGGACGTGTTCATCGTGATCGGCGCGAACCCCACCGTGAACCACCCCGTGGCCGCCACGTTCATGAAGAACGCCATCCGACGGGGGGCGAAACTCCTGCTCATGGACCCCCGCGCCACGGAGATGTCCCGGCTGGCCACCCACTCCTTCCAGTTCAACCCCGGCACGGACGTGGCGCTGCTGAACGCCATGCTCCACACCATCGTGACCGAGGACCTGGTCGACCGGGAGTTCATCGACACCCGGACCGACGGATGGGAGGCGTTCCGAAAGGGGATCACGGCGTACTCGCCGGAGGCGATGGCGCCGATCTGCGGGATCCCTGCGGAGGACATCCGCGATGCCGCGCGCCTCTACGCCACGGCGGATGCCGCCATGATCTTCTGGGGCATGGGCATCGCCCAGCACACCCACGGCACCGACAACGCCCGCTGCCTCATCAACCTGGCCCTGACCACCGGCCAGATCGGGCGGCGGGGTGCGGGCCTGCACCCGCTGCGGGGCCAGAACAACGTCCAGGGCGCCTCCGACGTGGGCCTCATCCCCATGGTCTACCCGGACTACCAGAACGTCGAGGACCCGGCGGCCCGGGGCCGGTTCGAGGAGTTCTGGGGGGCCGAGCTCGACCCGAAGGCGGGGCTCACGGTGGTCGAGATCATGAACGCCGCGCTCCGGCGCGAGATCCGGGGCATGTACATCATGGGCGAGAACCCGGCCATGTCCGACCCGGACCTCGAGCACGTCCGCGAGGCGCTCGCCGTCATGGACTGGCTCGTGGTGCAGGAGATCTTCCTGACCGAGACCGCCTCGTTCGCCGACGTCGTCCTGCCGGCCTCCGCGTTCCCGGAGAAGACGGGCACCTTCACCAACAGCGACCGGCGGGTCCAGATGGGCCGACAGGTGCTCGATCCGCCCGGCGACGCGCGCCAGGACCTCTGGATCATCCAGGAGCTGGCCCGCCGGATCGGCCTGGACTGGAGCTACGACGGCCCGGCCGACGTGTTCGAGGAGATCCGCCAGTGCACGCCCAGCATGGCCGGGATCACCTGGGACCGGCTCGAGCACGAGCACGCCGTGACCTACCCGTGCCGAGAGGTCGGGGACCCCGGGACGGAGGTGCTGTTCGACGCCGCCTTCCCCACGGCGAACGGTCTCGGCCACCTGAAGGCGGTGGACTACACGGAGGCCGCGGAGCTGCCGGACGACGACTACCCGATCGTGCTCATCACCGGCCGGATCCTCGAGCACTGGCACACCGGCGCCATGACCCGCCGGGCCGAGGTCCTCGATGCCATCGAGCCGGTACCCATGGCCTCGATGAACCCGGGCGATGTCCGGGACCGGCGCCTGGAGGCGGGCGACACCGTCACCCTCGAGACCCGGCGTGGGTCCGTCGCGGCGCTGGTCCGCGTCGACCCATCCGTGCCCAGCGGGGCCGTCTTCCTGCCCTTCTGCTACGTGGAGGCGCCCGCCAACCTCATGACCAACCCGGAGCTCGATCCGGACGGCAAGATCCCCGAGTTCAAGTACTGCGCGGTCCGCGTCACGCCCGGCGGCCGGGTGGAGCCGGCGGCGTTCGCCGCCAGCAGNNGACCGCGCCGGTCGACCGGAACGCGGCCGTCGGCCCTCTCTCAGCCCGCGTCCCCCCCGGGCCCCGTCCCCGCTCCCTGCCCCGCCAGGATCCCCCGCAGCCAGGTGACCGCGTCCCGGAGCTCCTCCGGGATGATGCCGTGGCCCACGGGATAGTCGCGGACCGTCAGGCGGGCGCCGGCGCGCTCCAGCGCCGTCCGACCACGCTCGGCCAGCGCATGCGGGACTGCCGGGTCCCGCGTCCCGTGCCCCCACCAGATCCCGGTGTCCGCCACGGACTCCGGCGTGACCTCGACATCGGGGTGGGAAGGAACGAACCCGCTGAACACCAGGACCCCGGGCACGGCGCCGGCATGCCTCAGCGCATAGGCCAGGGCCGTGGTCCCTCCCTGGGAGAACCCGCCGAGCAGGACCGGGCCCGGGTCGTACCCGAGGAGGTCCGGAAGGCCGGCCAGCAACGACTCGAGCTCCGCCTGCGAGGTCCGGAAGCTCTCGACCTCCGGCCGGTCCCCGCCCTCGTAGCGGTACCAGGCCCACCCCGGCCCGTACCCCCACTGCGCCGCGGCGTGGGGCGCCCGCGGCAGCACCACCGCCACGTCCGCCGGGAACGCCGGGCGCAGCGGAGCCAGGTCCGAGGGGTCCGCACCACGGCCGTGCAGCAGCACCACCACCGGGGTGCCGGCCCTCGACCGATCCGGTCCCAGAATCCGTGCCTCAAGCATCCCTTCCTCCTCGGTCCAGGGGCGTCAGAGCGGGCTCGATCCCGGCGCGACGGGACTCGAGCCACGCCGGAAGCTTCAGCTCCATCCCGAGCCGATCCGCCGGCTCGTCCACCAGGAAGCCCGGGCCGTCCGTGGCGATCTCCAGCAGCTGCCCGTCCGGAGCCCGGAAGTAGATGCTGCGGAAGTAGTGCCGGTCCCTCACCTCCGTGACCGACACGCCCAGCCCGAGCAGATGATCCCGCCAGGCCGCCTGCTGCTCCTCGTCCACCGCCCGGAACGCCACGTGATGGGTCTGTCCCGCTCCACCCCGCGCCCGGTACGTGGAGCCCGGCCACCCGAACAACGTCCACGAGCTCCGGGGCGCTACACCGTCCCCGACCCGCGCCCCCCAGAAGTAATGACGGGTCTCGCCATCGTCCCGGTTCACCGTCCGCTTGATCACGTCCAGCCCCAGCACCGCCGGATACCAGTCCAGCGCCCGCTCGAGGTCGTCCGTGATCCCGCTGATGTGGTGGATCCCGTCCAGCCGCATGTCCGGCTCCACCTCCGACACCGGCTCCGGCCACGTCAGCGCCGCGATCGCCGCCTCGTCACGGTTCCCACGAAGCAGACGCTCCGGCGGAACCTGCAACACCCGCCCCAGCTCCTCCGGGGCCTCGTCGATCAGGTATCCCGGACCGGCCGTCGCGATCTCCAGCACCTGGCCGTCCGGATCGGAGAAGTAGATGCTCGTGAAGTAGCCACGGTCGTACGGACCGCTCACCGACACACCCGCGTCCGTCAGGCGCCGCTTCCACTTCAGCTGCGCATCCTCCGTCTCCACACCGAGCGCCACGTGATGCACACCCCCGACACCCCAGGCACCCCGCCCGGCCGCCGGCCTCTCGAAGAACGTCAGCAGGGTCCCCGGCCGACCCGCCTCGTCCCCGAAATACAGATGGTACGAGCCCGGATCATCGAAATTCACCGTCCGCTTCACCAGCCCGAGCCCCAGCAGATCTCGGTAGAACGCCACCGTCCGGCGCGCGTCCGCCGCGACCATCGTCACGTGATGGAACCCCGTCGTCCTGAACGCCATCGCTCCCTCCCGGGTTTATCTCACCATCGAGACAATACCCCCGGCCGCCCGGAGGTTCCTCCGGGTGGTATGGCTGCCGGCCGGGACCGCCGCCGGGCGGAGCGAGCCGCGGGGCGACCGGGGCGGGCGCTGGGCGACGCGGGTGGGGGGGCCGGCGTCAACCCGTCTCGTCGGGGCCCGACGCCGGCTCCTCGCCGGGGTCTCCGGGAGTGTCCTCGGTTTCGGCATCGCTTTCCAGCGGCTCACCGGCGGGGGTGACGAGGTACCATTCCCCGCCCTGTCCCTGGACGTCCTGGCCGGCGGTGTGGCCGGGGCCTCCGTCCCGGGCGAAGAGGTAGAGGGGGTGGCCGCCATAGGTGACCTGGCGTCCGCCGTCGCGTCGCTCGGTGGTGCCGATGAGGCTCTGCTGTATGGCGGGCGCCCCGGCGGTGGCGCCGCCGTTGTGGGCCATGAGGGGTGGCCATGCCCGTGTGCAGGCGTCGTAGCAGGCGCTGGTCCCCGCGCTGTCTGCGGTGAAGAGGTAGAGGGCGCGACCCTGCCCGTCGGTGATGTAGGCGCCCACGTCGACGAGGCTGTCGACGGCGAGACTGATGACGCCGGAGTCGAGGCTCGGGTCCGGTGCCTCATCGGCTGCGAGAGTGTCCCGGCCGGTCCGGTCGGTCCCGTCGGCCCGTTCCTCCGGTCCCGGGTCGCAGGCGGCGGTGAGGGGAACGGTGAGGACCAGGGCGACGAGGGCGGACGTACGGGTCATGACGGGGTCGCCTCGGTCTCGTTCGGGGCCGTATCGGGTGCGCGTGTGACATCGCGGAACTCGACGGCGACGCCCGGGGGGATGCGCTGGCCCAGGAACCCGGCGTCCCAGTTGGTGAGCCGTACGCATCCGTGGGAGGTGGCGTATCCGATGGTCTCGGGGGCGCTGGTCCCGTGGATCCCGTAGTGGGGCTTGGACAGCTGCATCCAGACCACGCCGACGGCGTTGTTGGGGCCTTCGGGCAGGATCGCTTCCTCGCGGCTGGGGTCGACGCCGGTCAGGAGCTCGGGCTGATAGTGCCAGGTCGGGTCGAAGGTGATGGACTCGACGGTGAACCGTCCCTCGGGTGACGGGGCGTAGTCCGAGCCGAGGGTGGACGGGAAGTGGTAGAGGATGGAGCCGGACTGGTCGAGGGCGTGCACGTAGTGGCCGCCGTCGGAGATCACGATGCGGGCGACCTCGCCGCCGTCCGTGTACTTGGCCTGTGGCAGATCCGCGAGGTGGAACGGCTCGACGGCCGGCACCTGGAGGGTCTGTCCCCGCTGGACGGCGTTCAGGTCCACGCCCGGGTTCAGCTGCTCGAGCAGCTCCGGGGTGGAGTGGAACACCTCTCCGAGCTTCTCCCGCAGGGACTGGTAGCAGAGGCAGGGTTGCTCGGCGCGCGCGTACACGTCCTCGGGCAGCTCCTGGAAGGGTCCGGCGACATCGCTCCCGGTCAGCGTGTGACTCCGGACCTGGCGGGGCGCGGCGCGGCCGGCGAGGGCGTCCAGGGTGGCCCGATCGGCCTTCCCGGTGGCATCGAGCCCATTGGCCTTCTGGAACCAGTAAAGGGCCTTCTCGGTGTTCTTGCCCCACCGGCCATCGATGACGCCCGGGGAGAAGCGGGCCTGGTCGAGGAGGATCTGGACCCGGGCGACGGACGGGCCGGCCACGTCCCCGTGGACCGGCAGGTCGGTGATGGAGGCGTTCACGGCCTCGGGGGTGATGTCCTCCCACGTCTCGGTCGAGTCGGCCGCGGCCGTCGCGCTGTCGGCGGGGGCCGCGCTGTCCGCGGGTTGGGTCGGGGTCGCTTCGGCGGCCGAGTCGCCGGGTGTGCCCGGCCGGCTGTCGGCACTCGGATCCGGGTCCATCTCGACGTACTGCTTCCAGGTCGAATCGAGCCGTCCGGCCTCGAGCTCGGCGGCGGGCAGCTCGGCCGATCCGCTGGCGAGGGCGGTGGCGGCCCCTTCCTGGCCCGCGGTGGTCGTGGGCTCTTCGGCTTGCTGCTCCTGCGGTGTTTCATCGGCGAACCCGCACGCGGCCAACAGGACCAGTGCGGCGGTGGCGCCCCTGAGAGAATAAGACATGCGTCGACCGTCCCCGTGGATGGAATGGATCCGGACGGTAGAGGCGCAATGGCCGTGCCTCCAGCGGCCCCGGGAGCTTGCTACTCGCCCCTTCCGGCAGCGATCCGCTCGACGTAGCCGAAGAGGTCGGGCTGTCGTGTGCCCCCCTCGTGGATCACCTCGATGGCCTGGAGGAGCGGCGCGTCGCTCCGGGTGTCGCGGGTCCTGGCGAACGCATCGCCGAACGCCATGCTGGCCACCCGATTGCCCAGGAACCGGTCGATGTAGGGGGCGCCGGCATCATACACGGCCCGGTCGATCTCGACGCCCTGCGCCACGAGGCGGTCGTAGAGCTCGTCCCGCCACGCGGCGGTGACCTCGAAGTCCCGGTCCACGGTCCCCTGCAGCTCGTTGGCGTAGTCGAACAGGGTCGTGTAGAAGACGGGTGAGTGGGGCAGAATCGCCTCGACCAGGGTCTGCTCCGCGGTGGAGAGCGTGTCTTGGACCTCCAGGTCGGGCATGATCCCGCCGCCGCCGTAGACGGCCCGGCCGGCGTCGGAGCGATACACGGGCCGGTCGTCGCGACCGGCGGCGAAGTGCACGGAGTCCTCCACCTCGACGAGCCGGCCGTCGACGACGGTGCGTTCCCGGTGGATGCTCCTGCCATTGGGGGTGAACCACTTCCCGGTGGTCATCTTCAGGACGTACCCGCCCTCGACGCGGTAGGCGGTCTGTACGAGCCCCTTGCCGAACGAGGTGGTCCCGATGACCACGGCCCGGTCGTGGTCCTGGAGAGCGCCCGCCACGATCTCCGAGGCGGATGCGGACCGTCCGTCGATGAGCACGACGAGGGGGACGTCCGGGGCCAGCGGCCCGGACTCGTTGATGTACTCGGTATCCTCGCTCCCTCGCTCCGACTGGCGCGCGATCTCGCTCTCGGAAGGCAGGAACAGGCCCGCGATCCGGACGGCCTGGTCCACGATCCCGCCCCGGTTGCCCCGGAGATCCAGCACGAGCCCGGCGACGCCGGACTCCACCAGCTCCTCGGCCGCCGCGGTCACCTCGTCGGCGGCGGTCTCGTTGAACTGCTGCAAGGGGATGTAGCCCACGTCCTCCGCCACCGTGGCGGAGTACGGCACGGCGGGGATCCGGACCACCGCGCGGGTGATGTTCACGTCGATCGGCGCATCCACGCCGAACCGCAGGAAGATCACCTCGACCTCGGTCCCGGGCTCGCCCTTGAGCGCGTCGGCGACCTTTTCCAGCGGCCAGCCGTCGACGCTGCGCCCGTCAATGGCGACGATCCGGTCGCCGACCTGCGCGCCGATCCGCTCGGCCGGCGTGTTGGGGAAGACGCGCCGCACGACTGCCGCGTCCTGCTGGGCCTCGATGAGCATCCCGACGCCGGCGTAGTGACCTTCGTAGGTGGCGGTGAAGTCCTCGATCTCCTCGGGGCTGAACAGGTCGGCGTACGGGTCCTCCAGGTGGTCGACCAGCCCCTCCGCCGCCCGCTCGTAGACCTCCGAGACGTCCAGGGTATCGACGTAGCGGGTCGATACCAGGGTCAGGACGTCCCGGAAGAGGTTGGGGCCCTGCTCCTGATCGGCGTCGCGAAGTACGAACCCGCCGAGGAAGAAGCTCGCGACCAGGACGGCGGCGAATCCGGCCTTTCGTGCGTGCGGCATATGGTTCCGTTGTCAGGGGTCGTGGAAGGCGGACCCAAAGGGGCCCTTCAGTAGTACTCGGGGACCCCCGCTCCGTTCCCGCGCGGGGTCTCCCGGGCGCGATGGGCCCGGGATCTCGGTCCCGTGGGGCGGACCGGCGACCCGGCCCGGGCCCGCCCGGGACCGCCCGGGACCGCCGGCCTGGCATGACCGCTCAGTCCAGTGTGGCGATCTCTATGTTCCGGATATGCTCGCCGTAGTGCCGCTTGTAGAACACCTTCCGCTCGACCGCCTCGATCACGGGCGTTCCGAAGTCCGTGTCCTGGAGCTTTCCGGCGATGTTGAGCCCGCCGGCGCTGATCGTGTTGATCTCCACCAGCCGGTCGCCCACGATGTCGAGCCCGGCGAAGAAGATCCCGTCCTTCATGAGCTTGGGCCCCACGATGGCGGCCAGGCGGAGCATGTCCTCGGTGACTTCGGGCACCCCGGGCTTCCCGCCCGCGCTCATGTTGCTCCGGAAGTCGTCGTCCCCGGCGAGGCGTCGGACCGCCCCGTACTTCCCGTCCGTGACCAGGGGCTTGCCGTTGACCATGAACAGCCGGGTGTCGCCCTCCTCGGCCTCCGGCAGGTACTCCTGCGCGATCACGTAGCTGGACCGGCTGATGGATTCCACGATCTGGCGGAGGTTGTCGGCGTCCGGACCCACCAGGAAGACATCCGCGCCGCCGAATCCCATGAGCGGCTTCACGACGACCCGGCGGCCGTTCTCCTCGTGGAACGCGGCCACCCGCTCGTAGCTGCGCGTGATGATGGAGGCGGGGCGTACGGCCTCCGGGAACTGCTGGAAGTACATCTTGTTGATGGCCCAGGAAAGGCTGTACGGGTGGTTCAGCACCACGACGCCGTGCTCCAGGGCGACCTGGCCGAACAGGATGCCGGCGTCCTGCGCCCACGCCCGCTCGCCGACCTCCTCGGCAGGGTTGTAGCGGAGCCAGATCACGTCCAGTGCGTCGGTCGCGACCACCGCCTCCGGCGCGTCCTCCGCCTGGACCACGTCGAGGAAGGCCTGCTGGGACGCCACGTCCTCCCCGGGCCCCCGGCGGGCCCGGGCCCCGACACGCCCGTCCGCGAAGTACTCCAGGTCCCGGACCCCGGCCATGAACACGTCGTGGCCCCGCCGGCACGCCGCCGTGGCCAGGACGGTGGTGGCGGCCCGGTCGAGCTCGGTGGCGACGTCGTTCACGATGAACAGGATCCGCATCCTCACACCTCCTCTCCAGCGGTCATGGCGTGAATCGGCAGCCCGTCCCGAAGCGCCGTCAGCCGGTCCCGGGAGCTTTCGCGCTCCAGGAATCGTGGGACGAGGGGGGCCGGCTTCAGGACGCCCCGCTCCTGGAGCTCCCGTACGATGGCCACGTGTCGCGCCGCGATCTTCCCTACGTACAGCGGCTCCAGTGCTCCGCCCTCCCGCAAGTGCTCGACCACGCCGACCAGCCCCCGCAGGTAGATGACGTCCCGGGTGAAGCCGCCGGACTGGTACACCCGGGTGGCGATGTCGAACGCGGTCCGCGGGGTGAAGCCGTGGTCGCCGTGGAGCCGTCGGAAGGTCTCGACGAAGGATGCGCCGCCCAGTCGGCATTCCACGGCGACGACCCGGGCGGCCAGCAGTCGCATCCGGGCGGCGTCGAGGCCGCCCACCAGGTATTCTGCGAGGACGCCGAGCCCTTCCTGGAGCTCATCGTAGTCGGCGAAGCCGTGGGCCAGCTGGAGGAACGGCTGGGCCGCGCCGTTGACGTACGTCAGGACGTGGGTCCCGACCTCGTGCTGGAGCAGCGCCTCGACGCGGCGGGGGCGGAGCGCCAGCCCGCGGCCGATGAGCAGGCGGCCGGAGGATACCATGAGTCCGACGAGGTCGGGCCGGACCTGGACCTCGGACTCGAACGCCGGATACAGGGCGCGGTAGTGATCGAACTCGTGGCGGGCGCGGCGCGCGAACTCCTCCGCCCCGACCCGTTCCCCACCGGGTCGGCCGCTCCGCGCGGGCACCTGGTCCAGGATGTCACGGGCGCGGTCCAGTAGGGGCGGCTCGACGTGGCCGAAGAGCCGGATGCTGTCGTGCAGGAACGCCGGCGTGTTGCGCTCGGCCAGAAGGGTGATCTGCCGGTCCAGCTCCTCACGCTTGTCCCGGAGCAGCCGCCAGGCCGCGGGGTCGTCCACCCCCTCCAGCTCGACCTCGTAGAGCCGCCGCTTCAGCAAGTCCGGGTCCATGGGCAGGAGCCGGTAGTGGAACTCCGGATCCTCCGCGTAGCCCCCGTCGCGGAACCGCTCCCAGGCCCGGTCGGCGTTCACGGGGGCAACCAGAAGGAGCGGGTCGAACGACGCGTCGATCTCCGCCAGCCGGCGGTCCGCTTCCCACACGGCCGCGTCCAGCTCCCGGGGCCCCAGGGCGCGGTAGCTCGAAGGCGCGCTGGGCGCCTGGACCTTCACGAACTCGAACACGGCCGCGCGCAGCACGGCCGAGAAATCGTGGGCCAGCCGGCGCAGGAAGACGGGGAAGCGGGTCCCGGTGTCCGGGTCCCGCCAAACGGGTGGCAGCTCCACGCCCAGCAGGAGCGCGCCCAGCTCGTGGCACTCCGAGACCGACAGAATGGGCTCCCGGCCCGGGGGATGCCGCTCTCTGGAGGCGACCACCTCGGGACCGGACGCGTTACGTAGATCGAGGGTCGCCAGCCCGTCTGCCAGGGTCCGGACCGTGGCCGGCGCCGGGCCATCGGGACCGAGGACCCGGAGCCCGGGTCCCGCCCAGACCTCGATGACCAGGAACGTGCCATGGGCCCGCACCCCGGCGCGCACCGCGGCCTCGACGATCTCCCGGATGCGGGTGTCGTCGACGTCCGCCGAGCCCGGGGCCATGCGCACGTTCGAAGCCTCCCCGCGGACCAGCCGGTCGAGCGCCGCCCGCTCGGGACCGTCCCGCACCATCACCAGGAACGGACGCGTCCCGTCGACCTCCACCCGGGCGCCATCGTAGGACACCGCCGTGACCGTACCCGACCGGTACGCCTCCCGGACGGCGTCGAGCGCCGTACCGGTACCGGCGCCCGCACCGCCGGTGCGGGTGGTCATCGGCAGCGTCCTGTCGGGGCCGAGGCCGCTCGCCCTCTACGGGCCGCCGCGGCTCGCCCGCCGTCCTGGGACCACACGCTAGTGATTCCGCAGGGCGTCGATCAGCTCGTCCTTCGTCATGTCGGAGCGCCCCTCGATACCGACCTCCTCGGCCTTCTCGTAGAGCTCTTCCTTCGTGCGGTTCTCGTACTTCGTGGCTTTGCCGCCTTTCTTCCCCGTGGCCTCACGGGTGTCGTCGTTGGCGATCCGGGCCGCCTTCTCCTTGCTCATGCCTTCCTCGCGCAGCGACTCGTACTGCTCGTCGTCCTTCACGCTCGGGCCGTGATCCTTCGCCATGCCCCACTCCCTTGTCGATTTCGCGATGCGCGGCGTCCCACCGGGTGGACCGTCGCCGCGGCCCGTCCGGCGAACAGAGGTTGCAACGCGGGTGCCACGGCCCCGGTCCGGGCCGGTTGCCCACCGCGCACGCCCGGCGCATCATGCAAGGCAGTCCATCCCCGCGGAGACCGCAGGCTCGGGAGACGAAGCATGCGCGCACGACCCTTTCTCGCACTCGCCCTCATCATGACGGTGGCTTCCCAGGACGCTTCGGCGCAGGACACGGAGGGTCCCCGGCGACCCGTTCCCGGTCGGTCCATGATCGCCACGCAGTACGGGATCGTGGCCACGAGCCAGCCGCTGGCGTCCCAGGCCGCCGTCCAGGTCCTGGAGCGGGGCGGTCACGCGGTCGACGCGGCCATCGCCGCCAACGCGGCCCTCGGGGTCATGGAGCCCACGGGCAACGGCATCGGCGGCGACCTGTTCGCCATCGTGTACGAGGCGGAGACCGGCGAGGTCCACGGCCTGAACGCCAGCGGGTGGTCGCCGGCCGCGCTGACGCCGGCGTTCCTTGCCGACCGCGGCATCGACGAGATGCCCTACCGGGGGATCCACGCGGTGACCGTGCCCGGCGCCGTGGGCGGCTGGACGGCGCTCCACGACCAGTTCGGGAAACTCCCGCTCCGGGACGTGCTCGCCCCGGCCATCCACTTCGCGGAGCACGGTTTCCCGGTGGCGGAGATCACGGCCGGGCTGTGGTCCCGCTCGCAGGAGATGCTGGCCGGCGATCCCGCCTCCGCGGCGACGTTCCTGATCGACGGGACGACGCCGGCGCCCGGTCAGATCTTCCGGAACCCCGACCTCGCGGCGACGCTTCGCAGGATCGCCGAGCGAGGGCGCGACGGCTTCTACAGGGGGGCGACGGCGGAGGCCATCGTCGCGGCGTCGGACGCCCGCGACGGCGCCATGACCCTCACGGATCTCGCCGAGTTCGGCCCCGAGTGGGTGGAGCCGCTGAGCACCACGTACCGCGGCTGGACGGTGTACGAGCTGCCGCCCAACGGCCAGGGGATCGCCGCGCTGATCATGCTCAACCTCATGGAGCGGTTCCCCCTGGGCGAGTGGGGACTGCACAGCCCCCGGGCCATGCACGCGATGATCGAGGCGAAGAAGCTGGCCTACGCCGACATGATCACGTACGTGGGCGACCCCCGGTTCAGCGACATCCCGGTGAAGGCCATGATCGACAAGGAGCACGGCGCGGAGCGGGCGGCGCGCATCGACATGGAGCGGGCGGCCTGCAGCGTGGAGCCCTCCTCGTTCGCCGGCGTCACCGACCGGCCGGACGGGGAGACCATCTACCTGACGGTCATCGACGAGGACGGGAACATCGTATCCCTGATCCAGAGCAACTACTCCGGTTTCGGGTCCGGCGTGGTCCCCGAGGGCATGGGCTTCATGCTCCAGAACCGGGGCGCGCTGTTCACGCTGGAGCCCGGCCACGCCAACGTGCTGGAGCCCCGGAAGCGGCCGCTCCACACCATCATCCCGGCGTTCATGGAGAACGGCGAGACGCGGATCGGGTTCGGGATCATGGGCGGCTGGAACCAGGCCCAGGCCCACGCCCAGTTCGTCTCGAACATCGTGGACCACGGGCTCACGATCCAGGAGGCGCTGGAGGCCGGACGGTTCACCAAGCGATCCTTCGACGGCTGTGACGTGGCCGTGGAGGCGCTGGTCCCGGCTTCGACACGGCGGGCGCTCGAGGCCCTGGGCCACGAGGTCCGGGTCGTCCCGCCCCGCAGCTCGAGCTTCGGCTACGGCCAGGCCGTGATGTCCCGGGGCGATGTCCACTACGGCGCGTCGGAGCCCCGGCACGACGGGGCCGCGATCCCGCAGCCGCCGCCGATCTTCCGGTAGCGACCCGGACCCGGGACCCCGGTCAGGCCTCCCGGACCACGCGCAGCCAGCAGTGGCCGTAGCGCCCGAGGTCCAGCTCGAGCTTCGGCTCCCAGGCCAGCTCCTCGTCGCCGAGGACGTCCACCAGGCGGTCGCCCGCGAAGCCGCTCAGGTCGATGGCCACCTGCACGGCGCGGCCGGCCAGGTTGTGGACCGCCACGACGGTCCCGCTCTCCAGCGAGCAGGCGTGCGCGAAGACGGCGTCCACGTCCGACTCCAGCGCCGTCACCTCGCCGCGGCCGAGCTCCGGACAGCTCTTCCGGGCCCGGATGGCCCGCTCCATCCAGTTGAGGAGTGAGCCGGGATCGCGGCGCTGTGCCTCGACGTTCCGCCGCTCGTACCCGTAGCGCCCGCCGCGGATGACCGGCCGCGGGAGGTCGTCCGGATCGGCCTCGGAGAAGCCGCCGTTCTCCTCATCGCTCCACTGCATGGCCGTGCGCACGGCCTGCCGCTCGGGCAGGGACAGGTCGNNCGCACGGCCTGCCGCTCGGGCAGGGACAGGTCGTCCCCCATGGCGATCTCCTGGCCGTACCGGAGCACGGGCGTGCCGGGGAGCGTGAAGAGCAGGCTGTAGGCCATGCGCAACCGGTCGGGGTCGTCGTCGAGCATGGGCGCGAGCCGGCGCCGGATCCCTCGATCGTAGAGCTGCATGTCCTCGCCCGGGGCGAAGACCTCGAACAGCTCCTCCCGTTGGAGGTCGGTCAGCCGCCCCAGATCCAGCTCGTCGTGGTTGCGGAGGAAGTTCGCCCACTGGCCCTCGTGCGGGATGGGCGGGGTCACGTGCAGCCCCTTGACGATGGGCGTCTCGTCCTCCCGGGCCAGCGCGAGGAAGAGGTGCTGGTTCAGGGTGAAGTCGAAGAGCATGTGCATACGGGTCCCGCCGCCGAAGTAGGCGGCGACCCGCTCGGGCTCCACGTTGGCCTCGGCCAGCAGGATGGCGTCGCCGCGCCGCCAGGACAGGAAGGCCCGGAACTCCTCGAGGTACTCGTAGGGGTCCTGGTTCTCGACCCCGTCGATCCCCTTCAGCTCGATGAGGAACGGCGCCGCGTCGAGCCGGAACCCCGACACGCCGAGCTCGAGCCAGAACCCCATGATCCGCTGGATCTCCGCCCGGACCTCGGGGTTCGCGATGTTGAGGTCCGGCTGATGCGCGTAGAAGCGGTGGAAGTAGTACTTCTTGGCCACCCGGTCGTAGGTCCACGTCTCCTTCTGGACCCCCGGGAAGATCATCCCCTCATCGGCGTCCTCCGGCCTCTCCTCCGACCAGACGTAGAAGTCGTGGTAGGGGGACTCCGGGTCCCGGCGGGCCTGCTCGAACCAGGGGTGCTCGGTCGATGTGTGGTTCACGGGGAGATCCACGATCACGCGCAGACCCCGCTCCCGGGCGCTCCGGAGAAACTCGACCATGTCGCCGGCCGTTCCGAGCCGCGGGTCCACGCCGTAGTAGTCGGTGACGTCATAGCCGTTGTCCCGGTTCGGCGTCGGGTAGAAGGGAAGGAGCCAGAGGCAATTCACGCCGAGCCCGCTCAGATGGTCGAGCCGGTCGCGGAGCCCCGCGAAGTCGCCGACCCCGTCCCCGTTGGAATCGCGGAAGGTCTCCACGTCCAGGCAGTAGATGATCGCGTCCTTGTACCAGAGGTGTCGGGGCATCGGGCTCCCGGCGAGAGGTCTTTGGACGACCGCGCGCCCCCCGGCCGCGGCCTACGGACGGCGCCAGGACATCGCACGAGGCGGGCCACGGTGCCGGCGCCTGGCCCGGCGGACGGGCCCGTTGGCCGGGGTGTTGCGGTGGGCCTCCGCGGGAGCCCCAGCGGGAGCGAGTCAGCATGAGCAGACCCTGGAAATGGGTGATGGTGGGTGTCGGCGGGACCGCCGCCCTCGGAGCGGTCGCGTTCTTCGCGTTCCTGTACAGCGGGATCTATCCGATCGCGGCGAACGAGCCGCACAGTGTCCCCGTGGGCTGGGTCCTGTCCACGCTCCAGAGCCACGCCGTGTCGCTCCACGCGGAGGACCGGGCCGTCCCGCAGCTGGCCGACCCGGAGCTGCTGGCCGAGGGCATGGCGCTCTACCACGAGCACTGCGTCGCCTGCCACGGCGCGCCCGGGGTCGAACGGGCCGTCATGGGCCGGGGGCTCAACCCGGACCCGCCCCGCCTCGCCACCGAGATCCGGGAATGGACCGACCCGGAGCTGTTCTGGATCGTCGCGAACGGCCTCAAGATGGCCGGGATGCCGGCCTTCCAGCCGGGTCTGGGCGATCGACAGGTCTGGGCGACGGTCGCGTTCATGCGCGCCCTGCCCCAGGTCTCGCCCGCGGAGTACCTCGAAGCGGCGAACGCCGCTCCGGCGACGGTGGCCGCGCGCATGGAGGAGCGGCTCCGGGCGTCGACGCCGTCGGCGGATCTGGATCCCGACATCAGGAAGGGCCGCCGCCTCGTGGAGGCGTACGGCTGCGGCTCCTGCCACGAGATCCCCGGTATCGCCAACTCGAAGGGCCAGGTCGGCCCCCCGCTCCACAAGTTCGGCCTGCGCCACTACATCGCCGGCGCGGTCCTGAACAACCCGCCGAACCTGACGAAGTGGCTCGTGGCGCCGGAGAGCGTCGAACCGGGCACCGCCATGCCCTCCGTCGGCGCCACCCCCGAGGACGCCGCCCACATGGCCGCGTACCTGCTGAGCCTCGGCGCCGACGAATCCCTGGTCGGGCCGAAGGGCATCTTCCCGGCGGCCTGGCTACCGAAGCACTGACGGGCCGCCTCACCCGGCTCAGCGGACGCAGGTCGAGAGGAACAGTGGCGCCACGCCCTGCGCGACGATCACGAGCGTGAAGAGGGCGCTGGCGGCCATGCCGGCGAGCAGGACGAACCGCGACCAGTCCCGTGCGTCGGTCCCCGCGCCGTCGCGGTCGAGCCGGCTCCAGGCGCGCCACCCCGTCCACCCGGCCGTCACCGAGCCGGCCCCGCACGCGACCGTGGCGGCGATGACCGCCCAAACGGCGCCGTCCCACGCCGTGATGCAGTCGAGGGTGACCAGGAAGTAGCTCAGGGAGAGGTGGACGGCCCAGAGCGCCGGGGCGCCGAGAAAGGCGAACAGCAGCCTCGGGATGGGCGGGATCCCACCGTCCTCCCCGGCCACGAAGACGCGGCGGTCCATCACCCGCCTCCCGCAAGCAGCACGGGGCCGAAGTAGACCGTGGCGTACGCGATCCAGGCGGCGGCGGCGGTGAATCCGGCCAGCAGGGAGGCGTTCACGGCCGGGGCCTGCCAGCGCGGGTCTCGGGGGTGGCGGGCGCCGTACGCCACCGCCGACGCGCTGAGGACGGCCAGCACGAGCGCCACCAGGCCGACGTAGCCGAGCGTCGCGAACACCGAGGACGCGTACGCGCTGGTCGCCGGGTCCAGGTCGAGAGCTCGCCAGGCCCGGGTGGTCAGCCAGATGAAGCCGACCTCCAGCACCAGGGCCACGGCGAACAGCGGTCGGGTCCGGAGCTCGCGATCCTCGACGCGCATGCCGCCATCGGACGTGTCGATCCGCCGCGCCGCCAGGAGGTGAACTCCTCCCGCCACGGTGATGGCGGCCAGCGCCAGGGCCGGCCAGTGCCCACCCGATTCCCACGTGGCCAGCCCCGCGCCGCCGCCGAGGTAGAAGTAGGACGCCACGGTCGTCACCAGCGCGACGGTCAGGATGGTCACGAACACGACGGTCCCCCACCAGCCGTTGGCCAGGGGCCCCGCGATGGCGAGGGGCAGACGTTCCCCGGGCGGATCGGTGGCGAGGTCGGGGGCGGCGGTGTCGCGATCGCCGGGGGGCTCGTCGTCCTTGCCCATGCCCAGCGCCCAGTCGTAGGTCTGCGGCGGCCGGACCCAGAAGTAGAGGTCGAGGGCGATCATGGCGGCCCCGAGCAGCAGCGACCAGGTCAGGTGGAACAGGGCGCCGGCGAACACGAACACGAACGCCACGGCCATGACGAAGGGGGCGAGAGTCGGCCCGGGGACGTGGACGATGGCCAGCGGCCTGGCGTCCCCCACGGAGCAGACGAGCGCACCGCGCCAGTCGATGGGCCGCCAGTCGAAAGCCCGGAGCTGCCGCTCGATCCGGGGGGTGACGGGCGCGAGGGTATCCTGCTCCCACATGGGGTGCCGGCTGGTCACCTCGACCAGCGCCTGGAACTGCGCTTCGGCCGGCGGCGATTCCTGGCTCCACTCCAGGGTGTCGCCGCCCCACGGGTCGCGGCCGGCCTCTTCGCCCTTCCTCAGGCTCCACAGGACGTTGATGACGAACAGCATCACGCCGGTCGCCATGACGAACGCGCCGACGGTGGAGACGAGGTTGTGCACGTCCCAGCCCATGCCGCTGGGGTAGGTGTAGATGCGCCGCGGCATCCCCAGCAGGCCGAGGAGATGCATGGGGAAGAACGCCAGATTGAAGCCCACGAACATGACCCAGAAGTTCCAGCGGCCCAGCCCCTCGGACAGGAGCCGGCCCGACATCTTCGGGATCCAGTAGTACAGCCCCGCGAACAGGGGGAAGACCGCCCCGCCCACCATCACGTAATGGAAGTGGGCGACCACGAAATAGGAGTCGTGGACCTGCATGTCGAAGGGGACCACGGCCACCATCACGCCGGTCAGCCCCCCGATCACGAACAGCACGATGAAGCCCAGGGCGAACAGCATGGGCGTCTTCCATTGCGGGTCGCCCGTCCAGAGGGTGGCGATCCAGGAGAACACCTGCACGCCGCTGGGGATCGCGATCAGGATGCTGGCGGCCGTGAAGAAGCCGTACGCCGTCGGGCTCAGGCCGGTGGTGAACATGTGGTGGACCCAGAGCCCGAAGCTCAGGAACCCGGTGGCGATGATGGCGAGGATCACGAACGGATAGCCGACCAGCGAGCGGCGACTGAACGTCTGAATGACCTGGGAGATGATGCCCACCGCGGGGATGAACATGATGTACACGTCCGGGTGGCCGAAAACCCAGAAGATGTGCTGCCACAGCAGCGGCTCCCCGCCGGCCTCCGGGACGAAGAAGGCGGTGAAGTGCATCCGGTCCATCTCGAGGAACGCGGTCCCCACGATGAGCGGCGTGAACGCGAAGATGATCATGAACGCGGCCACGAGCATGGACCAGGCGAACACGGGCAGGCGGGAGAGGGTCATCCCGGCCGCGCGCATGCGCAGGATGGCGACGATGAGCTCGGCCGCGGCGCCCATGGCCGCGATCTCCGCCACGCTCAGGCCGATGTCCCACCAGTCCATGTTGATCCCGGGCGAGAACTCCGCCCCCGTCAGCGGGACATAGGCGAACCAGCCGCCGTTGGGGGCCACGCCGAACGCGAACGACGAGTAGAGGAAGATCCCACCGAAGAAGTAGGTCCAGAAGCTCAGCGCCGTGAGCTGGGGGAACGGCAGGTCGCGCGTCCCCAGCAGCATGGGCAGGACGTAGTTGGCCACCGCCTCGATGAACGGGATGACGAACAGGAACATCATCGTCGTCCCGTGCATGGTGAAGATCTGGTTGTAGGTCTCGGGATCCAGGAACGTGTTCTGGGGCGACCCCAGCTGGATCCGGAGCAGGACGGCCTGGATGCCCCCGATGAGGAAGAAGATGAACCCCGTCGTCATGAACCGGACGGCGATGGGGATGTTGTTGATCGTCCGGAACCACCCGATGAACCCCCGGGGCGCCTCCCACGTGGTGTTGAAGCGGGCGATCTCGAGGGGCGTGAGCTCCTCCGGAGGGTCGAAGACGGAGAGGTCGGTCCGGGGCGGGTCGACCGTGCTCATCGGCCGCCCCCAGTCCCGCGCCACGTCCGCCGGGGCGTCGTGCGGACGCTCATCGCAGGCTCATCATGTAATCGGTCAACGCCTTCAGCTCGGCCGGCTCCAGCGGGATCCGGGGCATCAGCCCACCCGGCTTCAGTACCTGGGGGTTCGCCAGCCAGCCGCTCATGGCGCCACGGCTCGTGCGCAGGAGTCCCCCCGCCAGGATCCTGCGGCTCGCCACGTGGGTCAGGTCCGGGCCGTCCACCTGCCGCTCCCCCGGGCTCTCCACCCGCTCGTTCACCCCTCGCACCACGTGGCACTCCACGCACCGATGCTCCGGGTCCAGATACACCGCCCGGCCCAGCCGCAGCCGGTCGGCGCGGCGGCGGGCGGCCGCGCTGTCCGCGGGGGTCGTCTCCGGGCCGGGCTCCGACAGCGCCTCCATCTCCGGGTCCGGCTCCGGTGGCGCGGGTACGGCGGGCCGACGCTGTCGGGCCAGCCAGGCGTGGAACTCGTCCAGGGGCTCCGCCACCACCACGAGCGCCATCCACGTGTGCTGCTCGCCGCAGTACTCGGCGCACTGGCCACGATAGACGCCGGGCTGGTCCGCCTGGATCCACATCTCGTTGGTCCGGCCCGGGATCATGTCCGTCTTCCCGTGCAGGCGCGGGATCCAGAGGCTGTGGATCACGTCGTCGGATTCCAGCAGGAGCGTGACGCGTTCCCCGGCAGGGACGTGGATCTCGTTGGCGGTCCGCACGGTGTCCCCGCCGGGAAGCATGTAGCGGACGTCCCACCAGAACTGTTTCCCCGTCACCAGCACCGTGAGCGAGCCCTCGGGATCCGATGGGCCCACCGCGTCCAGCACCCGCATGGTGTAGACGAAGAGCCCGGCCAGGATCACCGCCGGCACGCCCGCCCCGGCGACCAGCACGGTCACCACCCGCCGCCGCTCCTCCCGCGCCGTCCCGCCGCCCGACGCGCCCGGCGCCGCTTCGCTGTCACGGCGGCGGAACAGCGCGACGCCCAGCGCGGCCATGACCACGGCGAACACGGCGGTCAGTACACCGAAGAGGACCCACCATTGCGTGGCGATGGACGCCGCGCCCGGGCCCGCCGGGTCGATCATGGACTGGGGTCCCGAGCACCCCAACGGCGTGAACCCCGCCAGGAGCGACGCCACGAGCCCCCGCAGGGCGACCCGGGCCGGCGGCACGGCGCGACGGCCCCGCGGTCCCCGGGGCCCGGCTCGGGCCCCGGGCCCGACCGGCCCCGACCAAACGAATGGCGCCATGGTCCCGTGGTGATGGGCGGCCGGCACCCGGCTGACCGGGCGCCGTCGCGATGGACGACTCGTGGATCCGCGGCGCGAGGGGAGGCAAGGACCAGGCCGGGCACGGACATCTTTCGGTTCCGGACCCGAGCGCCTACCGTTGATTCTTGTCGGACGGGCTCCGCCGGTCCGGCGCTTGCACCGTCCCCGGGCGTCTCAGACACCACGACAGCTCAACCATCGAGGCAGGAAGCCCAATGAACGTGCCGACCGCGCGCGACGTCCGACCGTGGAGGGCCCCGTGAGCGGGTCCGTCGTCACGGTCCCGGAGCGTCCAGCCCTCTCCGACTACGAAGCCATCGCCCACCTGGCACCGTCCGTGGAGGCCCTGCGGGCCCGGGCCGACGCGATCCGTCCGAGAATGGACGGCCGCACCATCTGGATGGTGAACTCCACCGCCCAGGGCGGCGGCGTCGCGGAGATGCTGCCCACCATGGTGACCCTGCTGAACGAGCTCGGGATCGAGACCCGGTGGTTCGTGATCGAGACCGAGAACCAGCCCTTCTTCCAGCTGACCAAGGGGATCCACAACCTGATCCACGGGGCGGGCGACCCGGCCCTGGTCCGGAACGGCGCCCGGGAGACCTACGACGCGGTGAACGCCGAGAACGCCGCGACGCTGGCATCACTGATGAAGGACGGAGACGTGCTCGTCGTTCACGACCCGCAGCCCATGGGCCTCGCGGGCCATCTGCGCGAGCGGCTCGACATCGCCACCATCTGGCGCTGCCACATCGGCCTCGACGAGACCAATGCGTCGACCCGGGCCGCGTGGGAGTTCCTGGAGCCCTACGCCCCGGACTACCAGGAGAGCGTGTTCTCCGCCGACGAGTACATCCCGGACATGTTCCGGGGACGGTCCCGTCTCATCTACCCGGCCATCGACCCCCTCTCGCAGAAGAACCGGGAGCTCCATATCCACTCGGTCGTGGGGATCATGGCCAACGCCGCCCTCGCCGTGGGGCCCGGGCCGGTCGTACAGCCGCCGTTCCCCCACATCGCGCAGCGGCTCCAGGCGGACGGGCTGTGGGCCCCCGCGGTGCTCCCGGCGGACATCGGGCTGCTGATCCGGCCCATCATCACCCAGATCTCACGGTGGGACCGCCTGAAGGGGTGGCTGCCCCTCATGCAGGGGTTCGTGCAGCTCAAGGAGCGGTTCTTCTCCATGCACAACGACCGCCCGGCCATCGAGCGGCGCCGGCTGAACCAGGTCCGGCTCGTCATGGCGGGGCCCGACCCCGCGTCCATCCAGGACGATCCCGAGGGGCTGGAGGTGATCGAGGAGCTGCGGGAGGCCTACGTCGCCCTGGACGACGAGATGAAGCACGACATCGCCATGATCGCCCTGCCCATGCACAACGCCAACGAGAACGCGCTCATGGTGAACGCGCTGCAGCGCAGCTCCACCGTGATCGTGCAGAACTCCCTGCGGGAGGGCTTCGGGCTCACCGTCACCGAGGCCATGTGGAAGCGGATCCCCGTGCTCAGCAACACCCGGGCGGTGGGGCCGCGGCAGCAGATCACCCACGCCTGCGACGGCTGGCTGGTGGACGACCCGGAGGATGCCGGGCAGATCGCGGATGCCCTGGATTTCCTGCTCAACGACCGCGAGGAGCGGGCGGCCCTCGCCCGCACGGCCCAGCGGCGCGCGCACCAGCAGTTCATGATCTTCAGCCAGCTCGAGGACTGGCTCGATCTCCTGGAGGACGTGCTCTAGGAGGCGCCGTGGCCCGGCGGCACGACCACGACGCGGGCGGGGACGCCGGCCTGCTGGCCCGCAAGGCGGCGCTGCGGGAGGAGGTGTGGGCGGCGCTCGACGACGCCGGCGCCAGCCGCTTCCCGGGCGCCGAGGGCCGGATCCCGAACTTCGTGGGCGCGGAGGCCGCGGCCGAGCGGCTCCGGCGGACGGACGCATGGCGTCGCGCCCGGACGATCAAGGCGAACCCCGACTCGCCCCAGTGGCCCGTCCGTCAGCGCGCGCTGGAGGACGGCAAGATCGTCTACATGGCGGTCCCCAGGCTCGCCGGGGACGACCCGTTCTTCCTGCTGGACCCCGAAGCGATCGAAGAACCGCCCAGGAAGGCGAGCTCCATCAAGGGCGCCAGCCGGCACGCCCGGACCCTGCCGGTGGCCGAGCTGAAGCCCGTCGACCTCGTGGTCACGGGCTGCGTCGCCGTCTCCCGTGACGGCGCCCGTCTGGGAAAGGGCGGCGGGTTCAGCGACCTGGAGTACGCCCTGGCCCGTGAGGCCGGCCTGGTGGATGGCGGGACCCCCATCGCGACCACCGTCCACCCCGTCCAGCTGCTCGACTCCGGCCGGATCCCCATGACCGACCACGACATCCCCCTCGACCTGATCATCACGCCGGACGACGTGATCGCCACCCGGGCCGGCTTCGACCGACCCGACGGCATCCGGTGGGAGCTGCTGACGGCCGACAAGATCGACGCCATCCCGCTGCTGGGTCGGCTGCGCTGACGGCCGATCGCCTACGCGGAGCCCCTCTCTTCCTCCAGACGGGCCATCAGCCGTTCGTGCACGCCCGCAGGGGGCGCGGCCGCGGGCCCGAGCCGGGACCGCAGGGCCTTGATGGCACCGGCGAAGTCGCCGCCGAAGCGCGCGCACCAGTCGCAGCCCCGGAGGTGGTCCTCGATGCGACGGACCGCCTCGGGCGGCAGATCGCCGTCGAGGTAGTCGGACAGGTCCCGGAGGACCTCGCTGCAACGGATCCCCGCCACCGATCGGTCATGCGCCATCGTCCAACCCCCTAACGCTCTCCATGAATCGGAGCCGGGCCCGGTGGAGGCGGCTCTTGGCCGCCGCCACGGACAGGTCCAGCGTGGCGGCCGTCTCCTCGGTGCTGAAGCCCTCCAGGTCCCGGAGCACCAGGATCTCGCGGTCGTCCGATGACAGGCGTGCGAATCCCTTCTCCACCAGATCCGCGGCCGCGAGCCGGGACGTCCAGGCCGCGCCCGGATCCCGGCCCCACCCGGCGCCGTCCGCGACCCCCTCGAGCGGCTCGAACGCCTCCGGCTCGCCCGCCGGGCGCCGGTATTGCCGGCGAACCGCGTTCCGGGCGATGGTCAGCAGCCAGGACCGGGCGGAGCCGGCGCCGCGAAAGGTCCGGGCGCTCCGCCAGGCCGCGATGAAGGTGTCCTGCAGCGCGTCCTCGGCCCGGTCGAGGTCCGACGTCCGGGTCCGGACATAGCGGAGCACGGCACCCTCGTGTCGACGCACGAAGCCCTCGAACGCGCCCCGGTCCCCGGCCGCGGCCCGCTCCAGTGCCTCCCCGTCCTCCGTCACATCGCTTCGGAGCCGACGCGCCGCGTCGAGAACCCGAGCACAGTATAGAGCGGGCAGGTGCCCGCGAGCCCCGTGACCAGCGGGATCAGCCCCAGCCACCCCCACGGGGTCCGGGGTCCCACGAAGACCAGCGCGATCAGCACGACTCCCAGGAGGACCCGCAGCGCGCGATCGACGATGTGCTCGTTCTTTGGCATGATCCTGTCCAGCATGGCTCCCTCCTCTTCGCGTTCCGGCGCCGCGCCCGCCGCGGCCTCCGTCTCATAGAGCCTCACGGGGTCGAAAAGGATTCAGCCCCCGGCCGTCCCGACTTGCCACCACCGTCACCGGCTCCCCACTTTCCGTGCCCCGTTCCCTTGTACCCAGAGCCGACCACCATGATCTCACGACTCCCCGCCCGTTCCGTCGCGGGTCTCGCTCTCCTGGCCGCCGCCTGCGCCACCACCCCGGAGAACCCGGGGACCGAAGCCGCCGATCCGCATCTGGCCGCGGCGCACCGCGTCCTGTCCACGACGCCGCTGATCGACGGCCACAACGACCTCCCGTGGGCGATCCGGACGAACGATGACGGGCCCATGGACCTGGACGCGTACGACCTGCGGGAGCCCACGCCCGGGCACACGGACATCGAGCGGCTGCGGGCGGGGCGCGTCGGCGGCCAGTTCTGGAGCGTGTACGTGCCGGCCGACGCGATGGCCGAGCACGCCGCGGCCCGGATCCAGCTGGAGCAGATCGACATCGCGAAGCGGATGATCGAGCGCTACCCCGAGACGTTCGAGCTGGCCACCTCGCCCGCCGACGTGGTCCGGATCTTCGAGGACGGGAAGATCGCCAGCATGCTGGGGATGGAGGGCGGCCACGCCATCGAGAACTCCCTGGGCGCGCTCCGGGCCTTCTACGACCTCGGCGCCCGCTACATGACGCTGACCCACTCGGCCAACATCGACTGGGCCGACTCGTGCTGCGAGGACCCGGAGCTGGACGGCCTCAGCGAGTTCGGCGAGGAGGTCGTGCGGGAGATGAACCGGCTCGGGATGCTGGTGGACCTCTCCCACGTCTCCCCCGCCACCATGCACGACGTCCTCGACGTGACGGCCGCGCCCGTGATCTTCTCCCACTCCTCCGCCCGGGCCGTGACGGACCACCCGCGCAACGTCCCCGACGAGGTGCTGCGGCGCATGGCCGACAACGGCGGGGTCGTCATGGTCACGTTCGTGACCGTGTTCGTAAACCAGGAGCTGATGGACTGGCGGGCACTGCCGCCGGAGGAGCGGGAGGGGCCGGAGCCCGAGCCCACCATGGAGGACGTGATCCGCCACATCGAGCACGTCCGCGACGTGGCCGGGATCGACCACGTGGGCCTCGGCAGCGACTACGACGGCGCCACCGTCCCCGTCGGCCTCGAGGACGTGTCCACCTTCCCGGCGCTGCTGGCCGAGCTGCACCGGCGCGGGTGGACGGAGGACGAGCTCCGCAAGCTCGCCGGCGGGAACGTGCTCCGGGCCTGGCGGGAGGCCGAAGCCACGGCCCGCCAACTCCAGGCCGAGCGGCCGCCGTCCGTGGCCACGATCGCCGAGCTGGACGGCCTGATCCGTGCCGGAACCGGGGCCTTCGTCACCCGGCTCGGGGCCGATACGCTGGCGGTGGAGCGGTTCCGGTACACGCCCGTTGCCTTCGATGTGACCGCGGCCGTCCGGGTCCCGACCACCCGGCTGCTCCGCTACCGTGCGCGACTGGATCGCCATGGCAACCTGGAGTCTCTGCGGGTCCGGGAGTACGACCCCGCCAACCCCCCGGCGACCGGCGGCGAGCCCACGGCCGTCGCGGTGTTCGACTTCGGCCCCGACGGCGTGACGATCGAGGGACGGAACCAGCGGGGCGAGTTCGACTTCGTGGTGGAGACCGGCCCCGATGCGATCCCGTTCTTCGAGCTGATCCACTGGCCGTTCGAGCTGGCGCTGCTGCGGCTCGCCGCCGGGGCGGGCGGTGACGAGGTGCCCATGATCGCCGGCCGGCGGGCCATGCCCTTCGGCTTCACACCCCTGGCCGATCGGCGGATCGAGATCCGGCACCCGTACCGGGGGACCATGGACGTCGTCGTCGGGGAGGACGGCGGCATCCGGACGCTGGACGCGGCCAACACCACGCGCAAGCTGACGGTCGAGCGGGTCGAGGACCTGGACGTGGTCGAGCTGGCGGGCCGGTTCGCCGAGCTCGACCACCGGGGCGAGGGGGTCGGCGCCCTCAGCGGACGGGGGGAAGCCACCGGCCAGATCGGCGGGGCGACCCTGGCCGTCGACTACGGCGTTCCCCACAAGCGGGGCCGCGACATCTTCGGCGCGCTGGTGCCCTACGACGAGGTGTGGCGGACCGGCGCCAACCGGGCGACGCATCTCACCACGGACCGGGACCTGGTGATCGGCGGGGAGCGGGTCCCCGCGGGGGCCTACACCCTGTTCACGATCCCGGGGCCGGACGCCTGGACGCTGATCATCAACTCGGCCACCGACATCACCGGGACCGCCTACGACCCGGAGACCGACTTCGCCCGGGTGCCCATGCGGGTCCGCGCCCTGGACCGGACGGTCGAGGACTTCACCATCGAGGTCGACCCGGAGGGGTTCCTCCGACTGCGGTGGGATCGCACCGAGGCCTACGTTCCGGTGGAGCCCGCCCGGTAGGCGCGGGCTGGCGGTCGAGCGCCGCGTCCTCGTACCGGTGCCGGCATCCCGCAGCCAGGCCCGACCGGGGACCGCCTCGCCGCCGGACAGCGAGAGGCGGGGGGCCTCCGTCATGGCGCGCCGCCACCCTCCTTGACCTCGCGAAACGCGTCGCCGAAGGCCCGGACGTCCTCCTCGCTGAACGCCTCCGCCACCGGCTCGTCGTCCACCCGGAAGCTCCGGTCCAGGCTCCTGTCCGGGTCCATGAAGTCGATCCGCATGGCGCCGTCCTCCCACCGGATGTCACGGATCTCCGCCACCGGGTACTTCGCCCGGAAGCCCAGCGCCTTGCCCACCGTCTTCTCCAGGACCCCGCCGAAGAAGCCTTCCACCCCCTCCTTGTCCGCCTCTTCGCGCATCTCCGCGCGGGCCTCCTCGAGCGCCCGCTCCGAGAGCGCGAAGTACACGAACTCGTCGGTCAGTCCCATCTTGACGTTGCCGTCCTCGCTCAGCATCGCGTGACGGTCGGGGCCGATCTCGTCCCCGCCGAAGTCCATGTCCGCGTCCGGCCGATCGCCGCACGCCCCGACGAGGGGGATCAGCAGCGCCACCAGGAATCTCTTCATGTCGTCTCCTCCCGGATGGTGCGTCGCTCCGTCACGACCCGGACCGCCCCCTTCGACGGCCGGATCGGCTCGCCCCGGCGCCTCGCCAGTACCTGCGTCAGCTCCGCGCCGAGGAAGAAGATCATGGAGGAGTAGTAGATCCAGACCAGGATGAGCGCCAGGGAGCCGGCGGCGCCGAACGCGGAGCCGGGGTCGCTCCGGGCCAGGTACAGCCCGAGGAGGAGGTTCCCCACGAGGAAGAGGACGGCGGTGGCCGCGGCCCCCAACCACGCGTCCCGCCAGCGGACCCGGGCGTCGGGCACCACGAAGAAGAGCGTGGCGAAGAGCACGGCGGCAACGCCCAGGCTGAGCCCGGCGCTGATCGCGTGGAGCGCCAGTGACGACCAGGGGTCCGGCAGCTGCGCGTCCAGGAAGTCGCCGAACGCCGTGAGCGCGGTCTGCGCCACCAGCGAGGCGAGGAGCACGAGCGCCACCCCCAGGATCATGGCGAACGAGAGCAGCCGCTTGATCAGGAAGTTCCGGATCCCGCCCCGGTCGGGGTCCGGCGCCACCTCCCACACCCGGTTGAGCGTCGCCTGGAGCTGGGCGAACGCGCCGGTGGCCGCGAAGAGCAGCGCCACCACGCTGAGCGTCACCGTGAGCGCGCCCCCGCTACCCGGCCGGGCCACGTTGCGGAGGATCGCCCGGACCTGCTCGGCGGCGCCGGGCCCGATCACGGCCTGCATCTGTCGGAGCAGCCGCCCCTGGATGTCCGCCGGGTCGGCGAACACCCCGGCGATGAGCAGCACCACGATCAACAGCGCGGGCAGCGAGAAGACCGTGTAGTACGACATGGCCGCGGCCATGCGCGGGCAGTCGTCATCCAGGAACTCCTCGACGGTGGACTTCAGGATCCGCATCGGCGCGATCGGGACGCAAGCCGGGTTCCGCGCCCCGTCCGGCCGGGGTCGCGTCGGGGGCCCCGGGTCGCCATAGTACCCCCCATGAAAGAATCGACACGCCAGCGCGCGGCCATCACGGCCGGCGTCGAGAAGAGAGTGCTCCGGGCCATGGCCGAGCGGCTGCCGGGCCCCATCCATTCGGACCACCTGACCCTGATCGGGGTCATCGCGGCTATCGGGGTCGCCGTGGGCTACGCGCTGTCGGGCCGCAGCCCTCACTGGCTCTGGCTCTCCAGCCTCATGCTGGTCGTGAACTGGTGGGGCGACAGCCTGGACGGGACGCTGGCCCGGGTCCGCAACGCGCAGCGTCCCCGCTACGGGTACTACATCGACCACGCCGTGGACGCTTTCACCACCGCCGTGATCGGGATCGGGATCGGGCTTTCCCCCTTCGTGTCGCTGCCAGTGGGGCTGGCCGTGGTCATCCTCTACCTGATGATGTCCATCAACGTGTACCTGGAGTCCACGGTGTACGGCGTGTTCAAGATGGACTACGGGCTGGTCGGCCCCACCGAGGCCCGCATCCTCCTCATCCTGGGCAACACCCTGCTCGTCTGGTTCGTGGCGGGACGGGGCATGGACCCCACCCGGATCGAGCCGGCGACCAGCCTCGGGATCGCCATCCTCGTCGGCATCATGGGACTCCTCCTCGCCTGGCGGTTCGCAGCCAACCTGCGACGGCTCGGGCGCGAGGACCCGCTGGAGCGCGGCGAGCCGACCGACCGGCCATGACCGTCTTCCGGACCGAGATCCGCCGGGCGACCCGGGGCGATGGCCACATCCTCGACCTCACCGAGGACGTGCAGCGGGCGGCCGGGGAGAGCGGGATCCGGACCGGCCAGGCCACGCTCATGGTCGTCGGCTCCACCGCCGCCCTCACCACGCTGGAGTTCGAGCCGGGGCTGGTGAACCACGACATCGCCGCGGCCCTCGAGCGCATCGCCCCGCGGGACGGCCGCTACCGCCACGAGGAGACCTGGCACGACGACAACGGCCACAGCCACGTCCGGGCCTCCCTGATCGGCCCGTCCCTGGCGCTCCCGGTGGTCGAGGGCGCCGTCCCTCTCGGCACCTGGCAGCAGATCGTCCTCGTGGATCTGGACACCCGTCCCCGCTCCCGGACCGTCGTGGTCACCATCATCGGCGACTGACCGGCCCGCGGACGACGGAAGCCCGGACCGGTTGTACCGCCCCGCTGCTCCCGCGACATTCCCGGCCATGGCACGTCGTTCCGGCACTGCGGACCTCCCGCTCCACGGCGGCAAGGCGCCACGCTGGCTGTTCCAGCGCATGGAGCGGCTCGCGCCGGCGGTGGTCGAGGCCATCGTGCTGGAGCACGGCCCCGGCGAGGTGCTCGCGCGGCTGTCGGACCCGTGGTGGTTCCAGGCCTTCGGCTGCGTGCTCGGCTTCGACTGGCACTCCAGCGGGGTCACCACGACGGTCTGCGGCGCCCTCAAGGCCGGGCTGGCGGGCCGGGAGACCGATACGGGGATCCGGGTCGCCGGCGGCAAGGGGAAGACCTCCAGGAAGACGCCGGCCGAGCTGCTGGAGATCGGCGGTCGCCTCGGGCTGGACGCCGACCGGCTGATCTACAACAGCCGGATGAGCGCCAAGGTCGACAGCGCCGCGGTGCAGGACGGCTTCGGGATCTATCACCACTCGTTCTTCGTCACCGTGGACGGGGAGTGGGCCGTCGTTCAGCAGGGGATGCGACCGGGGGACCGTTCCGCGCGCCGCTATCACTGGCTCGGCCGCCACGTCGAGGACCTGGTCCGGGAGCCCCACGCGGCGATCGCAAGTCAGACCAAGGGGACCGCGGTCCTCGACCTGACGGCCGCCGCCTCGGACGCGGCCCGGGACGCCGCCAGCCGCCTGGCCCGGGAGGAGCCCGACCGGGTGGCCCGGGAGCTCGACCGCCTCACCGTCCTGGAGATGCCGCGGGGCCACGCCATCGACCTGAAGAGGGACGTGGACCCGCGGCACCTCCGCAAGGTCATGCTCGCCACCTACGAGGCCGCGCCGACGGACTTCGAAGCGCTGCTCGGCGTCCGCGGCGTCGGGCCCAGCGGGATCCGGGCCCTGGTCCTCCTGGCCGAGCTCCTCTACGGCACCCGGGCCAGCACCCGAGACCCCGCCCGCTTCTCGTTCGCCCACGGCGGAAAGGACGGCCACCCCTTCCCCGTCGATCGGCAGACCTACGACCGCTCCATCGACTACCTCCGGAGCGCCGTCTCCCGGGCCCGCCTGGGTCGGAGCGACCGGGTGGACGCCATGAAGCGGCTGGCCGCGTGGGAGGACCGCTGAGCGGGAGCTACGACCGGGCTGTCGTCGCCCTCGGCATCGCTCGCATGGCCGACGCCGTGGCCAACTCGTTCCTGGTCATCGTCCTGCCCCTCTACATCGCCAGCGACCGCGTCGGCGGAGCGTCGCTCGGGCTCTCCGATGCCGCCCTCACCGGCATCATCCTGGCGGTGTTCGGCCTCTTCAACGCGGTCACCCAGCCGTTCGCCGGCCGGCTGTCCGATCGACTGGGCCGACGCCGCGCCTTCGTCATCGGCGGGCTCCTGGTCCTTGCCGGGTTCAACTTCCTCTACGTCTTCGCCGGCAGCTATCTCGCCCTGATCCTCATCCGGGTCGGGCAGGGCCTCTCCGTCGCGTTCACCATCGTGGCTACCGTCGCCCTCGTGAACGAACTGAGCACCCGGGCCGACCGGGGCGCCAACATGGGCATATACAACTCGCTCCGGCTCATCGGCTTCGGGACCGGCCCACTGGTGGCCGGGTTCGTCGTCGCCGGCGGACCCTACAGCCTGCTCGGCGTCTCCGTGAGCGGGTTCCACACGGCGTTCGGTGTGGCCACCGTCGGCGCCCTCGTGGGCGCCGGTCTGGTCGCGCTGCTGGTCCACGACCCGCCGGGCACGACGCCCGTCCCGGGGCGGGTCAGGATCGCCATCCGGGCCCGCGACCCGGCGCACCGCCTCGACCCCATCTTCACACTGGGTCTCGCGACCCTGGTCATGGCCGCGTGCATCGCCCTGCTCGCCACCATCGAGCCGCAGGTCAATGAGCGCCTCGGCCAGGACGCCCGCTGGTTCGGCGTCCAGTTCGCCGTGTTCATCCTCTCGCTGGCCACCACCCAGCCCCTCATCGGCCGCATGAGCGACCGCTGGGGGCGCCGCGTCTTCATCCTCGCCGGCCTCCTCTTCCTCGCCCCGACGACCCTCGCCCAGGGCCTCGTCACCACCCCCTGGGGCATGGTGGTCGCCCGCCTCACCCAGGGCCTGGCCGGGGCCATGGTCTTCTCCCCCGCCCTCGCCCTCGCCGGCGACCTGGCCGTACGCGGACAGTCCGGGCTCCAGCTGTCCATCGTGACCATGGCCTTCGGGATCGGCCTCGCCATCGGTCAGCTCATCTCCGGGTTCCTGGTCGGCTGGAGCTTCCTCGCCCCCTTCGCCACCGGCGCCATCCTCGCACTCCTCGCCGCCGCGCTCGTGGCGACGCAGGTGGAGGAGCCGGCGCCGGACGCGGGCTGAGACGGCCGTCCCGGGGGGCGTCCCCATACCGGTCCGTGCGAAAGGTGGCCCCGGACCGGGCCGCGGGGCGAAGCGCTCCGGAACCGGCACCGCCGTTGCAGGAACGAGGCGACGAGGCGATTCTGTCGCTACCCGATCCAGAGAAAACCGAGGGAGAAGGTCCCATGCGCTTCCTGCTCCGCCTGCTCGCAACCGCCGCCGCGCTGTGGGTGGCCGTGCTGTTCGTCCCGGGCATCGCCTACGAAGGCGGACTGCTCGGGCTGCTGGTGGTGGCGCTGGTCTTCGGGCTCGTGAACGCGGTCATCCGGCCGATCCTCAAGGTCCTCACCTGCCCCCTGGTGGTCCTCACGCTGGGCCTGTTCGTGTTCGTGCTGAACGCCTTCATGCTGTGGCTGACCAGCGAGATCGCGCAGGCCCTGGGCGTGGGCTTCGATGTCGACGGGTTCCTGGCCGCTCTCATCGGCGCGCTGATCGTCGGGGTCGTGAGCACGGTGCTGAACCTGTTCGTGGGCAGGAAGGACGAGTAGGGCGGGCCTCCGACGGTACGATCGGGCCCGCGGGCGGCCCGTCCGCCGCATCCCGCCTCCCCGGCGATCCGTGGCGGGCGGCCACCGGGCTCCTCGCCCGTCACCGGGGCACGTCCCCCACGATCTCGCCGTCCGGGCCGAGGGGCGGATACGGCACGTCCCGTCGGCGGCAGAGGTCGGCGATCCGGGGGTAGGTCCACTCGAACAGGAGGGAACGGGCCAGGTCGGGGTCGAGACGGGGCCGGTCGTAGAGTCCGGCTTCGGCCCGCTGACGCTGCGCTTCGTAGAGGATCACGGCGGCGGCCACCGAGACGTTGAGGGACGCCACGGCCCCGAGCATGGGGATCCCGACGTGGCGGTCGGCCAGCCCGATGGCCTCGTCCGAGAGGCCCTCCAGCTCCGTGCCCAACAGGATGGCCGTGGGGCGGGTGTAGTCGACGGCACGGAAATCTTCCGAGCCGGGGGCGGGGTGCGCCGCGACCACGGTCGCACCCGTGGCATGGAGGGCGGCGACCGCGCCGCCGACCGACTCGTGGCGGACGACCTCGATGTAGCGGGCCGCGCCCTTCGTGGTGCCCCGGGCGAGGCCGAAGTCCTCGGTGGGGACGACGTGCGCCCGCAGGACGCCCACGGCGTCGCAGGTCCGCAGGACCGCCGAGAAGTTGTGGGGCTTGTGCACCCGGTCCATGAGCACGGTGAGGTCCGGCTGGCGCCGGGCCAGGATCTGCTGCAGTCGGCGGAAGCGGTCGGGAGTCATGATCGGGGTCGATTATCGACCCTCTGCGGTCGATTGTCGAGGCCGGGACCCCGGCGGACCCGTCCGGTCGCCGGTCGCACTCACGCAGGACACCATTGACAGCCCCTCTCGCGCCTCCGTATTAGAGGTCCTGATGAACACCCATCCCACGAAGCTCACGCAGGGCGAGGTCACCCGCCTCCTTGGCGGGGTCCGCCAGGGGGATTCCGATGCCCTGGACCGGATCTACCCCCACGTGTACGACGAGCTGCGGGGCGTGGCCGAGCGCCAGCTCCGCCGGGAGCAGGCCGGCCACACCCTTCACCCCACGGCCCTCGTCCACGAGGCCTACATGAAGCTGGCTGGCAGCGACCTCGACGCGTCCAGCCGCTCCCACTTCCTCGCCATCGCCGCCCGGGCCATGCGCCAGGTGCTGGTCGACCACGCCCGGCGGCGCGGCGCCCAGAAGCGCGGCGGCGACTGGTTCCCCACCACGCTGACCGACGGCTCCGCCAGCGTCGAGCTGAACCCTGAGGAGTTGATCGCCCTCGACCACGCCCTCGAGACCCTCGACGAGCGGCAGCGCCAGGTCGTGGAATGCCGCTTCTTCGGCGGCATGGAGGAGGCCGAGATCGCCGAGGCCCTCGGCGTCTCCGAGCGCACCGTCCGCCGCGACTGGGTCAAGGCCCGCGCCTGGCTCTACCGCGAGATCTACGGAGAGTAGCGACGATCGATAATCGATAATCGATCTGCCCCGCCCCGCCGGCCGGCCCGGCCCGCCCACGACCCTGCCCCGGTCCCACCCATCCGTAGACGGTCGACGGCGAACGGTCGCCGGGCCACCGCCCAACGACCGCCGTCTTCTGTCTACCGTGCACCGTCTGCCGTCTGCCGTCTGCCGTGTACCGTCTACCGTCTCCGTCTGTCCCCTGCGTGCCGGATCCGCCGCATCCCTCGTTGGAACCCGAGTGCCGAACCGCCAACCAAGGAGATGACGATGCCACGCCTGACCCCCGACCCGACGTTCTACGCGTCGCCGAGGGACGCCATGGAGGCTCCACAGGAGAAGCTGGGCTACGTGGCGCTGCTGGACCCGACGAAGGAACGGCCGGACGCCATGGGCGTCGTGGACCTCGACCCGGAGTCGCCGGAGTACGGGCGCCTGGTCGAGCAGGTGGACATGCCGAGCCCCGGCGACGAGCTGCACCACTTCGGCTGGAACGCCTGCAGCTCGCACCTCTGCGCCTACGCCCCGCACCCGCACGTGGAGCGGCGCTACCTGGTCGTGCCGGGGATCCACACGAGCCGGATCACCATCATGGACACGAAGGCGAACCCGCGTCGTCCGGAGATCGTGAAGGTGATCGAGGGCGACGTGGTAGCGTCGAAGACCGGGTACTCGGCCCCGCACACGACCCATTGCGGACCCGACGGGCTGTACATCAACGCGCTCGGCGCCGCCGACGGCAAGGGCCCCGGCGGGATCTTCATGATGGACCACGAGACCTTCGAGCTGAAGGGCGCGTGGGAGAAGGACCGGGGCGACCAGTACCTGGCGTACGACTTCTGGTGGCACCTGGG
>JABAOG010000214.1_pt1 | contig 34165 bp, 32 predicted proteins | sample 7062131 | NCBI WGS metagenome assembly JABAOG01 (sample SAMN14538629, study PRJNA623070) | marine sediment metagenome | biome: marine biome [ENVO:00000428]; feature: marine pelagic biome [ENVO:01000023]; material: deep marine sediment [ENVO:00002113] | place: India: Arabian Sea | collected... | reverse complement strand
GACGCCGTTCGTCCGGGCGTAGGCGATGGACTGACCCAGGTGCTCGTGCATGTGGCCGACCAGGAGCTGGAGGACCTGTCGCTTCGTCGCGTCCTGTCCGAACAGCTTCGTCGGCGCGTCCAGCTCCTCGTCCGGGACGGCCGCGATGCTGTGCTTCGCGTGGCGGAACGAGTGCTCCAGCGCCTCCAGGATCGTCTCGGGGTCGGCCTGCTCGAAGTTCTCGTCCGTCATCTCGGCTTCGACGCCGGCCATGCCGGGGATCATGAAGTTCGCGTTGGCGACGTGGCCGAAGACCTCGCCCACCGAGCGCACGCCCTCGCCGGGACGCCAGTCGTAATGGCCGTCCATGGCCCGGGCGAGCCCCATGTACTTCTGCTCCAGCTGCTCCACGTCCTGGATGAGCTCCGCCCGGAGCCCGGATTCCGGAGCGGCCGCGTGCTCCGCGTGCTCCTCGTGCTCGGCCTCCTCCTGGGCGATCACGGGGGAGGCCAGGCCCAGGACCAGGGCGGCCGACAGCAGTGTCCAGCGCATCTCACACCTCGCGGGATACAGGGGAAAAGGATCGAGCGAAGCCAATGTAATGAACCGCCCGGCCCCGGACGAGCCTCGCGACCGACGGCGCGGGTCCTGCATGGCTCCCGAGGCCATGACGCGCCAGACCCCGAAACCCGGGCGCCGCGTCCGGACGTCGCTGTCGGCCGTGCTGCTGACCGCCGTCCTGATCCCGGCGCCCGCGACCGCCCAGATCGACCCGACCGGCGAGCCCGGTCCGCTGTTCGACTCCCGGGACGCGTGGATCGCCGGCAGTTATCTGCTGGGCGCCGCCATCGCGTTCCCCTTCGACGAGCCCGTCGCCATGGCGATCCGGGACTCCGTCTTCCAGGAGACGCCGGGGCTCAAGAGGACCGCCCGGAGCTTCAACCTGCTGGGCGTGCCCGGCTCCCTCATCATCAGCGGCGGGCTCTACGCCGGCGGGCTGATCTCCGGGAACCGCAACATGGCCGATGTTGGGCTCCACGTCGGCGAGGCGATCCTGCTGGCGGAGGGCGTCACCTACGCCCTGAAGCTGCTGGCGGGACGCGCCCGGCCCGGCGTCGACATCAACGACCCGTTCAACTTCTCCTTCGGCCGGGGATTCGGGGCCGGCGACGACTTCCAGTCCTTTCCATCAGGCCACACCTCGGCCGCGTTCGCCACGGCCGCGGCTGCCGCCCACGAGATCGAGCGGATCTGGGGCGGGAACGACTACCTGATCGGGTTCCTGACCTACGGACCCGCCGCCATGGTCGGGCTGTCCCGCATGTTCGACAACCGGCACTGGACCAGCGACGTGGTCTTCGGCGCCGCCATCGGCGCCTTCAGCGGGTGGAAGGTCGTGCGCTACAACCACTCGAACCCGGACAACCCGGTGGACGACTTCTTCCTCTCGTTCTCGGTGGTGCCGGGGGACTGGAGCCGGGTCCACGTCGCGATCGTACCGGCCCCCTGACCGGACCGACGCCGTCGAGCGGCGGGGCGCCGCGGACGCGCGTCCGGGCGGCGGACCGGGTCCGACCGGATCGCCCTACAGCGCGTGCTGGAAGAGCACCATGGCGATGGCGGCCAGCGCGGCCAGCGTCGCGACCTGGGGCCGGCGTCCCTGGTGAAACGCCTCCGGGAGCAGCTCCACCAGGACCATGAACACCATGGCGCCCGCGGCGAACCCCAGCCCGTACGGCAGGGCGACGACGAAGGTCTCCACGAACAGGAACGCGGGCACCGCCATCAACGGCTGGGGCAGGGAGGACACGATGCTCCAGCCGGCGCAGCGGGCGATCCCCACTCCCTGGGGCCGCAGGACGGCGGTGATGGCCACGCCCTCCGGGATGTTGTGAACCGCGATGGCGATGGTGATGATCGCCGCCAGGGTCAGCCCGCCGCCGAACGAGACTCCCACGGCGACCCCCTCGGAGAACGAGTGGACCGTCATGACGATCATGAGCAGGAGCATCCGACGACCCGGCTCCCCCGTGACCGCCTCGAACACGACCTCGCCTTCGTCCCGGCCCCCGAGATAGCGCTGCATGCTCAGGATGAACAGCACCCCCAGCAAGGCTCCCAGGAGCGTCTCCGCACGGCCGTGGGTCGTCCCTTCCGCCACCAGGCCGAAGCTCGCCCCCAGCATCAGGCCGGCGGCGATGGCGTTGGAGTACGCCACGGCGCCCGCGGACACCGACCGGACGACGACGAACGGGAGCGCGCCCAGGCCCGTGGCGAGAGCGGTCGCCAGGGCGTACAGGAAAACCAGCGTCAGGTCACTCACGCCGCGGTCCCCGTGAGCAGCACGACGACGCCCATGGCCACGACCGTCACCAGCGCGATGCCGGTGTGGCCGGCCTGCCGGTAGGACTCCGGGAGCAGCTCGACCAGCACCAGGTACGTCAGCGCCCCTACCGCGAATCCCGCCACCCAGGGGAGCAGCACCGGCGCCGCCACCACGACCGCGAACGTCACCACCGCCAGCAGCACCTGGTTGATGTTGCTGGCGATGGCCAGCCCCGCGGCCTGGGGCAGCCCGGCATCCCGCCGGGTCAGGACCCGGGAGAGGATCATCGCCTCCGGGACGTTGTGCACGCCCAGCGCGACCGCCATGGAGATGCCCAGCGGCAGCGACACGACCATGGCCACGCCGATGGCGATGCCCTCGTGGGCCGCGTGCAGCGTGTCGCACAGGATCACCTTGTACCCGTATTCGGGCCCCGCTTCGTCCAGCCGGGTGAGGTCCAGCTCACCCGTTCCGGTCAGCGCGTGGGTCAGCCGGACGAAGCCGATCCCGAGCAGCGAACCCAGCCCCCCGGCCGCCAGGCCCGTCGGCAGGACGACCGTCAACAGCGTGTACGCCACCCCGAACATGAGGCCCGCCGCCAGCGCGTTCGCCCAGCCGATCAGCTTGAGCGAGGGCGGCCCGACCAGCGCCTGGGGGACGACGCCGACGACGGCTGTCAGCGCCGCCAGGGACGAGTAGATTAGGACGGTCAGCGTCGGATCCGGCTCCATGAGGGCGAATGATGGGGCCGGGAACGGCGGGGTGCCAGGGACCGGAGCCGGCGGACGGGGGGGACCGATGAGCGGACTGATGCCGCGGGAGCACGGAGCGTACGCCCAGCTCGGGTTTCCGCTGGCGACCGGGCTCATCTACGCCAGGGCCGACGGAGGCGCCATCGCGTTCGCCGTTGCCGCGGTCGCACTCTTCCTCGCGCACGAGCCCCTGGCCGTGCTGAGCGGGGCCCGGGGAGCCAGGCTCGCCGACACGCTCCGCCTTCACGCCCGCCGCCGGGCCCTCGCCCTCGGCGGAGCGGTCCTCCTCGCGCTGGCCGCCGCCGTGGGACTCGCCCCCCCGCGGGCGTGGATGGCCGCACTCCTGCCCGCCGGACTGGCCCTCCTCCTGCTCCCGCTCCTGGGCACCCGCAGGCTCAAGTCCGTCCCCGGCGAGGTGCTGGTCGCCGCCGTGTTCTCCAGCAGCGTCGTGCCCCTCGCACTCAGCGGCCCCGCCACCTGGCGGGCCGCCGGCGTCGCCGCCGCCGTCTGGTTCGCCGCCATCGTCCCCGCCGTCCTCTCCGTCCACGCCATCAAGTTCAATCACAAGGGCCGCGGACCGGGGGCATGGACCCTCACCGCGGCCCCCGCCGCCGCCGGCCTCGTCATTACCGCCGCTCTCGCCGCCGCCCTCATCCTGCCCCCGTGGGCCCTCGACTTCCTCGCCGTGCTGCCACCCGCGGCCGCCGTCCTGGCGACCTCCCTGTTTCCGCCCCATCCCCGGCACCTGAAGCGCGTGGGATGGACTCTCGTGGCCGCCGACACCCTCGCCCTCGGGCTCCTGCTGGCCCTCTGAGCCCGAAACGCGAAAGGGGCCGGCCCCTAACGGGACCGACCCCCTCGCTCCAGCTCCCGCGGTACCGCCGCGACTAGTCCTCGTCGCTCCGCTGGACGGCCTGCGCCTCGAGGCGGATCTTCACCTCGTTGCCCACCAGGATCCCGCCGGTCTCCAGCGCCTGGTTCCACTCCAGGCCGNNAACGCTTACGCCTCGTCACCTTCCTGCAGCACCGCCTGCGCCTCCAGGTGGATCGTCACGTGGTGGCCCACCAGCACGCCGCCGGTCTCCAGTGCCTGGTTCCACTCCAGGCCGAAGTCCCGACGGTCGATCTCCGTCTCCGCCGCGAACGACACCCGGTCGCCGCCCCACGGATCCGTACCGCCGCCCTCGTACACGGCGCTCAGCTCCACCTCCTTCGTCACCCCGTGGATCGTCAGATCCCCCCACACCGTGAACCCGGTGCCAGGCTCCAGCCGGAGCCCCTCCACACGGGTGCTCTCGAACGTCAGCGCCGGGTAACGCTCGACGTCGAAGAAGTCGCCGGAGCGCAGGTGCGCGTCCCGGTCCTCCTGCCCCGTGTCGATCGAGGTCGCGTCGATCCGGACGCGCACCGAGCTGTTCTCCGGCTCGGCCTCGTCCACCCTGATCGTTCCCTCCACCTCGGGGAAACGGCCCCGCACCTTCGTGATCATCATGTGTCGGACCGTGAACTCCGCCAGTGAATGCGCGGCGTCGATATTCCAGACCGTCGTTTGCTGTTGCAGCTCCTGGGTGCTCATCCCATCCTCCTCACCGTTGAATCCCTGTTTCTGCCCTCCCGGGCAATTCCCTCGAATTCGTGTATCTCGAACCCGAGATGTTTCGCCAGCTTCACGGGCCGGGTTTCCTGCCCGGCCCGTTCCTACCGGACGCCGGCGCCTGGCCGGCGGCCGTCCTCCCGCCTTCAACGCTTCCCGGCCACCGCCTTGCGAGCCCCGTCCGGCTTCGGTCGCGCGTCGGCCGCGTGGCCGAGTCGCTTGAGGAGCTCGATGGCCTCGGCCTGCTCCACGGGGCTGAGCCCGCCCTGGGCCTCCTCGAGGCTGCGGGCGTGCAGGGGGAAGATCCGCTCCATCAGCGTCTCCCCCTGGGCCGTCAGCTCCGCGTAGATCGCCCGCCGGTCCTCCTCGCACGGGCGGCGCCGGACCAGTCCCTTGGCCTGCAGGCGGTCCAGCACGTAGGTCATTCCCCCGCTCGACTTCAACACCGCCCGCTGCAGCTCACCCACCAGCAGCGCGCCCTTGTGATGGAGCGCTTCGAGGGCGCCGAACTCGGCCAGCGACAGCCCGTGCCGGGCCACATCGGCCTCGGCGTGGGCGGCCACCGCGGAGTGAGCGCGGTTCAGCACGACCCAGAGCTTGAGTGCGGTCTCGCGATCGGACATGACCCCTTTCCGGCAATATCTCGGACCAAAGATAACGCCGGGGACGCGGGTGTCAAGGGGGCGGGGGACGGGACGCGGGGGTGGCGGGGAGGGGGGGTGCGGGGCAGGTTTCGCTGGCATGAGCGACGAGTTCTGGGAGTCACCGGAGCGGGTGGCGCGGTTCGCGGAGCGGGATCCGGATCACCGGCTGGTGGCGCTTGCGTCGGGGTACGGGGATCCGGGCGCGGTCCGGGTGCTGGACCTGGGGTGCGCGGGGGGGCGGAACGCGGTGTACCTGGCGGAGCGCGGGTTCGACGTCCATGCGCTGGATGCGGCCCGGGCCATGGTGGCGCACACACGGCGGCGGCTGGCGGGGGTGCTCGGGGCGGCGGAGGCGGGTCGGCGGGTGCGTCGGGGTCGGATAGACGATCTGTCGGCGTACGGGGACGGCAGCTTCGACCTGGTGGTCGCGCTGGGCGTGCATCACAGCGCGCGGAGCCGGCGGGAGTGGGATCGGGCGGCGGACGAGACGGCGCGGGTGCTGGCCCCGGGGGGCCGTCTGCTGTTCAACCAGTTCACACCGGAGGTGGATCTGACGGGTCGGGGGGTGACGCCGGTGCGGGGGGAGGCGGGGGTGTGGGACGGGCTTCCGGGGGGCCGGGCGGTGCTGCTGACGGCGGAGGAGCTGGACGCGGCGTGGGCGGGTCGGGGCGTGCGGCCGGAGGTGGCGAGTGAGACGGTCCGGGTGGAGCTGGAGGAGGGCCGACGGGTGAGCGTGAACGCGCTGTACCGGAAGGGTTGACGCTCGCGTCGGGCCGGGCCAGGCGGTACCTTCGGCGACGTTCGGCAGCCGTCCCCGCCGCTTCGGCCGAGGCCGGAGGCCCGGCGTCGACCGGGCCGGGGCGCGCAGCGACGTTGACCCTGGCGCCCGGTGCACGCCATGCAGGAGACCGTACAGTCCTCACCGCTGATCACGAACGATGCCGTGGTGCTCGGCATCCTGATGATCATCCTGGCCTTCGTCTTCCACACGTCGCACAGCGAGAAGCCGTTCTGGCAGAAGTTCTACAAGTACGTGCCGGCGCTGCTGCTGTGCTACTTCATCCCGTCGGTGGTGGCGACGCTGGGGATCATCTCGGGCGAGGTCTGCGACCTGTACTTCGTCTCGTCGCGCTACCTGCTGCCGGCGAGCCTGGTGCTGCTGACGCTGAGCATCGACCTCCAGGGGGTGATCCGGCTGGGCCCGAAGGCGATCATCATGTTCCTGACGGGCACGGTGGGGATCATGATCGGGGGTCCGCTGGCGCTGCTGGTCTTCTCGTGGCTGTACCCGGACGCGGTGGGTGCGGGCCCGGACGCGCTCTGGCGGGGAATGACGACGGTGGCGGGCAGCTGGATCGGCGGCGGCGCGAACCAGACGGCGATGAAGGAGGTCTTCGAGGTCGGGGACGAGATCTTCTCGGCGATGGTGGCGGTGGACGTGCTGGTGGCGAACGTCTGGATGGCGGTGCTGCTGTACGCGGCCGGGGAGTCGGACCTCATCGACCGGAAGCTGCGGGCGGACAACTCGGCGATCGAGCGGCTCAAGAACAAGATGGCCGACTATCAGGCGAGCATCGCGCGGATCCCGAGCTTGACCGACCTGATGAAGATCCTGGCGGTGGGCTTCGGCGTGACGGCGGTGGCGCATTTCGGCGCCGACTGGCTGGCGCCGTGGATCGGGGACAACTTCCCGCAGCTGGACCGGCTGAGCCTGACGAGCACGTTCTTCTGGATCGTGGTGATCGCCACGACGGGCGGCATGATCCTGTCCTTCTCCCCGCTCCGTCAGCTGGAGGGGGCCGGGGCGTCGCGGGTGGGCTCGGCGCTCCTCTACGTGCTGATCGCGTCCATCGGGATGAACATGGACCTGATGGCGATCGTGGAGAACCCGGAGCTGTTTCTGCTGGGGCTGATCTGGATCTCCATTCACGCCGTCCTGCTCATCGTCGTGGCCATCCTGATCCGCGCGCCGGTCTTCTTCCTGGCGGTGGGGAGCCAGGCGAACGTGGGCGGCGCGGCGTCGGCGCCGATCGTGGCGTCGGCGTTCCATCCGGCGCTGGCCCCGGTGGGCGTGCTGCTGGCCGTGTTCGGCTACGCGCTGGGGACCTACGCCGCCTGGTTCACCGGCCAGGTGATGCGGGTGGTGGCCGGCGGCTGACGCGGCCGGCCCGGGATCCATGGAGGCGGAGGCCCACCTCGACCCGACCCATTTCACCACGTCCGACGACTTCCGGGCGTGGTTGGAGGAGAACCACGCCCGGGCGGACGTGCTCTGGGTCGGGTTCTGGAAGAAGGCGACGGGACGACCCAGCATCACCTGGTCGGAGTCGGTGGAGCAGGCGCTGTGCTACGGCTGGATCGACGGGCTGCGGCGGTCGATCGACGACGAGCGCTACGCCATCCGGTTTACGCCCCGCCGCCCCGGTAGCACATGGAGCGCGAGGAATCTGGAGACCTACGCGGAGCTGGAGGGACGGGGGCGGATCCGGCCGCCGGGCCGGGCGGCATTCGAGCGCCGGGACCCGGAGAAGACCAACGAGTACTCGTACGAGCGGGAGAAGGCGGCGCTGAGCGACGCGCAGCTGCGCCGGTTCCGAGCCGACGGGGCGGCCTGGTCGTTCTTCCGGTCCCAGCCTCCGTCCTACCGGAAGACCGCGATCCACTGGGTGGTGAGCGCGAAGCGGGAGGAAACCCGCCGTCGCCGGCTCGACACGCTGATCGCGGATTCCGCCGCCGGCCTGCGGATCAAGCCGCTCCGGCGGTAGGCCCATCGGTGGGGGGCGGAGCACCGGGCCGGTCCTCCGCCGGCGTCCCCTCGATGCGGCCTCGCCTCAGTAGCTGTGGGCGCCGAGCTTCACCTTGCCCCGGAAGACCCAGTAGATGACGGCGGTGTAGGTCAGGACGAAGGGCATGCCGATGAAGGCGATGACCTGCATGAGCCGGAGCGTCTTCACGGAGCTGGCCGCGTTGTAGATCGTGAGGTTGTAGGCCGGGTCGATGCTCGACACCAGCATGTTGGGGAAGATGGCCATCCCGAACAGGAACGAGAGCGCCGCGATGGCGGCGGCCGAGGAGAGGAACGCCGCGAACGGCCTCCCCCGGTGAATGGCCCGGGGCACGTTGGCGACGGCCAGGACGTTCAGCACCACCACGCCCCAGGCCAGGGGGATCTCGCGGAAGTTCCGGGTGGCGTGGGGGACCAGCTCCAGCGTGAAGATGGTGGTGAGCAGGTACGCGACGAGGAAGAGGCCGAACGTGCGCCACATCCAGCCGTGGATCCGGTCCTGGAGCGGTCCCTCGGTCTTGAGGTACAGGTAGATGGCGCCGTGCATGGCGAACGTCGCGACGACGAGGGCGCCGACCAGGATGGGGTAGGGAGTCAGCAGCCGGAGGATGCCGCCGACGAACTCGTGATCCGGGCCCAGCGGCACGCCCTGGAGCGCGTTGCCCACCGCCACGCCGAAGAGGAAGCTGGCCAGGAGGCTCGCGGCGAAGAACGAGGCGTCCCAGAGCCCGCGCCAGCGCGGGTGCTCCCGCTTGCTCCGGAACTCCAGCGACACGGCGCGGAAGATCAGGGCGAAGAGGAGCAGCATGAACGCCAGGTAGAAGCCACTGAACGCCGCGGCGTAGGCGATGGGAAAGGCGGCGAACAGCGCGCCTCCGAACGTCACCAGCCAGACCTCGTTCCCGTCCCAGAGGGGACCGATGGAGTTCATCACCACCCGCCGCTCCTCGTCGCTCCGGGCCAGCGGGTGCAGGATCCCGACGCCCAGGTCGAACCCGTCCAGGATGGCGTACCCCGTCAGGAGGGCGCCCATGGTGAAGAACCAGAAGATATGGATGTCCATGGTCAGCCCTCCCGGTCCCGCGGCTCGTCCGACGAGGCTTCGCCGGGTTCATCGTCTTCGCTGCCCTCCCGGTCGCCGCCGCCCGGTTTCGCCTCGCGGCCCCGGGACTCGGTCATGGAGAACCGCTCTTCGCGGACCCGGCGCGACGCCGCCTCGACCAGGTCCTCACGGCGGGTCCCGGCCGGCAGGGTGACGGGCTCGGGGCCGTGCTGGATCTTGTCGTTCAGGACGAGCACCCAGACGAGGAACAGGAGCAGGTAGATGACGCCGAACCCCACGAGGGAGGCGAGCACCTCGCCGGCCCCGAGGTTGGTGGAGAACGACTGGTCGGTCCGCAGCAGCCCCTGAACCGTCCACGGCTGGCGGCCCACCTCGGCGGTCACCCACCCCAGCTGGTTCGCGGCGTAGGGCCCGAGCACGGCGAAGACGAAGATCCACAGGAGCCAGCGTCGCTCCACCAGGGTGTCGCGTCGGTGATGCCAGAGGCCGACTCCGGTGAGGACGATGAACAGCATCCCGAGCCCCACCATGAGGTGGAAGCTGTAGAAGGTGATGGCCACGGGCGGCCATTCGTCCTCGGGGAACCGGTCGAGCCCGGGGACCGGCTCGTCCCAGTCCCTGTGGACGAGGAAGCTGAGTCCGCCCGGGATCGTGAGGTCCGCCCTCACCTCCCGCGCGTCCTCGTCGACGATCCCGAACACGTGCAGGGGGGCGCCGGCCTCGGGGGTGGTGTAGAGGCCTTCCATGGCCGCGAGCTTCGTCGGCTGGTGCTCCGCCACGACCCGCCCGTGGACGTCCCCGGACAGGGGAGCCAGGAGCGAAGCGACGAATCCCAGGAGCAGGCCCCCGCCGAAGGTCCGCTTGGCGAATTCCCGGTGCCGGCCGTGGAGCACGTACCAGGCGCCGATACTCATGACGAAGAACGCGCCCAGGATGATGGAGCCGATCAGGACGTGGCTCAGGCGGACCATGCTGGACGGGTTGAACACCAGGGCCCAGAAGTCGGTGATCTCCGCCCGCATGGCGGCGCCCTCGCCCACGAGGTGGTAGCCGGCGGGCGTCTGCTGCCACGAGTTCGCCACCACGATCCAGACGGCGGAGAACATCCCGCCGATGGCCACCATGAGGGTGGCGAAGAAGTGCATCTTCGCCGAGACCCGGTCCCAGCCGAACACCAGCACGGCCAGGAACCCCGACTCCAGGAAGAAGGCGAAGATGCCCTCGGCGGCCAGGGCGGAGCCGAAGACGTCGCCGACGAAGCGGGAGTAGGTGGCCCAGTTGGTGCCGAACTGGAACTCCATCACGATCCCGGTGGCGACGCCCATGGCGAAGTTCACCGCGAAGATCCGGGTCCAGAACCTCGCCGCCGCCTCGTACTCGGGGTCCTTCGTGCGCAGGTACTGGCCCTCCAGGTAGACCATGACCAGGGCGAGCCCGATGGTCAGGGGAGGGAACAGGTAGTGGAACATGATGGTCGCGGCGAACTGCAGCCGCGACAGGAACAGTACATCCATTGCGCAGGCTCCCCGGGAGCGTACGCCGGATCCGACGGGTCGGGCTGAGGGATTCTACGCGGCCGCCTGCCGGGCAACAACCCGGGCCATCGACCCGCCGGTGTGCCCCGGCGGGCCCCGGCCGTAGTGCCTCGGCGGGCCCCGGCCGTAGTGCCCCGGCCGCGGGGGCCGTAGCTTGGTCGGGAACCCGAGAACGGAGGAGGAATGGAGGATCTGGCAGCGATCGCGCGGGCAGTCATCGACGGCGACGCCGACGCGGTGGACCGGCGTGTGAGTCGGGCGTTGGAGGAAGGGTTCGCCGCGGAGGTCGTGCTCGACCAGGGGCTCACGACGGGGATGGCCGAAGTGGGGCGCCGGTTCCGGGCGAACGAGATCTTCGTGCCGGAGGTGCTCGTGGCGGCCCGGGCCATGAAGGCGGGGCTGGCGCACCTGGAGCCGATCTTCGCCGAGACGGGGACGCCCCCCGTGGCCACGTGTGTGATCGGTACCGTGCGGGGGGACGTGCACGACATCGGCAAGAACCTGGTGTCCATGATGCTGCGGGGCGCCGGGTTCACCGTGGTGGACCTGGGCGTCAACGTGCCGGCGCCCGCGTTCGCGGCCGCCGTCGTAGAGCACGAGCCGGAGATCGTGGGGCTGTCGGCGCTGCTCACCACGACCATGATCCAGATGAGGCCGACGCTCCAGGCGGTGAAGGAGGTGGCGCCGGCGACCCGGGTGATGGTGGGAGGCGCGCCGGTCACCGCCGCGTTCGCTGAGGAGATCGGGGCCGACGGCTACGGCGCCAACGCCGCCGAGGCCGTGGACCGGGCGCTGCGCCTGGTGGGCCGCTCGCCCTCCGCCGACTGACGCGTACGGGCCGCCATGGAGCTCGTCGTCCGGTTCCTGCCGGAGGATCGGCGCTGGCGCGGAGACGGGCCGGTGCCACTGGGCCTCGCCGCCGCCGCCTGTGACATCCTGGTCGAGCAGCCGTGTGGCGCCCGCGCGTCGTGCGGCCGGTGCCGGGTCCGGGTCGTCGACTCCGCCCTGCCCCCCGACGCCGTGGACGTCAGCGTCCTGGGCTCCGGGATCGTGGCGGACGGCTGGAGGCTGGGCTGCCGGCTGGTCCTGGATCGGGACGCGACCCTCGAGGTGCCGCCGGGCTCACGCGTCGTCGCCCACAAGAGCTTCGGGGGCGAGGACCTGCTGGCCGGCGGGTTCGAGCCGGTGGCCGCGACCGGACACGGCGTGGCGCTGGACGTCGGCTCCACGACGCTGGCGGCGGCCATCGTGGCGCTGGAAACGGGCCGGGTGGACGGTGTCGCCTCGGCGCTCAACCCCCAGGTCCGGTTCGGCGGCGACGTCATGAGCCGGATCGCGTTCGCCCGGGAGCGGCCCGGGGGCTCCGCCGAGCTGCACCGGGTGCTGGCGGCGGCGCTGGACGGGGTCGTGGCCGAGGCGGCGGCGGGCGCGGGAGTCGAGACCCGCCGGATCGCGGAGGTCGCGGCCGTGGGCAACCCCACCATGCTGCACGCCCTCCAGGGGCTGCCGGTGGACACCCTCGGGGAGGCGCCGTTCCAGGGCGTGCGGTACGGCGAGTGGCGCGGCCCCGCGGCCACGCTGGGCCTCCACCTGCCGGCGGCGCGGGCCTACGTGCTCCCCGGCCTGCGGGCCCACGTGGGCGCCGACGCCCTCGCCGCCATCCTGGCCACGGAGCTGGACCGTGGAGGCGGGCCCCGGCTGCTCATGGACCTGGGCACGAACACCGAGCTCGTGCTTTCCGGCCCGGACGGCATCGTCTGCACGTCCGCGGCCTCGGGCCCTGCGTTCGAGGGCGCGGCCATCCGGCAGGGGATGCGCGCGATCCCCGGGGCCATCGACCAGGTCCGGATCGCGCCGGACGGCCGGCTGCTGGTCCGCACCATCGGGACCGGGCGGGCGGTCGGGCTGTGCGGCTCCGGTCTGGTGGACGCGGTGGCCGAGCTGCTCCGGGCCGGCGTGCTGGAGCGGTCGGGCCGGCTCCGATCCCCCGCGGAGGCCGCCGCCCGGGCGCCGGCGCCCCTGGCCGCCCGGGTGGTGGAGTCGGACGAGGGCCGGGCCGTGCGCCTGACCGACGGGCCCGAGCAGGTGGCGCTGACGGCCGGCGACGTGCGCGAGCTGCAGCTGGTGAAGGGCAGCATCGGCGCGGCGATCCGGCTGCTGCTGGACGGGGCGGGGCTCGAGGTCGCCGACCTCGAGGAGGTCCTGCTGGCCGGCGCCTTCGGCAACTACGTCCGGGGCAGCAGCGCTCGCGCCCTGGGGCTGATCCCGGCGGTGGACCCGGCGAGGCTGCGCTTCGTCGGCAACGCCGCGGGCGCCGGCGCGCGGCTGGCGCTGGTGGACCGGCGGGCGAGGGAACGGGCGGCGCGGATCGCCCGGACCGCCCGCTTCGTGGAGCTGGCGGGGCGGCCCGACTACCAGGACGCGTTCGTCGAGATGCTGGCGTTTCCGGAGCCGGAGACGGCGGGATGAGCCGGGACGACGACGCCCGCCTCCGTCTCGCCCGGGCCCGGAAGCGGCTCCTCGCCGAGCTCACGGGGATCGCCGACGCGGCCCACGTCAGCGCCCGGTCCCGCTGCCCCTATCGCGACCGCCACGACCGGTGCACCTTCCGGGGCGGGTGCCGGAACCAGCGGGAACGGGGCGCGACGCAGGGCTGCGGCGGCGGGACGCTGGACCCTCGACCGGCGCCGTCCGGGCCGGGATGAACCAACGAGCGGGGGGACCTCATGGCGGGCGGTGCCGCCACCGAAAGCACGGGCACGACGTCTCGTGAGCGCATGGCCACCGCCATGCGCCACGAGGAGCCGGACCGGGTGCCGGTGATGTGCCAGCTGGCCCTGGGGCACTACTTCCTGCACTCCGGCCTCGACCCCGTGGAGATCTGGCACGACTCGCCGACGTTCGCCGAGGCGCTCGTCCGGCTCCAGCGGCGCTACCGGTTCGACGGGATCCTGGTGAACCTCTCGGGGCGGGACCCGGACTGGCGGCGGCACGTGGACCGGATCGAGGGCGAGAACGGCGAGCGACGAGTCCACTGGACGACCGGCCAGGTGACGGTGGTGCCGCCGGACGACAACCCCCACGTCTACGCGGCCGACGGCACCCGGTATTTCCCCTCGTTCGCGGAGCTCGACCCCGATCGGCTGCACTACATCGACCCCCACGACAGCTCGGGCATCACCTGGCCGTGGCGGTGGGGCTTCGCCGACGCGCCGGCGCCCAAGGACGACTTCTTCCCGCCCTGGCAGGACGCGACGGTGCGCGCGGTGCGGGAGAAGGCGCCGGACGTCAGCGTGCACGCCGAGGTCTTCTCGCCCTTCAGCCAGCTGTTGGAGCTGCTGGACTTCCAGCAGGCGCTCATGGCGCTGGTGGACGACCCGACCCGGGTGGAGGCCTGCCTCGACGCCCTCACCGACGGGACCATCGAGATCATGGGGCTCCTGGCCGCCGCCGGCGCCGACGCGGTCCTCGTCTCCAGCGCGTTCGCCGGCGCCGGCTTCATCTCGACCGACCATTATCGCCGCTTCGTGCTGCCGTACGAGCGCCGGGCCATCGAGGCGTTCCACCGCGCCCATCCCGGCGTACCGGTCTACACCCACACCTGCGGCGCCATTGGCGACCGCCTGGAGCTGTTGGCGGAGACCGGGACGGACGGGATCGACACGCTGGATCCGCCGCCGCTGGGCGATGTCGCCCTCGAAGACGCGAAACGACGCGTCGGCGACCGGCTGTTCATCAAGGGCAACATGGACCCGGTGAACACGCTCCTCCGGGGCACGCCCGCCGAGGTCCGGGCGGACGCGGAGCGGCGGCTCGCCATCGGCGCGCCGGGCGGCGGCTACATCCTGTCCACGGCGTGCTCCGTCTCCCCGGCCGCGCCGCCGGAGAACATCCACCAGCTCCGGGCGGCGGCCGACGCGGCGGCCCGGGCCCGGCCCGAGAGCGACATGGGAGCGCCCTGAAATGCAGTCCCGATCCCTGATGGAGGTGGCCCGGGGGCGGGTGGTCCTGACCGATGGCGGCATCGGCACCGAGCTCCAGCGGGCCGGGCTGGAGCCCGGCGGCTGCGGCGAATGCTGGAACGCGGACCGCCCGGACCGGGTGTCGGCCATCCACCGCGCCTACGCCGAGGCCGGCGCGGAGGCGCTGCTGACCAACACGTTCGGAGGCAGCCGGATCGCCCTGGACCGCCACGGCGCCGGGGACCGGGCCCGGGAGCTCAACCGCGCGGCCGCCGCGCTGGCCCGGGGGGCGGCCGGCGATGGCTGGGTGCTCGGGGACATCGGCCCCTTCGGCGGGTTCCTGGAGCCGCTGGGGGAGCATCCCGCCGACGTGGTGGAGTCCGCGTTCCGCGAGCAGGCCGAGGCGCTGCTGGAGGGTGGCGCCGACGGGCTCCTGGTCGAGACCATGACGGCGCTGGACGAGCTCGCGCTGGCCGTTCGGGCGGGCAAGGCCGCCGGCGCGCCGTTCGTCATCGCCTCCGTCGCGTTCGACGCCACGAAGGTGGGGCCCCGCACCATGATGGGAGTCGCGCCGGAGGCCGCCGCGGCCGCGGCGCTGGACGCGGGCGCGGACGCCCTCGGCGCCAACTGCGGTACCGGGCTGGGCATGGCAGGCTACGCCGACGTCCTGCGCCGCTATCGCGACGTCGCGCCGGACACCGTGCTGCTGTGCCGGCCGAACGCGGGCACCCCGCGGGTGGAGGGCCAGGCCGTCGTATACGACCTGACACCGGAGCGCATGGCGACGGAGGTCGGCCTGCTGGCCGATGCCGGGGCGACCGTGATCGGCGGCTGCTGCGGCACCACGCCNNCTGCCCAACGAGTTCGGCGAGTACGACGAATCCCCCGAGGCGATGGCCGCGGAGCTGGGCGACTGGGCGAAGGATGGCTTCCTGAACATCATCGGCGGCTGCTGCGGCACCACGCCGGCGCACATCGCGGCGATGCAACCCGTCCTGGGAGCGTGACATGGAGCTGACCACGATCGACTGGGCCGTCATCCTCGGCTACTTCGCCATCGCTCTCGGGGTCGGGCTCTACTTCCGGCGGCGGGCCGGGAAGAGCATGACCGAGTACTTCATCTCCGGCCGCGCCCTGCCGTGGTGGGTCGCAGGGACCTCCATGGTGGCCACCACCTTCGCCGCCGACACGCCCCTGGCCGTGCAGGGGCTGGTGGCCGAGCACGGGCTCGCCGGCAACTGGTTCTGGTGGGCGTTCGCCCTGGGCGGGATGATCACCGTCTTCCTCTTCGCCCGCCTGTGGCGCCGTGCGGAGGTGCTCACGGACGTGGAGCTGGTGGAGCTCCGCTACGGCGGCCGGCCGGCGGCGTTCCTGCGCGGTTTCCGGTCCCTCTACGTCGCGCTCCTGGTCAACTCCATCATCATCGGGTGGGTCACCGGCGCCATGCTCACGGTGCTGAAGTTCACCGTCTTCTCCGGAACCGGGCTCGAGGCGGGCGGGGGCGACTGGACGCTGATCGTGGTCATGCTCGCGGTGGTCGGCGTCTACAGCACGCTGTCGGGGTTGTGGGGCGTGGTCGCCACCGACTTCATCCAGTTCATCATGGCCATGGTCGGCTTCATCGTGCTGGCCGTCATCGCCGTGGACCACGTGGGCGGCATGGACGCCATGCAGGCGCAGGTGGTGGCCAACTTCGGCGGCGGCGAGCAGGCGTTCCGCTTCCTGCCGGACTTCACGGCGGTCGACCCGTGGATGCCGCTGAACATCTTCCTGATCATGCTGTTCATCCAGTGGTGGGCCACGTGGTACCCGGGCGCCGAGCCGGGCGGCGGCGGCTACATCGTGCAGCGGATGGCATCGGCGAAGGACGAGCGACACTCGCTGCTGGCCACACTCTGGTTCCAGATCGCGCACTACACGGTGCGGCCCTGGCCCTGGCTGATCATCGCCTTCGTCGCCCTGGCCCTCTACCCGGACCTGCGGACCATGGACAACCCGGGCGCCGGCTTCCCCATGGTGATCCGCGACCTGGCGCCCACCGGCGTGCGCGGGCTCGTCCTCGTCTCCTTCTTCGCGGCGTTCATGTCCACCATCAGCACCCAGATGAACTGGGGGGCGTCCTACCTCGTCAACGACGTCTACGCCCGCTTCGTCCGACCCGACGCCGGCGACCGCCACCTGGCCGCCGCGTCGCGCGTCGCGTCGCTCCTGGTCCTGGGGCTGGGTGCCGGCGCCGCGTGGCTGATGCGCGACCTCTCCGTCGACGAGGCGTGGAAGTTCCTCGCCGCACTCGGCGCCGGGACCGGCGCGGTCTTCATGCTCCGCTGGTACTGGTGGCGCATCAACGCCTGGTCCGAGATCGTCGCCATGGTCGCCTCGCTGGTCTTCTTCATCGGCGTCAGCCCGTTCATCGAGCAGAACGAGCACCGGCTGGCCGTGGTGGCCGGCCTGACCATCATGGCGTGGCTCGCGGCGACCTTCCTGACCCGACCCGAGCGGCGGGATGTGCTGGAGCGCTTCTACCGGAAGGTCCGCCCGGGGGGACCCGGCTGGCGCCCCGTCGCCCGGGACTGCCCCGACGTGTCCGCCGACCGCAACCTGGGCTGGTCGGTGCTGGCCGCGCTGTTCGCCACCGGCGTCGTCTATCTCACGCTGCCCGGCGTCGGCCTGCTGATCTTCGGCGAGGTCGGTCGCGCCGCACTCGCCCTGGCCGGCGCCGCGGCCTGCGCCATCGTCGTCGTGCTGCTGCTGCGCCGGGTCGGCTGGGCCACCTTCGTCCGTTGACCATCCGCGACCCGTGAACCGGAACCCCGAGCCCGTCCCGAGCCCATGACCACGCGACCGCCCCGGCTGGATGCGCCCTACCCCCTCTCCGACGACCACATCGCGGCGTACGAGCGCGACGGATTCATCAAGCTGAAGGACGGGATCCCCGCGGACGTGCTCGAGCGGTACGCCCGGGAGATCACCGACCGGGTCCTCGAGATCGCGCCCGGCGACGCGCCACTGGAGGAGCGGGACACCTACGGCCGGGCCTTCCTTCAGGTGACCAACCTGTGGCGCCGGAGCGAGCCCGTGAAGGAGCTCGTCCTCGGCGAGCGACTCGGCCGGATCGCCGCCGAGCTCATGCGGGTCGACGGGACCCGGCTCTACCACGACCAGGCCCTCTACAAGGAGCCCGGCGGCGGGTTCACGCCCTGGCACGCCGATCAGTACTACTGGCCCCTGGCGACCGACCGGTGCATCACCGCCTGGATCCCGCTCCAGCCCACCCCCGTGGAGATGGGCGCCCTCGCCTTCGCCGTGGGCAGCCAGTACGTGGAGATCGGCCGCGACATCCCCATCAGCGACGAGTCGGAGACGCTGCTCCAGGAGGAGCTGGAGCGCGCGGGGCTCGAGTACTCCGTGACGCCGTACGACCTGGGCGAGGTGAGCTTCCACTCCGGATGGACCTTCCACCGTGCGGGACCCAACCGGACCGACGCGCCCCGGCGCGTCATGACCGTCATCTACATGGACCGGGACATGCGCCTGGCCGAGCCCGGGAACGACCACCAGGTGGCGGACCGCGAGGCGTTCTGCCCCGGGGTCGATGTGGGTGAGATCATCGACAGCCCGCTGAATCCGGTCATATGGGAGCGGAAGGGACCGTGAGCGTGGAGGACGAGCTGCTGGTCATCCAGGAGAGGCGCCCCTCTCGGTCCCTCACCGCGCCAGCCAGTCGAAGGCGGCCCGGCTGACGGCGGGCGGCACTTCGTGCCCGCCCTCGAACTCCAGGAAGGTGACGTCGTAGCCGGCCTCCTCGAGCCGTTCGGCGATGCGTCGACCCGTGAGCCCGATGGGGAGGATGCGGTCGGCGGTCCCGTGGGAGATGAAGACCCTGGGCTTCGGGTCCCGGCGGGCTCCTCGCTCGAAGCCGGGCGAGAACGCGATGACGCGCCGGACCAGCTCGCCGTTGGACAGCGCGAGGGAGAGGGCGTAGGACGCGCCGTCGGAGAAGCCCCCGAAGCCGACCCGCCCGGGGTCGATGGCGCACCGGTCGAAGAGGGCCTGCATGGCGCGGTCCGTGGCCGCGATGTCGGCGCCCCATCCGTCGAGCAGGAGGTCCCAGGTGGCCTCGCGCGACTGGATCAGCAGGAGCGCGAGGCCCAGCCGGTCCGCGTGGCCGTAGGGGGACTGCCAGCTCTCCGCGCTGCCGCCCGCCCCGTGGAAGAGCACGACCAGGGGGAGCGGGCGCCCGACATCGTACCCGCTGGGGAGGTAGGCGATGGGCTCACGGGCCGCCCCGACGTCCAGGTTGTGCCGGCCGGGGGCGAAGCAGGCACCCGCCGGACCCGGCCGGGCCGAGAGCAGCCCGAGGGCGTGCCCATCCGGGGGCTCCACCGGTCCGTTCGGGGCGCACCCTCCGAGCGTGAGCGGCAGGGCCAGGGCCAGCCCGACGCGCCTCGCCGCGCCGTGGGGGGGCCTGCGCCGCGGGATCATTCCACCTACGCCTCCGACACCTCGGGCTCGACGACGTCCGCCACGCCTACAGAACGCGTCCCCGGGCCGATCCGTTGACGGCCGTCGCGGCCGCCCCCGTTCCAGCGACGCCCGCTCCGCCACACGACGGAACCCGGCTTCGACCGTCCCGGTGGAGCCCGTCAGCGCGGCGGTGCGTCAGATGAGCCGCCCCCCGAAACGATTGCCAGCGGACAGCCAGCACCGGATATTCATCCTCGAAGGTGTCCTGGACGTCCTCTTCCGGAGGGATCCATGGGGACCGTCGGGGCCGTCCTGCTGGTGATCGGGTTGACGGTGCCGCTGCTCGCGCTCATCGGTACGGGCGCATACGTGCTCCACCTCGGCGCGGGCATCCGTTCGCTGGAACCCGGAGCCCGTCCCGCCTGGCACCTCCTCCTCCTGCACGTCGGCATCGTCACGGGCGTCCAGCTCGTCCTCACGCCACTCGCCGTGGTCCCCCCGCTGGGTGGCATCGCGGGGACCGGAGTCGGCGCGCTGGCGGCGATGGCCGTCATGCCCCTCGGTCTGCGCGCGCGCCTGCGCCGGCTGACCGCCCCCGGGCCGTCGGCGTACCGGGTCGAAAGGGGAGCCGGGCCCACCGGCGGCGCGCAGCCGCAACCGTCCCGAAGGCCCTGGGGACTCGCCACGCTGTTCGGCTTCACGGGCCTGCTCCTGCCGTGGACGGTGGCCGTGGGGGTCAAGCTGTATCTCGACGCGCACGGGCAACCCACGCTGCCGTTCACCGAGTTCCTGGGGCCGGCCGAGGTTCCGATCCTGCTGGTGCTCACGGCGACCTCGTGGGCGTTCCCGTTCCTGCTGCTCGGGGTAGCGGTCCTGATGCGCCGCATGCCGTGGCTCGGCGCCACGCCATCGACGTCGGGGAGCAGGCTGCCGGTCTGGCTGGCCTACGCCGTCGGGGTCATGGCGGGCGTCCCTCTCTTCATCGGTGTCTTCCGGCAGTTCGACTTCATCTACCTCATCGTCCCGCTCGGGCTGCTCATGCTCGCTCCCATGGGGGTCGCCTACGTCGTCGGCACGGCCGTGACCCGGCGCCGGGCCGGCCGGTCATCGGTTGCTGCGACGGGGCCCCAGCGCTAGAGTCCGGCTGCGTCGGCCCCAAGCGGGCCCACGGGAGGGGTCCGCGGACCGGCGCTCCGAGCCACGAGCCGCGCATGAACCAGGGATCACAAGGAACGGGACCCACAGGATGACCGACAGGGACAGCTTGACCGTGAACACCCTCCGCTTCCTCGCGGCGGATGCCGTCGAGGAAGCGAACTCGGGGCACCCGGGGATGCCCATGGGCGCGGCGCCCATGGCCTACGTGCTGTGGAGCCGGTTCCTCCGCTTCGACCCCGCGGACCCCCGGTGGTTCGATCGCGACCGGTTCATCCTGTCCGCCGGCCACGGGTCCATGCTCCTGTACGGCCTCCTGCACCTCGCGGGTTACGACCTCTCTCTCGGCGAGATCCGGGATTTCCGGCAGTGGGGCAGCATCACGCCGGGCCACCCGGAGGTGCACCTGACGCCGGGCGTCGAGGCGACCACCGGCCCCCTCGGTCAGGGCTTCGCCAACGGCGTGGGCATGGCCATGGCCGAGCGCTTCCTGGCGCACCGGTACAACCGGCCCGGCCACGAGATCCTGGACCACCACGTCTACGCCATCGTCTCCGACGGCGACCTGATGGAGGGCGTGGCCTCGGAGGCCGCGTCGCTGGCGGGGCACCTGCGGCTGGGCAAGCTGATCTACCTCTACGACGACAACCACATCACCATCGAGGGCGACACGGACCTCGCCTTCAGCGAGGACGTGGGGGCGCGCTTCGAGGCGTACGGCTGGCACGTCCAGGCGGTGGACGACGGCGAGGACCTGGCGGCCATCGAGGCGGCCATCGAGCGGGCCCGGGCGGAGACGCAGCGGCCGTCGCTGATCCGGGTCCGGACCCACATCGGGTACGGCAGCCCGAAGCAGGACCACGCCTCCGCGCACGGCGAGCCGCTGGGGGAGGAGGCGCTGCGGGCCGCGAAGGAGAAGCTGGGCTGGCCCCTGGAGCCCCGGTTCCACATCCCGCCGGAGGCGGCCGCCGCATTCGAGGCGGCCGCGGAGCGGGGCCGTCTCGCGCATGCCGACTGGGACGAGCGGGTGGAGGCCTACCGCGTGGCTCATCCGTCGGAGGCTGCGGAGCTGCGCCTGGCCATGGCCGGCGAGCTGCCGCCGGACTGGGACGCTGCCATCCCCGTCTTCCCGGCCGGGGAGAAGAAGCTGGCCACGCGGGCGGCGAGCGGGAAGGTGCTGAACGCGCTGGCCGGTCGCGTGCCGACGCTCCTGGGCGGGTCGGCCGACCTGGGCCCGTCGAACAAGACGCTTCTGGACGGCGAGGCGAGTCTCGCATCTCCGGACGCGCCGGGCCGGAACATCCACTTCGGCGTCCGGGAGCACGCCATGGGNNGGCGAGGACGGGCCGACGCATCAGCCCGTGGAGCAGCTGCCGGCGCTGCGGGCGATCCCGGGGCTGGTGGTGTTCCGTCCGGCCGATGCCAACGAGACGGCGGAGGCGTGGCGGGTCGCCATGACCCGGCCCGGGCCCGTGGCGTTCTCTCTCACGCGGCAGGGCCTGCCGGTGCTGGACCCGGAGCGGTATCCCATCCGGGAGGGCGTCGTCCGGGGGGGCTACGTCCTGGCCGAGGCGGAGGGCGGGGTCCCGGACCTGATCCTCCTGGCCACGGGGTCGGAGGTCGCCGTGGCGCTGGAGGCCGCTGCCCGCCTGGGCGACGAGGGAGTGGCGGCGCGCGTGGTCTCGCTGCCGTCACTGGAGCTGTTCCGTGAGCAGCCGGCGTCCTACCGGGCGGAGGTCCTGCCGCCGGACGTGCCGCGGCTGGCCATCGAGGCGGCCAGCCCCCTGGGCTGGCACGAGTGGGTGGGCGACGGCGACGTCATCGGGCTGGAGCGTTTCGGCGCGTCCGCGCCGGGCGGCACCGTCATGGAGAAGCTCGGGTTCACGGCCGCGAACGTCGTGGAGCGGGCCCGGATGCTGCTGGGGCAGCTCACGCCACGGCCGGCGGACTGACCCGAGCCGGGGCCGCTCCCGCGTTCAGAAAGACAGGCCCGTCTGGAGGTAGACCCGTCCCTCCTCGCCGTGGGCGTAGGCGGCGCTGATCGCCTGCCCCAGCGCGGACAGCCAGAGGCCGCCGCCGACCCCGGTGTGCCAGCCGCCGGGACTGGCGCCATCGACCCACACGCGTCCGGCATCGGCGAGAGCGAACACCCCCAGGTCCCAGCGCATCAGCAGCTCGACGGACGTGACCGGGGCCCGGAGCTCGGCCGAGCCGTGGGCCGCGAGGTCCCCCCGGTAGCGCTGCCACCGGTGGCCGCGGAGGGTGGTGCGGCCCCCGACCCACGCCGAGTGCTCCGGCGGCGCGCCACCGCCCGCCGCGCTGCCGCCGAGCCGGAACGCGAGACTCGTCTCCCCCAGGGGAAGCGGCACGTAGGCCGCCGCGACCCCCGAAGCCTCGGCGAAGCCCCGGTCGAGGTCGCCCCCCTGCGGGAAGCCGGCGGTCGCTCCCTGGAACCGCCAGCCGCGGCGGGGCGCGGCGTCCCGGTCCGTCCGATCCAGCTCGAGGGCGGCACGGACGCCGGCCCGGAACAGGCTGCCATCGCCGGACCTCACGGCGGCGTAGGGCGCCCCCACCTCGGGGCGGGGCTCGGTCCACAGGAGCACCGGCCCGAGGTCCAGCTGGCCGACGAGCGGCCGGACGCCGGCGCCGCCCGCGTGGGGGTCGCCGCCCACGAAGGTCTCCCCGGTCTCCCGGTCCCGCCAGCCGATGTGCCACGTCAGGGCCGGGCGAACGGCCAGCAGGTCCTGGGGCACCAGCCCCGGGTCGCCCACGTCGGGCGAATCGTTGCCGAACCCGTTGAAGCGGAACGAGTGGAACGGGACGCCGCGGGCATCGAGCGTGAGCGCCAGCGGGGAGTTCTCGAGGCGGTAATCGACGGCGAGATCCGCGCCGACACCGCCGTCGCCCGCGGCGTACAGCAGGCGCGCGTCCACCTTCCAGTGGTACGGCAGCCGCCGAAACCCGTATTCCGTCCACGTCGGGCCAACTCCGATCACCACGCCCGCCACGTCGCCATAGTCGAACGCGGGCCCCCAGCCGAGGCCTCCGCCCCAGTCCGGGACCCATGCGCCCCCGAGCCGGAGCCCCTCGGTCGGCTCCGGGGGGTCCCAGCGCGCCGTGCCGACCCGCGTGTGGGGTCCGCCGTCCAGCCGGTCGTCGCCCTCGGCGTCGTACAGGTGGGTCGCGCCGCCACCCGCCTCGTCCCCGATCTCGTCGTCGCCCTCCCCGCCAATGACGCGCACCACGATCCGCCGCGACGCCTCTCCCACGACCCGCGCCCGGTCGTCGCCGCCGAGCAGGTAGAGTCGCAGCTCNNGCGCCGGACCTCGGCCCGCTCCGGCTCGTCGGTCCCCCGGATGTCCACCTCCCCGGCGAGGAGCTCGTAGAACCGCGTCGCGATGGACGGCAGCGCTTCCCTGCGGCCCCGGACCGCCGCCCGGATCCGTTCGGGCGCGTCGGTCTCCCGGCGCCAGCGCTCGGGCATCCCGGCGATGGCCGCCTCGATCACCGAGTCCGTGACGGCCCCGCGGACCTCGTCCGCCACCTCCACGAAGTCCTGCCGGGTGAGCCGCTGGAGGAGCCTGCGGTCCAGCAGGTGGGAGCTGTAGGTCAGCGCGGAGAGAGGGGGAAAGTCCGGGCCGAGCCCCACGAGCTTCGGGTAGACCCGCCCGACGAGGCCGGTGACCCATCCCTCGGCGTTGACGAACGCCCAGTCCCGGTCGATGGGCAGTGGGCGCCACCGGTAGTCGCCCTCCTCGCCGAACCGGGCCCAGCGCATGTTGTCCCTCGTGCGGTCCGAGTCGTTGATGAGGAAGTCCACGAAGCGGGCGGCCAGGAAGCGGCGCTCGTCGAGCCGGTGCGCCTTGCTCTCCTCGAGGTCGTTGAAGAACTCCTCCGTCCCCTTGATCTTCGACGAGCCCGCGAAGCCAGGCTCGTCGTCCGGCGCCTCGTTCGGCTGCACCTCCACCGTCCCCAGCATGCCGGCGAAGGTGTCCCGGTAGACGCCGAGGCGGGGGTCGTCGGGCATGATCCGCAGCACCGGCTCCACGTGGAGCAGCCCCACGGCGTCCAGGAACGGCGGTACCAGGAGCGGGGCCGCGGGGAAGTAGGAGGCGATCAGGTCCTCCACCACGCGCCCCGCCAGCGTCCCCTTCAGCGCCCGGGGCATGGCCTGCTCCGGGAACTTGTCCACCGACCGGAAGATGTACTCCCGCCAGCCGTTCTCCTCCTCCAGGTGCAGCGTGATGCTCTGGTTGCCGCCCCCGCGCTCCGTCCAGCGCACGCCCCCGGCGAACCGGTCGAGGCCGAACACCGGTGCGTCCACCGGGGTCAGCCAGACATCCCGCCAGCCGTCGCCCAGCAGCCGCCTGTGAACGGCGCCGGCCTGGTAGTCCGGGGCCGGGACCACCGCCACGGTGTCGCCGATCGACGATGCGGGGGGCGGGGCGGGGCGGGCCTGTCCCGCGAGGGGGGCCGCCATGATCCCGGCCGCGATGAGCGTGATCGCGCCGGTCCTCATCTCCATATCGTTCTCATGCTCCGGGCCTTCTCCAGGCGTGGTCGCAGCTTCCGTTCTGGCTCTGGTGGAGCGCAGATTCAGTGCCGTGAAGCCCGGACGCATGGGAAGATCACGGTCGATCGGGATCCGGTGACGGCATACGCCACGACGGGTCGCGTGCGGCCTGGACGGGGTTCCCGCGGAGCAGGCTTTTCCACGACGAGCGTTCCACGCTTCCGATTCGCGCGCCGATCGGGAGGGTGCTGCGTTCCCATCCTGCTCCCCGTCACCCGGGCTCCTGGTCGCCGATCCGCGTGAACCATTCGTCGAAGAACCCGAACCGCGCACGAACACGCTCCGGCTTCCCATCCTCCGCCCCCTCGAACCTGAGCTCCACGTCGATCCGGTCGAAGGCGGTGCCGGTGAACCGGCCAGGACCGGTAGGGGACAGCTCCAGTGTCGGGGCGTTGAGGGCTTCAGCCACGAGACGGTCGCCTCTGAGCTCCACCGTGATGGTCTGGTCGCCCCACGTGTACCGACCCACGAACCGCTCGAGGTCCTGGGCATCCGCAGCGTCCGCTTCCTGCCTGCCGAACTCGGGGTTGACGGCGGGAAGAACGTACCGCCGCACAATGGCCATGTTGTTGATATCACCCATCGGGTTGTCGAATACCTGGTTCGCCAGGACCACGACCATCTCCAGCGACGGGAAGACCATGATGGCCTGCCCGCCGTAGCCCGAAGCCAGGAACGTGAAGACACTCCCGTTCCCGACCGCGTAATCCCCACACCACCACTGGAGGCCGTAGTCCGGACCGCCGCGATTCACGATCTGGGCCGACGTCGATTCTTCCACCCACTCCGCCGGGACGAGCCGCTGGCCGCGCCATGTACCCCCGTCGAGGTAGAGCTGCCCGAGCTTCGCCATGTCCCTCGGCCGGAGATGGAGGCCGCCGTCCGTGTCGGTGAGTCCGGAGGGCAATCTCTCCCACTCGAAATGTTCGATGCCGAGGGGCTGAAACAGATGCTGCTCGGCGTACCCGTCGGCGGGCATCCCCGTGTGCCTCTGGACCATGTAGGACAGGAGTATGGACAGGCCGCCGTTGTAGTTGAATTCGCTGCCTGGCAGCGCCTCCAGCGGCCTGTCGAGCACGAAAGCCACCGGGTCCTCGCTTCGACTTGCCCCGTTCCAGTCATTCCTGGGGTCACTGTAGGGATACGTCGCTTCGTCCCAGGTGAGGCCCGCGCTCATGCTCAGCACGTCGCGCAGCCGGATCCTGGCCTTCGCCGTGTCGCCGGCCAGGAGATCGCCGTATTCGGGAAGCAGGGTGGTGAGGGTGGCGCCCAATCCGCCCGAGTGGCTGTCGGATGCCAGCCCGGGGTAGACGGTCATGCCGAAGACCGTGGCCCCGACGCTCTTGGAGACCGAGGCCGTGTACTGCAAGGAATCGGGACCCATGCCTCCCGCGTACTCCTCGAAAACGAGCTTGCCCCGCCTGGCGACCAGTACGGCGTGCAGATTGGGGAACCGGCCGGCTCCGATCGCGTCCCGAAGCGTCGCCAGCGGTGCCGGGTCCATATCCATGGCCGTGGGCGAGGCCGTTTCCCAGTCTGCCTCGTCCCGCTGGGTTCGCCTGTCGCGGGCACAGGACGAGAGCACGGCCGGAATGACCACGCCAAGGACCGCCACACCCCGTACAGTCCTCCCGACGTTGCCACTTCGCACCCTTCTCCTCCCGTGTCGCGCCCAGCGTGACCGGCCGGGGGAGGTTCTCCGTTCCCCGGCCTCCCTTTCCTTCAGGATTCCCATGACCTCTGTCCGGTGAATCGACTCTTTCTCATGGACTCCTCTGTCTCAGGAGTCCAGAGCACGCCCCAAATCGCACCCGAACGAGCCACCAGATCCTCTCGCGCCGTCATCTGGACGCACTGGTTGCCTCGCCCGACACGCTCGCCCTCCCCGTCGCCAACGGCGGGCCCGCCTGGGCCTACACGTACCGGATCGGCGATATGGCTCGCGACCTGTCGTTGAGTCTGAACGCCCGGTTGGAGCTTTCTTCGAACCCGCAACGGGCGCTGGATCTCATCGAGAGCGCGCGCCCAGAGGACTGGTGGAACCCGGAGATCTTCGGAGCCACCGTCTTCAACTGGACCATCGAACGATTTCTGCGGGCCGAATTGCTCTGGCGCCTTGGCCGCCACGAAGAGGCTCTCCCCTGGTTCGAGGGGTTGGTCGTGGATCCCTCCTCACTTCCGTTCCGTCCGGTGAAGCACCTTCGCCTGGGAGAGATCCACGAGGAGCGGGGTCGCCTGGACCGAGCGGCCTGGCACTTTGGCCGGGTCATCACCCTCCTGAACGAGTGCGACGAAGAGTGGAGCCCGGTGAAGGAGGCGGCGGCCCAGGGCCTTCGAAGGGTGGGGCGAGAGGGGTCCGGTCAGGGTCAGCGCCCCGCCGCCCCGCCGTCCCGCACCAGATGAGTGCTGCAACTCGACGCGGTTGGATCGCGGAATCTGAGGAGCCCAACGGCCACGGAAAGCCTGCCGGCTTCGGCGTGTCGACCTCTTTCACGGACGCAGGAGCCCGCCGCAGGGCCGTAAAGCCCTGCGGCGGGCTCGGTATACCATGCAGTCGGGACGGCCGGATTCGAACCGGCGACCCCTGCAACCCCATTGCAGTGCGCTACCGGACTGCGCCACGTCCCGAGGTCCAGCTCGACGCCCCGAAGATAGCGGCGCCGCCTCCCGGGTACAACCCGCGCCGGGTCCGGCGCGCGGGCCCGTTACGCGGGCCTCGCCGGGACGCTGCCTCTGCCCGTCCGCGGCCCGGCCTGTTCCGGGGCGGTGCGCGTGGCAGGGGACTTGCCATAGGAACCCCCTGGAACCCGAGAAATCGGACCGATTCGTATCCACAGGTAGCGGGAGCACGATCATGCGAAGCACCATCCTCGCCGTTGCGCTGGCGGCGGCCGCGGGGCTGGCCGCGCCACAGGCCGCGGAGGCCCAGGGCCCGCCGGAGCACGCCCAGTCCGGCAAGCAGAAGGAGAAGGCCCGTAGCCCCCAGCAGGGGCAGGGTCAGGGGCAGGGCCAGGCGAAGGCCCGGGGCCAGGGGCAGGGACAGGGCCAGGGACAGGGACAGCGACCCCAGCAGGCCGGCCGTCGGGGCCCGCCGGCCCATGCGTCGGCCCGTCGGAGCGGTCCGCCGGATCCGGCCACGTTCAACCGCAACCTCGTGGAGAAGGCGATGAAGACCCGGGGCCGCCGGGCGGGGCAGGCCGCCGCCGTGCAGGTCCGGCGGGATGGCGGACGGATCCGGGTGGTCCGGGACGACGGCGGGGTGCTGTTCGAGCTGGACCAGTCCACGGCCGACAACCTGGGCTACTGGCGCGCCGCGGTGGTGCCGCCGGTGGACCGTCGCGGTGACCGGGACCTGGGCGGCATCTTCGGGGACCGGGACCGTTACCCGGCGGACCGGGACCGGGACCGGGGCCAGGGGCCGCCGGCCTTCTGCCGCAGCGGCCAGGGTCACCCCGTGTGGGGCAGGGACTGGTGCCTGGACAAGGGCTTCGGCCTGGGCGACCGGGATCGCCGCTGGGGCGCGACCACGGGCATCGGTGACATCATCTTCCGGCGCCCCGACCCGGAGCGCCGCGTGCTGGACCGGGGTGGGCTGATCGACGTCCTGGGCGACATCGTGTTCGGCCGGCTGGCCATGCAGTCGCTGGTGCTGGGCGCGGAAGAGCCGCTGGAGGGCCGCTGGATCGGTGAGCGGGATGGCCCCCGGGTGCTCCGGGTCCAGGCGGGCGACCTGCCCGTGGCCGAGCTGGTGGACTACGGCAGCGACGACCGGGTCGACCGGATCGTATTCAACCTGGGCGGCTGAACGCCCTTCGTTCCGGGACGCCCTCACGGGGCCACCGTCACGGGCGCGCGGCCTGCCGCGTTGTCACGCTGGACGCGCCCTCGACCCTCGAGCCCCGGAACCCATGCCTCCTCGCCACCGATCCTTCCGCGCGCTGGTCCCGGCGGGCCTCGCGCTGGCGGCGCTTCTCCCATCCTCGTACGGCCACGCCCAGACCCCGGAGTCGGACCCGGCACCGTGTCGGCAGTCCGCGGAGGCGCGGCAGCTCGACTTCTGGATCGGCCACTGGGCGGTCCACCACCCGGAGACCGGCGAGCGACTGGGCGAGAACGTGGTCGAGCCGCTGCTGAAGGGGTGCGTCCTGCTGGAGAACTGGACCGGCGCCCGCGGCTCCAGCGGCAAGAGCATGAACTTCTACGATCCGCAGCGGCGGACGTGGCGACAGGTCTGGGTCTCGGACCGGGGCAACGTGCTGGACTACCGCGTCGGCGAGCTGCGGGACGGCGCCATGCGGTTCCGCGGGATCACCATCGATGAGGACGGGGACACGACCCGGCAGAAGCTCACGTTCATCGCCGTGGCGCCGGACACGGTGCGGCAGGTGATGGAGGCCTCCACCGACGGCGGCGCCACGTGGGACACCACCTGGGTAGGCGTCTACGTGCGCAAGCCCGCCGACCCGGACGAGGACACGAGCGCCGGGACCCGGTAGCCCGGCCCGACCCCGTCGCGTCGGCCGGCGCCGGACTGCGCACTGGTCCCGAGGCCCGGGAGCCGCCATCTTCCGTGCATGGCCGAACGACGCAGGGTCCCGACGGCCGCCCCCTGGGCGGAGAAGGTGGGCTATTCCCGGGCGATCCGTGTGGGCGACACGATCTACGTGTCCGGCACCGCCCCCGTGGACGACGACGGCGGCATCGCGCACCCGGGCGACCTGTACGCCCAGTCGAAGCGGTGCCTGGACCTCATCGTGGCGGCGCTCGGCGAGGCGGGCGCGCGCCCGGAGCACGTCGTCCGGACCCGGATCTACGTCCGGGACGCGGGCCAGTGGGAGGCGGTCGGCCGGGCCCATGCCGAGGTACTGGGCCACGCCAAGCCGGCCACGACCCTGGTGGAGGTGGCCGGCTTCATCGACCCCGAAATCCTGGTCGAGATCGAGGCCATCGCGGTGGTCTGAGTGCAGTACACGCTGCGCCGCGTCCAGAGGGTCCCCGCCTCGCTGGACGAGACGTTCGAGTTCTTCTCCCGTCCGGAGAACCTGGCCCGGATCACGCCGCCGTGGCTGGGATTCCGGATGGTCAGCGACGACGTGGTCATGCGCGAGGGCCTGCGGATCGAGTACCGGGTTCGCCCCCTCGGCCTGCCCTGGCGGTGGGTGTCGGAGATCACGGTCTGGGACCCGCCCCGGCGTTTCGTCGACGAGCAGGTCACCGGCCCGTACGCGCGGTGGCGACACGAGCACCGGTTCGGCATCACGGGCGGTGGAACCGAGGTCACGGACACGGTGACGTACGCGTTGCCTTTCGGACCGATCGGTCGCCTGGCCCACGCCCTGTTGGTGCGGCGCCAGCTCGAATCGATCTTCGACTACCGGAATCGGACACTGGCCGGGCTCTTCCCGACGCGGGGGGATCGGCCGGCCCCGAAGTGATATGAGTCCAACTCGTCGCACCTCCCGCCGGTCGGGACGGTGGCGGGCGCAAGCCCGCTCCGGTCCCGCGAGCCGCTCGGCCGCGGGCGGGTGGTGGCTGGCCGCGGCCCTCCTCGCCCTCGCGCCGGGCCCGGGCGGCGCCCAGGACCCCGGGCCGGAGCGGGCGCCCGGGCTCGATCTCCCGGTGCGCGAGGACACGCTCGAGAACGGGATGCGCGTGCTGGCGCTGCACCGCCCCGGGGCCCCCACCGCCTCCTTCGTGCTCCGCTTCGACGTGGGCTCGGTGAACGAGGTTCTGGGCCAGACCGGCATCGCGCACTTCCTGGAGCACCTCCTCTTCAAGGGCACGACGACCGTCGGGACGATCTCGCTGGAGGACGAGCGGGCCCTGTTCCGCCGGATGGACGCGGCGCAGGACTCGCTGCTGGCCATCCGGTCCGGTCGGCTGGAGGAGGGGGCGCGGGTCCGCCTGCGACGCCGGATCGAGGAGCTGGAGGACAGCGCCCGCGGCTTCGTCCTCCCGAACGAGTTCGACCGGATCCTCACGGAGAACGGCGCCCGAGGGTTGAACGCGACGACGAGCTACGAGGGGACCTCGTACTTCGTCCAGCTGCCCGCGAACCGGGCCGAGCTCTGGTTCGTGCTGGAGGCCGACCGCATGGCGAACCCGGTGTTCCGGGAGTTCTACGCGGAGCGGGACGTCGTGGCGGAGGAGCGGCGGAGCCGGGTCGAGGCGAGCCCCGGCGGGCGGCTGATCGAGGAGTTCTACGCCGCGGCCTACCGGGTCCACCCGTACGGGGTGCCGGTGATCGGTCACATGTCGGACATCCAGACCTATACGCGCGACCAGGTCGCCCGGTACCATGAGCGATACTACCGACCGAACAACGCGGTCGTGGTCGTCGTGGGCGATATCGACCCCGACCGCATCGTCCGCTGGGCCCGGCGTTACTTCGGGCGCATCCCGCCCGGCGCCGAGCCGGTGTCGGCGGTGGCGGCGGAGCCGCTCCAGCGCGGCGAGCGGCGGGTGCGCGTGGTGTTCGAAGCGGAGCCGGAGCTGATCCTCGGCTGGCACGTGCCGCCCGGCGACCACGAGGACGATCCTGGGCTGTCGGTGCTGAGCCGGATCCTGAGCGCCGGGAAGACGGGCCGGCTCTACCGGCGGCTGGTTCTGGAGGACGGGCTGGCCACGTCCGTGGCCACGTCCGTCGGACCGGGGTGGCGGGGCCCACGTCTCTTCACCATCACGGCCCAGCCCCTGGCCGGCCATTCCACGGCCGAGCTGGAGGCCGCGATCTACGACGAGATCGCCCGGCTGCAGCACGACCCCCCCACGGAGCTGGAGCTCCAGCGGGTCCGGAACCAGATCGAGGCGGCCGACGTCCGCCGGCTCGCCTCGAACCTCGGTCTCGCCTTCCAGCTGGCCGAGTCGGTGGCCTTCCACGACGACTGGAGGGAGACCTTCCGGTCCGGACGGAAGCTGCTGGATGTCGGGCCCGACGACGTGCGCCGGGCCGCCCGGAGCTACCTCACCGAGGACAACCGGACCGTGGGCGTGCTGGAGAAGCCGGGCTCCAGCGCGGAGGAGGGGAGCCCGTGAGGGCCGGGGCCGGGGGCCCGGCACGGGCGTACGGATGGGCCGGGGCGGTGGCCGCGACCCTCCTGGCGGCGTGCGCCGGCGGTGCCCCGCCGGCCGCAGGACCCGAGAGCCGGGAGCCCGCGCCGTGGGAGCGGGGCGAGCCGCCCGTGGGCGTGGAGGTCGTGGAGCGGCTGACCTTCCCGCCGCTCCGGTTCGAGCCCCGGGAGCCCGAGCGTTTCGAGCTGTCCAACGGCGTCCCCGTGTTCTTCCTCCGGGACCCCGCGCTTCCGCTGGTGGACCTGTTCATCAACGTGAAGGGCGGGTACGTGTACTTCGACCGGGAGCACTACGCGGCCGCCGCGGCCCTGCTGCCCCTGCTGCGGAACGGCGGCACCCGGAGCCTGCCACCCGACTCCGTCGACGGCCTGATCGAGTTCCACGCCCTCGGCATGAGCACATCCACGGACGGCGGACGCATGGTGCTGGGCGTGAGCGCGCTCCGCCGTCAGCTCGACCTGGCGACGGACCTCTGGGCCGACCTGCTCCTCCATCCACGCTTCGACCGCGACGCCGTCGAGCGCTGGCGGGAGCGGGAGCTGGAGGCGGTGCGCCGGATCCCCGACTTCCCGGGCTCTCTCGCCGTGCTGGAGTTCAACCGTCTGATGTACGGCGACCACCCCACGGGCTGGATGATGACCGAGGCCGACCTGGCGCCGGAGAAGCTGCGGGAGGAGCGGCTGCGGGCGATCCACGGCGAGACCGTCTGCCCGGAGCGAGCGGTCATCGGGGCGGCCGGGGACATGGAGCGGGCCGAGCTGAAGGCCGCGCTCGAAAGAGCGCTGGCCGGCTGGGAGCGCTGCGGAACGCCCCTGGAGGAGCCGCCGCTCCCGGAGCTGAGCCACGACGCCGGGGTGTACGTGATCCCCAAGGCCCTGCCGCAGAGCACGGTGGTGGTGGGTCAGCCCGGAGGCGTGCTCCTCGAGGAGTCGCCGGACTATTTCGCCTCCCGCATTGCCAACTGGGTCATCGGCGGGAGCGGCTTCACCAGTCGGCTGGTCAACCGGCTTCGCACGGAGGAGGGGTTGGCCTACAGCGCCTCGTCCATCTGGGGCGCCGCCCGGGAGCACGAGCGGATCTTCGGCGCCATCACGCACACCAAGTCCGAGAGCACCGTCGAGGCCACCCGGCTGCTCCTGGAGACCCTCGAGCGGGCCCGGGTCGAGCCTCCGACGGAGGCGGAGGTGGAGCTGGCCAGGGAGGCCATGATCAACGGCTTCGTGTTCGGCTTCAACAGCCCCGTCCAGGTCGTCGCCCGCCAGGTCAGCTACCTGGCCGACGGCTACCCAGCCGACTGGCTCTCCCGCTACCTCCGCGGGATCCGCGAGGTGGACCGGGCCGCCGTCGCGGATGTGGTCCGGGACCGGATCCGCCCCGGCGAGTTCACCATCCTCATCGTCGGGGACACCGCCGCGTTCGACCCCGGGACCCTCGGCCCCGTCCGGCCGCTGCCCGGCCGCTGAGACCCGATCGTCGGACGGAGGGGAGCCGTCCGGAACCCCCGTGCGCCCGGGTCGTCCGGGCGCCGCCGGTTCGCCCGGAATCCCCGCGTGCGCCGGTCGTTCGTTCTCCCACAGCAAAATGGGGGAACTCCCCACGAAGCCCGGACTGGCCCCGTCGCGCCCTACCGTTAGATTGTGGGCGGCCGCGCCTGTGGGCCGAACGCGGCCGGAACCGGCCAATCCGAAGGAGGAACGGCAAATGAAGGTTGGAGTGCCGCGGGAGGTGATCCCGGGCGAGCGTCGTGTCGCCCTGGTCCCGGACACCGTATCGCGTCTGGTCGACGACGGGCTCGAGGTGCTGGTCGAGGCCGGTGCCGGTGAGGCGGCCGGGTTCGCGGATTCCGCATACGAGGAGGCGGGGGCGTCCGTCACGAGCGATGCCGCCGCCGTCTACGCGTCGGATGTCGTGGTGAAGGTGACCCCGCCGCAGGTGGGTGGGGAGGCGGACGAGGTCGCCCGTCTGAAGCGGGGGGCCGCGTTCATCGGATTCATGCTGCCGTTGACCTCGCCGGAGCTGGTGAAGGCCATGGCGGACGGGGGCGTGACCAGCTTCAGCATGGAGCTGGTTCCCCGGATCACGGTGGCCCAGCGGATGGACGCGCTGTCCTCGCAGGCGACGGCGGCGGGCTACATCGCGGCGCTGGAGGGCGCGCTGGCGGTGGACACCTTCTTCCCGATGCTGACCACGGCGGCGGGCACGATTCCCCCGTCGAAGGTGCTGGTGATCGGGGCGGGCGTGGCCGGGCTCCAGGCCATCGCG
>JABAOG010000344.1_pt1 | contig 34274 bp, 30 predicted proteins | sample 7062131 | NCBI WGS metagenome assembly JABAOG01 (sample SAMN14538629, study PRJNA623070) | marine sediment metagenome | biome: marine biome [ENVO:00000428]; feature: marine pelagic biome [ENVO:01000023]; material: deep marine sediment [ENVO:00002113] | place: India: Arabian Sea | collected... | reverse complement strand
CCGCCGACACCTGACGAGTTGGATATCCTGCGGAATCAACTTGATCCTGACCGGATTTATCTGGGCTGACTCTTTCTATGTTCGATCAACCTGATAACATACCATCTGCGATTAAAAATTTTTTCATCCATCCTGTTGAAGGTCGCTTGCGGATGTTCTGGCGTCTGCTGGTCTTCGGCATCGTACTGATCGCCTCCACGATTTGCGTCAGCGCGGTGCTTGTACCATTAATGATGGCTGCCGGGGAATCCATAGACCTTACTAACCCTTCTTTAGGACTCAGCAGTCTTGTCAGCTTGTTCTCGATCACGGGCTCAGTTTTCCTGGTACGATGGTTCGTCGATCGCAAGTCGATCAAGAGCCTGGGATTAAGACTCAACCAGAGAATGCTATTAGATCTGCTTGTAGGTTTTATTATCCCGTTCGGTCAATTCCTGGTGATCTTTGGCATCAGTGTGTTACTCGGTTGGACGCGCTCCACTGGTTTTGCCTGGCAAAGTAATCCGGTCAGTTCCGTCATCGGTTCGGTCCTGATCGGTCTGCTCACTTTCCTGGCTGTCGGCTGGACGGAAGAGTTAATGTTCCGTGGATACCTGCTGCAAAACCTTGAAGAAGGCACTAACCTGTTCTGGGCACTGGTGATTTCTTCTGCGTTCTTTTCCGTTGGTCATTTCTTAAACCCCAATCGTACCTGGACTGCCCTTGTCGGTCTGCTGCTGGCAGGATTATTTTTAGCATTTGCCTACCTCCGTACTCGCCAGCTTTGGCTGGCCATTGGCTTGCATATCGGGTGGAATTTCTTCGAAGGCACAATTTTTGGTTACCCGGTAAGCGGTCTTCAACAGGCTGGTTTGATCCAGCATGAAACTTCCGGTCCAACACTGATCACCGGGGGGCAATTTGGTCCAGAAGCAGGCCTGATCCTCATCCCAGGGATTCTCATGGGTGCTTTCTTCGTCTGGCTTTATACAAAAGATCGCGACACGAGTCTGACCCCTGCAAATACTCCCCTCCACCATAAGGAATAATAACGTAATCATCTATGTTCATTCTCGCTCTTCTGCCAATTCTGATCATTCTGCTATTAATGCTCGGTTTCCGCTGGGGAGCATCCCGAGCGGGTGCCGCCGGTTACCTGGCCGCCCTGGTGGTTGCTTTTGTGTTTTTTGGAGCCGGTTCTGAGCTTCTTGCCTTTGCGCATTCAAAAGCTCTGCTGCTGACATTCGACGTTCTGCTGATCATCTGGGCAGCTTTTTTCCTGTTTCGAGTTGTCGATGAAGCCGGAGCAATCCGCACGATCGGGAACGCACTCCCCCACCTGACAGCCGACCGGGGTATGCAGTCTTTGATCATCGGCTGGGTGTTCGCATCATTCTTACAGGGTGTGGGTGGATTTGGCGTACCGGTTGCCGTCATCGCTCCGATCATGGTCGGCCTGGGCTTTACACCCCTTGTCGCTGTCGTCGTCCCCTCGATCGGTCATTCCTGGGCAGTGACTTTTGGGTCATTGGGATCTTCTTTCCAGGCATTAATGGCCGCGACCCAGCTGGATTATTCAGTCCTGGCTCCTCCGGCTGCTATTTTTTTGGGATTTTCAGCGGTTCTGGTTGGCATCCTGGTTGCGCATGCTGCTGGAGGTATGCCTGCCGTCCGCAGGTTATGGCTGCCCGTGCTGATCATCGGTGTGGTCATGGCGGTCGGACAGTATTTCGCCGCGGTTTCCGGGGTTTGGAATATTGGTGCATTCATCGGCAGCCTGGTTGGTCTCGTGGTGGTATTTCCATTAGCACGGCGTTTCCGAGGTGATCCGACCAAGAATGAAAAACTCGATCTGCGCACATTGTTGATCGCGTTGAGCGGTTACGGCGTGCTGATCACCATAACACTGGTCATCCAGTTGATCCCATCTGTCCGCAGTGCCCTATCCTTTTACACGATCAGGATCCCCTTCCCGGAACTCAGCACAAGCCTCGGGTATACGACCCCCGCTGAATTCGGACGCCAGATTCCCCTGTTCCGGCATGCTGGTGCAATCCTGACTTATTCCTCACTGATCAGCTATGCGATCTATCACCAGGCGGGTCTTTATAAACCCGGAGCATTCCGAAGGATTGCCAGCGGAACAGTCCAGCGCGTCATGTCCTCCAGCGTGGGGATCGCTTCCATGGTGGCTATGGCGGTGATTATGCAGCATGCTGGTATGACGGATACCCTTGCCCGCGGGCTGGCGGATGGCGTCGGGCGAGCATTTCCTGCTGTTGCCCCGTGGATCGGTGCGCTGGGTGCCTTCATGACTGGCAGCAATACCAATTCCAATGTTGTGTTCGGAGCCCTGCAGATGCGAACGGCGGAATTACTCGGTTTCAGCGTCGCCATCATCCTGGGTGCGCAGACTGCCGGCGGTGCGCTCGGTTCGGTGATTGCCCCCACGAAAGTCGTTGTTGGCGCCAGCACAGCTGGAATGGCGGGCAAAGAAGGTGAAGTCATGCGCAAGATGATCGTCTATACCGGCTTACTGATCCTATTTATCAGCGTGTTATCAACGATAGCTGTACTAGTCTTATAGGTTGGAGAAAATCAATGCAGCAGATTGCTATTAATAAAATCAGGCGCAGCGAACGGGCTCAAACCTCTGAATGGATTGAAGAATTCTTAAAATCCACCGATGTGATCACTATTGCCATGGTCGATAATGGACTTCCTTATGCGGTAGTCCGTAATTTTGTATACGATCCAGATCAAAAGGTGATATACCTGCACGGCGCCCGGTCAGGTCGTACCTGCGAAACCTTGCTCGACAGCCCAATGGTCTGCTGTACCGCCCAAAGGATGGGACGTCTTCTTCCTGCCTCAAAAGCAAGTCAGTTCAGTGTCGAATATTCTGGTGTAACAATTTTCGGAAAAGCGGCACTGGTGAATGACCCTGAAGAATCGTATACGGCGCTCTCAAAATTGGTGGAAAAGTATTTTCCCCAACTTGAACCAGAAGTCGATTACATGCCCGCACCCAAAGATGTGACCCAGACCACAGCCGTCTACCGGGTAAATATCATCAGTTGGAGCGGCAAAGAAAACATCAAAGATGACGATTTCCCTGGCGCGTATAATTTCGAATCGAAAATTGATCAGGAGCAGTCATGAGCGGAATCCAGGTATGGCTGAAAGAACACAAATTCATCGCACATATGATGATTTTTCTAACGATGGTGATTTCTTCCCTGTTCATGTATTTCAGTGCCTCGAATGGCAATCTGGTAGTGATATCGATTTTATTGATCCTTTTCGTGATTGCCAACCTGATATCCATGTTGATTTGACCCGTCAATGAATTTGATAGGTTTTTAGAGCTGGAAATCCTATAATCGGTGCAGGAATACAACGATTGAGCGACTATGCGAAAAATAGCGATTATCGGAATCGGACAAACCCCGGTCAGTGAACACTGGGATTCATCACTTTTGGAACTGGCAGGCAGCGCAGTCTTTGCCGCGCTTGAAGATGCCAACCGCGAATCAGTGGAAGCGCTGTATGCCGGTAACATGCTCTCCGGGCAGCTGGATAAACAAGAGCACCTGGGAACACTGATCGCTGACTGGATTGGTTTACGCGGCATGGAAGCCATGAAAGTCGAAGCAGCCTGTGCATCGGGTGCTGCTGCCTTCCGGATGGGTCTGATGGCTGTTGTATCAGGTGAGCTGGACAGTGCAGTGGTGGTTGGCATTGAAAAGATGACTGACTCCCTGCCAGACGAGACGANNCTATCAGTATGGTTGGAAGCACGAACATTTTTCACCATTCTCGATCAATGCTCACGCCAACGCAGTTGGTAATCCGAATGCACGTCTTCGTTTCAAGATCAATAAAGAGGACTATAAAAATGCCAGGATGATCTCCTCTCCGATCAATCTGCTTGATGCCTCCCCCATTGGAGACGGTGCTGCCGCGGCGGTTATCGTACCCGCTGAATATTTGAAAAACCATGACCATAGTTCCATGATCACCGTTGCTGCCTCAGCCTCAGCTACGGACAGCATCGCGATCCACGATCGTGATGAGCCAACCTGGTTAGCGGCATCGGAAAAATCATCCAGACAGGCTTACCGCCAGGCTGGTGTTCAGCCAGGGGATATCGACTTCTTCGAGGTGCACGATGCTTTTTCAATCATGTCGGTGCTGACTCTGGAGGCCAGCGGTTTCGCTGAACGCGGCCAGGGTCCCAGGTTGGGTCTGGATGGGGAAATTACGCTGAAAGGTCGCATCCCAATTACCACTATGGGGGGGTTGAAAGCCCGCGGTCATCCCGTCGGCGCCACCGGTATGTACCAGATCGTCGAAGTTGTCCAGCAGCTGCGGGGTCAGGCAGGCGCTAATCAGTTGGACGAACCCACAGTTGGTATGGCGCAGAATATTGGCGGCAGTGGGGCGACCATCCTGACGCATATTTTACAGAAAGAATAGTTTTTACAGCGGGAATCACACAGGGCTCGATCAGCCGTTCACTTGCACGGTGACCCTGCGGGGGAATTATGCATCCAATCCAACAACTTCCTGGCAGCTTTCGGGATTATCCAACCCATCAGGATCGATTCCCGTCCACCTAACCAATCAACAAAAGAACTTTGCGAATCTGCCAGGTTCTCCGCCTGGATTTATTCCCCATACAATCTCGACCGCACCACAACCCGGTTCTCCGCCGCCCGGGCGACAGCCATCATATAGGGTGAACCATCTTCCGCCAACTCCATGCCAAGGTATTTCCCATACTGCGGCGCGACGGTCACGATCCTGGCCAGCGTCTCTACAACCTGGTCTTTTTCCTCGATGACTTCCGCTCTCACCGGAACTTCTTTTCCCCGCAAGATCAACTTTACCTGCTCGCCTCCCCGTAGGTTCCGCCACCACTTTCGATCGCTTGAACTCAACGTGTAGTAGACATTACCATCTTGAACGTAATTCATCGGTGTCTCATAGGTCTTCCCGCTCCTGCGACCGGTATAGATCATCAGCATCATCGATCCACTAACGGTGAAATGCAATGGGGATTTGAGCAGCCATCGGATGATCGGGTTGAACCACATGATCACAAACCTCCTGGTCCCAGGATGAAAGCTAAAGTGTACCAGACATCGATCCCCTCTACCAACTGAATTTGATGCAAGCCCATTCGGGGTGAATGAATTTTACTATCGCTGGAATTCTTTTCCGGTTTTCCATCGTGGTAGAATCCGTTCGAAATGAGAAATTTTAAAATATAACTTCCTTCATTCCTTCAAAATATCAATATTGTAGGGTAACAAAACTATGGAAGATTCTTCACATTCTCAAGATTCGGTCTGGACCTTTCGGGGCTATAAGCTAAAAACGAGCGAATTCACAACCGCGATGGTGCACTTGTTCCGTGCTGAAGTCCAGCGTGCGAACGTCTGGCGCCAGAGGCTGGATACGACCACGAATTGGGCTGTCATTACGACCGGTGCTGCACTCTCCTATACCTTCACCCAAACCGAGGGCAGTCATTTTATTTTCCTTCTGAACATATTGCTGGTGACAATATTTTTAATGATGGAAGCCCGTCGCTACCGCTACTACGAATTATGGGCTTCACGGGTGCGACTGATGGAGACTGACTTCTATGCCGCCATGCTGGTGCCCCCGTTCCAGCCCGCTGCCGATTGGGCGGAAAGCCTGGCAGAGAGTCTGCTGACACCGAGTTTTCCCATCTCAAACCGAGAAGCGATTGGCCGACGCCTTAGGAGGAACTACCTGTGGATCTACGCTGTGGTTGGGCTGGCATGGCTTGCAAACCTGTGGTTGATACCAACCCCGGTCACCAGCCTGGAGAGTTTTATTGCCAGAGCTTCGATTGGCGGTTTACCCGGTCTGACTGTCATCGGCATCGTCGGTCTTTACTTTATCCTGCTCGGTATTCTGGCAGTCTCAACCCTCAGACTTCGTCAGGCTACGGGTGAAGTACTGCCACGGTATAACCTGCCGGATATCCATCATGATCCAAGAAAAGCATGGTACCGACCGAAAAGCCGCCGCCAGCAGTTATTGACCTTCATTATTACTGACCATCCAGACCAGGTATCCGCACAAATCCTGTCAGAAATGAACCGGGGCGCCACCATTGTTTCCGGTAAGGGAGCTTTTACCGGGGATCCTCATGGCATTTTGATGGTGGCATTAACCGTCACAGAAATTACACAGCTGAAGAACCTGGTCGCTCAGATCGATCCACAGGCTTTCGTCGTTGTATCACCGGCACAATCGATTTATGGAGGCGGTTTCTCCCCGCTAAAAACAGATAAATCCTAAACGGTATCCATCATAAGTTGGTACATCTGCCTCGCAGAGCCATCCGGACCATCCGGGGCGGCTTCTGCAGGTTGAAACCCTAACAGTCGATAAAACGAACGGGCAGGTTCGCCCTCCGGGTTGTGTTCCCCGAAAGTGATCACCTCGACCACTGCAGGAGGCTGGACCTGCTCCAGTGCATACTCGACCAGGCAACGTCCTACCCCAAGCCGTCTGAATTCTCCAGAGACCGCCAGCCAACCGATTTAATAGACAGGCGGTTTCTGCGACCATAACAGACCTCCTGCCAGTGGTGAACCGGGCGGTCCATTGCCGGCGCGTATGCAGAATGCGAACTGCTGGTGGATCTTCTTCTGCAGCACCTGTTGGAAGTTCGGGTCATCCAGCATCGGCCCGAAGAGTTCTTCAACTTCGCGAGCCAGGTCAAGCCAGGCGGGGATATCCTCTGGTTGTGCGAGAATGACCTGGTGAGAGGGTACCATTTAATTAAAGACTACAACACGCCAGGGGCAGACCTGTGTGTCNNACACGCCAGGGGCAGACCTGTGTGTCTGCCCCTGCGAATGCTCTGACGCTTTAAACCTCAATCTTTCCATCCTGATAGAACAAATCCCCATCTACGGTGATTTCACTTTCAGACATGTCGCACAGCATGTCCCAGTGAATTCCGGAATCATTCTTGGCGCCGGTTTCCGGGTAGCCAGCTCCGACTGCCAGGTGAATGGTACCGCCGATCTTCTCATCGAAGAGCATGTTCTTGGTGAACCGCTGGATATTGTAGTTGGTACCGATACCCCATTCACCCAGAATGCGCGAGCCATCGTCTGTATTCAAAAGAGCGGTCAGCAGGTCCTGCCCCTTGGCAGCCTTTTCTTTAACGACTTTGCCATCTTCGAACCACAGTTCGATGTCCTCAACTTCCTGACCACCGTAAATCGCCGGGTAGGAGAAGCGGATGTAGCCCTCAACGCTGTCCTCCACCGGAGCGGTGAATATCTCGCCATCCGGGAAATTGTACTTGCCGTCGGCTTCTTTGAATCGGCGATCTTTGATCGAGAACTTTAAATCGACATTCTCTCCCTTGATGATCACCTTGTCACGGCCTTTAAGCCAGTCGATATAGCGCTGCTGGCGTTCGCCTTCAGCCTTCCAGGCAGCGACCGGGTCGTCCAGGTGGAGCATGCCAGCCATGTAGACGAATTCCTGGTAATCCCTCAGGCTCATGTCGGCTTCCTGCGCCATGGCATGGGTCGGGTAGACGGTCAGCGACCACTTGAGTTCCTCAGCGGCAGCACGATCGAAGAAAATTTTGGTCACTTCAGCATTCGCCTTGCTCATCTTGCTCATTTTCTTCGGATCCGTTCCCGAGAGTTCGCGGGTATTGTGCTCTGCCTCGATGTACAGGCTGGCGTCGAACTTCTCGGCAATCATCCTGCGGATCGGGGAGACATACTCCAGCTGAGCGTCCGTTGCATGGCGGTAGAAAATCTCCGCCGCACCAGCCATACTCATCTGTAAGGTGATGAACGCCCCGGCGATCATCGCTTCTTCATATACCGCCAGGTTGAGCTCTTCAGCCAACGGGCTTGTCCGCAGAACAAACTGCTGACCGGGCTGTAAGTTGAGAGAGTACTGCACCAAAACTTTCGCTAATTTTTCCACACGTGGGTCTGCCATTGAATCACCTCATCCAAAGTATTGATTATTATGATTTGTTCGATACAAATCATGGTTGATTTCAAACGGAAATATCATAACATCCATTTTTCTTCACAGGGAATTTTCGTAGAAAAAAATAATAAAAACCAGGTGTTCATTCGCGTTTGAAGCCTGATGATGAACGAACTATCCAAGGGGCGGAATGTTTCTTAGCTATATGTTCAAAGAGTCATTCCCCATTTTATTGAAGGATCGAAGCATTAAATCTCGATTCCATCTTTCCATTGTGGCTTTTTCTCAAATAAATCCAACGTTATCCCACAGATATCCCACACTCGGATGTGGGATATCTGTGGGATAACTGAGTGCTCACTCTCCCTTAAAAGCGAATTCACATCTCAGATTTGAATCGGTTGGTACCTGTGAGTCATCAGATAACCTCTTCTCGTAAAGTATAATATCGTTGGTAAACAGGATATTTGACACTCCACGGAGTGAAGAAAGTTCGATTAAATCTCTGTACAGCATACGGTTGACCCGAGTTTCGAACTCATGATGAGCTTGTTTCATCCCATCAAGGATATCAATGTTAATTCAGTACAGTATGGATTAGATGATACCAACCTTCCTGGACACTCTCAATAATCTGATCACGTCCAATATCATCGCTACAATCGGTTTACTGTTGATCGTCTCGTTCCTGGGCAGCAAGATTTTTCAACGGTTCGGTATCCCCCAGGTTGTTGGTTTTATCATTCTCGGAGTCCTGCACGGTCCATCTGTCTTTAATATCATTCACATGGACCTGTCTGCAGACCTGATCCTGATTTCAGAAATCGCACTCGGGTTGATCGGCTTTGATATGGGCGGTCACCTGCATTTGAACGAGCTCCGAAGATTGGGGAAAAGCATCATATTCATTCTTATCTTCGAAGCCCTGGGTGCATTTACCCTCGTGGCGAGTGGAGTTTATCTTCTCTCGAGATCACTGCCAACGGCATTAATTTTTGGAGCCCTGTCATCGGCAACCGCACCTGCTGCTACAGTGGATGTGCTGGCGGAATATGATGCCAAGGGGCCACTTACCACAACCCTCCTCGCTGTCGTCGGACTGGATGACGCACTTTCCCTTCTCCTGTACAGCATTGCAGCCGCTTTCGCAACATCGTTTCTAGCAGGTACGGGTAATCCCAGCTTCCTCGAAATAATTGAAATCCCATTCTTTGAAATTGGCGGTTCTCTGGTGCTGGGGTTGAGTTTGGGCTATCTCCTCGATAAGTTGTTGAGCCGAATGACAAAAACCCACGATGCAATGGCAGTTTCGATTGGATTTGTGCTCCTTTCTGCCGGTATCTCTGAAGTCCTAGGCTTTTCCCTGATCCTGACATGCCTCGTGCTGGGAATGATGGTGGTGAATTGCTGCCCTGAGCATGGGAAGCATATCCGGTATACAGTCGAACAGACAGGTCCAGTTATCTATGTTCTTTTCTTTACGCTGGTTGGTGCCAGGTTCCAGATCGCTCTTCTGCCAACGATCGGCATGATTGGAATTGCGTATCTCGGCCTGAGGAGTTGTGGAAAATTCTTTGGAGCCTGGCTGGGTGGAACCATTGGTGGTGCTCAACCGGTCGTGCGTGATAACCTAGGGTTTGGTCTTCTGTCGCAGGCAGGAGTAGCCATTGGTCTGGCATTGGTATCATCAAGACGGTTCTCAGGACTTGGGGAAGCAGGGGAAGAATTGAGCGCACTGGTCATCAACGTAATAACTGCAACGACCTTCATCGTTCAGATCATCGGACCGATACTCGTGAAACTCGCGATCAACCGGGCGGGTGAAATCGGCAAAGCGATCGCTACAGATGACGACTGGGCTTCAGAAATGTAATTGTTCCGGACCTAAGGAATGGTAGGCGTCCCAACGGATAAGATGCTCCTGGTGATATTTGCGCATTCTTCTGTGCCCAGTAAAGTCAGATGGTCACCTTCAATCAACTTGGTGCTTCCATGGGGAACCATCAACTCACCATCTCTTCGGATCGCCAAAACCAGTATTTCCATGGGAAACTCAATTTCTCGCAGGGGGACGTTCATATATTCGGGATTATGAACGATAACCTCACATACTTCTTTATCATCATCGGTACGGGTCAACAATTCATAAACCGCCGGGTTCCTTGCCAGCATGACCAATAAAGTTGCCTGGTCCATCGCAGCATTAACTGTTTTGACACCGAGCCTCTCAAAGCGATTGACTTCCACGGGTACAGATACCCGGGCAACAATATCATCGATCCCGTAATACGTATGCACAAATTGACATACCCGGTAATTTACTTCGATATCACTGTATATACAGATGACAGACTTTGCCTGATTCAAAACTGGATCGGTAATTGGATCGAATTGATCTACATGCCCAAGAATGACTTCCAACCCAAATTTTTGCGCCTTCTGGACCCGCTTTTCATCGAAATCGATCAAAACCACTTTTTCCTTATGGTTTTGCAACTGGCGCCCTACTTCTGTGCCCAACGCTCCAGCACCAAATACAACAACCAGTTCTGGTTCTTCCTTTTTCGAATCTGGCACCAATTGACCAAACAACAACGGTGCCACAGTAACGGTGATAATCGCCACGAGAATTATGTCAGAATTGACAGGACCACTGATGACACCCAGACGTAATCCAATCGCTGACGCAGCAATGATCAGTGACAGTCTGGAAGATAGCAGGGCACCGGCGCCTAATGTCTCACGCCAGGAGTAAGAAAATCTCATCAATAATGTTGGAACAAATTTCACTAAGATCGCCGATACCAAAAGTATCGGTTCCAGGAGCAGTGCTGATGGAGATGAGATAATCGCTCTCAGGTCAAAGTCAACACCGACCATAATGAAGAAAATTGGTATGAAAAAGCCGTAGCCAACCGCTTCCATCTGGTGGATGACTTCTGCGTCCTCAGGCTGCCGGAGCAGTGAAATGATTGCACCAGCCAGGAAAGCTCCCAGGATAATCTCCGTTCCAAGAAATTCGGACAGGACGACAAAGGAAAGCATAATTGTAAAAGCCAGGCGGATTTTGATCTGGGATGTTGCATGGCTGAGTTCATCCATCAAACCACGCACCCGCGGAATTCGATTGAAGATGAAATCACCAAAGCGATACATCAGGAAGAAAGCCACAAACAGCAGGCCTATCAATAGGATTTCGAATGTCAATCCCCCGGAAATAACTGCGACCAGGACGGTGATCAACAACATGGTTACAAAATCAGCGATCAAGGATGCGAGCAAAATCGTTTGACCATATCGCCCACTGGTTAAATTTTTCTCCTTCAATACAGGGACAACCACACCTAAAGATGTCGTCGATAATATCAAAGCCATCATCCATGGATTTCGAACCATTCCCATCGCCTGCAGACCAAATCCAATCCCGGTGGAGAGGATCAAGGTTAGGATGAAAGTGAGAACTGCCAGGGGGAGGGGTCCCAAATTTGAAAGTCTGAACTTACCATCGGATGATCCACCACCAATACCGATCGATGAAAAATCGACCTCCATACCGGAGAGGAACATCAGAAATACAAAACCAAATTCAGAAAGCAGATCGAGAACAGGATCGTGCTGCTGAACTACCCCCAGGACACTCCCACCCACAATGATGCCCGCAATAATCTCCCCAACAACGATTGGGATCCGCAGCATCTTGAAACGTGATAATAAAATTGGCACAATAAATGCCAAAAAAATCACGATCAGTAAGGGATAAAATGTAATGGACTCTTCCATAAATTGCTTTCAATCAGCCAATTTCACCTGGCTCATGCAAGAAATTAATTATATCAGTACATGATTTTGATGATTTGTCTATCCTACTGGGAATTTATTGAAATTTCCAGTAACATATATCCTTTCTGAGATAATGAGTTTATAGAAAGATTATTGTCAAACCTCATATTTACAGGAGGAATAATTTTCCAAGAGCCGTCAAATTGACTGCTTTAATGTCGGAACCAGCCTGAGTTCGAGGGCTCCGATAAACACTTTCCAACAGCATTGATCGAAGATTTATACACCACACATCCCTTTGATAACCTTAGAAGGTTTTCTCAACGTCTTAACCATTGCCTGTCTTGGAGCCAATGTGTCACCAACCTGCCTCCACAATTGAATTGGATGATCAGGCAGTTGGTGTTATCTTGAAATTATTGATTTTTCGACATTCCAGAAAGGGTATTTTTTTCTAACTTACAACCAACAGCACCAAACGGATAATTCACAAAAAAATCAACTACCCAGTGTTGAGTGTAATGTGAACGAATCTACCTGTTCACGCTTATATTACCTATACTCGCTGATCAAACAAGAGGAAAAACACTGCATAATAAAATTAGTAAAACTAGAAGTGGACTGGAAAATGAGGTCGGCCACAACGGAGCTGAGACCTTATCATCCAAGAAGGAAAAATCCTTTGTCAGACAATCCACTACCCTGGTAGAAAATCACAAACCCAGGTGAAGGTCAATAGCAAGCTAAGTAGAATGTAAGTAAGTAAATAAAAATTTTGCAATGTAGTATCATATGGTGGACATGGATTTATTTGACCATAATCTGCAAAAGAAATTACAGACCGAGGCACCCCTGGCAGGGCGCATGCGCCCGCGCACATTAGAGGATTACGTAGGTCAGGAACATATCGTCGGTGAAGGCAAATTGCTGCGCCGCGCAATCGTTGCCGACCGTCTGTTCTCGTCAATTATTTTGTGGGGACCTCCCGGTACCGGTAAAACCACGCTAGCTATGGTGATCGCTAACCAGACCCAATCCCACTTCGAGACATTATCGGCTGTCCTGGACGGCAAAGCCAGGCTGCGTGAAGTGGTCAATGAGGCTATTGAACGTCGAAGACTGTACCAGAAACGCACGATCCTGTTCGTGGACGAAGTTCACCGCTGGAACAAAGCCCAGCAGGATGCATTGCTTCCGCATGTGGAAAACGGCATTATCACGCTGATCGGAGCAACCACAGAGAACCCATATTTCGAGGTGATCGGCGCCCTGGTATCCCGCTCTCGCATCTTTCAACTGCATGCATTACAGGACCACGATATCCGTTCCCTGCTGGATCGTGCTTTGCAGGACTCGCAGCGAGGTTATGGAAGTCGGGAGATCAAGATCGATGAGGACGCCATCCAGCACCTGATCCGCGTTGCCGGCGGCGATGCCCGCAATGCCTTGAATGCACTGGAGCTGGCGGTTGAAAGTACCATACCGGATGCTCAAGGAACCATCCACATCACCTTGGAAGTGGCTCAGGAATCAATTCAGCGCAGAGCTGTCCTGTATGATAAAGATGGCGATGCACACTACGACACGATCTCTGCATTCATCAAGTCTGTGCGAGGTTCTGATCCGGATGCCGCCTTATACTGGCTGGCAAAAATGCTCTATGCGGGGGAAGACCCGCGCTTCATTCTTCGCCGCCTGATCATCCTGGCAGGTGAAGATATCGGCCTGGCAGACCCGATGGGCTTGGTGGTGGCGAACTGCGCCGTACAGGCATTCGATTTCATCGGATTGCCAGAAGGTGTCTACCCTATCGTGGAAGCGACTCTCTACCTGGCGACTGCACCAAAATCGAATACTGCAGGTGCATATTTCAAAGCCTTTCAACTGATCGAACAGGAAGGCAAAGTAGATGTCCCTGATCATCTGAGAGATTCAAATCGGGATGGCAAAGCACTGGGTCATGGAGAAGGCTATGTTTACCCACACGACCATCCTGAACACTACCTGCCACAGCAGTACTTACCCCGGGCTTTGTTGGGAACTTATTTTTACTCGCCATCCACCCAGGGTTACGAAAACCAGGTGGTCGAGCGGCTGGAAATATGGCGAAGTGCCCAGCGTAAANNCACCCAGGGTTACGAAAACCAGGTGGTCGACCGGTTGGAAATGTGGCGAAGTGCCCAGCGTAAAGCCCTGGGAATCACCAGGAGCGAGACCTTACCGGATCTGGATGAAGATACGATCGACATGATCAAATCCAGGCATAAGCGAGACCGGACTGGCTGAAAATTACACACCTGATTGAAGAAGAGAGGATCATGGCAGTTTTTTTACTCGTACGGCACGGACAGAATGAATATGTCAGTAAAGGGCGGCTTGCAGGCAGACTTCCCGGAGTGCACCTGGACGATAAAGGAAAATCCCAGGCAGAAGCGCTGGCTGAAAAACTGAAAAATGCACCGGTGAAAGCAGTCTATTCCAGCCCGATCGATCGTACTATGGAGACGGCTCAACCGATTGCAGATGCATTGGGGTTGGAAGTCATTACCAGAGAAGGTTTGCTGGAAATTGATTTTGGTACCTGGCAGGATAAAACCCTGAAACAGCTGCGGCATCGGAAACTTTGGAAGGTCGTCCAGGGAAAACCATCGATGATGGAATTTCCGGAAGGTGAGACCTTCGCCAACGCTCAATCCCGGGTGGTTAAAGAGTTAATCACTCTCAGCGGAAAGCACAAAAAAGATGATCTGGTGGTATGTGTCTCCCACAGCGATGTCATCAAACTGGCAACGGCTTACTTCCTGGGACTGCCGATCGATTTATTTCAGCGACTGACGATCAGCACCGCATCGATCACATCGATTTTCATCGCGGATCATTCCGCCAGGGTGTTTAATATCAATTATTCGTTGAACTTCGAATTACCACAGCCAGGGAAGACAAAAGATAAAAAAGTAAAAAAGGGAAAGTCCTGATTTGGTATACTACAGTCCTATCAGTAACTTGACACACTCAAAACCGCACAGGAAATAAACGGAGCCTCGCATGCCCCGAAATGAAATCAATCTCGAACCAGTCACTCATCTCACAACAGATGCTATCGGTCAACCAGGTCAGAGGGTTTTTTACCTGCAAGGTCAAAAAGATGAACGAACGATTACGCTGATCGTAGAGAAATTTCAGGTCCAATCCCTGGCGATCGGCATAGAGCAGTTCATTGCAGAGGTACATAATAAGTTCCCGGACCTGGAGGATGTGCCATCGCAGTACAACGAGGATGAAATGCGTATTCACCCTCCAGTGGATCCGTTATTCCGGGTTGGTGAGATCAGCCTGGGCTTCGATATCGATCGCGACCTAGCTTTGATCATAGCCCGCGAACAAGTCACCGATGAATCCGAAATCGATGATGCTGACATCGTCAGATTCTGGTGTACCCGCAGTCAATTAAGAGTTCTGGCGCATTGGGGTCTCGAGGTAGCATCGCGTGGACGCAATATCTGTCCATATTGCGGCGAACCAGAAGACCCGGAAGGGCATTTCTGTCCAAAGAAGAATGGTGGTCACGCCCAAAAATAACCACAAAGACATGAAACCGGAGAATTCCACCGTCCTGGAAGCACTGCAGCAGGCTTCATTCTCATTAGATGGTGAATTTGTCTGGGGCTCAAACTACACATTTCTCGTCACAATAGAATCAGATACTGAACCTTTTCAAGCAGTTTATAAACCATCCGAAGGTGAACGACCATTATGGGATTTCCCGACAGCATCACTCGCACACCGGGAAGTTGCCGCCTACCTGGTTAGTAAGGCGATCGGTTGGAATTTTGTTCCACCGACAGTATACCGGCGGGAAGGTCCATACGGTCCCGGATCACTGCAATTGTTCGTCGAACACGACCCGGAGTACCATTACTTCAACTTCACAGAAGAAGATCGACTCCGTTTAAAAAATGTCGTCGCTTTTGATTGGATCATCAACAACGCGGATAGGAAAGGAAGTCATATCCTGGTGGATGACCAAAACCATTTCTGGTTGATCGATCACGGTGTGTGTTTCCACACGGATTACAAGCTCAGGACAGTGATATGGGACTTTTCTGATGAGAAGATTCCAACGGAGATCATGGACGATCTAAAGAAGTTTTCCAGCGAACTTGAAAGAGGCGAAGATCTGAATACCTCTTTGCAGAACCATCTTTCATCGCAAGAAGTCAGTGCTTTACTGAAACGGACCAGACGCCTGCTGGAAATGGGTAGATTTCCGAGCCAGGATTCTTCTCGACGACCATACCCATGGCCATTATTATAGAGACCCTTCCAACTTTTCGGTATAGATCAGGTCTCTTATTCAAAATTTAAGCTTCAAGAAACACCTGGATGCACAGATGGAGCAAAGGAATGAGATGATGATGGATTTCTATAAACACACGTGGTTAATTGCCTGGGAAACACTCCGTTCCCTGAACAAACATTACAGTCCAGTTATGGAACAAACTGCTATAGAGGAAGACGTTAACCCTGACGATTGGGGAATGCTGATCACCGCGTTCAGTTTCCATCCTGATGAGATCTCAGAAGAAATTCTGCAGAAACGCATTCCTTACCAGCGGTATGCCAATCGTCTGGAATCGATGCGCCACCAGGGTTTATTATCCCGGAGCGGAGATTTGTACCAGCTAACGCCTGGAGGCGAAAAAATCGCATGGAAAGTGATCCAGGCGGCATACCAGACCATGGATCAACTTCATCCGTTAAAGCCCCCCGAAATGCACTGTTTAAATCAAATTCTCCGGAAAATTGTGCTTGCCTGTCTGGAGGCGCCAGAACCACCAGGGAAATGGTGTATCAAACATGCTCGACGGTTGGATCCGGGTGAATCTGCTGGAATCACAGTAAAACTTGATCAATATCTCAGCGACCTAGTAGCTTACCGGGACGATTCTCACCTGGCAGCGTGGCGAGCTCATCAAGTGGACGGACCTACCTGGGAAACTTTCGATTTATTTTGCAAGGCTGAAATCAAGTCCCTGGACGAATTGGAAGAACGTCTTCAACACCGGGGATATTCATCAGAAGAATATCAGCAGGCAATTGAATTATTGATTGAGAAAAAATGGCTCGAGCGTACAAAAAATCAAATCCAGGTGACCGAACATGGCGAGAATCTCCGCAATCAAACCGAGGAAACGACAGACCAATACTTCTTTACTCCCTGGTCAGTGATTACTGATTCTGAAGCGGAAATGCTGGAAAATTTATTACAGATGGTGATTATTGGATTGGATTGATGTTACCAAATAGCCCCAGAATAGCCAGTATTTGTATTGGTAAAACCTATGATTACCCGGGAACAACGGATAAAGATCCCCTCACGAGAGAATGGCGCAGTGGTTTTGTGAAATTACCAGTAGCCGGGCTGGTCTCGGTGACGAAAAACGGTATTGAGGGGGACAAGCAGGCAGATGACCGATATCACGGGGGTGAGGATCAGGCTGTATTGATGTATGCAAACCAGCACTATCCAGCATGGCGGCAGGAACTCAACCATCCTTTGATCAGTCCAGGTGGATTTGCGGAAAACCTGACCGTCGATCGATTAACAGAAGATAGTGTTTGCATAGGTGATCAATACCAGATCGGGGATGTCGTGTTGGAAGTGTCATCAGTTCGCATCCCATGCTGGAAGATCACCCGCCGGTGGCAAATTTCCGGACTGACAGAACGAGTGCGCGAGACTGGACGAACAGGTTGGTATGCACGGGTACTACGTCCAGGTGAAATTCATGCTGGACAAACCATTCACCTGATCAGCAGAGCTTTCCCTGAATGGACGGTTTCCAGAGCGTACCAGGTGTATCTCGACCCGGCTGCCCAATCAACAGATATAAAAGACCTGGCGAACTGCCAGGCTTTATCAGAACGTTGGAAAACTCGTTTACTGGCAAAATCTTAAAGTACACCCACTAATCGATAAAAATCATAAGCCCCCTCCAACGCTTCAAATGTGGATTTTTCCGCGCGGAAGTTCAACTCTTGAGCCGCTTTTTCTGTGTTGTAGTATAAGTAACGCCCAACGAAACGCAGCAACTCACCATTGAAGGGCAGCGGGAAAATCTTGGCCAGCAGATCAACCGGGCCAGCAGCACTGCGCAGTAATCCAGTAGGGATCTTCCTCACCGGTGGCTTGATGCCCAGTAAAGCCGCAATCGATGTCCACAATTCCTTCAGGGTAACGTTCTCGCCCCCTAAAATATATCGCTCTCCTGGTTTGCCGTGCTTCATTGCCGCCAGATGTCCATGTACTACATCATCTACATGGATGACGTTGACTCCACCATCAACGTAGAAAGGCACCTGTTCTTTGAAACGATTCATCTGTACCAGCATATCCCCAGAAACCATGTGCACGTCCCCGGGTCCGTAAATTACCGCTGGGTTGACGATAACGATATCCTGGCCTAGCGCAACCTGGTCGGCAATCGCCAGTTCGGCCAGGTATTTGGCATGACCGTAGGTCCAAAGGTGTGGTTCGTAATTCCAGGTGTGATTCTCATCAATGCAGATCGGGTCATCCATATCCTTGAACGGTGGTTCCTCCGGTACACCCAGGGAAGCAGTCGATGAAGTAAACAAGACCCGCTCTACACCCATCTCCCGGGCAGCCAGGAGCACATTCTTCGTTCCACCAACGGTAGTCTCGTACATGTGACTGGAATCTTTCCAATAGGAAACCTGTCCAGCAGCGTGATACACCTGGTCTACATCTCGCATGGCGTCCCGCAGCGTATCGATTTCGGTGACATCCCCTACCGCAGTTTCGATCTCCAACCCCTGTAAAACGGAAAGGTCGCTGGTCGTACGGTGAAAGGCGCGCACGGTATGCCCATCGATATACAGCTGGTGGCATAGCTGTGAGCCGACAAATCCGGTTGAACCGGTGACGAGTATCCGCATCAGCCAGTCACCCGATCAATCATAAATCCATTCGACGACCGTCGCCTCTCCCTGACCGACCCCGACACACAAAGTTGCCAACCCATAATATGGACGTGGAGCCGTATCAGCTCTCCGTTTCATCTCGTGCAGCAAAGTAGTCAATATCCGGGCACCTGAGCACCCTAATGGATGCCCGAGGGCAATCGCTCCCCCATTGACATTGACGATATCCGGGTCCATACCCAGTTCTCGCATCACCGCCAGAGATTGTACGGCGAAAGCCTCGTTCAGTTCGATCAAGCCGATGTGTTCAAGTTCCAGATTCGCCCGTTTGAGAGCTTTGCGGGTCGCCGGAACCGGACCAAGACCCATCGTTCTGGGATTGACTCCGGCTGCAGCCGAGGATATCACCCGAGCCATCGGTCTGAGTCCTAACTCTCTGGCTTTGTCTGCGCTCATCACAAGGACTGCCGCAGCCCCGTCGTTCAAACTGGACGAATTGCCGGCGGTTACTGTCCCGCCCTGGCGAAAAGCCGGACGCAGCCTAGCCAGGATCTCCGGTGTGGTATCCCGTCGGGGACGTTCGTCGGTGTCCACGACGATCGGGTCTCCCTTGCGTTGCGGAATGCTCACCGGAACGGTCTCCTCGGCGAAGATCCCGCTGTCAATAGCCTGGAGTGCTCGCTGGTGGCTCCGGTAGGCGAAAGCGTCCTGGTCTTCCCGCGAGATCGGGATCTGGTCGTAGATATTCTCCGCCGTTTCTCCCATGGCTTCGGTACCATGACGTTTTTCCATCTCCGGGTTGGGGTATCGCCACCCGAGAGTAGTGTCCCAGGCAGTCAGGTTTCCCCAGGGGAAAGCTTTTTCGGCTTTCGGTACCGAATACGGGGCCCTCGACATGCTTTCCACGCCTCCAGCGATATAAACATCCCCTTCGCCAACTTTGATCGCTCGGACAGCCTGGTTGACGGCATTCAAACCTGAAGCGCACAGGCGGTTGAAGGTCACACCGGCGACTTCGATTGGGAAATCCGCCAGCAGCAACGCCATTCGGGCTACATTGCGGTTGTCCTCCCCTGCCTGGTTGGCGCACCCCATATAGACTTCTTCGACGATATTGGTGTCAATCCCGGTCCGTTCGACGATTGCCCGCAGCACATGTGCAGCCAGGTCGTCCGGACGGACAGGTGCCAAACCACCTCCCAGGTTGCCAACCGGCGTCCGTACCGCATCAATGATCACTGCATCTTGCATCATCCTCCACCTCACAAATCATGAACGAGAAATTTCTACTGATTCTACCACCCTCACCCGCTTCCAGTTGACAATTACGATCCCGAAGATTACCATCAATCCACCGACGACTGTATTCCAAACCAGGATTTCATTCAGGAAAACTACCCCAAGGATCACCCCGATCACGGGAAAAATATACGTTACCAGTGTAGTTTTAGTTGGACCAATCGACTGGATCAGGTAATAAAACAATAAATACCCCACACCGGACGCAATGAAACCAAGGTACAGCACAGAGATCCAAGTCAAGGCATCTTGAGGAAAGTGTATTGAGATATCCAATGAAAGTGCCAGGCTCCATGAGACCATGTCGGCGACAAATAATGGGAAGAAAGCCTGGTAGAGGGGTTTGATGTTCCTTGCATAGTGACGGGCGAACACTGATCCCATTGCATAGAACAGCGATGCCAGCAAGACTGCACCCTGGCGAATGATGTTAGTCTGGAAATTCGCATCTCCCAGGTCCTGCATCAAGATAACAACTACACCGAAAAAGCCCAGTGTCAGACCGCTCACTTTCATTGTATCCATACGGTCATCTGCCAGTGCGAAATGAGCGATCAACATAGTGAATAACGGGACCATACTATGCAGGATGGCGGCGATTGCTGAGTCGATGCGTTCTTCCCCCCAGGCGACCAGCATAAATGGTATGGCGTTGTTGATCAGCCCCATCACAGCCAGCGTACCAAAATCCTGCCAGCCGAGTGGTCTTTTTGGACGTGTGATCAAGACAATTACGCCCAAAAAGATCACAGCAAATGCGATCCGCAGGGCGACGAAAACAATCGTTGGCATGCCCTCCACACCAATTTTGATCCACAGGAAGGTTTGTCCCCAGATTAACCCCAATAATATGAAGGCTGCAGTATCTTTAAATTTTAATTTCTACCTCGTTCGATAATTGGATTATTGTAACCTGTCTTTGCGATGCTTCAAGAAGAATTCTAGATAATGCGATGACAAAAAGCCACCCGTATATAGCTGTTAATAAATTACATTCATCTCACTTGAGAGCCCGGTAATTGACCAACAGCGTGAGTCTAAAAAATTCAAGAAAAAGGATTTTCGTGACGTCTTTTTTCGGACACTAAACACTTGGCAGCCAAAAAGATGATTGATACACTAATCCAAATTCAGGAGATATATCGATACGATTTGATCTACCAAGATTTTTCAACAAACCACTGTTTAATGAGTTCGACCGTTCTTGACTGGAAGGAGTCATCAGCATGCAGTTAAATGGTATAGAAAGCGCGTTGTACCTCGGAAATGCCAATCCATCGGATTTTTCCAACAAAATTTACGATTTTCGACAGCAGGTAAAAATCCGCGATGGCTGGCTGAAAAAACGTTTTGACGAAGTTCTTCCTATGATCATGAAACGCGAAGGAGTAGATCTCTGGATCGTCTGTGCACGCGAATACAACGAAGATCCCGTCATGATGAGTATGCTTCCTGTTTCCATGTGCTCCGCGCGCCGCACCACGATCCTTGTCTTCCACTTGCAGGGAGATGGCAGTGTTAAAACCATGAGTTTATCCCGTCCTGGAACAGGCATTGATCGCCTGTATGAAAGTGTATGGCTCAATCCCAAAGGGCAAAATTGGGATAATGCGGCAGCGTTGATGGGCCAGGAATTGAAAAAAAAACAGACACCACCAGAAACACAGTGGGAATGCCTCGCTCGTATCATCCGTGAAGCCAACCCGGAAAAAATCGGTTTGAATATGTCCCATAATATCGCCTTTGGCGATGGTCTAACGAAAACTCTTTATGATGAAATGATTGCCATTTGGGATGAAAAATATGTCGATCGAATTGTCAGTGCTGAAGCATTGTGTGTGGGCTGGCTGGAATACCGTATTGACGAGGAAATTGCGGCCTACACCGGCATCATGCAAATTGCCCATGCCATTATTGCTGAAGCCTTTTCTTCGCGCGTGGTGCTGCCAGGTGCAACCACCAATGATGATGTTAAATACTTTATGATCCAGAAAGTCATTGATCTTGGTCTGAGTCACTGGTTCGATTTCGAGGTGTCCATCAACCGTCAGGGTGTTGGACGTATTGACGAAGAGACTGTACTTATGCCAGGGGATATTCTGCACTGCGATGTCGGGCTCACCTATTTAGGACTGTGTACCGATACGCAGCAAAATGCCTACATACTCAAAACTGATGAAACCAACGTGCCGGATGGCATCAATGCGGTCTTAGAGGAAGCGAAACAACTTCAAGACATCATTATCAGTCATTTCAAGGAAGGTCGCAGCGGGAATGAGATACTGAAACGATCGCGGGAAGAGGCTGTAAAAAGAGGTTTGAAACCCTGTATCTACTCTCACCCAATAGGCTACCACGGGCACGGGGCAGGACCGTTGATTGGTCTTTGGGATATGCAGGATGGCGTCCCTGGCAAAGGTGATTTCCCCCTGCATAATCGTTCAGCATATTCGATTGAACTGAATGTGATCTCATCGATCCCAGAATGGGACGACCAGGAAATCATTCTTGGTGCGGAAACTGATGTAATATTCAAAGACGGCAAAGTGCATTACCTTGCCGGACGACAGGAGTCGTTCCATTTGATCAAATAGTCATGCCCTCAAATTAAACAGCCAAAGCCAAAAAAGAAACCCCTTAGATGTAAGGGGTTTCCTGTGTTAATTGAAAAGCATTCTATCTCACCTGGCACCTTCCAGTTTGAGCAGCCATTCTTTAGTAGGCAAACCATCCGTACCGCCCCCGTAGCCGTGTAAACCACCATCCGCACCGATGACCCGGTGGCAGGGAATGATCAGCGGGATCGGGTTGGTCGCCTGAGCCCTACCGACTGCCCGGGCGGCTTTAGGTGATCCCGCCAATGCGGCAACCTCACCATAGGAGCGTGTTTCACCCCGGGGGATTTCCAGAGTCTTTTTCAGTACTTTTTCCTGGAAAGGCGTGCAGACTGTCCAGTCGATGGTGACGTCAAAGGAGGTCCGTTCGCCGCTGAGGTAATCCCACACCTGCTGACAGATGTTAGCCACCCTCTGCTGGTCTGTGATGATGTCACCCTTGTACCTGCGGGAAAGTCGTTCGCGGAAACGGGCTTCTGAAGAGGGATAATCGACCGATACCAGGCCGCGCTCTGAGAAGGCAACCCACACATCACCCAGGGAAGTGTCCTTCGTACAGCCAATATAAATATCTTCTTTTTTTATCATCTTCTTCACTCCATGTACTTCATCAAAAAGAATTTAAGACTACGGATATAGACAAGATTGCTAATTCTTGCCCGATCCGCCCAGCAGAATTTTGTATGAGGCACTAGTAATTCGTGACCATATCGATCAAGCCGCGCTCGCGCGCCTGGTGGTCACACCAGTAAAAAATGATTGCTGAAAGGATGGCAAACACAAGCGTCAAACCAAGCAGGATGCCCATCAAATGCAAGTTGCTGAACTGAGATAAAGTCGGGAATGCCTCCGCCACCGAACCGACCAGCGATCTGCGCAGCAGTTCCAGCCAATACGTGACAGGCATCGCATACCCGACTGGCTGTAAGAAATTGGGCAGCACATCCAAAGGGAAGATAGCACCGCTGAACAGGAACAAAGCTCCAGCGACCGCATCCCCCAGGAACCAGACATGGTTGGCAACCATCAAGGTGATCCCCGCCAGCATCAACCCCATCATCGCCAGCATGACAACGCCGATGAACAGCGAAGTGAAGAACAGCAGCCAGTTGACAGCAGCAAAATCGATATCGATATGCAGGAACAATTCACCTACTAGAATGGTAATGAAAACGGATATCGACGCGATGATGAAGCGGGCGATGCCGCGCCCGATCAGGTAGGTCGGGATGTGGATCGGTGCGATATACATGTATTTGAGGGTTTTATAGTGTTCTCTGTCATCGATCACCGCCCAGGAAATACCAGTCATCACCATGCCGACATAGATATAGAAAGCGTTTCCCAGGTAGATATACGGGAAAATGGCTGAGTCGTATGCCCCACCGGAGATGATCGAGTACATCACCACGAGAATAGCCGCCCCGGAGAGCGGTCTGGCGATGGAATAGATGCCAAACAGGAACGGGTCCGCCCAGTTTGACTCGATCTGCCAGCCGAGCCAGGTCGCCATTTTCAATGAGCGTTTGAAGGTTGCCCAACCGGGAAAGAAAAATCGCCAGCCTTTCAACGCTGGAGAGGGATCTTGAATGTTCGAAGTCGTAGCCATACCAGTAATCCTTCTAGCGGCGGCTTTCTGTCAGCCGACCTTCACGGATGGAAAGCCGCTCCATGTAATTCAGTAAGAATTTGGCGGACAGCAGGAAAAGCACCGATAAACCAACCAGCACTCCAATCTCGATGGGAACACTTAAAAATCCGAGGGTCGGTCCATTGGCGAAAGATAGCTGACGCATGGCGTCCATTCCCAATGTCAGGGGAATGATCGATGCACCAGCCGCGATCCAGAAATTGAAGCTCTTGATCGGGAAATAGAAACCGGAAAACAGGTAGATCGGTTCTTGAGCCAGATTTGATAAGTGCCAGGCCTCTCGACTCAGCAGCAGGAAAACGGAGGCCAACATCATCCCCATTCCGTACAGAGCTACCATCGAGAGCATGAATACCAGGAATAGCTGTGTGTAGCTCGCCACCTCAAATGGAACCTGGAACAATATCGTTCCCAGCACGATGATCACAGCGGCACGCAGCGTGGTGGCGACCATACCACCCAGCGCCATCCCCAACAAGATCGCCATCATCGAATTTGGCGCCATCACATATAGAGCCAGGTTGCCCTGCTCTTTTTCCCAATACAGCTGGCTGGACATGCTCCACAAGATGTTCATCCAGAAGGCTGTCATGGCGCCGCCCATGACGACAAACCCAACGTATTCTTCCGGTGCTCCAATAGCTCGATAGACAAACACATACGCGGAGACAGCCAATAACGGCAGGAAGATGTCGAAGAACAGCCAGGAGCGTTCCCGCTGTTGGGCAATGATACGGGGATAAGCGCGAGCCAAGACTGTCTGAATGAACAGGCGAATGCCGCTGTTTTTGCGTTTATCTACGATCAGTGTAGTGTCAGTCTCCACCCTCAGCCTCCTTCATGCTGTGACCTACCAGATCCACGAAGACATCCTCCAGGCTCGGTTCTCGCTTCTGCAGGTTCAATATGTGGACTTTGTTTGCATTCAACTGGCTGATCACAGAACCGAGGGCATCATCTTTTTCCAGGATCAGGTCCAGTTCGGAGATGTGATCATCCGCCTTGTGGATTGCCTTCTTGACGCCTGGCAGGTTCTGGAAGATATCTACTCCAACGCCGTTCATCGGTGTGATCTCCATGTTGTAGATGGCATCAGTTTGTAATTGGCGCTTCAGACGGGAGGGTTTATCGCAGGCGAGGACCTTCCCTTTATTGATGATCGCTACCCTGTCGCAGAGTTCATCGGCCTCAGCCATATAATGTGTGGTCAGCAGTAAGGTACGAGTGGGGTCGTCATCCATCCAGCGGCGGATGAAATCGCGCACGTCTCTTGCGGCACCAACATCCAATCCCAGCGTTGGTTCGTCCAGGAAAAGCACTGCCGGATCTGTCATAAATCCACGCACGATGTTCATCTTCTGACGCAAACCAGTAGATAGATCGGATGATTTGGTGTTCATCCGGTCTTCCAGACCAACTATTTTTAGCATCTCTCTGATGCGGCGGTTGGCTTCTTTTGACGGAATACCATAAAATTGTGAAAACATCCACAGGTTTTCACGCACAGTCAGCAGCCCATAACCGGAAGATTCACCTCCCGAGACCATATTGATCCTCGTGCGCACCTCTGTGGGATTTTCGAGTACGTTAAGCCCGGTCACGTGAGCACTTCCTGAAGTTGGAGCCAGCAAGGTTGTTAAGATCTTGATCAATGTCGTCTTCCCAGCACCGTTGGGTCCGAGCAAACCAAACAACTCTCCAGGTCGGATCTCTATATTGATGTCTTCCAGGGCTACCAGTTCTTTGGGATCAGACTTCTTGGCGTTCCGCAACTTATAGATTCTTCCTAAATTATCTGTTTTTATTGCAAAATCCATAGCATTTTTTCCACTCTTACAAGATTGTTGGGATATCGTAGGTTAACCGTAGGGTAATCGTCAAGTACGTAGATCCCTTTTCTGATAATATACATTTCGAAGGGCGATTTCTCTTCTTCTCCTCCTTAGAGAGAGCCGGGTATGGCGAACCCGGCTCTCGCCGATTCTGGAGAGAAGTCCGATTATCCAGCAGGGCTGGATTATCCAGCAGAGCAGGATTATAAACCACCAGTATCAACTTTTGTCAAATTTAATAACCATTGATGCACCGGCAGCATTCTCTTGTACCAGGTGTAGCAGTAATCAATGATCTCTGATTGGTAGAAGATTTCGGGAATTGACTCTCTGATTCCGACAGTAAGACCTTTATACAACAGCAAATCACTGTTCGGATGCTCGGGATCATAACCTCTCGGTACCCGCTTGTATTGTTCGCCCCCGAGACCTAAATCCGGGTACTTTCGGATCTCCTCGACAGCGGAACGCAGGTCTTTACCCCATTGGGGATCAACAACGGCATCCCGGTAAGCTTTCAATATATGCCCATGGAAAGTATAAATGCCTGCAGCGATCATAATCTCCGGAGGATCTACGTGGAAGTAGAAACCGCTGTTATCCAATTTCTTACCTGGACCTTCCCACATCCAGATGCCCTGATGAGTTTTGTAAGGAGATTTGTCTTTGCTGAAACGGATATCCCGGTAAATACGAAATATCGAGCGGTCGATCTGTGGAATCGCCTGAACCTCAGGAGCGATCTTCTTAAGCCTCTCCCCCATGGTACCGACAAACTGCCTGGCTGGAGCCAGCAGGAACTGTTCGTAGCGATGTTTATTTTCCGCAAACCAGTCCCGGTCGTTATTCTGTTTCAGGTCCAGGAGAAATTTCACACCTTCACGTGGGAACCCTGAAAACTCGTGACTGTCATTCATTACCTTGTCTCCTCATTGATACAATGATCGAAAGATGATCGGGGTTATCAATATTTTGAGAGCTTATATTATATTCGAACGTATGTTCTAAGTCAAGAATTATAATTATTTTTAGAGAATACCAAATAATTTACCGGCGTATAATTCTGACTAATTATATCCGATTTTTCAGGACCAAATTCCTTATCTCCGGGCAGTGAAATTAAATCAGCCTACAGTCTTCCTTGTCTTCATGATGAAAACAATGGTAATAATCGCTCAAACCATGCAAATTTTTCCAGTACCGCGATCTGCAGTTACAATTATTTTTCACGGGAATAAACGGGGCAATTCTTAATAAATCCAAAATCCTCCGTATTTTAAGATTTGGACGACAATCGGACGGGTCGTTGATGCTATAATCCAATCAGGCTGATACAAGTTCAACAAAGCGAAATCTCAAAACCTATATAGATTGATTACAGGTAAGGAAGGAAATTAATTCTTTAATAAGCGCCTATGTCATTTGTTCACCTCCACGTCCACACGGAATATTCCCTCCTAGATGGTTTCAGCAATATCCAGAAACTGGTTGCCCGCGCCAAAGAGTTGGACATGCCAGCATTGGCGATTACAGATCATGGCACGATGCACGGGGTGATCGAATTTTACAACGCTGCCAGAGCCAAAGATATCAAGCCGATCATTGGTGTGGAGGGATATTTGGCGGCCCGGGGGATGACGGATCGTGATCCGCAGTACGACAAACGCTCAACACACCTGCTGCTCCTGGCTGAAAACCAGACCGGCTACCAGAATTTACTTAAGATAGCTTCTGCCGCGCAGTTGGAAGGCTTTTATTATCACCCACGCATCGACCACGAGTTCCTGGCTGCCCACTCCGAGGGGCTGATCTGCACCTCGGGGTGTATGTCCGCAGAGATCCCCAGAGCGATCCGCAATGGTCAGATCGAACAAGCTCGTAAAAAACTGGATTGGTATTACGAAGTCTTTGGACCAGACAATTTCTTTATCGAACTCCAGGAACACGACATTCCTGAACTAAAGGAAATCAATAAAACGTTGCTTCAACTGGGTCCCCGGTACCAGGCCAATTTTGTCGCTACTAACGATGTACACTATATCAATCCATCGGATTGGGAACTGCAGGATGTTTTGCTGGCGATCCAGACTGGTTCTCTNNACTGCAGGATGTTTTGCTGGCGATACAAACTGGTTCTTTATTGAGCGAGCCCAACCGGATGCGGATGACTGACCAATCTTACTACCTGCGCTCCCCGGATGAAATGTCACAGCTTTTCCGTGAGGTGCCTGAAGCCATCTCCAATACTCTGTCAATCGCTGAACGCTGTGAGATCGACCTGCGTTTCAAGGAATATCACCTGCCGGAATTCCCGGTACCCGATGGGTACACTACAGAAAGCTACCTTAGAAATCTGTGCGAGGAAGGACTTCGCTGGCGCTATGGGGACCGGGCAGACTCGAAAGAGATCAAGGAACGGCTGGATTACGAGTTACGCATCATCCACAAGATGGGGTTCGATGCTTACTTCCTGATCGTGTGGGATCTATGCCAGCACGCCAAAAAAGAGGGTATCTGGTACAACGCCCGTGGTTCTGCCGCCGGCTCGATCGTGGCTTATGCCCTGGAGATCACCCTTGTCGACCCGATCCAGCACGGTCTGATCTTCGAGCGGTTCCTCAACCCCGGGCGTGTGTCCATGCCGGATATCGATCTGGATTTCCGGGATGACCGCAGAGCGGAGATGATGGAATACTGCGCTCACCGCTACGGCGATGATAAGGTTGCATCCATCATCACCTTCGGCACGATGAAAGCTCGCGCTGCCATCCGTGATGTCGGTCGCGTCAAGGACATCCCGCTTCCAGAGGTCGACCGGGTCGCCAAGATGATCCCGGCAATCCCAGGAAAACCGGTGACCATCCAGCAAGCCCTGGAAGAAGTCTCCGATTTCAAGCAGGTTTACGAAAGCACACCTTACCTGAAAGACCTGATTGACACCGCAATCGGTATGGAAGGTGTGGTGCGAAATGCGGGCACTCACGCTGCAGGCGTGGTGGTAACTGACAAACCAGCAGTCGAGTACCTGCCGCTGCACAGACCAACCGGGAATACCCAGGACACACCCATCAAGACCGTCACCCAGTTTCCCATGTCGATCATCGATGCACAGGGATTGCTGAAAGTCGACTTCCTGGGTCTGGCAACGCTGACGATCATGGCTAAGGCGTGCGACCTGATTTGTGAACGCCATGGGGTCGATTACAACCTGCAGACCATCCCAGTCGACGATCCTGAGTCATTCAAACTGCTCGGTCGGGGAGAAACTGCCGGTGTCTTCCAGGTGGAAGGTGCAGGGATGCGCCGCTACCTGATCGATATGAAACCCACCAGCCTGGATCATGTGATTGCCATGATTTCGCTGTTCCGCCCCGGTCCGATGATGTTCATCCCCAGTTATATCCGCAGGATGCACGATAAGGAAGAAGTCAGCTACGCCCATCCCAAACTGGAACCGATATTTAAAGAGACCTACGGCATCGCAGTCTATCAGGAACAGATCATGCGTGCCGCTGTAGAAATTGCTGGTTATACTGCCTCAGAAGCGGACTATCTGCGCAAAGCGATTTCCAAGAAAAAAGAAAAGCAGCTCAAAAAGCACAGCATTCAATTCGTTGAAGGAGCCGTGAAGAACGGCATTGATCGAGAGACCGCCGTTGGAATCTTCGAAAATTGGAAGGAATTCGCCCGCTACGGTTTCAACAAGAGCCACGCCGCCGATTACGGGGTCATCGCTGTTCAGACTGCCTTCTTGAAAGCACATTATCCCGTTGAATATATGACCGCCTTGCTGTCTGTCTCGCTTAGCGATACCAACAAAGTCGCTCTCTACGTGGCGGACTGCCGGCACATGGGCATCGAAGTCCATCCCCCCAGCATCCAGACATCGGGTTGGGATTTTACAATAGAAGACCATCCAGATTCAAAACCCGGCATACGCTTCGGTCTGGGGGCAATAAAGAATGTTGGACAGGGTCCAGTAGAAACCATTCTGGAAGCACGGGAAAAAGGACCGTTCAAAGATTTAAATGATTTCATCCAGCGAGTGGATATGCGCAAAGTGGGAAAGCGCGCTCTCGAATCAATGATCAAAGTCGGGGCATTGGATGCTTTTGGCAATCGAAACCTGCTTCTGGAGAATATGGATCGGATCATGGGTATCAGTGTCAGTCATTTTAAGGCGAAAGACGCTGGTCAGATGTTCCTGTTTGGTGCCAAGAGTGGAACAGCACCGAAACTCAATTTGCATAATACCCTGTATGAATCCAATCAGAGAGAATTACTCAAATGGGAGAAAGAGTTGATCGGTCTGTATGTGTCTGACCATCCACTGACACCGGTGATGGATGTCATCACTCAGAACGTCAGTCACTTTGCCCACGAACTACTGGACGCGGAAGATAAGCAGAAAGTCAGGGTAGCAGGTATCGTCAGCCATATCCGCCCATATCAGACCAAAAAAGGTGACCCCATGGCTTTCGCGACAATCGAAGACCTGGGCGGAAATATTGATCTGGTGGTCTTTCCTGGCTCCTGGAAGAAATATCGAGAATTGATCGAAATGGACAAGATCATCATGGTCGAAGGCAGGGTTGACGCCAACTCAGCCGAACCCAAAATCCTGGTCGATACGGTCACTACGGAACTTCGACATGTCACCCCACTTGAAGAAATCCCGGATATTTCAAGGTCCTCGCACGATCAAATACCAAGCTTCAATGATGATTTGGCTGAAGAATCATTCGATGATGAAAACGAATCTGGATCAGGGTTTGATGACAACTTAACCAACAATTACTCTGATGATCCCGTTGATTTCGATGGTCCACCTCCTCCAGATGCCTTCGCTCCGGGCTGGGAGGACATGGAACCAGATTTTTCTACAGAACCAGCCAAACCAAACCCATCCGATAAAGACAACTCACCCCCGCCGGACGGGGACAATTCACCCGTAATTGAAGAACCGGCTGAGACTGAATCAATCCCTGAAGTACTGGAAGTTGAGGCTGGTAAACAGGCAAATCCATCTGATCCAGTCCGGATTGCAGAGCAGAGAGAAGCGCTGCAAATCACTCCGGAAACCAATCTCAATGCGGAATCCGCTCCAACTGAACAGATCTTGATCGACCATACACCTGAATACATCGTATCCCGCGAGAAGACACCCGCCAAAAGGGAAGATATCCGCATGCTGACGATCATTCTACGACCAACGAATGATCCAATCCGGGATAAACTGCGCATCCGCAATATCTTTGGAAAATTGATCAGCTATCCAGGCAGGGATCGATTTGCATTCCACATCTTCGAGAATGGGCATAACTACCTGCTGGAATTCCCCAACATGACTACGGATATCACCCCGGAATTGATAGCTCAGATTGAGCCGATCGTGGGCAGGGAGAACTTGCAGATCGAATCTATCCCAATCCAATAAATTTACCTGATAATCTCTTGAACTATACAAATAGGCGGACTGGATTGTCCGCCTATTTGTGATCGATAAGTTATTAATTCATCCCTTAATTCCCGGCATTGACCTCAATTTCCGTGCTGGGGCCTGGTTGTGCGAGGACCTTTGCAATCGGTCTCAGGTCCATCCACCACTGTTCTTTTGGTCTGCCAATACCCCTTTCAACCATGCGGGGATAATCATCCAGGCGGGTGAAATGGACAGAACCTCCTACCAATCCAATAAAAGCAGACTCTGGTTCGGTCTCCTCAGCCTGCTCAATCAGGTATTCTATACATTTCGCAGCCATCCGGGTAGCCTGGATGCGGTCGAACGGCGATGGGTTGCCGCCTTGCTGCAGATGTCCCAATATTGCCTGCCTGACTTCGAATAGATCGCCACCTTCTTCCTCAAACAAACGACACATGAAATCAGTTGTGTAAACATCATTGGCTCGCTCGTTGCGGATAATCAATCCCAATCGCTTCCCTTTTTTAAATCCAGTCTTCAGGTACTCCAGATCGTGCATCAGATCGCTCAGTTTGACATTTTCCTCATTCAGGTAAACCCGCTCTGCACCTGTTGCTAAACCTCCCATCAGCGCCAGGTAGCCGCAGGTACCGCCCATGACTTCGACGACAAAACTCCGGCGTGAGGCAACTGCGGATTGTTTGATTTTGTCTACTGCTTCGACGATGCTGTTCAAAGCGGTATCTGCACCGATGCTCAGGTCTGAGCCCGGACGGTCATTGTCGATGGTTGCCGGCAGACAAACGATAGGTATATTGAAACTGGGGAAAGAATCCCGCCGACGACAGAGCTCATAAGCGCCATCATATGCGGTTGTACCCCCGATGATCAACAGGGCATCAATTTTATGCTCCTCGATATTCCGGGCAACCAGGTAGTATTCGCCACCATCCGGAAGGTCGCGGTTTGTCCCCAGTTCAGAGCCGCCGGTATGCGCCCAGCCGTTCACGGACATCCAATCCAAATTAATGATATCGCCCCGGATGAAACCTGGGAAACCATTCAGGATCCCTGAGACGATGTGCCCCTTGTCAATCGCCAGACGCACGGCAGCACGCACGGCAGCATTCATTCCAGGTGCGGGTCCTCCGGAGTGCATGATAGCGATGTGATAGCGTTTCATTCCCGGTTCCGGTGGATGGGGTTGCGCCCGGATCAAAGTCCGCAGCACACGAAATGCTTCTTTAAAACCTTCCGCCTCGAAGTTCCATAGCGCGTTCGTATTCGTGATCTGCGATCGTTTGCAGTATCGAATGGGTCATTTTGACAGAACGCATCAGAGGAGTGCGCACAATCCGATTGCCGCGCATTCCGATCATTTGAGGTTCGCTTTCTGGATTGGCTTCTAAAATAGCTTCAACGGCAGCAAACCCTAACAGTGTTCCCAGGTTGCGGTCATAAACACTGGGACTTCCCCCCCGCTGCACATGTCCCAGGATAGTTACCCGGGCTTCCTCGCCGAGTCTATTTTCCAGCACATCTTTGACTTCATATGACGTGATCGGGTTGCCTTCCCGGTCCTTAGCCCCTTCTGCAATCACAACGATCGAGTCCCGTCGGCCAGCCTCACGACCTTCCTTTAATACCTGGCACATTTTATCCTGCCAGTTATCGATGTCCGGTGGGTTTTCCGGGATAAAGACCCAATCCGCACTGCTTGCCAGGCCGCCCATCAATGCCAAGTAGCCGCAGTTGCGTCCCATAACTTCAACGACAAAAGTGCGCTGGTGGGAGGCCGCCGTGCTGGAAATTGCATCGATCGCCTCAGTGATCCGGTGGAGTGCGGTATCCGCTCCGATGGTCATATCGGTGCCGTACATGTCATTATCGATGGATCCCGGCAGCCCCACGATCATCAGCGCAGGATGCTGGTCAGCTTTTTCCCTGGTGATATCACCATTCTCTACCAGTGAATCAAGCAAGCTTGGCCATTCGTCACGGAAGATATTTGCACCGGTCAGACTGCCGTCACCGCCAATGACGATCAGCCGGTCAATACCCCGATCGACCAGGTTGCGGGCTGCTTCCATACGACCTTCTCGTGTGCGGAATTCCTCGGATCGGGCGGTGCCGATCACTGTGCCACCTCGCTGCAGAATCCCACCAACCGACTCCCAGCTCATCTTGCGGATCTGGTCACCGCCGTCAATCAAACCACGGTAGCCTTCATAGACGGCATAAACTTCCACACCCTTATCCAAAGCTGAACGGACCACGGAGCGGACGGCAGCATTCATCCCCTGGGCATCTCCACCGCTGGTCATTACGGCTATGCGTATCATCGAAAATTCCTCCTCGTTCAACTTGTTCTCCTTCCAGTATCGGTTAATTATATNNCGTTGAGGTCACAAATTTTCTTTAGGGCATGCTCCTGATCGACTAAGCCAACGATATCCAGCAGTATTAAATTCGAACATTTGTGATCCCGGCAAAATTTGACTCGGACCTCAATTTCTATTACAGTGATAATGAAAGGAAATTTAATTATCTCGCATTAGGCGAGTTGTCAAAGCCAGTCGAATAGCGCGCCAGAAAACCAGCACTCAAAATTTGTTAGTCTATTAAGGGAACCATCCATGACCAAAACCGGAATCAATAAATCGATAAAAAGGTTGATTCTCCCGGTCTCAATCGTTTTAGTCATCATATCGGTGATTGCGTTGACAGCTTCGTTTGCTCTT
>JABAOG010009202.1_pt2 | contig 34280 bp, 40 predicted proteins | sample 7062131 | NCBI WGS metagenome assembly JABAOG01 (sample SAMN14538629, study PRJNA623070) | marine sediment metagenome | biome: marine biome [ENVO:00000428]; feature: marine pelagic biome [ENVO:01000023]; material: deep marine sediment [ENVO:00002113] | place: India: Arabian Sea | collected... | reverse complement strand
GCTGATTTGTTCGGGTTTCCACGCGTGGAAGGGCGCGCCGTGGTGGCGGGCGGTATGAGAAATCCGGGCTAGGCCGCGACGATGCCGCACTTCCAGCCATCCCCTCTCGTACCGGCCCTGCAGGAGCGTGCGGTCACCCTTTCGTCGCGCCCGGGCGCAGATCGACGAGGCCGTCATGGTCGTGCGCGAGACGCGTGAGCGAAGCTCGCCCAACGCCCGGCCTCGTCTCGCGGGTGAAGGTCTGGGCGATCTTGCGCGCGCTGCGCGGCCCCAGCTCCAGGGTCGCGCGCTCCTGGGAGCGGAGCCCGGTGCGGATGTAGTCGCGGTCGATCACGAGGTCCTGGCCGTTCTGGGCGACGCCGCGCGCCAGGACGTTGACGTGGGGATTGCCGGTGTTCCGGTGGTCGATATCGCGATCCAGTCGAGCCCGGTCTCGAGGTCGACCGCCATGTCGGCCATGAGCTCAAGAGTGAAGGCGCGCCGGTCGGCGAGCTCGGCGGCGTCCCCGGGGCGAGATGATGAAGCGGAAACGATGCCGGTCGCCGTCGCGGCGCGCGGTGAAGATCGAGCCGTTGGCTGCATTGCCGCCTGCGTCGAACGGCGGTGGCGCGCGGGGACGCCCTCGCGCTCGAGGTGGCCGATGTGGCTGGCGAGCGGCGCGGCGCGAAAGGCGCGACCGGCGTGGCGCAGCACGCGCACCTTGATCACGACCCGGCGTTGGAGGGGATGGAGGCGCGCCGCGAACGCCGCCCGCCGGTCGCGCGCGCGAGGATCGGGGCCGCCCCGTTTCGGCCCGCGGCGGAGGAGGTCGGCCCTTCATCGCTGCGCCTCACGTCGCCGGCGACGGTGGCCGCGTGGGGTCACCGCCGGCCGCAATCGCCGATCCGACCTGGGCGGACGCGCATGTTGTCGTCGCGCTCGCTCATGACGGGCGCCTCGGCGGGGTGCTGAGCGGCGACGGCGCATCGGGCATTGAAAGTATACGGAAAATTATCGTGACCGCCGGCTGGCAATCTTGAGGGACGGCGCAAAATCCGTATAGCAACCAACCACTTGGCCGCTGAGAGCGGGGGAGTGGTGTGGGGACAAGAGGCCGTCCATAGGCACCCTCGTGAGAGATAGAGAACGTCCCGCGCAAGGGGCGTCGTCGTGCACGGCTCCGTGCACGGTCGCCGCGTCGGGCGGTCGCTCGTCGTGTAGCGGCGCTGCATTCACGACGCTTGCGTCGTGCGCTTCGACGGGCGCGCAACGAGCCGCGCGGCGCGCGTCCAGCGCTGCGCCACGTGCGCCGACTGGGGCTGGGGCACCGGATCGTCGTCGCCGAGCTCCGCCATGACGCGCGCCATGTAGGCGTGAGCCTCGGCGGGGCAACGGCCGCCCGCTGCGCACATAGTCCGCATTGCGGTTGGGCCCGCGTTGTGGGTCGCGAGCGCGCCGGCCAGCCGAAGGCGTCGCGCATCGCGCAGATGGGCCGCGCCCGCGAGGATGGCGTCGTGCGGATCGAACGTGCACGCGGCGAGCGCCGCCCAGGTCGCGGGCATGATCTGCATGACGCCCATCGCGCCGGCGGGGCTCACGGCATGCGGATCGCCCCCGCTCTCGGCGTGCGTCACTCGGACATGGCGCACCGCCGCGCCGCCTCGACCAGCGGCTCGGCGCACAGCGTGCCGGCACCTGGCGCGGTCGTGGCGGTTCTTCTAACCCCTCGTCTGCGCCTTGGGTGAGAGCCGGATGGGCAATGAAGAGTGCGAGCGCCGCGCCGCCGAGCGCACGGCGTGTACACGCGCGGCGTCGTTCGGCGTGCATGGCCCAGCCTTTTCGGCTTGCGTGGCGTCNNCCGGACCAGGCGATGGACGTCTGGATCATCGGGGCGAGCGGAACAGGTTGGTGCGGATCGGGCGCAGGAAGGTTGGGTCGTCAAGCTGAAGCGCGAGGTGCTCACCCGCGGGCTCGCCGGTGCGGCTCCACGCCGCGTCGCCCGCTGCCGCCGAGCTTCACCCGCGAGCCGGAGGCGTTCTCGGCGTCGCTCGGCTCGGCTGGGACGAGCATGAGCGTGGCGTCGAGACGGAGGGTGCGCACGCGGCCGTGGAAGCCGTCGGCCGTGCGCCGAAGGCGCATTGGAGGTCTCCGCGCCGCGGCCCGCCGTCAACGCCTAAGAGAAAATCCTCCGACTAAACCCCCGACTAAAGTCACGAGCTAGTTGGGGGCGGGGATTCGGTGTCGAATAAGAATTTGATACTTCGGGAGAAATGGCGCGCCCGGGAAGATTCGAACTCCCGACCCCCAGATTCGTAGTCTGGTGCTCTATCCAGCTGAGCTACGGGCGCACGCCCCTCGCGCGCGCTCGCGGCGCGGCGGGAGGAGGCCGGCTATTAAGCGCATCCGGGCGGCGACTTCAAGGCGCACGGGCCTTGGGGCGCGGGGCCGATCGGGAGACCCGTGCCGGCCGCCGATCCAAAGCAGAGGCCCTCGCCGAGCGGGCCACGCGCGCCGGGCGGCTCAGCCGGGAGGATGGCGCTGCACGAGCGCGCCCCAGCTCGGCGACGAGCCGCCCGCCTCGACGCCGAGGCACGCGTCGCCGTCCCGCGCCGTGGCCTCGATCTCGTCGCCGAGCGCGAGCGCGCCGCGCAGGCTGTCGGGCGCGGACGTCGTCGAACGTGCGGCCGCGCGATCGCGACTGGACGGCGCTGCGCGGGCGGGCGAAGGTCGTCCCGCCCACAGCAGAGAGAGCGCGCCATGGCCCGTCTCGCGACCGTGCTGATCTTCGCCAAGGACGCCGAGCGCCTCGCACGGTTCTACGAGGCGGGCTTCGGCTTCGCCGTCGCGCGCCGGCAGCCGGGATGGATGGTGCTCGACGCGGGCGGCGCGGAGCTGGGGATCCATCAGATCCCGCAGGAGCACGCCAAGAGCATCGTCATGGCGGACCCCCCGCGCGCGCGCACGACCGGCTCCACGAAGCTGTGCTTCGACGTCGGCGACTTCGCCGCGGCGAAGACGCGGCTCGAGCACGCCGGCGCCCGCTTCGGCCCGCCCAAGCCGTGGGACGGCGATTCCGCGGGCGACGGGATCGATCCCGAGGGCAACGTCTTCCGGATCAGCGGTTGACGCATCCCTTTCGGGCTTCGCTTCGCGAGCCGATCGGGGAGCGGCCTCGGCGTGCTCGCTGCGTGCTTGAGCCGCGCTCTCGGCGTCCTTGGCGTCTCGGCGGTGGATGTGTCGCTCTCGAGCCGCTCACGGCGAGAGGTCAGCACATCGGCGCAACGGGGTCACCGGATCACCCGCGCGCCTTTCGCCTTGATCGCCGCCTCCACCTCTCTCACGTCGACCATCGAGGCGTCGCCCGGCGTGGTCATCGCGAGCGCGCCGTGCGCCGCGCCGTACTCGACGGCCTCCGCGGCGCTCTTGCCTTGGAGTAAGGCGTAGGCGAGCCCCGACGCGAAGCCGTCGCCGCCCCCGACCCGGTCGTAGATCTCGAGGCTCTTGCGCACCTGGGACTGATGGAAGGCGCCGCCGGCGTAGACGATCGCCGACCAGTCGTTGAGGCTCGCCGTCCTGGCGTTGCGCAAGGTGGTCGCGGCGACCTTGAAGTTGGGGAACGCCTCGACGGCGCGCGCGATCATCGCCTCGAAGCTCGCGGGGTCGAGCTCCGAGTGGTGCTCGTCGAGNNAGATCGAGCAGGTTCTCGTCGACGCCTTCCACCTCGAAGCCGAGGCAGGCGGTGAAGTCCTCCTCGTTGCCGATCATCACGTCGACGTATCGGGCGATCTCGCGGTTGATCCGCTGCGCCTCCGCCTGCCCGCCGCGGCTCTTCCACAGCGAGGGCCGGTAGTTGAGGTCGTAGGAGACGATCGTGCCGTGCTCGCGCGCGGCCTTGACCGCCGCGAGGACGGTCTCGGCCGTGTCGGGCTCGAGGGCGGCGAAGATGCCCCCGGTGTGGAGCCAGCGCACGCCCTCGTCGCCGAACAGCCGCTCCCAGTCCGCCTCGTCCGGCGTCATCTGCGAGGCGGCGGAATGTCCGCGGTCGGAGCAGCCGAGCGCGGGCCGGACGCCGAAGCCCTTCTCGGTGAAGTTGAGGCCGACGCGCGTGGCGCGCCCGAGCCCGTCGAACGGCCGCCAGATGATGTGGGACGTGTCGACGCCGCCCTGACAGATCAGGTCCTCCACGAGCCAGCCGAGGTCGTTGTCGGGCAGCGCCGTGACCACTGTCGAGCGCTTCTTGAAGCATTTGCGCATGGCGCGCGCGACGTTGTACTCCCCGCCGCCCTCCCAGACCTGGAACGAGCGCGCGTTGCGCACCCGCCCGAACCCGGGATCGAATCTGAGCATGATCTCCCCGAGCGCCGCGCAGTCCCAGCGGCACTCGCTCTCGGGACGGATGTTCAACACGGATCGAGCTGTCATGCGCCGCCTCGCACCCTGAATGGATGAAACGCGTACACCGCTCGGCGCTCTTGGCGTCTTGGCGGTTCAATGCTCACCGCCAAGACGCCAAGAGCGCCAAGAGATCTACCGCCACGCCCGCCGCGTCTCAGGATAGCCACTAAAGCGCCGTCCTGACGGCTTTCGCCAACCGCACCGCCTCGCGGACCCTGGCCTCAACGCCGCCGTAGTCCTTGGCCGCGAGCAGCTCCTTGGTGATCAGCTTCGAGCCGATGCCGGCCGCCACGATCCCCGCCCCGAACCACGCGCGCAGCGACTCCTCGGTCGGATCCACTCCGCCGGTCGGCATGATGCGGGTCCAGGGCATCGGCCCGAGCACGCTCTTGACGAAATCCGGTCCCCCGACGGACGAGCCCGGGAAGACCTTGACGATCTCGCAGCCGAGCTCCTCCGCCTCGGAGATCTCGGTCGTGGAGCCGCAACCGGGCGAGTAGGGGATCTTGCGCCGGTTGCAGACCTTGGCGACCTCGGCGTTCAGCATCGGTCCGACGACGAACTTCGCGCCGTTGGCGATGAAGAGCGCCGCCGTCGGCGCATCGACCACCGAGCCGACGCCCAGGATCACGCTGGGGTCGGCTTTCGCGAAGTGGCGCGCGAGATCGAGAAACAGCGCGGCGGCGAAGTCGCCGCGGTTGGTGAGCTCGACCGCCTTGGCGCCGCCGTCGGCGCAGGCCTGGATCACGTGGACGCAGACGTCCCGGTCCTCGTGGTAGAACACCGGCACGACGCCTTGATCCATGATGGCGGACAACACGGCCATGCGGTCGTGGACCATGCTTCACTCTCCCGGCTGGACGACGGTTCCGGCGCCGGCGAGACCCGCCGGGTCCGCCGCCGCGCGCTCGTTGCGCATGACCTCATCATAGCTCCGCTCGAGCGCCTCGCGCAGCCGCGGCGACTGCGCCCGGTGCGATCACGCCGGACCGCTCGAGAAACAGCGCGGTGTCGCGCCGCGCCTCGTCGCTGCAGGCCTCGCCGATCGCGCGCAGACGGGACGCCTCGGGATCGACGATCTCCACGCCCGCGCGCGCGCGGCGGCGCACGAAGCGCATCCAGGCGGCGACCCCGGTCGCGAGACGATCGATCGGTCTCCCGGCTGCGAGGTTGTCGCGGATCGTTCCCATGAGGCGGATCGGGAGCTTCTGCGAGCCGTCCCAGGCGATCTGCGCGAGCGCGTGCCGGATCGCGGGATTCGCGAAGCGCGCGCGGATCCCGTCGCCGTAGCGCCCGAGGTCGAGGCCGGGCGGCGCGTCGAGGCTCGGCGCGATCTCCTCGCGCATCAGCGCAGCCACGAAGCGCGCCAGCTCCGCGTCCGCCATGGCCTCTTTCACGGTTGCATGGCCGCGCGCCAGCCCGAGGTAGGCGAGGCACGTGTGCGCGCCGTTGAGCAGCCGGAGCTTGGCGCGCTCGTGGCCGGCGACGTCCGTCGTGACGACCGCGCCCACGGACGCAAGGTCGGCGAGCCAGGATGCGCCTGCGTCCTCGATCACCCACGCGGCGAACGCCTCGCGCTGCACGGGCCAGGCGTCGGCGAGGCCGACCTCGCGCGCCACGCGCGCGCGCAGCGCCCCGTCGGTCGCCGGCGTGATCGCGTCGACCATGGAGCAGGGGAACCGCGCCTCCGCCGCGATCCACGAGGCGAGGTCGCGGTCGTGCGCGGCGGCCAGATCGAGCACGGCGGCGCGCAGCTTGACGCCGTTCGCCGGCAGGTTGTCGCAGCTCAGGACGTCGAACGCTGCGGCGCCCGCCGCGCGGCGGAGCCGCAGCGCCTCCACGAGCCAGCCGATCGCGCTCGTCGGGTTGCGGGGATCGGCGAGGTCATGGCGGATGTCGGCATGCTCGAGATCGAGCCGGCCGTCCGCGCCCAGGCCGTAGCCCTTCTCCGTGATCGTCAGCGTCACGAGCGTCGTCCCGGAGCGCGTCAGCGTCGCGAGCGCCTCGCGCGGCGCCGTGCGCGCCGAGAGGAAGGCCGTGTGCGCGCCGATCACCCGGAAGCCGATCTCGGCGTCGAGCGTGACGAGGGTATAGAGATGATCCTGCGGCGCGAGCGCCTGCGCGACCGCAGCGCTGCGCAGGGACACCCCGACCACGCCCCAGCACGGATCGCGCGCGTTGAGGTCGTCGAAATAGACGGCCTGGTGGGCGCGATGNNACTTGGTGCGCGCGATGGAAGGCGCCCGGCCCGATGTGGACGACCGAGGAGGCGAGCCCCGAGCGGTCGTACGCGGGCGTGCGCGCGCGCGGCGAGGCCTGCGCGAGGGTCGCGCTCGACAGACGCGGCGGCGTCCCGGTCACAGGGTCGCTCCGGTCTTCCAGATCGCCGCCTCCCTCTCGTCGTTGCGCTCGTCGCAGGTCAGCCGTCTCGAGCACGGGATCGAACGACGGCGCGGTCGCCGTGTCNNGCCCGCGGCGAGCCTTGGGGCGGGTCAGTCCTCCAGCGGGTTCCCGCGTGGCTCCCAGGTGGCGTCGAACCGGTCCGGCAGACCGCTGTCGGAGCTGATGTAGCGACGCTTGATCAGCCACCGGCCGTCGCGCTTGACGAGCTCGGTGTCCTCGCGGCCTTGCTCGTAAAGCCTGGGCGCCTGGCCGACGCCGTCGTTCATGACGCCCGTCCAGATCACGTGGGCCTCGGCCGCGTCGCCGCTCACCTCGATGACGGGGTTGGTCAGCAGCATGTGGCCGCGGGGATAGGAAGGCCGCTCGGCTTCGCCGTCCGCGCTCGGGCCGGCCCCGTAGAGCGCTTCGATCTGCTCACGGCCGACGGCGACCGTGCCGTCCACGTCGAGCAGCGCGTCTTCGGTGAAGTACTCGGACAAGGCATGGGCCTCGCCGCTCGCGAGGTCGTAATAGTAGCGCGTGAGGAGATCTTCGATCTGGATGCGGTCGAGCAGGGTCTCCATGGTGACCTGCTGCGCCGTCGCCGGCCCGCTCCATGCGGCCATGAAAGAGGTCAGCACGGCGGCGGCGACGCGCGCGGCGAGCGGCTTGCGGACATGGCGCCCAGTGATCATCCGGCGTCCTCCCTCTGGTTGGCCGATGACGGAGATCGGGGCGCAGGATAGCTTGGCTCGGCGCCCGCCCCAATGCTCGGCGAGCCGCTCGCGCCGTCCCCGCATCCGCGCTCGACGCCGGTCGCGGAGCCTCCCCGGGATGGGGGCCTGGAGGGCTCCTCGTGCATCGCCCGGCCCCTTCGTCGCGTTCGACCGCCTCGGGCTGCCGACAGGTCCGCCGCCACGGCCGGCCGCGCTGCTCCCGCAGGCCGGCTGTGGCGAAACAGGGGGGCGCGCGCTCGCGTCGAGCCGGCCGTCGCGCCGCCGATTTGAGTTTGTCCCGACATCTTGCCAATGATGTCCCGGGCAGCGCGGCAGGCCCCCGGGCGCGCCGGGCCGGGGGCGCCGGGGCTGCGGATGCGAGGAGATACGGTCGGGTAGTCGATGGCGGGCCGCTGGATGCATACGTCACGCGCGGCCGTCGCGCGCGTCGCGGCGATCGCCGGATTGCTGTGCGGCGCAGCTGCGGCGGCCGAGGATTCGCGCCCGCAGAGGATCGTCTCGCTGAACCTCTGCACGGATCAGCACCTGATGCGGCTCGTCGAGCCCGAGCGCATCGCCGCGGTCTCGCACCTGGCCTCCGACCCCGCGAGCTCGGCGCTCGCCGAGCAGGCGCGCGCGCTGCCCGCGACTTACGGCGTGGCCGAGGAGGTGATCGCGCTCGCGCCCGACCTCGTGCTCGCCGGCGTTTACACGACGCGCATGACCACCGAGATCCTCCGCCGCATCGGGATCCCCGTCGTCGAGCTCGCGCCCGAGCAGAGCTTCGAGGACATCCGGCGCAACATCCGCGCCGTGGGAGACGCCGTCGGCGAGCCGGAGCGGGCCGAAGGCGTGATCGCGGCGTTCGACCGCGAGCTCGCCGCCGTCGCCGTGGAAGACGGCGGCGGCGACCGTCCCGTGTTCACGAGCTACGGCGCGAACGGCTTCATGTCGGGCGCCGGAACGCTCGAGGCGGAGGTGGCCCGCGTCGCGGGCTACGATGTCTTGGGGGAGCGGCTGGGCGTCGTCGGATCCGCGCAGACGCCCCTCGAGGTGCTGCTCACATCATCCGTCGACGTCATGAACCTCACGCCTCCCAGCGCCGCGCTCCCCTCTCTCGCCGAGGAGCGGCAGCGGCACCCCGCGCTGCGTCGCTATCTGCGCGAGCGGACGGTGGTGGACATCCCGTCCGCGCTGCTGTCGTGCGGAACCCCCGCCACTCTCGAGGCCGTGCGCCTGCTGGCGTCCGCGCGGCCGGGGGAGGGGGACTGATGGCTGCGACGGCCGCGCTCCGCACGGGGTCCGTCTCCTACCCGGCGCTCCTCGGCGCGCTGGCCGTCGTCCTCGGCCTCGTCGCCGCCGCCTCCATGGCGATCGGACCGTCGGCGATCGGGCTCGGCGATCTCATCGGCGCCTTCGGGCGGGGGCAGGGCGACATCTCCATCCTCATCATGCGAGAGATCCGGCTGCCCCGAGCGCTCTTGGGGCTGATGGTCGGCGCCACGCTCGGGCTCGCCGGCGCCGCCCTGCAGGGCTATCTGCGCAATCCGCTCGCCGAGCCGGGGATCATCGGCGTGTCGGCGTCGGCGTCGCTCGGCGCGGTCCTGGCGATCTATTCGGGCTTCGCGATGCTCTTTCCGCTGGCCCTGCCGCTCCTGGCGATCACGGGCGCCCTGGCCTGCGTCGTGGTGCTCCAGCAGCTCGCCGGGCGGGGGGCGACGCTCTCGCTGATCCTCGCGGGGGTCGCCATCTCGAGCCTCGCGGGCGCCCTGACCTCGCTCGCGCTGAACCTGTCCCCCAACCCATACGCCGCGCTCGAGATCGTGCTGTGGATGCTGGGCTCCCTGACCGACCGCACGCTCGATCACGTCCTGCTGGTCGGCCCCTTCATGCTGGCGGGCTGGGGCATGCTGGCGCTCGCCGCCCGGGCCCTCGACGCGCTGAGCCTCGGGGAGGAGGCCGCCGCGAGCCTCGGGGTCGACCTGGGGCGCACGCGCATGCTCGTCGTCGCCGGCGCGGCCGTCAGCGTCGGCGCGGCGACGGCGGTCTCGGGCGTCATCGGCTTCGTGGGGCTCGTCGTCCCGCACCTCCTGCGGCCGCTGGTCGGCCACCGGCCGAGCCGCCTGCTGCCGGCGAGCGCGCTCGGCGGCGCGATCCTGCTCGTGCTCGCGGACATCCTGGTCCGTCTCGTCACGCCGGGGCCGGAGCTGCGGATCGGCGTCGTCACGGCGCTGATCGGCGCGCCGTTCTTCCTCCACCTGGTCGTGCGCTCGCGCTCGGGGATCCCCGCATGAGGCTCGTCGCGCGCGACATCACCGTTCGGGTCGACGGCCGGGCCATCGTCGACAACGCCTCGCTCGCTCTCCAGCCGGGCGAGATCGTCGGCCTCATCGGCCCCAACGGGGCGGGCAAGTCGACGCNNTCTCGGGGACGACCGCTTCGAGGCGTTGCCGTCGCGCGAGCGCGCCCGGCGCGTCGCCTACTTGCCTCAGGAGCGGCGCGTGGAGTGGCGGCTGCCGGTCCACGACGTGGTCATGTTGGGCCGGTTCCCTCACCGCACGGGCCTCGGGGGGCCGACGGAGGCGTGCCGGGGGGCGGTCGAGCGGGCCCTGCGCGCCGTGGATGCGCTGGCTTTGGCGCAGCGGGACGTCGCGGTGCTCTCGGGCGGTGAGCTGGCGCGCGTCCTGCTCGCGCGCGCATTGGCGGTCGAGGCGCCGGTCCTGCTCGCCGACGAGCCGATCGCCGCGCTGGACCCCTACCATCAGCTTCACGTGATGGAGACGCTCTGCAGGCCGAGGCCCGCCGCGGCGCCGCCGTGCTCGCGGTCATGCACGATCTCGCCCTCGCCGCCCGCTTCACCGACCGGCTCGTGCTCATGAGCGAGGGGGCCGTGGTCGCGAGCGGTCCGCCCGACGCCGTGCTGTCGAAGGACGCGCTGGCCGCCGTCTATCACATCTCGGTCGTGAGCGGCGGCGAGAGCGGGGGGCGCTGGGTGATCCCCTGGACCCGCCTGCCGCGCGGCGAGGAGCCCGATCCGCCGGATGCGGGAGCGGTCGAGCGCTCCCGGCTCGACCGCGCCGCACGCTGACGTCCCCGCGCGACCGCGGGCCGAGCGCCGCCCGGCCCTTTCGCCGTCCGGTCGCATCCCGTGGGAACCCGGCGCTCGCCCTTGCGTTGCCCTACGTGTCGCCCGGCGGCGACGATCGTCCTCGATGGCGGCCCATCAAGGGAGAGCTATGCGATGACCCTCGAAGCCAAGCTGACGGCGACCAAGGCCGCCGGCCTGCTCGCGCCCGGTGCGGCGAGCGCCGCCGGGGCGGAGGCATCGCCCTACGCGAAGGCTGACGGCGAATGGCTCCATCTGACCGGCGACGTGGAGCACGCCGCGGGTTCGCGCTCGACGAGCGCGGCGGACGACGAGGATGAGCCCGAATTCGTGATCGTCTCCTACGGCTACGTCTATCCGCTCGCCCACGCCGAGGGCGCCGAAGTGCGGTCGATCGACGGACGCGAGCTCATGCTGCAGTCCGACGAGCCGGAGCTGCAGGCGGACACGGGCGATCTCGGCTACGATCCGCGCGACGATGAGGGCTATCAGCGGCTGGAGGTGGGCGACCGCGTGCGGGTCACCGGCGACTTCGACGTCGGCCTCTTCGAGCGGAGCGAGCTGCAGCCGCCCTCCATCGTCACGCTCGAGAGCATGGACGGCGCGGGGGCCGGCTGATCGGCTCGCAAGCTCGGGCGGAGCGCGTCGCGGCTTCGCCCAGCGTTCGATGGAGAGAAGACCATGTCCGCAGACACGCTCGGAGCGCCGTCGCAGCGGCCGCCGGCTCGCGAGGGCGGCGGCATCCTGATCGCCGGCGTCGTGTTGGCCGTCTTGGGAGTGGCCGCGATCACGTTCCCCTATCTGGCCACGTTCGCGGTCGAGATCATCATTGCGGCGCTCATCACGGCGAGCGGCTTCGTCCAGCTTCAGCAGGCCTTCGCGATGCGCCGCGCGCCGCGCGCCTTCTGGCGCGGGGTCACGGGGCTGCTGTGGCTGGCCGCCGGCGTGATCTTCCTCATCGCCCCCGCGGTCGGCGCCGTGTCGCTCACCCTGCTCGTCGCCGCGCTCATCGGAGCGGACGGCGTCCTGCGTCTCGCGCTGGGCCTGCGGATGCGGGGGCGCGACGGCGACTGGATCTGGCTCGTCCTGGCCGGCGTCCTGAGCCTCGCGTTGGCGCTTCTGATCGCGGTGGGGCTGCCGGAGACCGCCTACTGGGCGATCGGCCTGCTCCTCGGCGTCACCCTCGTCATCGACGGCGCGGCGCTCATCCTGGCGCGGCGGTCGCTCGCCGAGGCCTCGGCGCATCCCGCCGAGCCGGGCGCCGCCTAGGCGCGGCGGCGTGAGGAAGATGCTCAGACCTGCGGGAGCGGCGCTGGGGGTGGTCTTGCTGGCGGCGGGGATCGTCACGTTCCCGCTTCCGCTTCCGATCGGCGCCGTGCTGATGGCGATCGGCGCGGCGCTGCTGATCACCGCCAGCCCCCGGGCCGCGCGCTGGGTCCGCAGCGTCCGCGCTCGCCATCCGCATACGGACGCCCGGGTCCGCGACGTCGAGGAGAGCCTGCCGCGCGCGGTGGGCGAGGTCGTCGAGCGCACGGATCCGGCGAGACGTCGGGCCGATCGCTGATCGATGCGATGCGGCCGCCGATCACGTGCGGTTCGCCGCCACGAGCAGCACGTCGCACGTCGCCTCGCTCGCGACTTGGCGCGAGACCGAGCCCGCGAACAGCCGATCGAGGAAGCCGCGGTGATGCGAGCCGAGGACGATCAGGTCCGCGCCGAGCTCCTCGGCGAGCTCCGGCACCGCCTCGCCCGGCGGTCCGACGGGAACGCGGACGTCCGCGTCGAGCTTCATGTATCTCCTCGAGAAGCTCGCGCACGCGTCGATCGCGCTGGCGCACGGCTTCGGCTTCGTCGACCTCGGGCGGCAGGGCGGGAGCGGCCGTGTCGACCGGCACGCTCGCCGCGCCCATGCCCATGTGCGGATAGACGGGAGCGGGCTGGAGGTACGCCGAGGCGACCGTGATCCGCGCCTGCTGCCCCTGCGCCATCGCGCTCGCGGCGCTCAGCACGGCGCGTGCGGCGTCCTCGTAGGGATCGATCGCAGCGAGTATGTGGCGATAGGTCCGCATGTTCGCTCGTCTCCTGGCTGCGTTGGACGGTCGCGCGCCGGGGGCGCGCGTCGATGAGCTAACGCAAGCGCTCGCGCCGGTGTTCCGGGACTTGGCCGAGCGGCGGAACGATCACGACTCCGACGCGTTGAAACCTATGCTCGTGGGGAGCGCGCGTCTACGCGGCTGCGAGCGACGAGGGGACGCCGAAAACTCAGCCGGGAGCGATGGGGACGAAACCTCGCGCACAAGCTCATGCCGCCGCCCTTCGGACGCAACATCGGTGACGCGATCGCGCTGCGCGCGGGCGGGCTCGCGAGCTGGCGCAGAGATCGCGGGCCGGCATGAGCGCGGCCGACCTCGACAGCCGCCCTCAGGACGACGCGGCTCGCGCGCGCGCGGCGCCGGAGAGGCCCATCGTGCTCATCACCGGCGCGGCCGGCGACGTCGGCGCCGCGCTGGTCTCGGCGCTGCGGGAGCGGGGCTACGAGGTCGTCGGGCTCGACCTCGAGGGCAAGACGTGCGCGTGCGACCTGATCGCAGTCGACCTCACGTCCGAGGCGTCCGTCCGGCTGGCGCTGCGCCGCTTCCGCGACCGCTACGGCGACAGCATCGCGTCGGTCATCCACCTCGCCGCCTACTTCGACTTCACCGGCGAGGAGCACCCCGCCTACGAGGCGGTCAACGTCGAGGGCACGCGCAATCTCCTGCGCGCGCTCGAAGGCTTCGACGTCGGGCAGATCGTCTACTCGGGCACCATGCTCGTGCATCGGCCCGGCGAGCCGGGCCTGCCGATCACCGAGCAGGCGGCGATCGAGCCGAAGTGGGCCTATCCGCAGTCGAAGGCCGAGGCCGAAGAGGTGATCCGCGCGGAGCACGGCGGGACGCCCTATGTGCTGCTCCATCTCGCAGGCCTCTACGACGAGCGCACGGCTGTTCCGACGCTGGCCGAGCAGATCCGCCGCATCTACGAGCGCGATCCGCACGCGCACGCCTACGCCGGGGCGCTCGAGACCGGGCAGTCCTTCATCCACAAGGACGATATGGTCGACGCGTTCGTGCGCGCGGTCGACCGCCGCGAGGAGCTGCCCGCCGAGGCCACGATCCTCGTCGGCGAGCCCGAGGCGGTGGGCTACGGCGAGCTGCAGGAGCGCCTCGCCGAGCTGATCCACGGCGCGGAGCATTGGCGCACCGTGTCGCTTCCCAAGCCGCTCGCGGCCGCCGGCGCTTGGCTCGAGGAGAAGAGCGAGCCGCTCGTGCCCGACGCGTTCGATCACGGCGAGAAGCCCTTCGTCCGTCCGTTCATGGTCGAGCTCGCCGACGACCACTACGAGCTCGACGTCTCGCGCGCAAAGGAGCTGCTCGGTTGGGAGCCCAGGCGCTCCATCCGCGAGGAGCTGCCGGGGCTCGTTGCGAGCCTCAAGGCCGATCCGCTCGGCTGGTACGAGGCCAACGGGCTCACGCCGCCGCACTGGCTCACGGCTGCGGATGAGCGCGCGCACGACGCCGAGCGTGTCCGCGCGCAAGCCGAGGACGAGCGGCGAAAAGAGCATGCGCGCTTCATCTGGGCGCCCTTCTTCAACATGGCGCTGGGGCTGTGGCTCGTCACGAGCCCCGCGATCCTGGGCTACCAATCGCGCGCGATGGCCTGGAGCGATCTGGCGTCGGGCGCAGCCATCCTTGCTCTGAGCTTCATGTCGCTGTCGTGGCGGCTGGGCCTCGTGCGATGGGCGATCGCCGCCGTCGGATGCTGGGTGATGGCTGCGCCGCTGCTGTTCTGGGCGCCGACCTCTGCGGCCTATCTCAACGGCACGCTGATCGGCGCGCTGGTCTTCGGCTTCGCCGTGCTGGCGCGGCCTGCGCCCGGCGTCGCGCCCGAGGCGGCGACCACGGGGCCGACCGTTCCCCCGGGATGGGACTATTCGCCTTCGAGCTGGTTTCAGCGCCTGCCGATCATCGCGCTGGCGCTCGTGGGCTTCTTCATCTCGCGCCATCTCGCGGCCTACCAGCTCGGTCATATCGACGGCGCCTGGGAGCCCTTCTTCCCTGGCGCGGCGGACGATCCCAAGAACGGCACGGAGGAGATCGTCACCTCGAGCGTGTCCGAGGCATGGCCGGCGCCGGACGCGGGCCTGGGCGCCCTGACCTACATGCTCGAGATCCTGACCGGCGTGATCGGCTCGTCGCGCCGTTGGCGGACGATGCCGTGGCTGGTGGTGCTGTTCGGGATCATGATCGTGCCGCTGGGCGTGGTGTCGATCACCTTCATCATCATCCAGCCGATCGTGATCGGCACCTGGTGCACGCTCTGCCTGATCGCGGCCGCCGCGATGCTCATCCAGATCCCGTACTCGATCGACGAGCTGGTCGCGACCATCCAGTTCATGGCGCGGCGGGCGCGCAAAGGTCGCCCGCTCCTGCGCGTGTTCGTGATGGGCGACACCGACGACGGCCCCGACGAGCGCGTGGAGGACGACTTCGAGCAGCCGCCCCGCGCGATCCTGGCCGAGATGCTGGGCGGCGGCATCGGCCTGCCCTGGACCTTGACGGCGTCGATCGCGATCGGGATCTCGCTCATGTTCACGCGCCTGACGCTGGGCGCGGGCGGCGTGCTCGCCGACGCGGATCACCTGATCGGCGCGCTCGTCGTGACCGTCTCGGTCACGGCGCTGGCGGAGGCGGCGCGACCGATTCGCTTTCTCAACGCCGCCTTGGGGCTCGCGTTGGTCATCACGCCGTTCGTCGCCTCGGCGTCGCTGCTCCAGATCGCCGCGGACACTGCGGCCGGGCTGGCCCTGATCGCCCTCAGCGTGCCGCGGGGACGGGTGAAGCACGGCTACGGCGGCTGGTCGCGCCACATCATCTAGCTAAAGACCCCGGCCGGCGCACGTCGGTCGGCGGGCTTCGCGACGCGAGCACGGCCTCGACGGCCACGCGAGCAGCGCGCAGCCCCGCGGAACGATGATGCCCAGTCGCTGCTGCATCCGGACGCTCCTTGCCTTCAGGCCCGGCTCCAATCGACGATCCTGCCTTCAGCGCCGCGCTTATCGAAACACTCTGGCTCCTCGGGCGTTGTGATCTCTGACGGCTTGGCGGGGAAGGAGCGTTCTTCATGCGGCGCGTCACGCGACGTCAGATGATCATCATGATGCGCGACACGCCCGATCTTCGGGTGATCGAGGTGCTTCCGGAGGAGTCCTACCGGCAGTTTCATCTGCCTGGCGCGCTCAACGCGCCGTTGGAGGACGACTTCGAGACGCGCATCCAGCAAGCCGCGCCGCGCAAGGACGAGCCCATCGTGATCTACAGCCGGGACGAGCGCTCGGACGCCACGCCCGAAGCGGTCCGTCGAATGCAGGCGCTGGGCTACACCAACGTTTACGCCTACGCGGCCGGCAAGACCGACTGGAAGGGCGCCGGGCTGCTGACGGACTGACCCCGCCCGGCCCGACGGAGCGGGCTCGAGCGGGCCGCCGCGGCTCGCGTCACATGGACTTGAGCGCAGCGACGCCCAGCTCGGTGGCGCTCACGCAGCCGTGCTCGTCCACCTTCACGAGCTGCTTGTGCTTCAAGCTGCACAGGCCGCCGTCCATGGTTCCCGATTGCGCGGAGGGCAGCGCCTTGGCGAGCCGCGCGGTCGAGATGTACGCGCCGCAGTCCGCGGGCGTACGGGTGAGCGCGTGCAGGACGTCGTGTTCGAGAGTCGTAAGCCTCACATCTGGCTCCCGCGTTCGCTGCGTGTTCTGTCAATGTGCGGCGCCCTCCAAAAGTTCCCCGACGCCGCGGCGCGCGAGAGAAGGAGCCCGGAGCGAAGGCGGCGCGGGCGCGTTGAGCCTTCGAAAGGAGGTCCATGCCGGCCAACTTTACAAGCCTGCCGCTGTGGCTCAACACGATCGTGTTCATCGCATCGGCCGCCGCCGTGTGGGCGGCGGGGACGCGTCTCGCGCGCCACGCCGACGCGATCGCGCTGCGCACGGGCGTGGGACAGGCGACGCTCGGCGTGCTGCTGCTCGGCGGCGTGACTTCTTTGCCCGAGATCGCCGTGGCGGGCACGGCGTCGTTGAGCGGAGACGCGCCGCTCGCCGTCAACAACCTGCTTGGCGGCTTCACCATGCAGGTCGCGATTCTCGCCCTCGCCGACATTCTCATCCGCCGGCGCGCGCTCACGGCCGTGATCCCCGACCCGATCGTCCTGCTCCAGGGCGCTCTCGGCATCGTCCTGATGAGCCTGGTCGCGATGGGCGTCGGGGTGGGCGATGTCGCGGTGCTCGGCGCGGGCGCCTGGACCTGGGCGGTGCTCGTCGTGTTCCTGTTCTCGATCCGGCTCGTCGCCCTCTCGGAGGGCAATCCGTCGTGGCGCATCGTGGGCGAGACGCCGGCGCCGAGCGGCGGCCGGCCGGCGGAGCCAGCCCGGCTCCCCACGCGAAGGCTCGTTCTCGGCACGCTTCTGGCCGCCGGCGTCATCCTCGCGATGGGATATGCGCTCTCGCGCAGCGGCGAAGCGATCGCCGAGCAGAGCGGGCTCGGCTCGAGCTTCTTCGGCGCCGTCTTCGTCGCCGTATCCACGTCGCTGCCCGAGATCTCCACCGTGCTCGCCGCCGTGCGGCTCGGACGCTACGTGATGGCCGTGTCCGACATCTTCGGCACCAATCTGTTCGACATCGGGCTGGTCTTCCTCGTGGACCTGCTCTTCCGCGGCGGCCCCGTGCTCGGCGAGGTCGGGACCTTCTCGATCGTCGCGGCGATGCTGGGCGTGCTGGTCACCGCCATCTACCTCGCCGGGCTCGTCGAGCGGCGCGATCCCGCATTGTTCGGCGTCGGCCTCGACTCGATCGCCGTGAGCGTCGTCTACGTGGGCGGGCTGGCGGTGCTCTACGGCTTGCGATGAGCCGCCTCGGCGGCGGGGACGCGAGGGAACTGCGTCGCGCAGGCCCGCGTTGACTCTCTCGTGAGGCGAACCGACGGCAAGGAGGATCCGCCATTCCCGATCGCCCGAAACCGAGCAAGGACGCCACGCGCGACCGCAGCCGCTCGCTGCCGACCCATCGGCGGGGGCGACGAGTGACGCTCGAGGAGATCCGCGAGGTCCTCGCCGACGAAGGCTATTCCGCGGACCGCCGCAAGACGTGGCTGAAGGAGGTGCTGACCGACGTGACGGCCGAGCACTCCACGACGCCGTCGCCCGACAGGGCGAAGCTGATCGACGAGATCAAAGAGATCATCGAGCAGCAGCAGGACGGCGAGCCGCTTTCGAAGGACGTGCTCTAACGCGGGTCCGCCCCGCGCGAGCAAGAGGAGCCTATCGTGAGATCACAAGCGATCGTCCTCGGATTCGGGCTGGCGGCGCTCGCCCTCGTCGTGCTCATCGCCGCGACGGCGGGCGCGGAGACGGCGAGCCTGAGGGATCCCCAGGGCAAGGACGTGGGATCGGTCACGTTGACCGAAACGCCCAACGGCGTGCTGCTCGTGGCCGTTCTCGAGGGCCTGCCCGAAGGCGAGCACGCCTTTCACATCCACGAGACCGGCGCGTGCGCGCCCGACTTCTCCGCCGCCGGCGGGCATCTGCCCGGCGAGGCGCAGGCGCACGGCATTCTCNNGGGAGGGCCGCACGCGGGCGACATGCCGAACATCCATGTGCCCGCCTCCGGCGACCTGACCGTCGAGGCGCTCAATCGGGCCGTCTCGCTCAACGGCGGCGACGCCCCGCTCATGGACGAGGACGGGGCCGCGATCGTCATCCACGCCGGCGGCGACGACTACGAGAGCCAGCCCTCCGGCGATGCGGGCGACCGCATCGCCTGCGGGGTGATCGAAAGATAGCGGGCGAGGCGCGACGCGGCGCTAGACTCCGTATACGGCGAGCTTGGCTTGGCGTCTCGCGCGCGAGGAGCGCCGCGCGTCAGCTCTCGGCCTGGATCTGATGATCGACGAAGCACATGAGGTCCATGGCGCTCGCGGAGAGGTCCGACTGCCGCCGCAGAGCGGAGACGCGCCGGCGCAGCGCCGCCTCGCCGAGCTCGATGGTCCGGCGCGCCGCCGCATCGCCGGCGCGCAGGCCGGCGCTCATGTCGAGGACGCCCCGATGCGTCGAGCCGAGCGGAAGACCCTCCTTGGGGGCCAGATAGCCGCGGTCGCGCAGCCAGCTCTGGACCTGGCGCGCCAGCGCCCAGCGCTCGTCCGCCTCCCGGCGCCAGCGCTGAGCTTGCTCAGTCTCGACCGAGAGCGACGCCGCTTCCTCGTATCCCTCCGCGCTCGAGATGAGCAGGCGGACGACTTCGCCGAGCGTGTCCTCGTCCTGGCTCTGCGCCTGGGCGTGCTGACGCTCGAGACTGCCTGGATCCGTCATCGCGTTCACTCCGTCTGAGCCACATGGGGAGCCGCTGCGCCCGATGGAACCGGTTTGGGCCCAGGCTTGTTCCCTCGGTCCGCACAGCTTGTGGAAAAGAGCAGCCGGCGATCTCGAGCGCTCCGCCGGGCGCGCGGGAACATTCGCCCGCCTCGCGCATTGACCGGGCATGCCGCGCAGGACGCTGATCGAAGGAGCGCAGGTCGAGCACCTGTCCGTCCTCGATGAGAACGGCGAGCTCGACGAGTCACTGGCGCCGAGCTTCGCGCCTGACCTTCTCCTGAAGGGCTTCCGCACGATGCTGCTGGCGCGTCGCTTCGACGAGCGCCGGCTCAAGCTGCAGCGCTCGGGACGCATCGGCACCTTCGCGCCGGTGAACGGCCAGGAGGCCGCGCAGGTCGGCACGATCGCCGCTCTGCGGCCCGACGACTGGCTCGTGCCCTCCTACCGCGAGACCGCCGCCCACATCTGGCGGGGCGGGCGGCTCGCCGACATGCTCGTCTTCGACGCCGGCTACAACGAAGGCGGCGCGATCCCTGCGGACGCCCGCAATCTGCCCAACGCCGTGCCGGTGGGCACCCAGCTGCTGCACGCCGCGGGCATCGCCTACGCCGCGCGGCTCGAAGGCGCGGACGAGGTCGTCATGACCTACTTCGGCGATGGCGCGACCTCCCAGGGCGACTTCCACGAAGCGCTCAACTTCGCCGCCGTCTTCGACTGTCCGGTCGTGTTCGTTTGCCAGAACAATCAGTATGCGATCTCCATGCCGCGCGATCGGCAGACGCGCTCCGAGACGCTCGCCCAGAAGGCCATCGCCTACGGCATGCCGGGCATCCAGGTCGACGGCAACGACGTGTTCGCGTGCTACCTCGCCGCGGAGGAGGCGGTGAAGCGGGCGCGCGAGGAGGCTGCGCCGACGCTGATCGAGTGCGTCACCTATCGCCTGGAGATGCACACCACGGCCGACGATCCCAAGCGCTATCGCGACGACGAGGAGGTCGAGTCCTGGCGCAAGCGCGATCCGCTCATCCGCTTCGCGACCTACCTGCGAAGTCGCGGCCTGCTCGACGACGAGGGCGAAGAGAAGCTCGAGGCCGAGATCCGCGACGAGCTCAAGCAGGCCTGGACGGACGCGGAGGCGCGCATCCGCGAGCTCGACGGCCCGGGCGTGATGTTCGACCACGTCTTCGCCCGGCCGACCCCGGAGCTGCGGCGCCAGCGCGCCCGCATGGTCGAAGGCGAGAGCCCCGGGGCGCTCGCGTCGGGCGCGCGCGCCGATGGCTGAGCTGACGATGGTGCAGGCGATCAATCTCGCCCTGCGGCAGGAGATGCGGCGGGACGAGCGCGTCATCGTGCTCGGCGAGGACGTGGGCGTGGACGGGGGGATCTTCCGGGTCACGAAGGACCTGATAGAGGAGTTCGGCCCCGATCGGGTCGTGGACACGCCGCTCGCGGAGAGCGGCATCGTCGGCTTCTCCATCGGCATGGCCGTCCGCGGGCTGCGGCCCGTGCCGGAGTTGCAGTTCTCCGGGTTCTCCTATCTCGCCTTCCATCAGCTGGAATCGCACGCCGCGCGGCTGCGCTGGCGCTCCCGCGGTCGCTTCAGCGCGCCCATCACCGTGCGCATGCCGTACGGCGGCGGCGTGCGCGCGCTCGAGCACCACTCCGAGAGCCGAGAGGCCTACTATGCGCACATGCCGGGCGTGAAGGTCGTCATCCCCTCCGGGCCGCGCAACGCGCGGTCGCTCCTCGCCGCCGCGATCCGCGATCCCGATCCGGTCGTCTTCCTCGAGCCGAAGGCGAGCTATCGCGCTTTCCGCGAGGACGTGCCCGACGAGGAGGAGGTCGCCGAGATCGGCCCGGCGCGGATCGTCCGGGAGGGCGCAGACCTGACGGTGGTCGCCTACGGGGCCATGCTGCCGCGGGCGATGGCGGCCGCCGAGGCCCTCGCCGAGGACGACATTGCGGCGGAGGTCGTCGATCTGCCCACGCTCTCGCCGCTCGATTATCCGACCATCGCCCGGTCCGTGCGGCGCACCGGCCGGTGCGTCGTCGTGCACGAGGCGCCCTTGAGCTTCGGCCCGGGAGCGGAGATCTGCGCGCGGCTCGTGGAAGAGGCGTTCCTGCGCCTCGCGGCCCCCGTCGCACGGGTCACGGGCCCGGACGTGCATATGCCGTACTTCGCGCGCGAGCAGCTCTATCTGCCCGACAAGGCGCGCATCCTGGCGGCGTGCCGCGCGGTCGTCGCATTTTAAGGCCGCCGACGGAGCAGAGACGATGGCGTACGAGTTTCGCCTGCAGGATCCGGGAGAAGGCATCCACGAGGCCGAGATCCTCGAGATCGTGGTCGCCGAGGGCGATCACGTGGAGGAGGGCGACGACGTGCTCGTCGCCGAGACCGACAAGGCGGCCGTGGACATCCCCTCGCCGGTCACCGGCGAGGTGATCGAGATCAAGGTGGGGGAAGGGGATCTCGTGCGTGTGGGCGACGTGCTGATGGTCTTCGAGGAGGAGGGCGCGGCCAAGGAGCGGCCCGAGGCGGAGGAGGCCCCCGGCGAACGCGCTGTGGACGAGGCCGAGCCGGCGGAATCCGAGGCGGGCAAGGGCGTGCGCGAGCCGGCGCCGCGAGCGGAGGCGCGGCGCGCCGCCCCCGACGCCGGGGAGCCCGGAGAGGCTCCCGACACGGCGGGCGAGGAGAAGGCTTCCGCGCCCGAGCGAGAGGGCGTGCGGGCGACGCCTGCGGTGCGCGGGCTGGCGCGCGAGCTCGGCGTCGACCTCGAGGCGCTCGCGGGCGGCGGACCGGAAGGACGGGTCACCGAGGAGGACGTCCGCGGCGCCGCGCCGGGCGCCGCCCGCGTCAGGCGGGAGACGCTGCGCTCGATCCGGCGCGCGACGGCGCGGCGCATGACGCGGTCTTGGCGGGAGATCCCGCACGTCGTCCACCACGACGCGGTCGAGATCACGGCGCTCGAGCGGCTGCGCCGCGCCCAGGCGGCGGACGTGGAGGCCGAAGGCGGCAAGCTGACGCTGACCCCGTTCCTGCTCAAGGCGCTCGCCTCCGCCCTCGGCGATCATCCGCGGTTCAACGCCACATTCGACGGCGAGCGCGACGCGCTCGAGATCCATCCCGATGTCCACATCGGCGTCGCGCTCGACACCGAGCGCGGCCTCGTCGTGCCCGTAGTGCGCGACGTGCGCCGCAAGAGCGTGCTCGCGCTCGCCGTGGAGCTCGAGGATCTGGCCGGCGCGCTGCGCGGCGGGCAGGGCGAGGGCGAGATCTTCAAGGGCGGCACGTTCACGCTCACCAACGTCGGAGCGATCGGCGGCACGGGCTTCTCCCCGCTCATCAATCCGCCGCAGGTGGCGATCTTCGGCGCCGCGCGCGCGCAGCTGCGCCAGGTCGTGCGCGGCGACCTCGACGACCACGAGCTCGACATCGCGCTCGTCTTGCCTGTTTGCGTCGCATTCGACCATCGTGTGGTGGACGGCGCGGACGCGGCGCGGTTCATGAACACGGTGAGAGAGCTCTTGAGCGACCCCGGAGCGCTCGTCGTGCGAGGATCGTGAGCTGTGGGCGGGCTCGAGCGGGATGGGAGGCGCCGGTGAAGACGACGCGTCGCCATGGCTGACCCGCTCGCAGCGTACGCCGCGAAGCGGGACTTTCACCGCACTCCGGAGCCGAGCGTCGGCACGCGCGCGCGGGCCGCCCGCCGGACGTTCGTCGTTCAGAAGCACGCTGCGTCCCGACTCCACTACGACTTCCGGCTGGACATCGGCGGCGTGCTCGTGAGCTGGGCGGTCCCCAAGGGACCGAGCCTCGATCCCGCGGACAGGCGGCTCGCGGTGCGCACCGAGGATCATCCGCTCGAGTACGCGGACTTCGAGGGCGTCATCCCCGAGGGCCAGTACGGCGGCGGGGCGGTGATGGTGTGGGATCGCGGCGAGTACCGCTGCGGCGGCGATCCCGCGGAGGGGCTCGCGGCGGGCGAGCTCAAGGTCGCGCTGGACGGCGAGCGGCTGCGCGGCGGCTTCGCCCTCGTGCGCATGAGGCGCAAGAAGGGCGACGGCCGCGAGAGCTGGCTGCTCATCAAGGAGCGCGACGAGGGCGCCGACCGCCATGCCGACCTGGGCTCCTTCGACACGAGCGTCGCGACGGGCCGCACGATGGAGGCGATCGCGCAGGGCGGCGCAACGGCCGATCCGTCCGAGGCGAAGACGCGGCCCGGCGGTCTGCCGAGGTTCGTCTCGCCGCAGCTCGCCACGCTCGTGGTCGACGCGCCGAAGGGCGAGGGCTGGCTCTATGAGCCGAAGCTCGACGGCTACCGCATGCTCGCCGCGACCAACGGCGACAACGTGCGATGCTACTCCCGCTCGGGCCAGGACTGGAGCGATCGCTTCGCGCCGGTCGCCGAGGCGCTGCGCGGTCTGAGGCTCTCGAGCGCCCTCGTCGACGGCGAGGTGGTGGTCGCGGACGAGCAGGGGCGGACCGACTTCTCCGCGCTGCAGAAGGCGCTCAAGGAGGCGCCCGGGGAGCTCGCCTACCACGTGTTCGACTGCCTGGCGGCGGATGGCGAGGACCTGCGCAAGCTGTCCAACGCGGAGCGTAAGACGAGGCTCGCCGGCCTGCTCGGCGCGGCGCGCGCGCCGATCGTCGTGGTCGAGCACGAGACGGGCGAGGGCGAAAAGATCCTGGCGCGGGCCTGCCGCAAGGGCCTCGAGGGCGTCATCGCCAAGCGCGCCGCCGCGCCCTACCGCTCCCGGCGCGTGCGCGACTGGCTCAAGCTCAAGTGCGTGCGTCGCCAGGAGCTCGTCATCGGCGGCTGGTCGCCCTCGACTCGGCGGCCCTTCTCCTCACTCTTGCTCGGCGCCTGGGGNNGGGGGACGACGAGCTGCGCTATGCCGGGCGCGTGGGCGCGGGATTCAGCGACGAGCAGCTCGCTTCGCTCGCCGCTGCGCTCGAGCCGCGCTCCCGCAAGACAAGTCCGTTTACGGACGTGCCGGCGCGCGTGCGCCGCGACGCCCGCTGGGTGACGCCCGACCTGGTCGCCGAGGTGCGCTACACGGAGATGACCGCGGAGGGCCGCGTGCGGCACGGCGTGTTTCTCGGATTGCGCGACGACAAGGACGCGCGCGAGGTCCGGATCGAGACCCCGCGCCCGACGCCCGCCGAGAAGCGGAGCTGAGGTCGCCATGGCCGCTGCGACGGAAGACGCGAGCGGCGCGACCTGCGTCGCCGGCGTCCGCCTGACGCATCCGGAGCGCGTGCTGTACGCGCGCATGGGCGTCACCAAGGGCGATCTGGCGCGCTATTACGAGCGGATCGCCGAGCACATGCTGCCCCATCTCGTGGACCGGCCCGTGAGCCTGGTCCGCTGCCCGCAGGGCTCCCATGAGGACTGCTTCTTCCAGAAGCACGCGGGCTCCGCCGTGGGCGACGAGATCGACCGTGTCGAGATCACCGGGAAGAGCGGCAAGACGAGCGCCTATCTCGTCGTCGGCGACGTCGCGGCTCTCGTCGCCTGCGCGCAGATCGGCGCGCTCGAGCTGCACGTCTGGGCGGCGCGCCGCGACCGGCTGGAGCGTCCCGACCGGCTGGTGTTCGACCTCGACCCGGGCGAGGGCGTCGCGTTCGCCGAGGTCCGGCGGGCGGCGGCGGACTTGCGCGACGTGCTGGAGCGCGCGGGCCTCGAAAGCTTCGCGCTGCTGACGGGCGGCAAGGGCGTCCATCTCGTCTGCCCGATCGAGCGGCGGAAGGGTTGGCGAGCCTTCGCGGCGTTCGCCAAGGCCTTCGCGACGAAGATGGCGTCCCTCGACCCCGATCGGTTCCTCGCCGGGATGGCGAAGGCCGAGCGATCCGGCCGGATCTTCATCGACTACTTGCGCAACGTGCGCGGCTCCACCGCCGTGGCGCCCTTCTCGCCGCGCGCCCGCGAGGGCGCGCCGGTCGCGGCGCCGGTCGCCTGGGACGAGCTGGCGAAGATCGAGGCGTCGAGCGCGTTCTCCCTGAGCGACGGCGAGGCGCTCGCCGAGCGCGCCACGGCGTGGAAGGAATACTCCGAGCTGCGCCAGCGGCTGACGAAGGCCGGTGCGGCGCGCATCGGGCTCGCGCTCGAGGACGAGGACGAGGACGAGAGCTAGAGCCGGCTCGGGCTCCCTTGCGCGAGGCGCAACGCCGCTCGAGCCGCGCGCGCGGCGCGTGGGGCTCATCGGGCCGGCAGCGAAACTCGTATCGACGGCCGCTCATCGGAGGCGGGCTCATGGCGCCCTCGTCTCGCGCTCGATGAGCGAGGCGAGCACGGGATCAACGCGCTCGCGCGATGGGCGAGACCGGACGCTCCGTGTGGAACCGAATTCGAAGCCGCTGCGTTCCAGCTTCAGCAGCCGCTCCGGACGACGACAGCTCCCGACTGAGACGATCTGAGGAGGAGACATGTCTGCCGAGCTCCTGAGAGTCCGCCCGGCCACGGGTGAGCTTGGGCGCAAGAGCGGCGTTCTCGTCGCCGGGCTGCTCCTGACCATTCTCGGCCCCGCCGCGATCGCTCTCCCCTATGTGGCGGGCCCGGCCGCCGAGACCGTGAACGCCGCCCTCATCGCCGCGAGCGGGCTCATTCAGCTTCATCAGGCCTTCGTGGCGCGGCTGGCGCCGCGGGCGTTCCGCCGCGGCGTCTCGGGCTTGCTGTGGTTCACGGCCGGGGTCGTGTTCCTGGTCTCTCCGCTCGGCGCGGCGTCGCTGAGCTGGCTCGTCGCCGCGTTGATCGGCGGGGACGGCTTCCTCCGGCTGATCGAAGGCGCGCGGCTGCGCGGCCGGGATAAGGGCTGGGTCTGGCTGTTCCTGGCGGGCGCGCTGACCCTGTCGCTCGCCGCGCTGATCGCCTTCGAGCCGCGGGCGCCGGAACCGCCGTCCGGGGCGATCGGCTCGTTGCTCGGCCTCACGCTGGTCATCGACGGCGCGACGCTCATTCTGGCGCGTCGGCTGCTGCGCTGACTGGGGCGCCGGGCGAGCCGCAGGGAAGGGCGGCCTCCGTGAGCCGCTCTCGCGGGCGGTCGCGTCAGCGGTCGGGGCGGTCCGTGGCCTCTTCGAGCTCCTCGCCCGCGTCCTCGATCGCTTCGTCGGCTTCTTCACCGGCCTCCTCGAGGGGGCCCTGCTCCTCACACGCTGCGGCGAGAAGCGCGGCGCAAGCCGCCGCCAGAGCCACATTGAACGTCCGCATACCTATCTCCCTTGCTCGAGCCGGCGCCGGCGCCGGCGCGCGACGCAGCGCGACGCCGACGGCGACGAGTCGCGGAGCGGGCGCGAGCGACTTCCCCGCCTCGCCGGTGACGACTGCGGAGCGGTGAGGCGACGGAGAGCCGATGAGGCGAGCGCCCATCCTTCCAGGCCTGGCTCCGGCCGCCGCGGCGCGTTCCGCCGTCCAGCCCTTAACGGGCGAAGGTCCGCGAGGTTCCCCCGGGGAGGCCGCGGCTCGGGGGCCGGAACCCTCGGACGGCTCGCGCGTTTTGCTCGCGCCCCGCGTTGCGCTCTCGCCCCAAGGCGCATCTCGGGAGGATCGGGGCGGGCTTGCTCCNNTTGCTCCCCCGTCAGGCCCGCCCCGGTCGTCACGCCCCGACACGTCCTGAATGTATGCCGTATCAGGAGGAGTGTGGAACCCAGCGCTCGCCGAGGGCGTTCTCACGCGCATGAGGAAGGAAGAGGATCCCGGAGCGCGCGGCGGGCTCGATCAGGACGACCGGGGCCTGCGGCGCCCGCGCGCGCTCTTCTTGTTGCTGCTTCTCACGTCCTTCATGGCGTTGGCGTTCTGGGCGCTCGAGGTGCGCCCCTCGCTCTCGGCCGACGTTGGAAGAACGCCGGCCGCGGACATCGCGTCCAACTGAGAAGCCGCTTTGCGCCGAGAAGAGCTACGCCTTCTCGGCCTGCGCGTCTCGCGGATAGAAGAACAGCGCCTGACCGACCGCCGCCTTGACGGTCTCCGGCAGGAAGGGCTTGGTGATCAGGAACGCCGGCTCGGGACGCTCGCCGGTCAGCAGCCGCTCGGGGAACGCGGTGATGAAGATCACCGGCGCGTCGGTCTCGCCGAGGATGTCCTTGACCGCGTCGATGCCCGAGCTGCCGTCCATGAGCTGGATGTCGGCGAGGATGAGCCCCGGCCGCTGGGCGCGCGCCGCCGCCACCGCCTCGTCGCGCGTGCGCGCCACCGAGGTGACCCGGTGACCCAGGCTGCGCACCAGCGTCTCGATGTCCACGGCGATGACCGGCTCGTCCTCGATGATGAGGACGTCGGTGGCGAGATCCGACTCGATCTCGCGCTGGGCGTCCTCGACCATCGTGCGCACCTCGTCCGAGGACGCGCCGATGATCAGGGCCGCCTCCTCGGGCGAGAAGCCCTCCATGGCCGTCNNAAGCCGGGACTGGGCGTCGTGGCCGGCCGTCGCGCCGCCGCGGGACGGGTCGAGAGCCGGCCCCGTCGTGCTCCAGATCCTGTGAAAGAGCGCGTAAAGGGCGCGCTTGGGAGGCGCCTGCCGGTCGAGCTCGAGCTCGCCGGCTGCGAGCGCTTCGAGCGCGGCGCGCACGTAGGCGTCCCCGCTCTCCTGCGAACCCGTCAGGGCGCGCGCGTAGCGTCGAACATAGGGCAGATAAGGGCCGACATCGTTGAGCAAGCTCATGTGGTTGCGCTCCGTCCCGCGATTGCGCGGATCTCCCCAGCGTCCCGCAACCCTGGTAAACGCGTCCTTGGCGTTTTGGTTCAAGCTTTTTTGCAGCCGGGGCGGAACCAACCCGGCGGCTGTGCGTTGTAAACGGCCGCGTCGGAGTGGGGAGTCTCGCGGCATGAGAGCCCGCAGCGTGACGGCATGGGGGGGATCGCTTGGCCGGAAGAAAACGATTGGATTCGCCAATGATGGATACGGCGCGCTCCAAGGGCCAGGGCGCGGCATCGAGAGCAAGCGCCGCTGAGGAGCGTCAGCGCGCGATCGGCGCACAGCTGCGCCAGATGTACGACGAGGTGGTCCGGGAGCCGGTTCCGGAGGAGTTCTTGAGGCTGCTCGAAGAGGCGGAACGGGCTGAGAAAGCCAAGAAGAAGAACGGCGGCGCCCCGGAGGGCTCGGACCTTGAGTAGGACCACGCGCGAAAGCGCGGGCCATGACCGAAGCATCGATGACCGAAGCTTCAAGGACGAGCTCGTGGAGCTCATCCCGTTCCTGCGCGCGTTCGCGCGCACCCTGTGCGGCGATCCCGCGACGGCCGACGACTTGGCGCAGGAGACGCTGCTGAAGGCGTGGAAGTCGCGCGGGCAGTTCGAGCCGGGCACGAACCTCAAGGCCTGGACGTACATGATCCTGCGCAATCACTTCTATTCCGAGAAGCGGCGAGCGTGGCGGCAGGCTGCCTGGGACGAAGAGAAAGCCGAGCGCACCTTGACCGCCGCCAGCGACCAGGCCGCCGTGCTCGAGCTCGACGAGCTGCGGCGCGCGCTCGCCGAGCTGCCCGATGAGCAGCGTGAGGCGCTCATGCTCGTCGGCGCGGCCGGCTTCGCTTACGATGAGGCGGCGAAGATCTGCGGCTGCGCTGTGGGCACCATCAAGAGTCGCGTCAATCGAGCCCGCAAGGCGCTCGAGGCCATCCACGACGCCGGCGCGTTCGCCCGATCGAGCGAAGATCGCGTCGCCGCGGAGGGCGCCATGGAGGCGATTCTTGAAGAGGCCAACCAAATCGCCAACCCCGACGACACCTAGAAAGTCGGCCGGGGACGCCGAGATCGCCCGCCCGGGGGCGCTGCGCGCGCGTCTGATCGCGGTCGTCGCGCTGGCGCTCAGCCCGCTGCTCGTTCTCTCCGCCGTGCAAGCCGTGCTCGAGTACAGCGACGACACCATCACGCGGCGCGACCGGCTGGCGGCCAGCGTCTATCGCGCCGTCGACCGGGCGGCTCAGGTGGTGGAGGGCGCACGCCCGCTGCTCGAGGCGATCAACGCCCAGAGCGGCATCGTGGCGGGCGGTCCCCGATGCAGCGACGTGCTGCGCACCGCGTTGCTCGGCACGCGGGAATACCGCGACTTCATACGCTTCGGGCCGGACGGGCGCGTCGCGTGCTCGGCGCTCAGGACGGGGCAGGAGGCGCGCGAGGCGGACCTCACCGGGCCGTGGTTCGGCGAGCTGTTGGACGGCGCGGACTTCGCCGTCAGCACGGTCGACTCCGCGGACATGCCGGGCGGAGACGTGATCTTCGCCGCGATCGCGCGCCGCACCCCGACGGGCGCTTTCGACGGCGCGCTCGCCGCCGCGATCAACGTCGCCGCGCTCGGCCAGTTCATCGACGTCAACCTGCTGCCCGAAGGCTCCTCGATGGCGCTCGTGGACAGCGGGGGCGACGTGATCAGCCGGCAGCGGGACTTCCCCGCGCTGCGCGTTCCCACCGATCTGCTCGGGCGGGCGCTCGTGGATCGCGACGGGCTGCTGCTCACCGACGACTGGTCGCGCGACGGCAGCGAGGTGCTGATCGCGCCGCTCGTCGGCGACGACATCTTCGTGGTGCTCGCGACCCCGAACCCCAGCCTTCTGTCCTGGGCGCAGGTCGACCTGGTCGGCACGGTGCTCCTGCCGCTGGTGATGTGGCTCATCGCCTTGGCGGCGGTCGCGCTGGCCTCGGACCGGCTCGTGCTGCAGTGGCTCGAGTATCTCGGCCGGATCGCCCGCCTTTATGGGGGCGGGCACTTCGACGTCGAGCCCGTCCGCGCCGTCCACGCGCCCGCCGAGATCGCGACGCTCGCGTCGACGATGCACACGATGGCGATCGACCTGAAGGCGCGCGAGACGGATCTCCAGGAGTCGGCCGATCAGATGGCCGCGCTCATCAAGGAGATGCACCACCGGATCAAGAACAACCTCCAGATCATCATCTCGCTGCTCAACATTCAGCTCTCCAACACCACGAACGAGGGAACGATCGTCGCGCTCGAGGAGATCCGTGCACGCATCAATGCGCTCGCGCTCGTGCATCGAAGCTTGTACGAGGCCGAGGACCTTCGTCTGGTGAAGCTCAAGCCCTTCATCGTCGACCTGCTCGACCAGCTCGCGCTCGCATCCGGCGCAGGCCGCTTCCACGTGGACATCGACGCCGCCATCGACACGGTGGAGCTCAAGCCCAACGAGGCGGTGCCGCTGGCTCTGTTCGTGACCGAGGCCGTGATCAACGCGTTCGCCCACGCCTTCGACGGACGCGAGGGGGGGCGCATACGCGTGGGCATCGCGCGGCGCGACGGCCGCCTGCGGCTCGACGTGGAGGACGACGGCGTGGGGCTCGCATGCAACGGCGATGGGCACGCGGGCGTCGGCAGCGCCCTCATGGCGGCGTTCGCGCGTCAGCTCTCCGCGGAGACGGACAAGGGGGCCAGCGAGCTCGGCGGCGCGCGCGTGTCGCTCGAGTTCCCGCTGCAGGGGTCGATGGACGCCGCCTCGGCCGGCGGTCAAATAATCAGCGAGCGCAGCCGCCAGATCGCATGGTCGTGCCAGACCATGCGCCGGCGCAGCACATCGATCGTCGCCTCCTCCCCCGCGGCGAGGCATGGCGCGACCGCCTCGCGCATCGCAGCGATGACCGCCTCGTGGCCCGCCACGAGCCTGTCGACCAAGTCGTCGGGCGCGGGCGCGCGCTCGTCCTCCTCTTCGTCGTCGGCTTCGATCGTCGACAGGCCGCCATAGGGCGCGTGCTGCGCCGCCCCGTCCTCGCCGTGCGCCCGGATCCGCTCGGCGAGCGCGTCGATCGCCGAGCGGAGGCTTTCGTAGTGCTCTTCCGTCAGCCTGTGCAGGCAACGGCAGGTCGAGCCGGCGACGCGCCAATGCGCGCCCTGCGTCTTCACGAGCAGCTTGTAAGATTCCGCCAGGGCGGCCCAGAGCGCGCGCGCGACGTCGTCGCGAGTCGAGACGGCCGCGCCGGCCCCCAGCGTCGCATTCCTGGTCTTGATTGCGAGGTCGGTCATCGCTTGCGAGCTCCTGCGGGCGGAGGCGCCCGATACCGGAATGCGTTAACTATCGCGCGGTTCCCGCGGCCTCTGCTTCGGTTCGCATGGCGTCCGTATAAGGACGAGCCGCCGGCTCGCCCGGAGGGAGGAACCGATGTCCGTCCCGCGAGCTTTCCGAAGGAGCGAGGCGAGCGCGGGCCGGCTCAGTCCCGGCCGGCGAGGCTCGTGCGCGCAAGGCGCGCCCGTCGGAGCGCGCCTTCAGGTCGCACGACGCATCGCGCTCGGGAGGCGAGCATGACCGCTCATCCTCGAGCTTCCGATGGGAACGCCCCGTCGAGGCGGCGTGCGCCGCCCGGGACGGGACGCTCGCTCGCGAGACGCATCGGCATGGCTGACATGAGCCAGGCCCTGGGCTTCGCGGATGCGATCCGCGCCCTTGAGGCGCTGACGTCGTGGGGTCGCCTTTCTCGCAGCGGATGCGATCATCGTTTCGCGGGGAGCGTCACGGGGCTCGCCGCCGGCGCCGGCTTGCGACGGGCGCGGCCCTGCTCGTGCTGGTGGCCATGCAGGCCTTGAAAGTGATAACGGCGCGCGCGCGAGCCGCGCATGCCGAAGGAGCCAACGGTGCGAGCGGGCTGATCGGGTTCGACTGCACGCGCCACGAGAGAGGTGAACCGACGATGAGAGTGCCGCATGCCGCTTGGGTCGTCGTCGCGGACGGCGGCAAGTTCTTGATCCTCGAGAACGCGGGAGACGCCGAGCGCGTGGATCTGCGCGTGGTCCGTCGGGGCGAGCAGGACAATCCCCCGACGCGGGAGCAGGGGGCCGACCGGCCGGGCCGCTTCGACGACGTGGGCGTCGGACGCAGCTCCGTCGAGCAGACCGATTGGCACGAGATCGCCAAGGAGCGCTTTGCGGGCACGCTCGCGGAGAAGCTCAGGGGGTGGGCGCTGCGCGGTCGCTTCCGGCACCTCGTCCTGGTCGCCGACCCCTCCACGCTGGGCGAGCTGCGCGGCCGGCTCCACGAGAAGGTCAAAGATGCTCTCCAGGGCGAGCTGGACAAGGACCTGACGAATCTTCCCGTCGACGCGATCGAGAAGGCGCTCGCGGCCGCTTGAGCGGCTCTCCGGTCAGGTCGCGCGAGCGGTCTGCTCGAGCCTGCGGCGGGCCTCGAGGACGGCGGCGAGGCGAGAGCGCTCCCCCCCGGCCATGTTCTCGCTCGCGGAGTCCTCGAGGCGACGGGCGTCGACCTCCCAGGACTCCAGCACGCGCCGCTTGGTGGCGAGCGACAGAGGCGCGACGAGCACGTCGCCCGGCGAGCTGAAGTGCGCGGCCGGGTCGGCGACGAGCTTCTCGATCGCTTCTGTGGTCCGCGGGCCGGTCATGCCGGCTCGCTCCGCTCGAAGCCCCCGGCCGCGGCGGCGACGTCGAGGACGTGCTCCCGTCCGATGGAGCCGAGCACGAAGACGAAGATCATCGCCCCTGCGACGAGCGCGCCGACGATCGCGGGAGGTGATCGCGACTCGGCGCAAGTCGGCCCGCTGTCTCGAGCTGGTCCCTCGACGCGCATCAAGACCTCCATGCTTGAACAAACGCCCCGGCGCGGGCGGCGTTCCCCGGCGCGAACAAATTGCGGGGCCTGGTCTCTTCGGTCGACGGCCGGCAGCGCCATGCGCGGCAGGCGCGGCGTCGCGTTCCGGGGCGCCGCCGATGCTTTTTTGTGTTGACGGCGCGCGGCGCGGCCCCGACCACCCCGCGCAACGGCGCATCCTCGCGGGCCTCCGGGGCTTGGATCCAGCCTGTCGGCCGCGGGATCCTGTCGGCGCCCTGCGGCGCGAACATTACCGCGAAATAAGGCTCGGAGCCTTTAGTCCCGAGCGGCCGCCACGTAGAATGGATCCAAATTAGCGAGGCGGTGACGGGCTCGTCGCCGCGCGCCCCGCCGCCCAGACGAGCGACATGGGATGACACGCCTGACCTTCACCTGCGCAGCCCTGGCGCTTCTCGCCGCAGGCTCCGCGCGCGCCCAGTCGCCCGAGCCCGCCGATGCGCGTTGGGGCACGCTCGAGACCTATTGCGTGAGCTGCCACAACTACGAGGACTGGGCCGGCGGCGTGGCGTTCGACACCATGAGCCCCGAGGCCATCCCGGCCGACGCCGAGATCTGGGAGGAGGCGGTCCGCAAGCTGCGCGGCCGGCTCATGCCGCCTCCCGGCGAGCCCCAGCCCGAGCAGGCCGAGATCGACTCCTTCGTGGGCTGGCTGGAGGCCGAGCTCGACGCCGCTCCGAGCCGACCGCTCGCCGGGCGGGTGCCGATCCAGCGGCTCAATCGCTTCGAGTACGCCACCGCGGTGAAGGGGCTGCTGGGGGTCGCCCTCGACCCCGAGACGATCCTGCCGACCGAGGTCGAGGTGGACGGCTTCGACAACATCGCCGCCGCGCTGGGGGTCTCGCCCGCGTTCCTCGAGCAGTACGTCGCCGCCGCGCGGCGCGCAGCGCGGCTCGCGGTGGGCGATCCGAACGCGAAGACCGCGAGCGTCTACTACCCTTCCCCCGGCGGGCCGCAGGCGACCCACGCCGACGGCATGCCCCTGGGGACCCGGGGCGGGGTGGTCTTCCCCCACGTGTTCCCAGCTGACGGGGAGTACACGTTCACCATTCTCGATCTCGACATCGGGCTCTATCCGCGCGCCGCGGAGTCCCGGACCACGCTGCTGTTGCTGATCGACGGAGAGGAGGTGTTCCGCGACGACGTGGGCGGAGAGGAGGACCTCGCCTGGGTCGACCGCGAGGGCGCGCCGGCGCGCGCGGGCATCATGGAGCGCTTCGCCGACATCCCCGTACAGATGAAGGCGGGCGCCCACGACGTGGCGATCGCCTTCGTCGAGCGGTCGCGCTCGATGAGCGAGTATCCGGTCGAATCCTCCGCGTTCGGAAACTTCGGGGCCGGCCTCGGCCGGCTCGCGCATGTCATCGACGGGATCGAGATCAAGGGGCCCTTCAATCCGACGGGCGTCTCGGCCACCGCGAGTCGCGAGCTGCTGTTCGTGTGCTATCCCGGAACGCAGGCGGAGGAGCGCCCCTGTGCGGAAGAGATCGTGGCCAACCTCGCCCGGAGGGCGTTCCGCCGGCCGGTGACCGAGGAGGATCTCGCCGCCCTGATGCCGTTCTACGAGGCCGGACGGGCGAGCGGCGCCGGCTTCGACGCGGGGATCGAGCACGCCGTGGTCGCCGTGCTCGCGAGCCCGGACTTCCTCTACCGCGCGATCGCGCCGCCGGAGGACGCCGGCGGGGCGCCGTTCTATCCACTCGACGACCTCGAGCTGGCCTCGCGGCTGTCGTTCTTCCTGTGGAGC
>JABAOG010005735.1_pt1 | contig 34296 bp, 24 predicted proteins | sample 7062131 | NCBI WGS metagenome assembly JABAOG01 (sample SAMN14538629, study PRJNA623070) | marine sediment metagenome | biome: marine biome [ENVO:00000428]; feature: marine pelagic biome [ENVO:01000023]; material: deep marine sediment [ENVO:00002113] | place: India: Arabian Sea | collected... | reverse complement strand
AAGAAACCGGTGATGGAGCCTGGGCTGAGTATATGCTGACATCAGCCGACTATGCCCTGCCGCTCAACAAGGCTATAGATTTCGAACAAGCAGCGGTCGGATCGGCCTTAAACGCCCTGAGCGCATGCGGTCTCGTGGAAATCGCGACAGAAGGTGGGCATAAAGCCATCGTACAAACAGCGGCTGCCAGCACAGTAGGACAGATGTTTTTCCGGTTAGCTCAACGAGAAGNNGGTCAACATCGTCCGGCGAGACGCACAGGTTGAGCTACTCAAGAAACAGGGTGCGGCCATTGTCCTAAACCGCCGTGATCCAGATTTTGACCAGGCGCTGAATGATGTTTGCCATCAGTATCAGGTTCATCTGGCTTTCGACGCGGTCGGTGGGCCGTTAACGAGGCAACTTGTGCAGGCTATGCCTGAGCGTAGTACAGTCGTTATTTATGGATTGCTCGCGGGTGAACCTTTGCAGGCAGACATGAAGCAGCTGGTCTTTCAACAAAAAAACATCGACGCATTTTTCATCACTACCTGGCTCGACAATAAGAACATGATTCAAAATCTGCGCCTTTGGTCACGGGTCCAGAAAATGGTAGCTGATGGACTGACGACTGAGATTCGGGGGAAGTGTCCGCTGCAAGATGCCAAACAAGCAGTCGAAGCTTATCAACATCAGATGACCGGGGGCAAGATGCTTTTGATTCCTGGTGGGTAAAAAGAGTATAATGACGCTATGGATCGGCTGGCGCATAGCAAAAAAGAACAAACAACTGAATCGGAAATTCCACTCGGTTCGATCGCCGGGCTGCCGGTCACTGCCCGCGCCTCCTTTTTTCCGGTTCGGCTCGCCTTTGCCGTCTTCCTCCTCCTCTTCGGCCGTTTCGTATTCAAACTATCCAGTCCCAAAGCATTGCTCTTTGCGCTGGTTGCCTCGGTACTCGACCCCCTCATCATTCTCATCCACCAGTTGGGCCACGCGTGGGCGGCTAAAAAAGCCGGCTGGCCCATGAACGGCATCAGCTTCTGGAGCCTCTTCTCGACCTGCTACTATCCCCCTGACGAGCCGGAGCTGCCTCCGGAAGTCCACCTCCGGCGTGCCATCGCCGGTCCGCTCGTCAGCTTCTTAAACGGACTAATCGTCGGCCTTCTCGGCCTGCGGTTTTTCCCTCGAAAAGGCATCGGCCGGCTGCTGGTGAAGTTCTGGATTCTAGACGCTTCTGTGATGAGGTCTATCGGGGCATTGGGGCCTGTGTCATTCAGCGACGGTCCGACCATACGCTATTGGGCTAAAAGATTTCTAGCCGAGAGGAATCGCCGCACCATGTGACAGGCAAAAATAGTTGATGGTTTATCCATAGCAGGGGGGCGGAGCGATTGACGGGGATGTTATATAGTTGAAGCGTATTCCTGGAAGGAAAGTGGGGAAGAAAGCGCACGGTGTGTCGAAAGAAGCGCCGTTTCCAGGTCCCACTCTTTCCCTTGGGCAATGGAACGTGCGAAAATGTCGGCGTCTTCACGGGCTTGCCAGTATTGTAGTTCTTCCGTGGCCCGTGTCCTGGTCTCATAAGTGACAGTGTCATGGTGCTGGGCGAGCGCCAGCAGTTCTAAACCCATTGCAGACTCGCTATTTGCCAAAAGCAACCTGCCAGCATCGACCAGAATCGAGAGAACGAGCGGCCAGAACTGAATTTCTTCAGCAATAGACAATGCCTGTTGGAGTTGCCTCCGGGCGTCTTCGTGCGCTTTTATGGCCAGGAAGACTCTGGCGAGTCCTTGATGGGAGCTAGCAATTCCACCGCGATTATTGGTGTCGCGGTAAATCGACAGTGCATCCTGAAAGCAGCGCCGTGCTGCCTCATAATCCTCCTCCACAAGGGCGATTTCGCCTAGCATACCAAGTGCTTCTACCTCGCCTTTGTCGTAGAATCGCCGCCGAATAGGAATGCTCGCTTCGAAATACTGTTTTGCCCTGGCGTATTGGCCTGTTGCCTTGGCCGACTTTCCCAGCTCAATTAAGATGTAGCCCAGAAACCACTCATTCCCGGAGCGCTCGGCCAACTCTTTGGCACGCAGCGCGTGGGCGAAAGCGGTATCGTACTGCCCGAGGGCCTGGTGCGCGGACGTCAGGATATAGTAGACAAATCCAAGGTTAAGTAGATCGTCGTTCGCTTCAAACGTTACTCGAGCCTGCTCGGCCAGCTCCAATGCGCGCTCCGGATTGCCGTGGATCAGGGCAACCATGGAGAGGGGGAAAATCGAATCTGACCCAAACCCTTGTGGAGGCGTCCTGTCGAGCCGATTATATATTTGCTGGCTTTCCAGAGCGTTTACACGAGCATCAGCAATGTCACCCAGGCGGATCTGGCAGTAAGCTAAGTAATTGAGGGCATCTGCCCGGACGAGCGCTGCCTCTTCACCAGCCACCTCATTGGCCCAGGCAGCGGCGCGAGCAGCGGCCGTAGCCGATTCCTGGTAGCGGCTGGAGTAGTAATGCATGGCATGATAGACTCTCCCTACGCGCCAAACGTCCTTTACTCTGCGCCGGACCAGACACCACTCCCAAGCGGCGCGCAAATTATCAAGCTCGGCGTTCATCTCGGCCAATACTTTGAGCTGGGCCTGGCTATGCAACCGCTCTCGTCGCTCCTCGAGAAAGTCTACGTAGTATGTGGCGAAACGTGCCGCGGTGTCCAGGCCTTGCTCGGCACTTTCGGCCAACTTCTCTGCCGCATACTGCCTTAGCAGCTCGTGTACCGTGTATAGGCCCTCGGCCGTTTGCGTCAGCAAGGAGTGGTTAACAAGCCTGGAAAGCTCCTTGGTGGCGGCGCCCGTCACCGCCCGGGCTGCCTTCCGGCTAAAAGGTCCGCGAAAAAGGGACATTCTGGCGAAGACGCGTTGCGCGTCAGGCGAAAGTCGCTGCCACGAGGTGTCGAAGACGGCGCGCATGCTCCTGTGCCGCGCCGGCAGGTCCCGGACGTTTCTTTCTAGAAAGTCGAGCCCCTGTTCGAGTTCCCCGGCGATCGCCGCCAGGGAGAGGGTGTCCGTCCACGTCGCCGCCAGTTCCAGGGCCAGCGGCATCCCTGCCACCAGGCGGCAAATCTGCTGCAAATGACGCACGTCTTTATTTTTGCGCAGCGAAAACCCTGGTCGCGACCGCCTGGCGACGCGTACAAAGAGGCGGGCAGCGTCTCCTCCGAGGCCATCCTTGCCGGACAGGAGTGGCTCCTCGTAAGACAAGCCGCTCAGCGGCAGGAGCTGTTCCCAGCCCAGGTCCAATTTCTCTCGCGAGGTTGCTACGATTTGCACATCTGGCGCCACGCGCAGTATTTCGCTCACCAGGCTGGCACCCGATAGCAAATGTTCAAAATTGTCAAAGAGCAGTAGCAACCGCTTCCTGATCAGGTAGTCGAGCAGCTGCTGTCGCGGCGAGCGGCCGCCCGGGCCGTGGAACGGAAACTTGAGAACGGCGGCCGTTTCGGAAACGAGCTGTGTGGCATCTTCCAGTGCGGCAAGGCGCACCAGGTGGATGCCATCGGGGAAAGAGTGGCCCTGTTGCTCCAGCAGTTCCTCCGCAAGCGCCAGCATCAGGCGCGTCTTGCCTATTCCGCCTGCCCCGGTGATGGTGATCAGACGCACATCCTCGTCTTCCAGCCAGCCATGCAGAAGCATCAACTCTTTTTCTCGCCCAATTAATGGTGCAGTGGACGCGGGAATGTTGTGCAGGGCGAAGGTGGCGGTGTCCCGGATTCGTTCATACAGGGCTTGCGTTTCGGCCGAGACCTCAACCCCCAGTTCTTCCTGTAATTGTTCTTTACATTTTTTGTACTGCTGCAGGGCCGCGCTGCGTTGTCCCCGTTGGGCTAATAGAGTCATCACCTGGCGGTGCATTTCCTCGTGCCAGGGCAGCAGGCGCAGCAAACGCCGGGCATAGCGAAGGGCTTCGGCATCGTCGGCGGCGCTTACGCTTTCTTCCACGGCCCGGCGTAAGACTCGCTCGGCCCGCTGCCGCCACCGTTCCCGTTCGCCCAGGAGCCAGGTCTCGAATTCGATGTTGTCCTCTAGGTAAAGACCTTCTAGAAACTCGCCGAGGATGAGGTCGGCCGCTTTTAACCAATTTTCAGCCTCTTCTAAAGCCAGGAGGTCGTAAATGTCTACGTTTGTCCCTATGTCCGGTACAAAAGCGATTATCTGGCGATCTGTTTGCCAGCAATCGGGCAAGATGTTACTCAGATTGTGCAGCTCGCGGCGCAGGTTGGCCTTGCTTGTGGTTAGTGGTTCGTCGGGCCAGAGGAGGGTTGCCAGGGCGTCGCGGGATAGCGGTCGTTGTTCGGCAGCAAGGTAGCCCAGCAAGGCCATGGTTCGTTGGGAGCGGAAGTGGGGTGGTTCGGCCGTTTCCCAGATGACCCTGATCGGTCCTAGTAAACACAGCGTTTGCTCTATTACCATTGGTTATCAACAAGTCCTAAATGCGCCAGGCCTTTGAAAATTTTTCCTTGCTGCTAATTATTTGTTCTCCCCTCACCTGACTGTAAAGCTACTCTGACCTGGTCAATGGCTAAATCCAAATCCAACTCCTTTCCCTTTTCCCAAGCCGTCGCAAATCTCTTATAGCCCAAAGCCTCCTCAAATTGAGGCTTGATGCTGTCAATTTGTTGCAGAAAATGTGGCGGCGATTCAGGGTGATAGTAAGCCATCGATAGGAACACGACCACATTTTTCTTACTTCCAAACAAGTCAGAATATTTACTCACTATGCCAAACACCACACAACCAACAATTTGCCATTCCTGTCCAATCGCAAGATGCCACTCTAACGCTGCTAACAATTGCAATTTTGCTTCCTGCAATTGTTCTGTCTGGATATAAATTTCTGCAAGATTAGAACAGGCGTTCTCAATCCAATACAAATCCCGCCACTTGATTGCAAGCTGGAGGGCCTGTCTGGCATAATGAATCGCTTGCCCATATTTGCCTCGTTGTACGCTTTGGATACTGAGCGCCCTCAGGAGCATTTGGAAAATAGCGCTGTCAGGAAAATGATGCTCAAAAAAGGTCGCCAGAGTTTGCATTGGCTCAATAGGCTCTTTCTCATTGAACAACATCGTTCTTGTCCAAAAAATCGCCGCTTCCATTGCCTTTACATAGGTTTCATTCTCCATTTCAACAGCGACTTGAATAGCTTTCGATTGCCAGGCAGGAATTTGCTTTTTATCTAAAAACGACATGGTGCTCAACATAAGACAATAAGCCCAAAAACGTAGCTCCAAATCGGGCTGTTGCTCAACAAGAGAAATATAATCCAGCATTAATTGCTCAACATGATGTGCATCATCATATCCTGTCAACGCTATCAATTCTGCAAGACGTAGACGAAGCATTGATGTCGTTTTTTCTGAAATACCCTGTTGTTTTAATGATTGTAACGCCCGGGTAATCAGGGTAGCCGGCCGAATGCCCTGCCTTAAATTAAATATGATCATGCCTTGGGCCATATCGGCTAAAACTTCTACCAGCCCATTTGCCAATCCATACGACCACGCTTGCCGGAAATTATCCCACTCCGCACCATATTTCTCAGGCAGATTTAAAGGGTGTGTCCAAAGAGACTGCTCTACCTCGACAAGTACAATCTGGGCAAAGTAATGGCAGTGGGCCAGACTGGCGTGAGCATCCGGGTCAATTCGCTGGCGCTTTGTCGCCGCAAACTGGCGTAAAAGATCGTGCATGTGAAAACGGCCGCTCTCCGCCTGTCGTTGTAAGAGTGATTTGTTAACCAGCGCCAGCAAAACCCGAAGATTTGCCCCGGCCACCTGCTCCGCCGCCTCTCGCGTAAAACCACCGCGAAAGACGCTCAATTTCGCCAGCACGGTTTGTTCCAATGGTGTTAGCATTTGCCAGGAATGGTCAAAGACAGCCTGTATACTTCGTTGGCGGGGTGGCAGGTCGGTCAAGTCTGCAGCCAGAAAGTCCAGGTTTCTTTCGATTTCGGCTGCAATTTCGGCCGGTGACAGGAGATCCAACCAGGAAGCAGCCAGGACCAACCCCAACGGCAACCCTTGCATCATTTGACAAATGCGAATGATATGTGTCACATTTTCATCAGTCAAACAAAGTTCGGGTTGGGCGCGCTTGCCATTTGCCACAAATAGCTGAACGGCTGCGTACTCCAGGGCATCTTCTTGAGTATCCCCCTCAGGGGTTGCCAGCCCGCCCAGTTCATAACGACTTTCACTGGCCAGATTCAGTCGTTGGCGTGAGGTAGCTAGAACAGCTATTTCAGGACAAGCTTGCAACACCTCATTGACCACCGCCGCCCCATCCAGCAATTGTTCAAAGTTATCCAGTATGAGCAACAGATTTTGTCGGCTAATCGTTTTGAGCAGTTGCGGAAACAATGCCCGGCTGTTATCAGGGGCCTGATAATTCAGCGCCGACGCAATTGCCAGGCCGATTTCATCGGGATCATCCAGCGGAGCTAGATCCACAAAATAAACCCCATTCCGGTACTTCTCCAACATATCCACCCCAACAGCCAGCGCCAACCGCGTCTTACCCATCCCCCCCAGGCCAACAATCGTCACCAATCGCTCGCCATCCTGAGAAAGTAGTTGGCCAACCTGCGCTTTTTCTAATTCCCGGCCGATCAACGCCGTCGTGTCGGCCGGTAAATTTTGCCGGGCTTTAATGGGCGGCAGCAATGTTTCTATAGAAGCAATTGACCCATACCTGTTTGACCTAATATCCTCATAAAGTTTGACCGTTTCTTCAGCAGGTTCAATGTCCAGATCTTCCGCCAATACCTCCCGGCACACATCATATTGAGCCACAGCATTGCCCCGGTCCCCCGCCAGAGCAAAAGCCTGCATCAATTGGCGGTGAGCCTGCTCCCGCCAAGGTTCCAGGCGGAGCTGCTGGCGGGCAATAGCCTGGGCCTCGTCCAACCGACCGTCCCGCAAACAGTCCCGCGTCGCCTCCAACATCGTCTCAAGTGCCAGATGGTGCAAACTTTCCCGCTCCTGCCGCAGCCATTCCTCAAATTCCAGACTGTCGACAGTAAACCCGGGTAGTAAATCGCCAGCGTAATGGGATACAGCCGTTTCCAGATCCCCTCTATCAACCGCATCCAAAAATGCCTTGACATCCAGGTTGTAACTACTCTCTGGATTAAACTGCACAGTCTGCCGGGTTACAAGCAAATAAGGCGTTTCTGGACTATCCAGGTCACCCAACAGGCTCCGCAGCCGGTGAAGCGACTGCCGCAAATTGTTCCGCCCATTCCGTGTCGATTCCTCCGGCCAAAAGAGCGTTACCAACAAATCACGAGACAGCGGCTTCCCACTTTGCAAGGCTATATAAATCAGCAGTCCCTGGTTATTCGCGGAGCGAAAATGGGTAATTGGCTGTTGATCGAGCGATACCTGAAAGGTATCTAAAAACGTGAGATTGAGGTGCACCATAAGATCATTACACATATTCCAAAAACTGGTAACGAAAAGGTCACAAATTGTAAACGGCCGTTTTATAGACTGTCATCATCAATCGCAAATGAAGGAGAACAGTCTGGTGGCCGCAACAATTTTACATCAGGGTTTTTCTTAAAGGGCAAGGGTGGACGATTTATGGACGTTTATGGGCTAGGGTGTGTGGGTAGTGACCTTACCATCATTATATCATGTGTTACAAAGCACAGAAGTCTTATCAAATTTGGAGGTTAAAAAATGAATAAATTCCGATCAATATTGTTCCTGTTGGTGGCGAGCTTTCTAATCCTCGTGGCGACGCCTAGCGCTTTTGCGGATAGCGCCGACGTTTCCGTAACTGTAGATGGCTATGACGGCCGTTGGCGGGTTGAAGGTACGAACTATATCGGCGATCAGGTCATCTCTCTCGAACCTGGAACGTATAACTTCAATTTGCTCAATGTAGACAGCAGCTATTTCCAGTTTACCGTAGACGGCAGCGGCAATGTAACTGTCTCCAACACAGCCTTGGCTACCGGCGGAGCAGGCACGCTGTCACTTACCACCCATGATGTCTTTGTCAACGTTAACATGTATGAGGGCCGCTGGCGCTCCGGGGCGGATGTTGGCATTTTCGGCACCCGGTATCGTGAAAATAAGCTATTAAAATTGCCAGCAGCAACCTACAATTTCAGCCTGGTACTCGTGGCGCAAAATTACTTCACATATGCGGTTGATACGGCCGGTAATGTGACCGTCTTTGTGCCAGGTACAGATTTAGCCGACGGTGGACCGGGAACATTGACGCTCAACACCCATCCTGTGTATGTCGATGTTAGTGACTATGAAGGCCGCTGGCGCTCCGGGGCGGATGTTGGCATTTTCCCCACCCGGTACCGGGAAAATGAGCTTATCTACCTGCCGGCAGCAACCTATGATTTCAGCTTGACAAATGTGGTCCAAAATTACTTCCAGTATGTGGTGGATACGGCCGGCAATGTGACCGTTTCCGACACGGCATTAGCCACTGGCGGACCAGGCACGCTGACACTTATTACCCATGCTGTTAATGTCGATGTCAGTGGCTACCCCGGCCGGTGGCGCTCCGGTGCGGATGATGTTTCCGTCAGCCGATATCAGGGTAATCAGACTGTATATCTGCCCGCGGCGACCTACCAGGTCGATCTGGTAAATGTGGCTGTCGATTACTTTCAGTACACAGTAGATATTGCCGGATTTGTGACTATCTCGGATAGCTACAAAGCGGTCAGTGGGGCTAACAGCATGACGTTGATTACCCGGGCCATTGACTTTGACCTGGGCGGCGCGCCCGGTGGCTGGCTGTTCGGTGATACATCCCCTGGCTTTTCCGGCGATCAGACTTTATGCCTGGCCCCGGCCCTTTATACATTTAGCATGTCTGGAAACCAGTTTGATTATGTGGTGGACAACAGCGCCGCTACCTACTTATTTACGGTTAGTCCGAATTCGGCCGTTATCAACATCGGGGGTGTCAACTACACCGTTAATTTGTCGTTGGGGTCGCTTGGCGGCAGCTGCTTTCCAATCTCTCAAACGGCTTGGGACGACCTGTATGGAGCGATTAACGACGCCCAAATTGACCTTGATGGGATACGGACCAGCCTGCTGGTAATGGTTGATGCTGCTAAAGCAGCCTACGACAGCGGGAACATGGTCGCATCCGGAAATATCCTCTGCTCCCTGTTGAGCGAGGTGGATGCCCAGGAAGGGATACATATTGAACCGGCTTCGGCGGACGATATTCGGAATACGGTTGTAAGCGTCGTCGCTCCTCTAGACATTCCCCTGCCCTGTCTTGGCATTTAATTTAATAACTGGAAAGGGCTCAACCGTTTTTAAGTTTGGATATTTGGTAAAACGGTTGAGCTTCAAGGGTGCGTTTCCTTATCAAATTTTATTTGTGAACGCACCCTAATTGGACGGACAAATTGAGTGCACAGCATAAGCGCCATTCTCCTCCGGAGCAAGAACCGCCCTACGTCGCCTTTCTGGTACGTTGTTGGCGGGAAGGGGAGCAGTGGCGCTTTGTGCTGGAAAATGTAGCGACGCGGGAGAGGCAGGGATTCGTAAATTTTGAGGATTTATGCCTTTGCATTGAGGAAATTTTGAAAATCAACAATAACCACGAGAGCCAATAAGCCCTGCCAGCCAGGGATGACTTTGTTCCATTTACCAAATTGGGGGTTGACATTGAGCGTGCGACATCGTATTATATCGTTACGCGATATATCGCAACGCGATGTTAATTAGCTAATGAGGAACAAATCATGACCGAAACCAATCCTGATCCAGAAAGCCATTTGCCCCTCTCCCCGGCCGTTTTTCACATTCTGCTGGCCCTGGCCGACGAAGAGCGACATGGCTACGGCATCATGCAGGAAGTGAAGGCCCGGACGGACGGCGAGGTCCATCTGGTGCCGGGAACGCTGTACGGAGCGATTAAGCGGCTTTTGGAACGGAAGATGATTGAAGAAACGGACGAACGGCCGGACCCTGAATTGAACGATGAACGCCGCCGTTACTACCGGCTGACAGATTTTGGCCAGCGTGTATTAAGTGCCGAGGCCACTCGCCTGACCCGGATGGTTCAACAGGCTCAGTCCAAAAAACTGATACCCGGATGGTCCGATTTACCGGCAGCGGGAGGCTGATTATGGAACAATCAAAAATGCTCGCCCTTTCCAACCGGATTTACAACTTGCTGCTTCGTGCTTATCCGGCCCCGTTTCGTCGGGAATACGGCCGAGATATGGCCCAACTCTTCCGAGATGATATGCGTGGCACGCTCCGGGAAAATGGAACGACCGCGTTAATCGGTTTATGGCTCCTCACATTTATTGATTTGATTAAGACGGCATTTGTCGAACATATATGGGAGGTGTTTCACATGCCAATGAAAAAACTTCTTCAACGCTGGAGCGGGCCGGCGGCCGTAATCGCTGGTCTCCTTTGGGTATCCCTCCTTCTCATCGAAGTCGAGGGTAACCTCGGAATCTTGCTCTTTGTGCCTGTGTTCCCACTTATGGCTGTGGGGCTGGCAGGTCTTTACCAGCGGTTGCAAGCCAGCCTGGGTCTTGGAAGCAGGCTGGCCTTTGGCGTGGGACTCATAGGTCTCCTGATTATGTTGGCCGTCGCGCTAGGCAGTAGCTTCATACCCGGTACCGCCGACTTCTTCTTTGGCACACTATGGGGGGCCTTGGCGCTCTTTCTGCCGGTGACAGCCGGCATTGCCGGCATGGGCGTGATCGCCATTTACACCAGGGCGCTTGGGCGCCTGAGCTTCGTCCCCCTGGCCCAGGCTGCTAGCTTTCTGGGTATCTTTCTTACCGCAAGCGAATCCCCGGACCCTGTGCAGACAACCTTCCTCATCCTTTTCGGAATTAGCTGGGTTCTGCTTGGCTTCGCACTGTGGAGCACGGCCGAAGACCCAACCGGCGGCCCGGCGCTACCGGCGTAATAATACAGAGGCTGGCACACTGAGCGTGCCACTCTCCTTTCTCCATAAGTGACCGTCCGCATTTAAGTTAGCGGAATTGTGCGAACGGGACGAATTGCATACGCAAATCGTTTGGAGTAAGCGTCCTTCTAATTAGATTTTTTATTGTCGGCCGCTTACTATATAGAGCTTTTGGTTAAATCGTTCCGAAACGAATTTGTTCTTTGGCAAGTTTCCACTAGGAGTTTGGTTTTGATTAGGTGTTAATGCCAGCAGCTGCGAACTATTTCCTGAGCATTGTCCAATTGGGATATATTGGAACCATCGCTATTAGCCTGGTAGAGGTAATGACCATTATTTACACTCCCATTCGTTTCCGAATTGTTTGCCAATTGTAAATTAGATTCAAACACGATCATTTGACCATCAGGCGAGAAATTGTAACTTGGAATCCATTCACTGCCTTCGACCAGTGAGACCGGTTCGCTGGCACCGGTTGACAGATTGATCAGTTCAAGAAAATAACCAGGTTCATCGTCCTTTAAGTGGAGGAATAAAAGTTTGGTTCCGTCTGGCGATGGCAAAACTCGTTGTTGAAAACTTCCAAAAAGAAAATCAATTTCCGCTGAAGAGATTTGAGTTAAAAAACCCTCGTTATTCCAGGTCTGCTGGTTAATCCATTCCAAAAGTTGGTTAGCAAGGGTTGTAGATACCCCTCTTGGTGAAGGGCCTTCGGCCGTATCGACAATGACCGTGATTTCGTTATCGGCGTTGATATGAAGCAAAGCATCATATGGCCCGATTTCGGGCAACCCAACCAGCACCTTCAAACTGTCAGCCAGACCAGATGGCAATGGTAATTGGCCACTTGTTAGTGATTTTGAAAGCTGAACGACACCGTCCTCCTCAATGTTTATCCGCCAGAACTCAATGTTGACTAAAAACTCCTTCAGAACTGATGCAGAATCAGCAGGTAGTCGATTGAGCGAGGCAGATTTGCCCACTTCGCTTACAAGTGAATATACCTCACCGCTAGTATCAACCAGAACCCAGACTATCGGGTTAACAGCGGAGTTTGCCGGACAGCCCTGAAAACTGAAAAAACCTGGGCCTGGCAATTTTGTTATTAAATAACTGTTGGTGAAACCTTGCTGGACATTTTCTAATAAAAGCTCAGTCGCTTGTAAATTTTCCAGATCTCGAATAATAGAAAACTGCCCCAATACTTCAGCGGGGCTTATCACTAATAATTCATCTCCTGGCAAGAACTGAACCCAGCTTTCTGCTTCATCTAACTCCTGGAAGCTATTCGTGCTAATTTCATAAAGCTGCCAGTTGTTACCCGTATAAAACAGCAGATAACGGCTGTCAGCCGAAAAGTTTGAAGAAATGAGTGAATCATATTTATCGGCTATGAGGATGGGTTCGTTCTTGGGCGATTGTAAATCCATTAGAAAGAGAGAGTCCGATTCATCATCGAAAATTGTTGCCCAACGGCCGTCTGGTGAAATCGTATCCAGCCCGGATAAGTCGAGGCTTGGCCCTTCGCAAGCGCTAATTACGATGGCGGCTATTATGGCGACCCCGATGATCAAGTTGATGTTAAGGTTTTGATGAGGCGTTTTGATCATGGTGCCTCCGTCGCCTGAACCTCAACCGCTGGCTCCTCCATTGGTTCTTCAACCGCTTCCTCTTCCGGGATTATTTCTTCAACTTCTGAGGGGTTTGCTACGGATGGCAGCTCTTTTTCCTCTGTTCGGTACAAAACCGATTGGAGACTGCCGTCTGCATTCCGTAACAGATAGGAGATAGAAAACAAATCATCGTTTTCTTCGATTACGGCCGTGAACAAATTTCCATCGGAAGTGAACATGGCATCAACCAGAAATACATCGGTCAAGACCTCAGTGATTTGGCGGCCATCATCAGAAACGATAAACAGGCTAACCGGTTGGCGACTTCCACCGGAATTGGTATACAGGTTCCCTTCCTCAGAAGATTCAATGATGTCATAGCTGCCGATAAAGCGAGGGAACTCATTGAAATCGCGGGCTAACGTTCCACCATTGCTGACAGCCAGTGCCAGGTAGCAGCGATCTTGTGAAACAGCCAAAACCATTACATCGGCCACCCGATCCATCAGCAAATTTTTATTGTCTTTATTATCAACCAGCCAAAGCTGACGGCCGTTTTCTCCCTGAGTCACATAGGTAATCACCTGGGAATTGCAGGGAATTGTTGGATAAATGAAGATAAAGAAGACGGCACCCAGCAGGGCAATCAAGAAGGTCGAGGTTAGGCTACCGGCAATGACCAGCCGGCGACGATTGAGCCTTTTCCTGGCCGTTTCCAGAAGCTGAGACACATCCCGATAATCAGGGTCTACCACCTGGATACGAGCGCCCACAGCTAGAACATCACCCCAGGCTTTGTTCTTCATCAGTTCCTGGAGTTGATCGTATAACGGCGCCAGCTGCCTTTCATTTTGCCAGGCTCGTTCTAACTCTTTGACAAACAAGGTGGCAGACAGGTAGCGGTCGGCTGGCGCTTTGGCCAGCATCTTTAACAGGGCTGTCGCTGCTGCTTCTGGCAGGTCAGAACGGAGGGTTTGGGGAGGCGGAACCGGGTCATGCTCGTGGGCTTTTAAGGTTCCCGGAGAATTTCCCGGGAAAGGGACGCGACCGGTAAGCATTTGGTAAGCCACAATTCCCAGTGAATAACGATCGGCCGGGGGGCCAACCAGGTCTATCTTCTCCGGAACGGCTTGTTCCGGGGCCATATATTCTGGCGAACCCAGCAATGTTCCAACTGATGTAAGGGCCAGACTGCTCTCTGTCATTTTAAGCAGACCGAAATCCAGCAGAAAAATATGGATCCGATTATCAATTTCCTGAACCATTAAATTGGCTGGGGCTGGTTTGATATCACGGTGAATGACGCCTTGACTATGAGCATAATCGAGTGCTTTTGCAACCTGCTCCAGAATCGTTAGTGCTTTCTGTATCGGGAGTTTTTGCTCCGTTTCAAGTAAGGTCTGGAGTGTCTGGCCCGGAATATAGGCCATGGCAATATAAGGCTGACTCTCAATATCGCCTGCCTCGTATATCGTAATGATGTTCGGGTGGTGCAGGATGGCGGCTTTCCTGGCTTCCCGGTGGAATCTCTGAGCAAAAACATTATCCTGCTGCCAGAACGGGTGCAGTATTTTCAGGGCGACAAGGCGTTCAAGTTCGAGGTCGCGTGCTTTATAGACAGTGGCAAAGCCCCCACGACCGAGTTCCTCAAGAATTTCGTATTTACCGACCTTCCTTGTGTCGCTCACGCTTACCTCAATAAACTTTACCCCAATACGAAGATGTTATGGTAGCATATTCCAGGGGTGTTGGCCAACTGGTCGGAAGCGGATTTTATCCAGACAGTCCGCAGCGAGGTGACGCCGGAAGGGCACACTTTGCAAGAGCCAATGGATGGGGTACTCAAAACGCTGCGACAGCAAACGGATGAAGAATTGAGAGCCATCTTTCTGTATCTGCAATCATTACCACCAAGAGAATTTGGTGAATAAGAAACCTCATGTATATATGGAGGGGTTGCCCTTATAGAGCCTCTGGTTGATTATTTTTTCGACCTCAACAAGACAGTTTTTACGAACATCTCTGGAAGATATTTCAAAAGCTAAAATACAAATATATTCGCTTGCCCTGGTCTTGTTTTGCCGGCTGCTGCTAGTAGCGTCGCTCTAGTTTGGGCGCCAGAAAAAGACAAATAACACATTATAAATTGCTAAATTGAATAAATAATTTGATGCGGCCGTCCCAATATTCGCTTGGGTCTGTTTAAAAGCGCCTTTTTCCGACTACTGAAACGATTTACCAAACCCGTGATGAGCTCAGCCGAATCATCATTCTACAGTTAGTTTCCCCTTGACAAATTCCCTATTAATGCTTATTATATCAATAGTTGATATATCGTAACTTGTTATATCATGGTTCAGTATATTTTGAGGGATTTAACATGACGACACAAACAGCAGACCCGGAATCATTTTTGCCGCTGCCACCGGCCGCCTTTCACATTCTCATGGTGCTGGCAAAGGGGGAGAATCATGGTTACGCCATTATGAGGTCGATTGATGAGGATACAAACGGCAGTTTCCGCATCGGCCCAGGCACACTCTATGGCACCATCAAACGTATGTTAAAGGCTGGATGGATTGAAGAGGTCGAACCACCAGCAGGTGTCGAAGAGGAAGATGAACGGCGCAGATATTACAAGCTAACGGGGCTGGGCAAGAGAATCACCGAAGCGGAAGCACAACGGTTGACCCAGGTAGTCCTTCTCGCAAGGGAAGCGCAGTTGTTGGGTATTTCAACCCTATCTTTCGAATTATCAGGAGGGCAAACATGAATAAAGGACATGCTTTCACGCGCGTCATCATTACCCTTTACAAGGTGTTTCTCTTTTTGTACCCTGAATCATTTCGGCGCAAATATGGGCGTGAGATGGTCCTGGCTTTTCGGGATGAATCCAATTTTGAGCAATCAAGAGGTGGAACAATAGCATTGTTCAACCTCTGGCTGGCTTTATTTTTTGATTTGGTTGTAACGGCATTCGCCGAGCATATTTGGGAGGTATTTCACATGCCATTAGAAAAATTTTCACGCGGGAGTGGGCTGGCCCTTATTATTGGCGGTCTAACCACAATGCTGTTTTTTATTTCCGAACTTTTAAATATAAGCGTTGGTCCTGGTTTTCTTGAAACATTACTAGCTTTGGGGTTTTTCGTGGGACCTCTGTTTATCNNGGAAAACTCGGTCGTGCGATCCTTCTAACCGGCGGTATTGGGGGAATGATCCTGGTGATTATCGGTGACATTGGTCAACTGCTCGAAAATGGCGATACTTTCTTTTGGGTATTTGCTGCCGGTTTTACCCTCATCTTCTTTTCTTTGTTCCTGTTTGGCTTGCTGGCATTGGTCAACAAACCACTCCCTCGTTGGAATGGCTTGCCACTGTTAGCCAGTGGTTTCACTACATTGTGGGTGGCAATAACGATCATTTCCGGTAGCTCGGGTTTTCCAGGCGGGCTACTCGGCCTAATTCTGGGCTTTGCGATAATAACCTCGGTCGTCGCCCTGGTTATGCTTGGCTATATGCTGCATTTATCCTGGTTTGAAGCACCAGCCGTCCTCGAAANNAAATAGTAGACTTAATATTCCATCCTAACAAGGTGGATATTATTAGACGCGCCTGTTGAGGAACGGCCGATGGGAGAACGTTATGATGAGAATCATTAAAAGGATTGGTATCGGTTTTGCCTTGACTTTGATAATAATCATAGTCTTGATCACAATTGTTAGTACGGTTCGGTGGCAGCGAGATTATGAGGATTTGATTGTGGTGGCAGATGATATTCCGATTCCTACAGGAGACGCAGCCATTGCTCAGGGCGAACACATCGCCACCACTCGTTTTTGTGGATTCTGTCACGGTGAAGACCTCTCTGGCGGCTATCTGATGAATGAGCCTGCAATCGCTGTTGTTCCCGCGCCAAATTTGACAAGCGGCAAAGGCGGTGTCGGCGCAAGTAACAGTGATGAAGATTGGGTGCGCGCAATTCGACATGGTGTGGGGCATGACAATCGCGGCCTTTTAGGGATGCCGTCTCGGATTTGGTATCAATTGAGCGATGAGGATTTAGGCGTATTAATTGCTTATCTAAAAACAGTGCCAGCCGTAGAAAATGAATTTCCAGATCGGCGTATCGGTCCTCTGCTTCGGGTAATGTTAGCCTTGGGACAAGCACCAACTTCGGAGGGAATGATAATCGACCATGACGCGCCTCGATCACCGATGCCGGAACGGGCAGTAACAGCCGAATATGGTCAATACCTGGTGGCGACTAGTTGTACCGCTTGTCACGGCACAGATCTGGCCGGTGGGACGATACGGGATTTGAAAGGCGAGTTGATAGTCGCCTTAAACCTGACGCCGGGTGGTGAACTGAAAGGCTGGTCCGAAGCTGATTTTATCAACACAATACGGACGGGAGTGACAGTCGACGGCCGTACATTAAACGAGGTCATGCCCTGGCGATATATAGGCCAAATGACGGATGAAGAGTTGCAGGCTATCTGGCTTTATCTACAATCCATACCTCCATTAGAACAAAATCTGGAGCGGTCGGATTTGTAATGCCGATTTAGAGTGGAAGGTGCTGATTCTACCGGAATTTTATTATGTTGAAATTGAAAAGTTCCCTGGCGATAATTCTGCTGCTGCTAATAATAGGATGTACCTCGGGCACATCAATTACACCGGTGGCTACCGTCCATCCAGAGCAGCTTATCCTATTTCATAATGGGGTTGTATTAACGATGAACCCAGACCAGCCAGTAGCAGATGCTATGGCTGTACTGGGCAAGAAAATTATTGAGGTCGGGAAAAATGTTGATATTCTCGCCCTGGATAAATCTGGCGCAGTGGTCGTTGATTTGCAAGGGGCGGCCATCATGCCCGGCTTTATTGATCCTCACAATCATCTTTTCAATGATGCCGAACAATTATCTGGGATGTCGCTGGTAGAAATTCAACAGGTGGCGCTGGAACACGGGATCACAACTCAGGGCGACCTGTTTGTGAACCAAGGCTTTCTCCGGGAAATGGAACGATTTGAAGAAGCCGGTGGCCTGCAAATTCGAACCAGTCTTTACCTGATTGCCAATGATAACTGCGGCCGTTCTCAAGGCGACTGGTGGAAAGAATATCCGACAACGGCCGAGCCGGGTGAAATGTTGCGAGTTGGCGGCGTAAAGATATTCGCTGACGGTGGCTCATGTGAAGATGTAGCTCTGAGCTATGAAATGGTCCCTGGCGAAGGGCTGGGCGNNGTTAAAATATTCGCCGACGGCGGCTCTTGCGAAGGAGTGGCTTTGAGCTATGAAATCGTCCCCGGAAAAGGGCTGGGCGATTTGTTCTTCAGCCAGGAAGATCTGAACGAACTAGTGGCTGAAATTCAGGCCGAAGGCAGACAAGTTGCCATCCACGCTGCCGGAGATCGGGCGGTTGAACAGGCTCAAAACGCCATTGCCGCCGCCCTGAATGGGGCTCCGAATGAGTACCGCCATCGTATTGAACATAATGCCATCGTTCGGCCGGAACTGCTGCCTCGCTATGGCGAAATCGGCATTATCCCATTGTTCTTCAGCCGCTATGAAATTTGCGACCGGGATGAACCGCTGCCACCTGATGAATATCTTCGCTGGGAATGGCCCTGGCGGGCATTGGTCGAGGCCAACCCTGGCCTGATCGTTGCCTGGCATGGCGATTACCGCCGGGCAGTCCGGGTCAGGCCCTTCGCCGATATATATGGTTTTGTTACCAGGAATGATGTGTCCAACGACGGTACAGTTTGTGAGGGATACGAGTGGTTGAAGGAAAACAAGCTCCCAATTGAAGATGTCCTGCGAATGATGACGATAAACGCTGCCTATACCCTTTTTCGGGAGGAGGAGGTTGGCAGCCTGGAACCGGGAAAATATGCCGACCTTATCATTATCTCGCACAATCCGCTGGAAGGCCCGCCCGAAACGCTGCTTGACACTTCCGTCTGGCTGACAATGGTAGGTGGTCGAACGGCTTTTTGTTCAATCGGACACGAAAATATTTGCCCGTAACGACAAATGGCAACGTACATTGGTCGGAAAGAGAGGCTAGATCAGTCGCTATTATCGACGAATCAGCGTATAACATGACCATGAAAATCGTTGCGAGTCATCAATATCTTCGCGCACTAAGTTTTACAATTACTTTCCTCCTCATCGGCCTTACCGGCTGCGATTCATTCACTGATGTTACGCCAGTGCCAACGGTAAATCCGGAGCGCTTAATCCTATTTCATAACGGCGATGTTCTGACCATGTATCCCGACCGACCCCAGGTTGAAGCTATCGCCATTGGAGGAGAAACGATATTAGCCGTTGGCAGCAATGAAGAGATTTTGGCCTTAGACAGGCCAGGGGCAACTGTCATTGACCTCGAAGGGGCGACTATCATGCCCGGTTTTGTGGACGCCCACAGCCACCTGTTTAACGACGCCGAGCAGTATTTTGATATGAACCTGGCTGAGGTGCAGCGGCTTGGCCTGGAGAATGGGATTACGACGCTGGGCGACCTTTATGTCACGGAAGGATTCCTTAAGGAGATGCAGGCATTTGAGGCGGCGGGTGGGCTGCGAATTCGGACTAGCCTCTATCTGGTGGCGACGGATAATTGCGGCCGTCTTCAAGGTGACTGGTGGCAGGATTACGACACAACCGATGAATCAGGGGAGATGCTTCGTATCGCCGGGGTTAAAATCTTTACCGACGGCGGCACCTGCGAACGACCGGCTTTGAGCTATGAACTGCAGCCTGGAGAAGGGTTGGGCGATTTGTTCCACAGCCAGGAAGAACTCAATGAATTGGTAGCCAAAATAGAGGCGGCGGGGAGGCAGGCGGCGATTCATGCCATCGGCGACCGGGCGGTGGAACAGGCTCAGAATGCGATTGAATCGGCGTTGAACGGCCGTCCAAACGATAACCGCCATCGCATTGAACACAATTCCGTTATTCGCCCAGACCTGTTACTCCGGTATGGCGAAATCGGTATTATCCCCGTCGTCTTCGCCCTCTATCCTGTTTGCAATCCCTACGGACCTCCACCGCCCGAAGAATACCAAACCTGGGAATGGCCCTGGCCTGCGTTGATAGAGGCGAATCCTGGGTTGCCTGTAGCATGGCACGGGGACGATCCCTGGGTTGGTCAAGTACGGCCGTTGGACGACCTTTACGGCTTTGTCACCCGAAACGACATTGGCGAAGATGGCTCCATTTGCCCCGCCCCTAACTGGCAGAAGCAGCACACCATATCCGTCGAGCAAGCCCTCCAGATGATGACGATTAATGCCGCTTATGCCCTTTTTCGGGAGGATGAGGTTGGCAGTCTGGAAGTTGGGAAGTACGCAGATTTGATTATTCTGTCACACAATCCGCTGGCTGTTGAGGCTGAGAGATTGAGGGAGACGGCCGTTTGGTTAACAATGGTCGGCGGGCAAACCACTTACTGCACACCAGAGCAAGAAAATCTTTGTCCCTAGGGGGCATTCACAAAAAATATTTGATAAGAAGACACACCCGTGAAGCTTAACCGTTTCACCAAACTCCAAAGTTAATAACGATTAAGCCCTTAACCAATAAACCGTGCTCATCTTCTTGCATAATTTCATTTATAACTCAACAACCGCAGCGCATTCAAAATTACTACCATCGTACTGCCCTCATGTAGTACAACTGCCCCACTTAACTCAATCAGGCCGGTGACGGAGGTTAAAATCAAGAGGGCAATGACGCCGAGGGCGATGACGACATTTTGTCGAATGATGGCCCGGCTGGCGCGGCTGAGGCCGACGGCGAAGGGCAGGCGGCTTAAATCATCACCCATGAGGGCCACATCGGCCGTTTCCAAAGCAACGGCCGTCCCCGCCCCACCCATGGCAATGCCAACCGTCGCCGTCGCTAAAGCGGGGGCGTCGTTGACCCCGTCGCCGGTCATGGCAACAGGCCCGTGACTATCTTGCATATGACGGATAAACGCCAGCTTTTCTTCCGGCAAAAGCCCGGCCTGCACATCCGTAATGCCAACCTGACGGCCGATTTCGGCCGCCGCCTCTTGATTATCCCCGGTTAACATGACCAGCCGTTCAACGCCGGCTTTGATTAGCTCGCCCATCACCTGCCGAACACCTGGCCGGGGCACATCGGCCAAAGCCAGTACGCCCAGATACTCGCCATCGTGATGGATAACCATCGTGGTTTTGCCGTCATTTTCCAAACGCGTCACCGCTTCGAAAACGGCCGGATCAATCTCCGAATCAGCAAACATTTTTAGCGAGCCGATACTTACCGGACGGCCGTTAATCAACCCTCTCACCCCGCGACCACCGATATTTTCCATGCCATTTGTGGCTGGCACTGTCCCAACCTGTCGATGTTCGGCCGCCCGCACGACAGCTTGCGCCAGCGGATGAGATGATTGCTGTTCAACCCCCGCCGCCAACCGCAGCAGCCCGTCTGGCCCCATGCCATTCAGGGCAACGACATCGGTCAAAACAAATTTACCTTCGGTCAGCGTGCCGGTCTTGTCAAAGGCCATGACCTTAAGCGCCCCAAGATTCTCCAGATGAGCGCCGCCTTTAATCATGACCCCATTCCGGGCCGCCTGAGCGATACCGCTCAAAACGGCCGCCGGCGTGCCAATCGCTAAAGCACAGGGACAGGCCGCTACCAGGAGCAGCATCCCCCGGTAAAAGCTGTCTTCAAGCGGCATCCAACCGAATAGCGGCGGCACAATTACTACAAGCGCAACCAGGGTCAGGATGCTGGGAACAAATATTCGTGAAAATCGTTGAGCAAACCGTTGGGTTGGGCTTTGCTGGCTCTGGGCTTCGGCCACCATTTGAATGACCCGGTTCAGAGTATTGTCTGCCGCCAGGACATTGACCTGGATATCCAGCGCGTTTTGACCGTTGACCGTTCCGGCAAAGACTTCATCCCCGGGACTTTTGTCAACCGGCAGACTCTCGCCCGTAATAGCGCTCTGATCAATGGCGCTGCGGCCGTTCACAATCTCGCCATCCACCGGAATGCGGTCCCCTGGCCGGACCAGGACAATTTCGCCAACTTGCAGAGATTCGACAGGGCGTTCAGTGATAGTTTCGGCAACGCTACCAGCGCCTTTCACCAGCGCCGTCTGGGGCATCAACGCCCCCAGCCCATGAATCGCCCGACGCGCTCGTTCAAAGGCATACCCCTCCCCAAATATACCGACGTTAAATAAGAAGAGCAGGAACGCACCCTCAGCCCATTCGCCCAAAATAGCCGCGCCGGCAGCGGCTACGACCATCAAGAAATCGGTATCCAGCCGGCCTTTCATCAGTGTTGGAACGGCCTGGGCGCTGATTTTATAGCCGCCGACAAGATAAGCCAGAATGAAAAATGGAAGCACGACACTTTGTGACAGGTCGAACAGAATTTCGCCCAGCCAGCCAACCAGGAAAAAGAGGCCCGTCAATCCGATGACAACCAGCCCCATATTGTCCCGAATCTTATCTGGAACCAGCCCCACTAACCCAACTTTCGAGATCGCCTTTGGCTCCTCAACTATTTTAACTTCACAGCAACCGTTTTCAGCCACTTATAAAAACCCTTTGCGTCATTGCGTTAAAAGCTATCCATGCAGAACATGCTCCAACCCACAGTTGAAGAGGTCATTAATGTGGTCGTCGTCGAGAGAATAGTAAACGTGACGGCCGTCTTTCCGCGCCCGCACCAATCGCATTGACCGTAAATGGCGCAGGTGGTGGGAAACGGCCGATTGGCTGATTTGAGCCACATCCGCCAGATCGCCCACATTCATCTCGCCCTGAGTCAGAGCGGCAATCACCCGGATCCGGCTGGTGTCGCCCAGGGCGCTGAACAACTCCGCCATTTGGGCGGCGACCACCTCGTCTAAAACAACTTCTTTAAGCATCATTAAATCCTATTATTAACCATTCATACACTCTTATATATGAACATATGCTCATATATCAAAGCAATTATATCGCAAAATCTCAAACAGGCAAACTGGAAAATTATTAGCCCCAAATCCCTAAGATTAATCGGGAAGCATAACAGAATTTGTAATTCAGGAAAACAAATTCGGCGGTCAAAAATTATCAAACCGATCGTAATTATTTTTGTAACGATCCTGTTCTAAAATATGTATACTTTGGTGCTTATAATTGAGGATTATGGACGCAAAATTAGTTGACCTGTCAACGATATAGTGCTAAACTCCTACGGCCGTTTGCGACCAAAAGTGCACGCCATCTACCTTCAAAATTCGGTAAATTGAAAAGAGCCGTTCAAATCACCATTTAACTAACTGGCTGACCTGCGTATTCGCCGCCAGTTAGACGGGCGCTTACTGTTTTTGAGTTATCTATTTCTAGAGGAAAGAAAAAATACAGGAGATTAATATGCCTCAAAAATTACCGCGATTTACCCTCCATTTAATTATTTTGTTCCTGATACTGGTCGTGGGAGTCGCTTCGGCCGACCACACCCCCGACCCAACCAGTGTCACTATTGCCGGCAGCTTCCAGAGCGAATTGGGCTGTGCTTTTGATTGGGACCCCGCCTGTGCCGCCACCCACCTCAATTTCGACCCCGACGACGACGTCTGGCAAGCCACATTTAATGTACCTGCCGGAAGCTGGGAGTACAAAGCCGCGCTCAACGATGGTTGGGGCGAAAACTATGGTCAGAACGCCATCCCCAACGGTCCCAACATCAATCTCAATTTAGGCGGAGCCACCAACGTAAAATTTTACTACAGCCACGAGACCCACTGGGTCACGGACAATGTGAACAGCCGCATCGCCACCGCCGCCGGCAGCTTCCAGGATGAAATCGGTTGTCCGGGAGACTGGCAGCCCTGGTGCCTGCGCTCCTGGCTGCAGGACCCGGATGGCGATGGCATCTACACCTTCACTACCGATGCCATCCCGGCCGGAAATTACGAATTCAAGGTCGCCATCGACGAAGACTGGACCGAGAACTATGGGGCAGGCGGCGCGCCAAACGGCCCCAACATCCCCTTCAGCGTCCCGGCCAACGGCACAGTCACCTTTTCGTTTGAATCAGCCACCAACATCCCTTCCGTCCTGGTAACGACTCCCGGCCATGACCATGACAACAACGTCGAATATTTCGGCCTGGGCCATAACTCCCATGAAGACCTGTACCGGGTTCCCTTCGGCGCAGTCACGCCCGGCACGGATGTGACCCTCCGCTTCCGGACCTACCACAACGATGTAACCGGGGTCAAGGTCCGGGTGTATAACACGGCCGTCGCCGCTGAAAGCTTTGTCAATATGGCCCTGGTCGCCGAAGATGTCTCCTGCTATGACGACAACCAGCCTGATGAAAGCTGTGACTTCTGGCAAACGACCCTCTCCCCCACCGAAACAGGCTTGCTTTACTATCGTTTTATCATAGAAGATGGCACCGCCACCGCCTATTACGATGACAACAGCTATATTGACGGCGGCTGGGGTGAAGCCACCCCCAACCTGCAAGATGACAGCTATGTCATCACCGTTTATGATCCGGACTTTGAGCCGATTGGCTGGATGCAGGACGCGGTTGTGTACCAGATATTCCCGNNAACCAATCGCCTGGATGCAGGACGCGGTTGTTTACCAGATATTCCCGGACCGCTTCCGCAACGGCCGATCTAACAACGACGCTGACCCCAGCGAACCCCGCTATGGTTATCCCAACAATCCCCTTGACCAAATATTGGTCAAAGATTGGCACGACCTGCCGGAGGGCTACTGCCGCTCCTATGAAAATCCGGCCGACCCGTGTCTGGAAGGGCCACGCGGCCGTGATTATTTCGGCGGCGACCTGCGCGGCGTCCAGCAGCGGCTCGATTACCTCAATTCAATCGGCGTCACTGTCATCTACTTCAACCCCATCTTTGAAGCCGCCTCCAACCACGCCTACGACACCCAGGACTACTACAGCATCGACCACTTCTTCGGCAACAACGACGAATTTGAACAATTTGTCAAGAAAGCCAATGAATTCGGCATCCGGATCATCCTGGACGGCGTCTTCAACCACGTCTCCTCCGACAGCGCTTACTTTGACCGCTACGGCCATTTCGCCTCAGTCGGCGCTTGCGAGAGCCTCAGTTCCCCTTACCGGGACTGGTTCTACTTCACCGATGTTGCCCCCGGAACCGGTACATGCGTCGGCTCCAGCGGCTTGCCCAACAGCGCCACCTACAATTCCTGGTTCGGCTTTGACAGCCTGCCGGTGTTGAACAAGGACAATCAGGGTGTTCGAGACCTGGTTTATGAAGCCGATGACGCCGTGGCCCGCTATTGGCTCGACCTGGGCGCCAGCGGCTGGCGGCTGGACGTGATGGGCGACCCCTCCTTCCCGGCCGATTTCTGGCCCGAATTCCGCGACGCCGTTAAGGAAGAACAGGGCGACGCCGTCATCGTCGGCGAGTTGTGGAAGAAGCATGAGACCCTCGATAAGGTCCAGGGCGACATGGCCGACACCGCCATGAACTACCGCTTCCGCAACGCCATCCTAGGCTTCTTCGGTACCGTTGACAACAAAGGCTTCCCGGATGACGGCCAGAGCAACCAGCCGCCCTCCCTCTTCGCCCTCAAACTGACCTCCATCCGCGAAGATTATCCCGACGCCGCTTACTATAATATGATGAACCACATGACCAGCCATGATACGATGCGTATCCTGTGGGCGTTAACCCCCGGTGAAAGAAATCGCGAAGACCGGGAGTTTAATGCTGCCAATGTCGCCCACGGCCGAACCATGCTCGAACTGGCCACGGTCATTCAATACACCATCCCCGGCGCGCCAACCGTCTACTATGGCGATGAAGTCGGCGTTACCGGCGACGACGATCCGGATGACCGCCGCACCTTCCCCTGGCAGGGTGATGGTCCCTACGGCACCGGCGGTGATGTGGAATTGATGCAGCATTACCAGATGCTGGCTAATCTGCGGGCGGCCAACCCGGTATTCCGTGATGGCGCATTGTCCTTCTTGCTGACAGACGATACCAACCGGACCATGGCCTACTTGATGCGGACAAACGATGACGCCGCTATCGTGGCCTTGAACCGGAATGACACGCCGCAATCACTCACTATTGACATTTTCGGCCGTCTTCCTTACGATGCCGCCTTCAGTGACGCTCTGGGAACTGTGGGGAATGTCACCGCCAATAATGGCGTCCTGACCCTGGATCTACCGCCCTTAAGCGCGTCCATCTTACTGCCTTTGCCCGGGCAGGACATGGTTGCCGCCGATCCAGGCAACACGCTTGGTATAACGGCTCAAGGTTTAGATACATTTTTAGACTGGGATCCTGTTCCCGATGCAGCCGCCTACCGAGTCTACCGCAGCCCGGTCAGTGGCGGCGGCTACGTCTACTTAGCAGAAGTTGCCGATACCAGCTATCAGGACCTTGGCCTGCGCAGTGGACACCCGGTCTATTATGTGATTACGGCCGTAGACGCCGCCGGTAACGAAGGCCCGCGCTCGAACGAGGCCAGCGCCGTTCCCGCTTACAACATTGGCTGGGCCAACCTCCAATGGCCGCCTACCATCAACCACACCATCGGCTTTGGCGTTTACACCGGCAATGTCTATGGTCAGGTCTGGATTGACGGCGTCACCAGCCAGCCCGGCCCGACAGACGGCCTCTGGGCCCAAGTCGGTTTCGGCCCCGAAGGCAGCAACCCCGCCGGTAATGCGGCCTGGACCTGGAACGACGCGGTCTTCAATGTCGATGTCGGCAATAACGATGAGTTCATGGGCCAGATGCTGCCCCAACAGGTCGGCACCTTCGACTATGTCTATCGTTACAGTACCAACGGCGGTCTGACCTGGCTCTATGCCGACCTCAACGGCCCGATTCCTGGCGGCGCTCTGCCGCCAAATCCGGGCAAATTGACGGTCAACTCGACAGGCGANNACGGCCCGATTGCCGGTGGTTCGCTGCCGCCAAATCCAGGTAAATTGACGGTAAATTCGACAGGCGATGTCACACCGCCGTCCGACCCCACCGGCCTGATGGTGACGGGTGCAACTCCCGATGCCATTGACCTGGCCTGGGACACCCATCCCAATCCGGATGGTGACCTGGCCGGATTTGAGGTCTATCGTGATGGTCAGTTACATGCCACCATCGTTGGGGCTGGGGTTACAAGCTACTCGGATGTTATGGTTAACCAGGGTGAAACGCATGATTATTACCTGGTAGCGGTTGACACCAGTTATAATCGTTCCGGCCCCTCGAATACGGTTACGGGAACGGCCGAATTACGAACCGTCACCATCACCTTCCATGTCACCGTCCCCAACTGGACCCCCGCCGGCAACACCGTTTACATCGCTGGAACCCTACACCTGCTGGACGGCAATCTGCCCGNNCCGGCAACACCGTTTACATCGCTGGAACTCTGCATCTGCTGGACGGCAATCTGCCCGAATGGAACCCGGGCGGCGTCTCCCTGACCCAGGTCGGTCCCGACGAATGGGAGATCACGCTGAGCGGCCTGGAAGGAACCAACATCCAGTATAAATACACCCTCGGTGACTGGGAACACGTCGAGAAGGGCGCGGCCTGTGAGGAAATTGCCAACCGGACCTTAATTCTCGATTACGGCAGCGACGGCAATATGCTCGTCAACGACACTGTCCTCAACTGGCGCAATGTCGCTCCTTGTGGAAATTAGGCAATATTCTACCAATTATTAAGAACTAAACATTGTTAGAACTGAATAAGGCGTACCAAAAATAATTGGTGCGCCTTATTATTTTTTATTTACTCAATAATGCTATAAGGTCTTTTTACCTCGACGGCCGTACACCATCCAGGCACCAACAACTATCAAACTCAACAATCCCAAGCCGAGGGTATAATGAACACGAGTCAAGTCATATTCTTCCTTAAAACCACTTACCGTCACATCCGTTGGAGCAGGATATGGACCTCCTAAATAGGTGCTGAAATCCAACACCGTGCCTCCTGGATAGCCACTTCCAATTCGACTTACGAAGGCATCAATATCGCGGAAATAATTGGGTTGGAAAGCATTGACAGTGGGAAAATCATCTGAATTCGTAGAACCTACCACAACAACTCTGTTATTATCATCTACCGCCACTCCGTGTCCATTATCCAGCTCATTCCCGCCCAAAAAAGTGCTATAGATGTAACCAAACGGTGGCGCTAGACCAGTCACAAAAGCTTCTGATCCACCCTGGTATTCACTTCCAGGTAATGGAATATACTGCGGAAAATCAGGGGAACTTGTCACCCCGGTAAGGAACACATTGCCATTATTGTCAGTTGCAATACTATCCACCAGGTCACCACCGCTACCGCCCAGGTATGTACTATAGAGCAAGCTGCTGCCGTCGGCCGCTATTTTAGTTACAAACCCATCACCTCCCCCTTGAAATTCTGGTTGAATTGGAAAAACTATAGGAAAATCATCCGAATCTGTACTTCCAGCCACAAAAGCATCCCCATTATCATCAACCGCAATTGCCCAACCGAATTCCTGGTCGGTTCCGCCTAACAACGTACTAAAGAGTATACCGCTCCCATCTCCAGAAATTTTTGTGGCATATGCATTTCCATTGATTGGATTAGTCGGTGGTTGGGGAATTGAGGTACTTGCGACTGGAAAATCACTGGAATTACTGTAGCCCGTAAGAAAAAAATCGCCATTTGGGTCAAGGGCAAGTTCCAGCCCACTGTCTGAATTACTACCTCCAAGATAAGTACTAAACATGAGTTGGTTATCGGCCGAAATTTTGCTGATAAACGCATCAGAAGAACCACCAGAAGCAGGTTGTATCGGGTTTAATAATGGAAAATCTGACGAAAGGGAGGTCCCGACTACAATTAAATTATCGCCTTGATCCACCACAATCTCTTCAGCGACATCATTGGCATTACCTCCCAAGTAAGTGCTGAATAATAACTGGCTGCCATCGGCCGATATTTTACTGATGAAAGCGTCTCGAACGGACGCTCCGGCCTGAATGGGATTGGCCAATGGGAAGTCCACCGACTCTGTGTAACCTACGACAATAATATTGCCGGCCGAATCCAATGCAATGCCATTCCCTTCTTCCCATAAGCCGCCGCCAAGGTAGGTGCTATATAAAAGCGACTGNNGAGAAAATTTAGTAATAAACACATCCGCCTCGCCACCAAATCCCGGTTGGAGGGGACTGGTTGTTGGAAAATAGGATGATTTGGTGATGCCCATAACATAGACATGAAAATTTTCATCGGTGACAACATCATAAGCGATATCAACATCGGTAAAGCCTGATGTCATTGTGAACAAATTAGCCGACAGGGCATATTCTGGCGAATAGCCTGATATATCCAGGGAAACCGTACCGCTTTTATCTATCATGTATGCGGCCGCAATTGGGATGGTTTCTCCCGTAATTTGTTGCCAGACTCGCGGCGACTTTAGTTGGATAATGGATCGGCCGTTCTTATCAATTAAATCCAACCCGCCCGTCTCTAGATTTAATTGGGGTGAGGCTCCCACGAAACGCCATTGAAGAACGGCCGGATCCACTCCGGCTTCCAATTCAAACGATGCAGTCAATTGCCCCGACCTGCCATGATAATCCACATCCACACCCGGATAAAGCCCCCCATAATGGACTACACCAAATGTAGAAAGACTCGTTTGCCAATTCCTTGGATCCTGTCCAGTTAAATAGTTTACGACACCGGGTAAGACATTCCTGCCTTCAATCTCGGCCGTCTGCGTTCCGACAAATTTCCAACGAAGAGAGGATGTCGTTCCCTCCGCACCTGCCGCACTCGAAAAGGCTAAACCATCATCGGCAAAAAAGAGACCCATCCCCAGACCATGAGCCATATAGCGAACAGCTGCATCACTCTGCCCCACATTGCGTACAAATGAAAACGAAAAACGACCATTGTCGGGCAAATTTACGGACGAATTGCCGAACGACCGACCATACGCCACCCAGCTTAATCCAACCAAAACAATCAGAGCAAAAATCATAAATAAACGTTGCAAAAAGGCAAAACGAGGCTGCGAAAACCGGTTCAACGTCATGAGAATCTCTCCTTCCCCACTTTTTTGGGACTATTGACTCAATCAACGCTCGCTGAACGTGTTTGACGGCCGTTCCACCGCCGCCACACAAAACCACCCAATATCAGCCCCAGCGCAGCCAACAAATAAGGCGCTACGTTTCGTTCGGCTGTCCCCCCTAAGCCACTTACAGCCACATCCGTTGGGGGAACAATAGGATAAGCGCCGCCACCCAGATAGGTGCTGTATTCAAGGTTATTACCAGCGTGGTTCAGGCGGCTGACAAAGGCGTCCGAACTGTAATTCAAGAAAGACTGGTATGGATTCACAGTTGGGAAATCCGTTGAGTATGTTTGTCCAACCACCACCGGACGGCCGATATTATCTACCTCTATCCCATTGCCAAAATCCCAATATGACCCGCCTAAATAAGTACTCCACACCAGATTACCTGCCCCTGATTGCATGGCCACAAAAGCATCACCTTGACCTGGATAGCCCATGCCGGGCAAGGGGTTCACCTGAGGGAAGTCAAAGGAATAGGTAACCCCGGTCAAGTAGACGTTCCCGACTCCGCCAACGACTATTCCAAAACCATATTCGCTTAAACTACCCCCAAAATAAGTGCTAAATAGCAAGCTGCTGCCATCACCCGCAATCCGGGTTACAAAAGCATCAGACTCGCCGTTATTCACCCCCTGGATCGGATTAACAACCGGAAAATCAACGGACGAAGTCTCGCCCACAACATAAGGGTTGCCACTCGGGTCAACTGAAACAGCATTGCCATAATCGATACCCGATCCGCCAAACATGGCGCTGAAAAGGAGGCTGCTGCCATTGGTTGCAACTTTGCTAATAAAAACGCTGAGATTGCTGGGGCTGGTCTGTGGTTGGGGGATACCGGTATTAGCAACCGGGAAATTGGGTGAACTGGTCCATCCCGTAATAAAAACATCCCCATTCTGATCCACATCTATGCCGCCGCTGTCATCCCATTCGTTTCCGCCCAGATAGGTGCTGAATAATAGTTGGTAGGTGTTGCCGGCTATTTTGGTGAGAAAAGCGTCAAAATCACCGCCGCCAAACGTCCCTTGAATCGGATTCAACAGGGGGAAGTCGGCCGAAGATGTCCGGCCAGAGATATAGATATCACCNNCTAAATAACAATTGGCTGCCATCGGCCGAAATCTTGCTGATGAACGTATCCTCTCCCGGTTGGTCCGGCATGATAGCATTCATCAATGGAAAATCTGTTGAGTCAGTGTAACCCGATAAAATAAGATTTCCGGCTGGGTCCAAATCAACCCCCTCCCCTCGCTCAGAATTGCTGCCGCCCAGGTAGGTACTAAACAGCATATCCCCATTCACGGAAAACTTCGTGACAAAAACATCTAATTCACCCGCGTTTTCCGACTGTAAAGGCGCCTCTGTTGGAAAATATAGCGAACCAGTCCCACCGGTAACAATCATATCAAGAGCATCATTGGCAACCACATCTTCCCCCCAATCACTGCCATGTGACTGGGGTGGATTGACGGCCAAGAGAAAATTCAGTACCTCACTGCGATTGTATTCTTCCGCTGACAGAGCAACAACTCCACCCTCATTGATGACAAAGTTAGCCGTTACCAGCCCGGCTTCCCCCTGGACTTGCTGCATAGCAAACGGCCGTTCAAATTCAAATAAGGCTTGACCATCCCCATCCACCAATACCAGCCCGCCCCCATCATTCAAAACAGGTTCCGCCCCCTCAAAACGCCACTGCACGGTACCCGGCTCAACCCCGGCTGCCAATTGAATCGTCGCTGCCAACTGGCCCGGTGAACCCCCGAAATCGACAGCTACCCCCGGATAAAGCCCTGCGTAAGAGACCTGACCATATGTTGGCAGTCCCGTTCGCCATTGGCCGGCATCCGCCCCGTACAAATAATTCACGACCCCCGGCAGGCGGTTAGTGGCCTGAATTTCGGCCGAACCCGCCCCCACAAACTCCCAGCTAATGGAACCACCCGCGCCTGAAAAAGTCAGCCCCTCATCCGTAAAAAAGAGACTCGTCCCCGGCAAATGGGCCATATACCGGACGGCCGCCTCACTCTGTCCTGCATTCGGCGCAATAGGCAGAGCATGACGGCTAAAATCAGGTAAAGATAAAGCGGGGGACTCAATCGGCCGTCCATAGGCCAGCAAAAGCAAAACAGCCACCACTATTAGAACCCCAGGCAGTAAAAACCTTTGCAACGCCTCAAATCGTTGCTGGGACCACTGTTGATAAATCATGTGAACCTCCTAATTCCCCGCATCCCCGGGGTCTAATACTCCCAATAGACTTGATAATTATACCATAAAATGGGATAGTAATGGGGTGCGTGTTTTCATAACCGGCGCATCCGGTTTTATCGGGAGCGCTATTACCAAGAAACTGCAAATAGATAATGAGATTGTGGCCATGGCCCGCTCCCGCAAAAGCGCCGAGAAAATCATGGCACTGGGGGCAGACGCTGTTAACTGCTCCCTGGAAACGGTGAAACCGGATGATATTGCCGATTGTAAGGCCGTCATCCATACCGCCGCCTTCGTCTCCCCTACCGGCAGCCGCCAACAATTCTGGCAAGCCAATGTCGAAGGTACCAAACGCCTTTTGGCCGCCGCCTCACTGGCCGGTGTGCGCCGTTTTATCCACCTTAGCTCTGAAGCCGTCCTATTCCGGGGCCAGGATATGGTCAATATCGATGAAAGCTACCCCTACCCTCAAAAAAACCCCTATCTTTATCCTGAAACCAAAGCCGAAGCAGAACGGCTTGTTCTGACTGCTAACGACCCCGGCGATAACTTTACCACCATCGCCCTCCGCCCCCGGATGGTCTGGGGGCCGGGCGACCAGACTTTCCTGCCCGTCGTCACCCAAATAGCCCTGAACGGCGGCTTCTACTGGATCAACAACGGCCGGGCCAAAACATCAGTCACCCACATTAACAATGTCGTTCACGCCGTCGAATTAGCCCTGGAATCCCGGGTCAACGGGCAGGCCTATTTTATCACCGACGACGAAATATATACGGTGAAGGAATTTTTGACTGCCTATGCCGCCACCCAGGGATTGACACTTCCTGACCGGTCGCTCCCTGCCGGGCCAATGAAATTAGCCGGCCGTCTCATAGGCGGCTTCTGGCGGCTGTTCGGCCTCAAATCAGAACCCCCCCTCTCTGAATACGCGGTCGCCGTGATGTCGGCCGATTGCACCCTCAAAATTGACAAAGCCAAAAAAGAATTAGGCTATCAACCCATCATTTCCGTCAAAAAAGGTTTGGAAATGATGCCCAGAAAATTATTAACCTGAACTAACCCCAAGAGAATCCGGCGCTCTGGGCGACCCGATTCCCCCCTGGCACGGCGCGCCCGGTTCCGGCGTCTGTGGCCCTTGCTGGTAAGTCAACAAAAATTCCTCTATCCGAGGGTCATTCACCGAATCTGTCTCGAACTGCACCCCCCAGGCCGTCAATACCACCGGGCTGCGCAAGCCCGGGTAAGGACTCATCACCGTGTAAGCCTGGTCTTGGGCCAACTCCTGCAAAACGCCGACTTCATCCTCCGAAAGCTCCGGATCATAAGTCAACCAGACCGCCCCATGCTCCAGCGAATGCAGCACATGCCTGTCTTCTACCGGCAGTACATAAACGCCACAGTTTTGCCACATGGCAGCATGGACGCCGCCGGGCTGGGGCACGCCCGTATCAGGATAAACGGGATTTTCTTCATGCCCAGCCGGCACATTGTCGAAAGTTTCAACGGCGTCGGCCAGACTGGGACTGCCGGCCTGCTCGGCCTCACTATCCGCCTCGCTGGCCGGTGGCAGTTCCACTTCAACCGGCTCATCGGCCGTTCCCAACACCGCGTCACAAGCCAAACCCCCTAAAAACAAGAGGGTTAAAAATAATACCAATGCAAATTTATTCGGGTTATAGTTTTTATTTTTCATAACTTTAATGTTACCCTACCCACTCCCAACCGGCCAACCATAGCCCACTAAACTACCCTACAAAAACTCATATGGTAAAATTCACAAGATAAATTAACAGATTGATGTTACGCACTTACTCTGGCCGGTGTGCCACCGAGCCAGGGTCGCTCGGTCTAGAGACCGGCTACAGCTTGCGTAACATGAGTTACCAGAAAAATTAACCTGCGGAATTTGCGAAATCTGCAGATTACACCGACCAGGAGAACAATTCATGCAACAACTTTGGCCACTGATTCAACAAACCGCCGCCAAACCTTTACAAGCTATTCAAGAGGAATACCACAGCGCATTTCAAAAGTTAGCTGAAACAGAAGGCGCGACTACCGAGCAAATCGCCCACTTCATCTATACGGTTGAAAATTTCAACTACAAAAAGCTAACCGTTGAAGATTACCGGCTCCGTTCCCCGTATGACCACCCCGACGCCGTTCAAGCCCAATTTGACCTCTGCGCGAAAAATGGCTGGATGGAAACCTCTTATTATGGCCATTATAAACTGACTGATAACGGCCGTCGCATCCACCATGATCGTTGGGAATTCGGCAACCCCCTGCTCGACAGCGTCGACCTGCTGCCCGCTGCCGATGTCGAGCGCCTGCTAGACCTCCTCAC
>JABAOG010003760.1_pt2 | contig 34345 bp, 30 predicted proteins | sample 7062131 | NCBI WGS metagenome assembly JABAOG01 (sample SAMN14538629, study PRJNA623070) | marine sediment metagenome | biome: marine biome [ENVO:00000428]; feature: marine pelagic biome [ENVO:01000023]; material: deep marine sediment [ENVO:00002113] | place: India: Arabian Sea | collected... | reverse complement strand
GCGGAACTTCACCTCGGCGGGGTGGATCTCGCCGTCCGCTTCGATGAGGTCGTCCATCGCCTCGAGGAGCACTTCCTGCGAGCTGCGGTCGAAGCCCTGGAAGAGCTCGAAGCAGCGGAGCTTGAGCTTCGCGTGGATGAAGGCGTCCTGGTCCTCGTCCATCGCGACCGCTTCGGTGAAGAGATCCTGGACGTGCTTGTCGATGCCCTCGAAGACCTCGTGGAAGTGGGTCGTGAAGCGGTCGACCAGCTCGCCTTTGATCTTGTCGTCGGCGTTCGGCATGCCGGTCGTCACGCGCTGCTTCACCAGCTTCCGGATGTAGTCGCGAACGAACTCTTGCTCGCTGACGTCGAACTCGCCGTCGATGTACCCGAACGTGGTCAGGTAGAAGATGATCGCCTGCATCTGTCGCTCGGCGACTTGAGGGTCCGTCGAAAACTGGAGCATGGCTGGATGATACCCGGCCATGGGCTCGCTGAAAGGGGGTTCGCGCCTGGAGTCCTCCCCGTCCGAGGAATCGTCCTTCGACTCGGCTCGTGCGCGAAGCGACAGCTGCTATCTTCCCCCTCGTGTGGCGGGCAATTCTCGTAGGCGCCCTGTGCGTGTGCTCGCTCCCCCTCACGGCTTCTGCGCAGGTCGACGCCGATGAAGCGACCGTGAATGGGGAGGATGCCGGCGATCGCGAAACGGCGGTCCGGCCGCCGCGCGGTCCGAATCGCGAGCCCCTCAGCCTCGGTCGTGAGCCGCAGCTGGGTCTCTCCCCGGCCTGGACCTTCGTCGGGCTCGGGGTCACCGGAGCTCTCGGTGGGGTCATGGTCTGGTCCCTCATCGACACCCTCGAGGCGAGCGACCGCTACCACGCGAACCCCACCCGCGAGCGCTACGAGGACGGTCGCCGGAAGGTGCGCCGGACCTGGCTGCTCGGGGTGGCCTGCACCGCGACCGCCATCGCCACGCTCCTCGTCGCCATCCTCGGGACCCACTGGGGCGACGATGACGAGCTCGTGTTGAGCCCCTCGGTCGGCCCCGGTGCCGGGGGCCTCTCGCTGCGAGGGCGCTTCTGATGGCGACGCGGCTCTCGATGCTCCTGGTCCTCGCCCTCGGCTGCGACCTCTTTCCGGCGGAGCTCTACCGGCAGGACGCCGCGCCGCCGGATGCCGGCGACGCGCCGGTCGTCCGGATGGTCGACGAGTGCACCGGGGACCTGCCCGCCCTCGAGCAGGAGGTCGTCAACGCCCCGATCGATCTGAGCGGCCACACCGACACGGACGACGGCTTCGGCTGCGGGCTGACCACCCCGGGCAACGACGCCTTCTTCGCCATCCCCATGGAGGCCGGAGAGAAGTGGCACGTGCACGTGAACGCCCGGGCGAGCCTCGGCTTCGATCCGGCCATCGCGATCCTCGATGGCTGCGATGGCGCCTGCGTGGCGGCGATGGACCACTGCCGCACCGATCAGGACGAGCACCTGAGCTTCGTGGCGCCGGCGGCGGGCACCTACGTGGTCCGGCTCGACGGACGGCTCGAGGGCAGCGGGCTCTACGATCTGCTCGTCGCTCAACCGGTCTGCGGCGACGGCGGCGGTCCGGAGCACTCGGAGACCTGCGACGACGGCAACACCGAGAGCGGCGACGGCTGCGACAGCCGCTGCCGGGCCGAGCTCGCCAGCGGCGGGGCGGAGGCCGAGCCCAACGACGATCCGACCGGCGCGAACGTGCTCGCGCCGCCGTCGTCGGTCTCCGGGCGCATCGGCGGCCGCTGCGACGCCGACTACTTCGCCATCACCCACGAGGGAGGCCCGCTGGTCGCGACGCTCGGCGCCCTGGATGGCGGCGCTTGCGCGGTCTCCAGCGCCTCCCTCGCGCTGGTCGGCCCGAGCGGCGAGGTGGTCGCCAGCGGGGCGCCCGACGGCAGCGACTGCGCCCGGCTGGAGCACTCGGCGGACGCCAGCGAGCTGCTGCTCCGGGTCGACGCCGACCCGGAAGCGCCGGACTTCCAGTACGAGCTCACGATCGAGTGAGATCTCGGGTTGCGCGGGTTTTTGAAAACCATTATCAAAAAGTGGTGACCGTTCTCGGCGATCTCTCCCCCGGCGACCGCGCTCGCGTTCAGACCGTCCGCTGTGCCCCCGCGGTGCGGCGGCGGCTGCTCGAGATGGGTCTGTTGCCGGGGACCGAGCTGCGGGTGGTGCGTCGGGCGCCGCTCGGCGACCCGATCGAGATTCGCCTCCGCGGCTACTCGCTCTCGCTCCGCAAGAGCGAGGCGTCGGGGGTGACCGTCACGCCGCTGAGCACGGCGACGGCGACGAACGCTCCCGCGTCCGCGCCGCTGCCCGCGGAGTAGCCATGAGCGCGCTCCCGCAGGTGCTGGTGGCTGGCAATCCCAACGCCGGCAAGACCACGCTCTTCAATCAGCTGGCCGGCACCCGTGCGCGCACGGGGAACTACCCCGGCGTGACGGTCGACCGGCGTTCGGCGACGATCACCCTCGGCGAGCGCACGGTGGAGCTGGTCGACGTACCGGGGACCTACAGCCTCACCGCGAGCTCCCCGGAGGAGAGCATCGCGGTGGACGCCATCCTCGGGGAGAAGGACGGCGACGAGAAGGCCGTCTGCGTGGTCACCGACGCCACCGCGCTCGGCCGCGGCCTCTACCTGGCGTTGCAGGTGCTCGAGTGCGGCTTCCCGACGGTGCTCGCGCTCAACATGATGGACGAGCTCCCCGAGCGTGGCCTCCGCATCGACGTGGAGGGGCTCGCCGCCGCGCTCGGCTGCCCGGTGGTGCCCATCGTCGCTCGCGACCGGGAAGGGCTCGACGAGCTTCGCGCGGCGCTCGAGGCGGTGCTCGACCGGCCGCCACCGCCGCTGCCCGAGCTCGATTGGGGCCCGGCCGTCGAGCACGCGGTGGCCCGGGTGAGCGAAGCCTATGCCTCGGTGAGCGACCCCCGTCGGCGCGAAGCGTGGGCCCGCTGGGCCCTGATGAGCGACCGCGAGGGCGCCGAGCTCGAGCTGCCGGCGGAGGTGCGCGACGCCTGCCGGGCGGCCCGCGCGACGACGGATGAGGATCTCGACGTCGCGCTCGTCGCCGCTCGCTACGCGAAGGTCGACGAGCTGGTCGACGCCCACGTCTCGGGCGAAGGGCGAACGCGCGCGCGGGGCGAGACCCTCGACCGCTGGCTGACCCATCCGGTGGTGGGGATGCTCGCCTTCGCCGCGGTGATGCTGATCGTCTTCGAGGCGCTCTTCAGCTGGTCCGATCCGATGATCGGCTGGGTCGAGGAGGGCGTCGTATTCAGCCAGGACTTGCTGCGGGCGACCATGCCCGAGGGGATCTTCACCGACTTGCTGGTCGAAGGGGTCATCGCGGGCGTGGGCAACGTGCTCGTCTTCGTGCCGCAGATCGCGCTGCTCTTCCTCTTGCTCGGCTTCCTCGAGGACTGCGGCTACCTCGCGCGGGTGGCCTTCGTGATCGACCGGCTGATGAAGGGGGTCGGGCTGCACGGAAAGGCCTTCGTGCCGCTCCTCGGTGGCTTCGCCTGCGCCGTGCCGGCGGTGATGGCCACCCGCACCCTCTCCGATCGGAAGGACCGGCTGGTGACCATGCTCGCGCTGCCGCTGATGAGCTGCAGCGCGCGACTGCCGGTCTACGTGCTGATCGTCGCGACGGTCTTCGCCCACCAGGGGGACCTCTTCGGGTTCCTGAGCGTGGGCGCGGTGGCGCTCTTCTCGATGTATGCGCTGAGCATGGGGGCCACGCTCGGCGCGGCGGCGGTGTTGCGCCGGACGGTGCTGAAGGGGCCGCGGCCGACGCTGGTGCTCGAGCTGCCGCCCTACCGGATGCCCCTCGCCCGCAACCTCCTCGCCTCTACCTGGGCGCGGGTGAGGACCTTCCTCATCGACGCCGGGACGGTGATCCTGGCGCTCACCATCGTGCTCTGGGCGCTGCTGACCTTCCCGAACGATCCGGCGGTCACCGAGCGCTACGCGGAGCAGCGCGCGACCGTGACGGCCACCCTCGACGGCGCCGAGGAAGAGGAGGCGCTCGCGGCCATCGACGGAGCGGAGGCCTCCGCCCAGCTCGAGCGCTCGGCGGCCGGTCGGCTGGGCAAGGCCATCGAGCCGGCGCTCGAGCCGCTGGGCATGGACTGGCGGCTGGGCATCGGCGTCATCGGCGCGTTCGCGGCCCGCGAGGTCTTCGTGTCCACGTTGGGCATCGTCTTCGGGGTGGGCGACGACGTCGACGAGGAGAACCAGCCGCTGCGGGAGGAGCTGCGCGCCGCCGAGTGGCCCGACGGCCGCACGCTGATGACTCCGCTGGCCGGCGTGGCGCTGATGGTCTTCTTCGTCTTCGCCTGCCAGTGCATGAGCACCATCGCGGTGGTTCGCCGCGAGTCGGGCTCCTGGAAGTGGCCCCTGCTGATGTTCAGCTACATGACGGCGCTCGCCTATGGCGCGGCGCTGCTGGTCTTCCAGGTCGGCAGCGCCTTGGGGTGGGGGACCTAGCCGTGGGCGAGCCCTGGCAGTGGGTCGCGACGGCGATCGTGGTCGTCCTCGCGGTGGTCTACCTGGTGTGGAAGCTCGTCGTGGCACCACGCCGCGGTGCGAGGCGAAAAGGCAACGGTCCGGACGTCCCGGTCGACCGGCTCACGAAGAAGAAGAAGCGCTGAGCCGGCGACGGCCGCCCTGGCCGGGCTTTTCCGGGAAGCAGGGGTGCGTTGCGAACGGATCGTGCATAATTTCCCTCCCAGTGTCGCAACTCGATGATATCGCCCGCCGAGCGCTCGAGGACGCCGACGCCGCGCGCGAACGCCAGAAGCGCTTCCAGCGCGACTACCGGCGCCAGTTCCGCGTGCGCCGCTTCGCCGGTCCGCTCGTCCACGAGAAGCAGCTCGATCACCTCCGCATCGCCCACGTCACCGACATCCACGTCGGTCGGGTGACGCCCTTCGAGGCGCAGATGGAGGCGGTCCGGCTGGTCAACGAGGGCAAGCCGGACGCGGTGATGATCACCGGTGACTTCGTCTGCCACTCGACCCTCCACCTCGATCAGCTGCAGGAGATCATCGGCGCCTACGAGGCGCCGGTCTTCGCGGTGCTCGGCAACCACGACCATTGGTCCGGCGCCGACGAGGTCCGCTGGGCCTTGGGCCGCGCCGGCGCCGAGGTGCTCGACAACGTGCACACCGTCATCACGCTGCGTCATCAGCAGCTGCAGGTGCTCGGCATCGACGACGCCTACACCGGCCACGGCAAGTGGCGGGAGGCGGCGAAGGGGCTGCGCAGGGACCTGCCGGTGATCGGCCTCTCGCACATCGCGGAGGAGGCGGACGCCCTCTGGACCCGGGGGGTGCCGCTCGTGCTCAGCGGCCACACCCACGCGGGGCAGATCACCATCGCCCGGCTCCACGAGCTCGCGGTCGGCAAGCTCGCCGGGCACAAGTACGTGCATGGCCTCTACGGCTCCCGGGCGCCCGAGGCGGGCGAGAAGGTGGGCGCGGTCTACGTCGGCGCGGGCGTGGGCGCGGCGGTGATGCCCCTGCGCCTCGGCGAGCGTTCGCGACGCGAGGTCACCTTCTTCGAGCTGGGGCACTCGGCGGGCAGCTTCCTCGAGCCGCACGAGGAGCAGCCGGCGCTCCGCGGACGCAAGCCCAGCGAGAAGACGAAGAAGCGCCGCCAGCGCGCGGTGGCGAAGAAGCGCGCCAAGCGCGCCAAGAAGAAGAAGAAGCGCGCGAAGAAGCGAGCCCACCGAAGCGACGACTCGGCGGACGAAGCCGCCGAGTGACGCGCGTCACATCTGCAGGAAGTGCTCGGCTTCGAGCGCGGCCATGCAGCCGGTGCCGGCGGCGGTGATCGCCTGGCGCCACTTCTTGTCCTGGACGTCGCCGCAGGCGAAGACGCCGGGCACGCTGGTCTGCGTGGAGTCGGGCCTGGTGATCAGGTAGCCGTCCTCGTCGGTCTCGAGCTGGTCGCCCAGGAATTGGGTGTTCGGCACGTGGCCGATGGCGAAGAAGAGGCCGGCGACCTCGAGCGAATGCTTGTCGCCGGTCTTGGTCGACTCGAGGACGATCTCCTTCAGCAGGTCGTCGCCCTTCGCCTCCACCAGGTGGTGGTTCCAGATGAACTCGATCTTCGGGTTGTCGAAGGCGCGCTCCTGCATGATCTTCGAGGCGCGCAGCTCGTCGCGGCGGTGGACGATGTAGACCTTCGAGGCGAACTTGGTGAGGAAGGTGGCCTCCTCCATGGCGGAGTCGCCGCCGCCGATGACGGCCATCGGCTTGTCGCGGAACATCGGCAGCGCGCCGTCGCAGACCGCGCAGGCGCTGATGCCGCGCTGCCAGAGCTCGCCGTCGTCGGTGCCCGGGACGTAGAGGCGCTTGGCGGTGGCGCCGGTGGCGATGATGACCGCCTTGGCGGTGCCGCCGCGACCATCGGCGTGGAAGCGATAGGGAGCCTCCGAGAGATCGAGCTCGTGGACGGTCTCGGTGTGGATGGTGGTGCCGAAGCGCAGCGACTGGGCGCGCATCCGGTCCATCAGCTCGGGGCCCATGATGCCCTCGGGGAAGCCCGGGAAGTTCTCCACGTCGGTGGTGGTGGTCAGCTGACCGCCGGCGGCGACGCCGCCAGCCATGAAGCCCTCGTAGAGCACCGGCTTCAGCTCGGCGCGGGCTGCGTAGATGGCCGCCGTGTGGGCTGCGGGGCCGGATCCGATGATCATCAGGTCGTGGACTTCGCTCATGAACAGGGACTTATGCCGAGGGTCCGCGGCCGTCAATCAGGCGGGCTACGGCGCTGGCCAGCGCGAGGGCCGCGGTGAGCCCGGGGGACTCGATGCCGAGGAGGTGGATCAGGCCCGCCGGGCGCTCTTCGAGCACGAAATCGCTGAACGATCCGTCCACCTGCCGTTTCGGCCGGAGGCCGACGTAGCCCGGCCGCAGGTGCTCCGCGCGGAGGCCGGGCAGATAGCGGCCGACCGATTCGGCGAAGGCCTCGGCCCGCGATTCGTTCACCGCCAGATCCCTTCGTGAGCTCGCGAGCTCCGCGTCCGGGCCGGCGAGGGTCTGGCCGGCCAGGTCGCGGGTGAGGTGGATGCCGAGCCCGCCGCGGACCGGCAGCGGATAGACGAGCGGTCGCCGGGGCTTCGGAGCCGAGCCGCTCAGCGCGAAATAGGAGCCCTTCCACGGGTGCAGCTCCCAACCCAGGTCGGCGACATCGAGGCCGGCGAGGCGCGCGATGTGGTCGCCGGCGAGGCCGGCGGCGTTGATCACCCAGCGGGCACCGACTCGCTCCTCGTCCACGCCGACGATCCAGCGGTCCCCCTCACGGCGCAGCCCATCCACGGCGAGCCCGCGGGCGATCCGGGCGCCGCCCTGCTGTGCATCGGCCGCCAGCGCGGAGACCAGCGCGTGGGCATCGATGACACCGCTGACCCCGACGTCCAGGCCCCGGACGCCCCGGAGGTTGGGCTCTTCGGCGGCGAGCCAGGCCCTGCTCCGCCACTCGAGCTCCTCCACCCCGTTGGCCTCCGCGCGCTCGCGCAGCTGCTCGAGCGCCGCGTCCTCGGCGTCGTCGGTGGCGACGACCAGCTTGCCCGTGCGCGCGTGGGCGACCCCTCGCGCCTCGGCGTAGGCGTAGAGTCGGCGCCGTCCCTCCACGCAGGCCCGCGCCTTCAGCGACCCGGTCGGATAGTAGAGCCCCGCATGGATCACCCCGCTGTTGCGGCTCGTGGTCTCGGTCCCCAGCCGCCCATGCCGCTCGAAGACCAGCACCTCTCGCGCCCCATCGGCCAAGGCCCGCGCCACCGCCAGCCCCACCACGCCCCCACCAATGACCGCCACATCGACCGTCTCCACCGCCCCAGGATACGGGGACGATCGTCGTCGTGCCGTCTCTGGCACCCGCGAAGCCGCCAAATTCCCGAACCATTTCGGGCGCGGACGGTCGGGGACGATCGTCGTCATGCCGTCTCTGGAGCCTGCTTTAAGACGGCAAGACGACGATCGTCCCTGGTATGAAGGGGCATGAGCGTATTTCGTGAGGACGCGTTGGCCGGGAAGGTGGCCTTCGTCACCGGGGGCGGCAGTGGCATCTGCAAGGGCATCACCAAGACCCTGATGGCCCATGGGGCCAAGGCGGTGATCACCAGCCGGACCCAAGAGAAGCTCGATGCCGCGGCGAAGGAGCTCAGCGAGGCGACCGGGGGCGAGTGCCTCGGCGTCGCCTGCGACGTGCGCGAGCCGGAGACGGTGGAGAAGGCGCTCGACGCCGCCCTCGAGCGCTTCGGGCAGATCGACATCGTGGTCAACGGCGCGGCGGGGAACTTCCTCTGCCCGGCGGCCCAGCTCTCCTACAACGCCTTCCGGACGGTCATCGAGATCGACACCATCGGGACCTACAACGTGAGCCGCGCCGCCTTCGACAAGGCGCTCAAGCGAGGCGGCGGGGTGATCCTCAACATCTCGGCCACCCTCCACTACGGGGCGACGCCCCTGCAGACGCACCCCTCGGCGGCGAAGGCGGCGGTGGACTCGATGACCCGTTCGCTCGCGGCCGAGTGGGGCCCGCTGGGCATCCGGGTGGTGGGCATCGCCCCGGGACCCATCGACGACACCGAGGGCATGTCGCGGCTGATGCCGGAGGGCATGCGCGACAAGATCCTCGCGGCGATCCCGCTGAAGCGGATGGGCACGGTCGAGGAGATCGGCGACCTGGCGCTCTTCCTGTGCAGCGACGCGGCGAAGCTCATCACCGGCGAGACGGTGGTGGCGGACGGCGGCGCCTGGCTCGGCTCGGGGGCGTTCCAGCTGTGAGGTGGTGGGTCGCGGCGCTCGTCGCGCTCGCGGCCGGGTGCGGTCCCACGGAGCCAGCTCCGGAGGCCGAGACGCCAGCGGTGGAGTCGGAGTGCACCAACGCCGACCTGGTGCCCCCGTGCGTCCGGCGCTGACTCGACTGGGGTTGCTGATCGCGCTGGCGGGCTGCGCGGCTCCGCCGCCGGGGGAGGGCGGGGTCGAGGCATCGACCGGCGCTACGGTGTCCGCCTCCGCCTCCGACTCCGACGCCGACGCCGACGCCGAGAGCTCCGAGAACCGAGAACCGAGCTCCGAGAACCGAGAACCGAGCTCCAACTCCTGCCCCGCCGAGGTCCCCGCCGAGATGGCCTGTGTCCGTGGCGGCACCTTCGCTCGCGGGGACGACGACGACCCGGTCGCCGCGCCGGCCGAGGAAGTCACGGTGTCCACCTTCCTCATGGACCGGCGAGAGGTGAGCAACGCCGAGTACGCCGAGTGCGTCGCCGCCGAGATCTGCGAGCCGACTTTCCCCTTCCGCGGCTTCGGCGCGCCCGACCTCCCGGCGGTCGCCATGCGCTGGGCCGACGCGCGCGCCTTCTGCGAGTGGAAGGGCAAGCGGCTCCCGACGGAGGCCGAGTGGGAACGGGCGGCTCGCGGCCCCGACAACACGCGCTGGCCCCACGGCGACGAGCGCGCCGGCTGCGAGCGGGTGCACGTTCGCGACCGCCGCGGTCACGGCTGTGGGACCGAGCTCACCCGCCCGGTCGGGACCCTGCCGCCGGGCCACTGGGGCCTGCACGACATGGCGGGCAACGTCGACGAGTGGGTGCAGGACTGGTTCAGCGAGTGCTACCGCGGCTGTCCCGGCGCATGCGGCGACGCCTGCGCGGGCACCGATCCACGGGGCCCCTGCGGTGGCGCCGACGAGTGCCCGGACCGGAACCGGCGAGTAGTTCGCGGCGGCAGCTGGTGGTGGGGCGAGCACTTCGCCACCGGCACCCGCCGCCGCGGCAAGCCGCCGGCCAACGAGGCGCACCACCGATATGGCTTCCGCTGCGCGCGGGATGCGTGAGATCGTGCGCAGCGAGATGCGCCCGAGTCCCATCGTCTTGGCCTTCGCCATCGCCTGCGCCAGCCCCCAGAGCGCCGAGCCCGAGACCGCGCCCCGGACCGAGACCGGAAGGGCCGTCCACGAGCCGGTCGAGGCCACCGCGAGCGAGTCGGAGCCGGACGAGACCGAGCCCGCGGGGACCGAATCCATCGCCACGCTCACCGACGACCAACGCGCAGTCCTCGCCGCGCTCCCGCGGGAGGTCATCCCGCTCCCCGGCGAGTACTACTTCCGGTCCAACGAGCTCCGTCACGATCTCCTCGCCGACGATCTGCGGGGCCGGGGCGGCGCCGTCGTCGGGGTCGGCCCCGACCAGCTCTACACCATGGCGGCCCTCGCGAGCGCGGAGCTCATCGTCGGCACCGACTACGACGCGCGGATTCCGGCGCTCCACCGGCTCTATGGGGTGCTGGTGCCCCGGTCGGAGACCGCTCCGGACCTGATCGCGCACTTCGCTCCGGAGCGGGAGGCCGAGACCTCGGCCCTCTTGAGGGCCGAGCTCGAGCCCGGTGACGAGCAGCCGATCCGGATGTTCGAGCGGCTCCGGCAGGCCCTCTACGAGTACCTGCAGCGGCAGCACGCGCGCGAGCACCGGCAGGCGCCGACCACCTGGATGGCGGACCCCGCCTACTACGCTCACGTCCGCGACCTCTTCCGCGCCGGTCGAGTGGTCGCGCGCACCGGGGACCTCACCGGAACCACGACGGTCCGAGCGGTGGGCGCGGCGCTCCGTGAGCTCGGCATCCCCATGCGGGTCCTCTACCTGAGCAACGCGGACCAGTTCTTCCGCTACACCGACGACTTCATCGCCAACGTCGAGGCGCTGCCGACAGACGAGAAGACCATCGTCGTGCGCTCCATCCGCAACCCCGAGCTCCCCAACGCGCGGCGCGACCGCTGGCACTATATCATCCAGGAGCACGCCGACTTCCTGGAGCGGCTGAAGCTCCGCTACTTCCGCCGGAGCCAGGTCATCGTCCAAGAGCTCATCGACGCCGGCGAGCCCTGGGTGGGGGAGGGCGTCAGCCACATCACCCGCGACACGCCCCGTCCACTGCTCGAGCACCGCCGCCGCCGTCAGCAACGGGCCGCCGAGTGAGCGCCTCGTCCCGCGTTCCGCTCGCGCTGGTGGTCACCCTCGCGTTCGCCCTCCCGAGCCCCGCGTCGGCGCAGCTCCTCCGCCGCGACGACCGGCTGCACCTCGGGCTCAGCAGCCTGATCGCCTTCGGCGCCTACGGCGTGGTGGCGCTCATCGACGAGCGCGAGCCGCTCCGTGTCGGAATCGGCGCCGCGGTGGCCCTCGCCGCGGGCATCGCCAAGGAGCTGTGGGATCTGAGCGGTCGTGGCGATCCCTCCTGGCGCGATCTGGCCTTCGACGTCATCGGCACCGGCGTCGGCCTGCTCGCCGGCTGGCTTCTCGGCGTGCTCGTGCGCCACGTCCGCGGACCGGACGACCCGGAGCCCGCACCGGCGGTGCCGCTCTCCTTTCGCTTCTGAGTCCGCTCAGAAGCCGACGGGGTCGACGCCGGCCTCGGGGAGGCGGGTGCTCAGCGCGATCATCGGCAGCCCCTGTTGGGCGCGGTAGGCCTGGTAGTGGGTCAGCACCCGGCGCACGTAGCGGTGCGTCTGGTCGAAGGGGATGTGCTCGAGGAAGGTGTCGAGGGGCATGTCGCTCGGGCGCTCCGCCAGCCAGCGGCGCACGTTGTGCGGGCCGCCGTTGTAGCTGGCGATGGCCAGCGGCAGGTGCCCGTCCCAGCGGTCGATCAGGCTCCGCAGATACCAGGCGGCGAAGTCGAGGTTCACCTCCGGCTTCAGCAGGTCGGCGGGGGTGAAGTCGTCCATCCCGCGCTCCATGGCGATCAGGGTGCCGGTGCGCGGCATGATCTGCGCGAGGCCGATGGCGCCGGCGTAGCTGACGATTTCGGTCTGGTAGACGCTCTCCACGCGCATCACGGCGAAGAGCAGGTTGGGGTCCAGGCCGTGGCGGCGGGCCGCCTCCTCGACGAGGGCCGCGTGGGCTCGCGGACGCTCCTGCACGTGGTCCCAGCCACCGAAGCCGGTGGCGGCTCCGGTCTCGCCGATGGCGTAGCTGATGGCCACCAGGGCCTCGAGGTCGTCGCCGTCGAGGGCTCGCCGGTCGCGCTTCAGGCGCCAGTTGACGAAGCGGCGCGGGCGCTTGGCTCCGCGGGCCACCGACTCCAAGCCACAGCGCCGGATGGGCCGGCCCTTCGCTTGTCGCCAGGCGAGGAAGGCTTCGTAGAGCTGCTGCCGCGCCTCGGGCACCTTCTCCAGCCGGAGGAAGGCCTCGGCTCGGGCGATCCAGGGGAGGGCCTCGCCGTGGTCGGCGACGATCGGCGCGAGGCGGTCGGCCAGCGCGCTCGTGTCCGGCGCAGGCAGCGCCCGCGTCGGTCGGATCGCCTCGGCCGGCAGTCGGCCCTCACCGAGCTCGCGGACCTCCGCGGGCTGCGGCGGCTCGTAGCCCGGCCGAAGGTTGCAGGTCGCGTTGACGCCGCAGGCTCCGATCATCGCCCCGCGCACCTGGGCGAGCATCTGCTCCGCCCACATCGCGTAGTAGGGCGTCCCGTCCTGGTCCCGGCGCATCACGTCGATGAAGGCCGCCTCGGCCTCCGCGTGGCGACCGAGCGCCATCAGCGCGCGCCCCTGGTAGTAGCGGGCCATGGTGCCGCGCTCGCCGCGCAGATCCTCCACCCCGTCGAGCAGGCCGAGCAGGTGCTGCGGCTCGCCCACGCCCGCCGCGTGGAGCGCGACGTCGAGGCGCGTCCGCGGCGGCAGGGTACGGTTCTCGAGGATCGCCAAGGCGGCGTTCGTCTCTTCCGCGAGCCCGGCGCTGGCGACGCGCTTGAGCATCAACACCAAGCGCCCGCTGTTCAGTCGCCGAAGCGGCCGGCGCCCCTTGTAGCGGCTCCAGCTGCGCAGCGCGTCCTCGCGCTCGTGGGCCTTCGCGGCCCGCGCCATGTCGGCGGCGCGATCGGCGCGTCGCTCCTGGTCGTCGTCGTCCCCGACGCCGGCGTTCAGCCCCCGCCCGCGCCCCAGCAGGGTCTCCGCCTCGGCGAAGCGCCCTTCGTGGCGCGCCATCTTCGCGGCCATGAAGTAGACGCGGGCCCGGTGGGTCACGCTGCGTGGCAGGTCCTCCAGCAGGGCGGAGACCTCGGAGCGCGCGGCGCTGAGCGGGCCCCAACGGACGAGCTTCTCGGTGCGCTCCACCCGCTGGATCTCGGTGAGCGGCCGCACATCGACCTCCGCCTCGGTGAGGCGCTCGAGGGACGCGCGAGCCTCGGCCGCGGCGGCGGTGCCCGGGAAGCGCAGGTCCAGCACCTTGTAGATGCGCGCCGCCTTCGCCGGATTGTCCGCCCGTTCGTGCATGCGCCCGCGCTCGAGCTCGAGCTCGGCCGATTGCGGCAGATCGGGGTAGCGGCGGTTCAGCCGGGTGAGCTCTTCTTCGGCGTCGCGGTGGCCGGCGGCGAGGAGCGCCCGCACGCGGCCGACGCGCGCTCGGAGCTGGTAGGCGCCGTCGACGCTCTCGAGGGCGTCCACGTAGGCGCGCTCGGCCTCCGCGAAGCGCTCGGCGTCGAACAGCAGGTCGCCGCGTTGCAGGTGCACCCAATCGGCCAGGACCGGGTAGGCCTGCTCGATCACGTCGAGGTGCAGGAGCGCGACCGCCACGTCGGCGGGGTTGGTCGGCGTGGCCTCCGCCCGTCCGAGGGCCTCGCGGGCCAGCGTATCGCGGGCCTCCGGCACCACCAGGGCGCTCGCCACGGTGGGCTCCGGCGGCGGGCAGAAGAGGGGGGCCGCCGGGTCGGGGCGCGTCGCCGGCTCGGGCATCGAGGCCAGCGCAGGGCCTTCCTCGAGGGCGCAGAGCGGAGCGTCACTCCAGGCCCTCGCGGAAACCGGGAGACTCACTAGGAGGACGATCAAGGTCGATCGAATGAGTACCCGCAACGTCCCAACAGTGTGCCGGGCTCCGCGAGCAATCGCAAAAATCAAGTGTTTCCGATTACATGGACCCACATGGGATCCGACGTATGACGGGCCCGAAGGATTCAGGATCTCGAGGGCCGAGCCCTCGAGGCGATCGAAGGCCCACGCCCAGGGCTGGAGCCCTTCACCGGACCGTCCCCGGCCCGGGAGAGCTCACCCGTCCGATGTCACCGTGATCTGCGTCAAGAGCTCCTGCAGCCTCCCGAGCGGGAACGGCTTGGTCATTCGCGGGACGGAGTCGTGCCCGGCCAGCGAGGGGTGAGCCATGCCGCTCATGAACACCAGGCGGTCGTAGAGCCCGGGCCGGTGGTCCCGGAGCCAGGTCGCCAGGTCGATGCCGCTGCCGTTCTTCATCTCGAGGTCGCTGAGGACGGCGTCGAAGGGGCCTCCCTCGCGAAGGCGCTCGATGGCTTCTTGGCCGCACGTCGCCACCTCGACCTCGGCGAAGCGCTCCGCCCAGCGCCGCAAGGTCTGCAGGAGGGCTGCGTCGTCGTCGACCATCAGCAGTCGAAGCTGCCCCGGGGCGTCGCGGTCGGCGTTCCTCANNTCCTCGAGCGCCCCGTCCGTCGCACCGATGATCTCGAGGAACCGAGCGCGCACTCTCGTCCTCGGGCGGCTCGATGGCAGATCCCGAGCCTGACGCTCACCGAGCGTTCCCCCAACTCCCAACATACCAACAAGATGCCACGAAAACGGCGTGGGTGAAAACCGTTTCGCGCGGAAACACGAGGGCAGTCAGAGGGCGGGCCGGGGTGGCGGATGCGCCCGGGCCCGTCGCTGCTTGGTCATTTGGGTGACTCGGCTCCGAGCCCGTCCCTCTCGATGGGAGCCTCTGTGGGGGTGTTCGCGCTAGACTTCTCGATAGAGGTCCGTGTCATTCTTCCAAGGGCTCCGCCCCTTCGGACGCCACCTCTTCGGGGGAGCTCGGATCGTTCTCGGTGCCCTCGTCGAGGGCGGGCAGGAGCACGGTGATCACCCCGACGAGCACCACGGCGAGGAAGAGCACCAGCAGGACGACGTTGCGGATCACCGGGCGCCGGTGCGTGGGATCCGCCGGACTCGATGGCTCCTCTTCGCTCATGAGTGCTCGCCGATGGCTCGAGTGACCTGGGCGACGATGTCGCCGATGGGGTAGAGCTCGGAGTCCTCGCCGGAGCGGAGCTTCATCTCCGCCTGGCCCTGGTCGAGGCTCCGGCGGCCGAGGGTGACCCGGATGGGGATGCCGATCAGGTCGGCGTCCTTGAACTTCACGCCGGGGCGCTCGTCGCGGTCGTCGAAGAGCGCCTCCACGCCGGCTTCGACGAGCCGCTGGTAGATCTGCTCCGCTTCCTTCCGCACCTCGTCGTCCTTGCCGAGGGCGAGCACGACCGCCTGGAAGGGGGCGATGGACATCGGCCACTGGATGCCGTCGTCGTCGTGGTTCTGCTCGATGGCGGCGGCCACGATCCGGGTCACGCCGATGCCGTAGCAGCCCATGACCACCGGCCTCGCTTCGCCATCCTCGCCGAGGAAGGTGGCGTCCATCTTCGCCGAGTAGTGGGTGCCGAGAATGAAGATGTGGCCGCCCTCGATGCCCCGATAGGCCTCGAGGACGCCGCCGCACCTCACGCAGGCGTCGCCGGCGACCACCTGCCGCAGGGGCGTGACCTCGGCGTCGAAGTCGCGGCCGAGGGCCACGTGCTCGTAGTGGTACTGGGTCTTGGCCGCGCCGCAGACGGCGTCGGCGAGCGCGGCGACGGCGGAGTCGGCGACGATGCGACCGTCGAAGGTCGCCTCCTCCTGCGGGATCGGACCGACGTAGCCGGCCTTGCAGCGCAGCACTCGGCCCACTTCCTGGTCGGAGGCCAGTCGGACCTCGTCGACGCCGAGGAAGCGCGCGAGCTTGATCTCGTTGACGTCGTGGTCGCCGCGGACGAGCGCCATCGCGAAGGTCGGTGCGTCCTCGTCGCCGTGGGCGTAGAGCAGCGACTTGATCGTCCGCTTGGCGGAGAAGTCCTGGTCGCGCTTCTGGAAGAAGGCGACCACCTGCTCGATGGTCTTGGCACCGGGGGTCTCGACGAGCTCGCGCTCCGGCGTCTTCGAGAAGTCGGCCTCACCGGCGTCCTCGACCTTGGCCTCCGCGACCTCGACGTTCGCCGCGTAGTCGCAGTTGGTGCACGCGACGATGGCGTCCTCACCCGACTGGGCGAGCACCTGGAACTCGGCGCTGGTGTCGCCGCCGATCGCGCCGCTGTCGGCTTCGACGATCCGGTAGTCGAGGCCGAGGCGGTCGAAGATCCGCTTGTAGGTCTCGCGCATGGTCTCGTAGCTGTCGCGCGCGGCCTCGATGTCGACGTCGAAGGAGTAGGCGTCCTTCATGAGGAACTCGCGGCAGCGCAGCAGCCCCGCGCGGGGCCGCGGCTCGTCGCGGTACTTCATCTGGATCTGGTACAGGTTCAGCGGCAGCTGCCGGTAGCTCTTCACCTCGCGGCGGACCATGTCGGTGATGATCTCCTCGTGGGTGGGCCCGAGGTGGTAGTCGCCGCCGCGGCGATCCTTCAGCCGCATGAGCACGTCGCCGTAGACGTCCCAGCGGCCGGTCTCCTGGAAATAGCTGGCCGGCAAGAGGGCCGGCATCAGCACCTCTTGGGCACCGGAAGCGTCGAGCTCCTCTCGCAGGATCTGTTGGATCTTCCGCAGCACCCGCTGTCCGAGCGGGAGCATCTCGTAGATTCCCGAGCCGATCATGCGGATGAAGCCGCCCCTCAAGAGGAGGATGTGCGATGCATCCACCGCGTCCTTGGGGACCTCCTTGACGGTCGGAATGAAGGCCTGGCTGAAGCGCATGGCGCCACCGATAGCACCACAGGGCGCGAATGGCGACGGCTTCGGCCCCGACTGGGGCATTCTGCGCCACCGACATTGACGTTTGCCGGGGTCCGGGCGAAAGGAAGGGCATGAGCGAGATCGACGACCCGACCCGAATCGAGATCGAAGCGGCGGCGTTCCGCCGGCTGGTGGAGCACCTGCAGGAGCGCACCGACGTGCAGAACATCGACCTGATGAACCTGGCCGGCTTCTGCCGCAACTGCCTGAGCCGCTGGTACCAGGAGGCGGCCGCCGAGCGGGGCCTCGAGCTCTCCAAGGCCGAGTCCCGGGAGATCCTCTACGGGATGCCCTACGAGAAGTACAAGGCCGAGCACCAGCTCCCGTCGACCGCCGAGCAGCAGGCGGCCTTCGCCGAGCACGGCACCGACTGAGCGCTCACTCCACCGTCGGGCAGGGCGTGCCGAGCGCGGCGGGCGCGGGGATGACCGCGGTGCCGGTCCGCACCTGGGTCTCGAGGAAGCAGCCGTACTGGTGCTTCACCTCGTCCAGCTGGACGAAGATCACGTGCGGGTCGCTGTACCCGTCACCGGCGTACTGGACGACCGCGCCGGTGTAGCTCTCGCCGCTCTCGCTGGTGAGGTTGGTCGCCACCGGGTAGTCGACGGTGCCGTCGAGGTCGGCGAGGGCCAAGGCGTCCTGCATCGAGGGCCAGACCTCGTCGCCGGCCTGCGGATGACCATAGGAGAGGGCCACGGCGTCGTAGATGGCGATCGGGAAGTAGCTGTCGCCCATCCCCACCGGCTCGTAGACCGGCCGAGCGGAGAACCCTTCCAGGGGCCGGCGGCTGAGCCGGGGCATGTAGACGAAGGGCTCGGCGGCTTCCCAGCCGAGCGCGAGCAGGTGCATGACCGGATGGGTGAAGCTCAGCTCGTCCCCGCGGACGCGCAGCACCGTCCCCAAGAGGCCGCCGATGCCGGGGATCAGCGAGGTCTCCAGGATGAAGTAGCTCCAGTGGCCGCCGGCGCCGGTCGGCACGAGCGCCTCGAAGCGCGGCTCCACCGCGCCGATCATGTTGGTGTACATGCCGCCCATGGACTGGCCGAGCGCCACCAGGCTGTCGGGATCGAAGCGGATGGCGGTGGCACCGGCGGGCAGCTCCACGCCGTCGCAGCCGTCGACGGTGGCCGGGTCCAGCTCGAGGGCGATGAGCGCGTCGAGCATCAGCCGCTGCTCGAGCACGCCCTGGCGGAAGGTGTCGCGGAAGGCGGCGAGGTTCTCCAGGTTCAGGTACTCGGTCGCCGAGGCGCCGGGCAGCCGGTCGGGGCTGAGCGGCAGGGCCGCGCCGGCGGCCGCGAAGCCGTGGGCGGCGATCACGTGGGCCGGGCCCTCCCCGGCGGCGATGGTCCCGTCGGGCGCCTGGGTGCCGCGGTCGACCACCTGTGAGGCCACGCCCCCGGAGCCGTGGAAGTACACCATGAGCGGGTAGCCGGCCTCGGGCATGGGCTCGCGCGGGATGGTCAGGACCAGATCGACGGTCTCCTGGCGCTGCTCGAGGGGGAGCCCATCCGGGCCGAAGTCGAAGGTGCCCTCGGTGGGGAAGGGCGGGGTGCCCCGCTGGAACTGCGGCATCTCGATCGTGGCCCGGACGTCGCAGTAGCGCTCCCGGCTACGGGAGAGGGTGGGGGCGTCGATGGTGACGTCGAAGGCTTCGCGCACGCGCTCGGAGAGCTCGTAGGTATCGGCCACCACGTCGCCGACGGTGAAGACCGTGGCGGCGGCGACGGTGTCGCGGGCGACGCCGAGGGTGTCCAGCGTCTCCCAGAGGGGAGCGTAGAGGGCCTGCGCCTCCGCGCCGCGGGCGGCGCTCGGGGTGTCGCCGGCGGCCAGGGCGGCCAGGTCCTCGTTCACCTCGAGCGGGTCGCCGTCGGCGTCGGTCACGGCGGTAGTGACGACGAAGGCGTAGGTGCGGCTCGGCGGAAGCACGAAGCCGGGCCGCGGCGCGACCGAGAGGAAGCCCTCGGTGCGTGTGTAGAAGTCGGGCGCGAAGGTGCTCGCGACCACCGGATAGAGCGTGCCCCGGTCCTCGCTCTCGGGGTCGACGTCGACCAGGAGCATGGCGCTCGCCGGGTCCGCCGGGATGACGTCGGTCTCCTCGTGCTCGGCGATCGGGGCGGTGAAGTGGAACATGCCCACCGGGATCGTCGGCCAGCCCGGTCGCTCCTCGGCGATGGCGAGCAGCGGCGGGATGATCTCGTTCGAGCCGGGGACCGGGTAGCCGTCGAGGATCGGGGTGCCGTCCTCCCGGAGCCGAAGGTCGGAGGGGAAGGGGAAGTCGAAGAAGGTCTCCGCGCTGTCGAGCGGGCCATCGAGGTCGAAGCGGAGCGTGGTCGAGCCGTCGTCGTCGCCGCCGCAGGCGAGCAGGAGGAGCGAGGCGAGGAGTGGCGCGAGGAGCGTTCGCATGGCCGGGGCAGTCTAGTCGAAGCGGTGCGGGCTGCCTTGCACGGGTTGCGGCGTTGGCCGGAGCTCGGTCTCGGAGTCGGGCAGGGGCACGGGCGGCGGCCTGCGCCTCGGGTACTAGGCCGCCGGGAGCCAGATGCTGAAGCGCGTCCCGCCACCGTCGCGGGCCTCGCAGCGGATGCGACCGCCATGGGCGGCGATGATCTGTTGGGTGAGCGGCAGGCCGAGGCCGCTTCCCCGCTCCTTGGTGGTGAAGAAGAGGTCGAAGATCCGCGCGCGCTCCTCCTCGCTGATGCCTTCGCCACGGTCTTCGACGTCGATGCGGACGCCGTCCGACTCCGGTCGTGCCGCCACCCGGATCCAGGCGTCCTTCGCCTGTGCTTCGCGGGCGTTTCGGAGCAGGTTGAGCAGCGCCTGCCGCAGCTGCGCTTCGTCGAAGGCCACCGGTGGCAGCGGCTCTTGCCGGTCCTCGACGAGCTCGACTCCCGCGGCGTCCATCTCGCGGCGGACGAAGGAGAGCACCGACGCGAGCGCGTCGCCGACGTCTTCGACCTCGAGCGCCGGCGCGGGGAGCCGGGCGAGCCGGAGGTACTCGTCGGTGAGACCGCCGAGCCGGTCGATCTCCTTCTGGATCGCCTCGAGGAGCGCTCGCGCCTCGCCGTCCTCGGCGACCTCGTCCTCGAGCATCTCCACGTTGAGGCCGATCGAGCTCAGCGGGTTGCGGACCTCGTGGGTCACGTGGGCGGCCATCCGGCCGATGGCCGCGAGCCGCTCGGTCTGGATCAACCGGGCCTTGGTGTGGAGGGCCTCGGTCACGTCGTCCGCGACCACGAGCACGCTCCCGCTCTCCGCGGCGAAGGGGGCGACGAGCACGTCCACGAAGCGTTTCTTCCCCTCGCGGTTCACGAGCTCCGCTTCGTGGAGCACCAGCGGCTTGTCGCTGGCCCGCACGTCGGCGATGGCTGCCGCGAGCCCGGGAAGCCGCTCGGCGAGGCCGGTTCCGCTCAGCGCGCCGCCGGCGGCGCTCGCGGAGAGGCCGAGCACCGACTCGGCGGAAGGGTTGACCGTGCGCACCATGTCGTCGCCGCCGACGACCACGATCGCCGCGCGCAGGCTCTCGACGATCTGCGCCTGCATGCGGCGCAGCTCCCGCAGCCGCTCGTCGCGGGCGGCGAGCGCACGAACCATGGCCTCGAAGTCCTCCGCCAAGCGCCCGAGCTCGTCGTCCCGTCGTTTCTCGATCGCCGCCGGGCTCAGATCTCCCTCCGCGACCACGGCGACACGGGCCTGGAGCGCCGGGAGGGGGCTCAGCAGCCGCTGGGACCACCAGGTCGCGACCACGCCCACCAGCAGCGCCATCACCACCAGTAGACCGAGGGTGATCGCGGCCTGCCGTTCGCGCTCCGCGGCGAGGGCGCCGATCGCCTCCGCGCGGTCCTGGATGTGGTTGTAGGCGTCCAGGTAGTGCCGCCCGATCGCCAGCTCTCGGGAGCGGAGGGCCTCGATCGCTTCGGAGGCGGCGACGTCGTCGCCCGCCTCGAGGGCGGCGAAGAGCTCGTCGTATTCGTCGTCGGTCTCTTCGAGGGCCAGCCGGACGTCTTCGAGGGCGGCCCGCACCGGCGGCAGTGAGAGCGCGTCGCCGCTGGTCTCGGCGAGCCGCTCCGCCCGCTCGAGGTAGTGGTCCAGCTGTCGCTGCGTCGACGGGCGCAGCTGGCGCGCGGCGTTGAGCAAGCGGACCGCCTGGGGGGACGAGTCCGCGGAGCGCTCCACCTGGCGCCAGTAGCCCTCCTGGTGGGCCTTGGCGAGACCGAGGCGCAGCGCCAGGGGCAGGTAGCCGTCGTTCAGGAGGCGCAGCAGCTCGGCGGTGCGCGCGTGCTGAACGACGCTGGTGATGGCCACGGCGGCGAAGGCGGCGATGACGAGCGCGAAGGCGACGAAGATCCGGGTCGGGATCGACAGTCGCTTGCGCGGACGGTCGCCGACCGGCGCGACGCCCTCGAGGGCGTCGTCGTCGTCGGCCACCTCGCTCGCGGCGTGGGCCACCGCTCACCCTCCGACGATGCTGCGGGCCTCTTCGGCGACCGAGGGGTCCGCCTCGCGGGCCCGCTGCGCGGCTTCGCGCGCCTTCGCTCGGTCGCCGGCCTGCATGTGGGCCCGCGCCTGGATCAGGTGCACGCGTGCGGGCTCCGGGTGCTCGGCGATGAGGGCGGTCTCCGCCTCGTAGAGCGCGTCCCGGGTTCGCCGCTGCCGCACGTAGGCCTCGGCGAGGAGCCGATGCACCTCCGGCTCGTGGGGGTTCACGTAGAGCCCCATCTCACCGAAGGTGATGGCGTCGTCCCAGTCCTCGGCCTCGACCAGGGCGCGCAGGATCGCGAGGTTCGCCTCCCGGTCGTGTTCGTCGATCGTGGCGAGCCGCCGCAGCGCCCGCAGCCGGAGCGCCGAGTCGTTCGATTCCTCGGCGACCTTCGTCAGCCCCTGCCAGGCCTCCGGGCGCTCCCCGTCGAGGGCCACCGCCGCCTCGAGGTGACTCTTCGCCTCGGGAAGCTCGCCGCGGCCGAGCGCGGAGCGCGCCATCAGCAGCCGCAGCTCGTAGCCGTCGCGGCCGCCGGCGAGGATCGCCTGCAGGTGTTGCTCGGCGCTGGCACCGTCGCCCTGCATGAGCGCGAGGCGGGCGAGCACCATCCGGGCGATCGGCTGGCTCGCTTCGATGCCGATGGCCCGCGTGGCCACCGCCTGGGCCTGCTGCGCGTCGCCGGCGACCACCAGCCCCGCCGCGTAGCGGGCCTGCGCGTCCGCGTCCTGCGGTGACGCCTCGGCGGCCTGCTTCAGCGGCTCGAGATCGGTGAAGCGCTCGAAGGCGACGCTGAAGTCGTCCGCGCGGCTGCGCAGCCGTTGGCGCTCGTGGGCCCGGAAGGCCCGGTCGAGCTCCTCCACGCTCATGCCGAGCACCTGCTGGATCACCTCGGCGCTCGACTTCCCTCGGGACCACGCCTTCAGCATTCGGACGATCTTCGGGAAGCCGTGCTCCTCGGCGATGAAGGTGACGATCTTCGTGCTCGCGTAGTAGGCGACCATCATCGCCATCGCGCTCCGAGCGCGGGTGAAGGCGCGGTTCATCAGTCGCAGCGGCGGCAGCCGATCGTTCTCGAGGGCGTCCCAGAGGTGGTGATCCATCTCCCGCTTCCACTCGGGGCGGGCGATGTTCGTCTCGTACTCGGCCAGCCCCTCGGTGAACCAGCGCGGGACCCGGTTGTCGCTCAGCTGGATGTGGAAGACGTGGGCGAGCTCGTGCCAGTTGATCTGGCCCCAGTTGAAGGGTCCACCCTGCGGTGAGATCGCCGTGACGACCTTGCCGAAGCACACCCCCTGGACGCCGAGGGCGGGCAGGCCGGTGGTGCGCATCGCGAAGTGAGCGGGGTCGTTGTAGAGCTCGATGGCCACCGGGCCTTCGGGGGTGAAGCCATAGCGGCGGACCATGTCGGTCCAGGCCCGCCGCAGCGTGCGCGGCACGTAGCGCTCGAGGACCGCCTTTTCGTCGCGGTGCATCCGGAAGCGGAAGGGACCGGCCGGGAAGGTCTCGTACTGGGGGATGATGTCGTCGAAGAGGTTCAGCGTGTTGTAGACGCGGACGTTGTAGCGGTCCCGACGCCAGGCGGAGCGCAGCGCGTTCAGCCCCTCCTCCTCGTCGCCCATCCGCAGCAGGTTGAGCCCGAGCGTGGCGTGGGCGAGGGCGTCGCTGCTGTCCAGGGTGACCGCCTCTCGCGCCATCGCGACGATGTCCGGGTACCGGTGCTCCCACTCCGCGTAGTCGGCGATGATCGTGTACATCTCGCTGTAGGTGCGGTGACGGGAGAGCACCGCCTGCTTGGCGCGGCGAAAACCGGCCTCGTCGTCGGCGAGGTAGCGGGTCGCCGCGCGGGTGCTCAGGGCCTCGAGGTCGTTCTCGTCGACGCCGAGCGCGTGGTCGAGCGACTCGTCGGCGCCCTCGATGTCGAGGTCCCGCAGCGCGATGCCGGCCATGGTGACGTGCGCCATCACCAGGTTCGGATTCACCTCGAGCGCCCGCTCGATGTGCTCGGCGGCGGCGGCGAAGTCGAAGCTCTGCTCGATGCGGATCCGCGCCATCAGCGCGTGGCCGACCGGGTGGTTCGGGTTCACCGCCATCGCGTCCCGCACGCACTCCTCGGCGTGGCCGGCGTCGTACTTGGTGAGGAAGATCCGCGCCCACTCGAACTGGGTGTCGACGTAGCCCCCGTCCTTCTCGCCGGAGCGGCCGTAGGCGCCGTTCGCCTCCACGAAGGCTTCGTTGGCGGTCCGGGTGCTCTCGAGACCCCAGCCGGCCATGCCGACGTAGCCCAGCTCCCGCGCGTCGCTACGCCCGATGCGGTCCTCGTTGTAGGCGTCGATGAGCTTCATGAAGAAGGGCTCGGCCTCCGCCTGGCGCCCTTGCCGGGCGAGCAGCCGGCCCATCAGGACGTGGGCCCGGTGAGCCTCGGCGTCGGACTGCAAGGGCTGGAGGGTGCGCTGGGCCGCCTGCAGCTTTCCCTGCGCCATCTGCGCCTCGCCCTTCAGCGTCGTGGCGACTCGCCGTAGCGCCGAGTCGCTCGCGGCGCGGCCGGCGAGCCCTTCCGCCTGCTCGTAGCGGCCGGTCACGAAGCGCAGCCGCGCCTCGAGGAGCCGGCGTCGGCCGTTGTCGGGGAGCTCGGAGAGCGCCGCTTCGAGCGCCTCGTAGAAGCCCTCGTCGAGGGCCTTCTCCGCGGCGTCCAGGTCCCCGATGGTCGGCGCCTCCCGCTCCACGCGGGGCACCGCGTGGCTCTCCGGGAGCACGGGCATCGGGATGCCCTCGGCGCTGTGCGAGTCGGATCCGGGCTGGAGCTCGACCTGCGGCTGCCCTTCGCCCTCTCCCTCGCTCTCGCTCTCTGTGCCACCGCCGGGGGTGCTCGAGCCGTTGCCGGAGCTGCCGCAGCTGGCCCCCATCATCAGCGGGACGAGGGCGCAGGCGGCGATCCAGGCCCTGGGGCGGGGTTCGCGGTCGGAGATCATCGCGGGAAGCATAGAACGAGGGACGTGGGATAGGGACGCCCGGAAGAGAGAAACCCTTGGATCCGCACAAAACTTCCGCCGATGTGGTTACCATCGCGGCCGCCGGGGCTGGCCACCGATGGGCAGTGGCCCCATGCAGGCCCGGCAGACCAAGCAAGGAAGAGGACCACCAGGATGAATCGACCCAGAGCGATGGGATTCGGCGCCGTGCTGCTGATCGTGGCGGGCACGGCCGCTGCGCAGGAGATGGAAGAGCCGACCACGATGGGCATGGCGCCTTCGATGGCGGCCACGGGCGGCATGGGCATGGCGCCCTCGATGATGGCCGCTCGCATGGCGCCGGCGGAGGCGGCCGAGGCGGGACAGGCCCGCATGCAGGCCCGAGCCGCGGCGATGGCCGAGATGGCGACGGGCATGGCCGCCGGCATGGCGCCCGAGGAGCCGCCCGGCCAGGCCCGCTCTGCCGAGGCCCGGGAGGCCGCGGTGGCCCGCGCCGCCGCTCGTGCGACTCCGGAGCCCGGCGTGAGCGCCGAGGCGGTCGCTTCCCGACGTCGCGCCCGGTGGAACCGGCTTCGCGGCCGGATCGACGCCGATAGCCCCGCGGCGATCTCGCCGCCGGTGCGTGCCGAGCTGCGCAACCACGCGCGCCGCGTGGCGAAGCTGCAGCGGATCATCGTGGTGGCGACCGCCGCGGGTGACACCGACGCCGTGACCCGGGCGCAGACCCTCTTGCAGCGGGCCAACGAGCGCCACGAGCGGCGCATCGGCCAGCTCGCCGACGGAGGCTCCCTGCCCGCGCCCGCCTCGGAGACGGCGGACGAGAACGCCGCGGCGATGGCCGCGAGCCCGATGGCCGCCGCCATGCGACCGACCCCGATGGCGGCGGCGATGCGACCGACCCCGATGACGAACATGGCTTCCCCGATGGCCGCGACCGCGATGGAGGGTGAGTGATGCGCGAGGCAATGACGATGATCGCGCTCTTCGGCGCGCTGATGGCCTTCGGCTGCGGTGGCGAGGAAGGCGAAGAAGAGGGGCTCCACGAGACGGAGACGGCCCTCGAGGAGCACGAGGCGGCCGACGAGCCGGTCGACGAGCTTGCCGGTATCGGTCCGACCGCCGAGCAGGTGCCGCTGCCCGCGGACTTCGCCGACGAGGCTCGCGTCTCGATCAACGAGACGAACTACGGCGACGCCCTGGACGCCATCGAGACCGAGCTCGAAGAGTGACGGCTCGACTCCGGTGATCTCTCCGGGCTAGGCTCGGCGTATGGCCCCGGCCGACAAGATACCGCCTGCGCACGAGTCCTACGACGCGTTCCTGCAGCACGCGCTGCGCCGCTACTGGGACCGCAAGGGCTCGAGCAAGGTCACCTTCTTGGCGCTGCTGCTGGCGACGCGGCAGGCCTGGGCGGTCGCCTGGGACAAAGGGGTCAGCGCCGAGGCTGGCAAGCGGGCGCTCACCGGCATCGGCGGGGCCGCGGCCGTCGCGGTGCTGCTGCGCATCTTCGTCGGTGGCCCCTTGGGGATCCTCCTCGCCGGGGCTTCGGTGGCGTCGCTGCTCGCAGTCTACGGAAAGAACACCGCCTCCATCGGCAAGAAGGTCGTCCGCTATCGGGAGATGGTGGACGAGTACGAGGAGCGCTACGCGGAGCTGAAAGCCGAGATCGCGGANNACGACGACTGAGGGGGGGCGTCTAGGCGCTCGCTTCGGCGTCGCCGGGCTCTTCTGCCGCGACTTCCACCGGCGCCGGCACCTCTTGGCCGTCGGTGGCGACGCGGGCGCGGATCGCCTCCTCCGGCGCTTCGGCGTGCGCCTCCGCCAGGGCCAGGACGGCGGCGAAGGTGCCGGCGATGTTCGTCTGCTCCTTCTCGACCACGCCGCGGACGAGCTTCAACAGGCCGAGCGGGGAGAGCCCGCCGACCAGCGCCAGGCCGCCGGCCATCACCAGCGGCGCCACGCCGGCCGAGGCGAGCGCCCCACCGGCAAAGAGGCAGGCCATGAGCCCCGCCATCGGGCCGGCGACGAAGAAGCCGTTCCGGCGGTCGTGATAGGTCGCCTCGATGCGCAGGTCGGTTTGGCCGTCAGCCATCGTGAGCTCGAACTGCACCGTCCCGAGCTCGCCGCGCACCGTGCGTCCCACCTGACTGACCGGTAGCCGCAGGCGCTCCCGCAGCACCTGGGCGATGGCCTCGAGCCCCTCGGTGGTCACCTCGTGGTCGAGCGTGCGCTCGAGGGTGAAGGTCATCGGCGCGTCGAGCACTCGGCTGTGCGCCGTGTCGGCGGTGGCGTCTTCGCGTAGCCGTCCCTGGAGGCGGGCGATGGTCTCGTCCTTCTCCGCGAGCTTCGCTTCGAGCTCGGTCACCCGCGCGCGGAGCGACGCCTTCTCGTCGCGATAGCCCATCCCCTCTCAGGAAGGGTCGCCGATCCGGCCGCCCGGGGCCAGGTGGCCGAGGTGGAGGATGCGGGCGCCGGTGGGCGCGACCGGGTTCGTGCTCCGTCCGACCACGACCCCGGCCTCCGGTGCCCGGTAGGTGCGGATTCGCTGGCCCCAGGGATCCATCATGTGGGCGATCGGTGCGCCGGCCTCGACCTGGTCGGCGAGCTTCGGCAGCACGTCGAGGATCCCGCCGGTGTCCGTGTAGAGCCAGCGGCTTCCGTCGCACTCCACGGCGGTGCGGTGGGCGCGCTCGCCGTCGGGGTCGACCACGTCGAGCTCCTCGAGCACGTCCCTCAGGCCGACCCGTGACTCCTTCACCTTGCCGCGATCGATGACCTGCGGATCGCCGATCTCGACGGTGAGGGCCGCGATGCCGAGCTCGTCGGCGCAGGCGCGGAGCGTGCCATCGGCGCCTTCGTTGTGGACGATGATCTCCGCGCCCAGCGTGCGGGCCATCATCGCCGTCTTCGGGTCGCGCATGTCGGCGCGCACGTAGTAGGAGTTCACGCGGCCGAAGCTCGCCGTGTGCAGGTCGAGCAACACGTCGAGCGGCGCGATCAGCCGCTCCACCAGCCGGTACGCGTAGACGGCCGACTCGTTGCCGTCGGCCTTCCCCGGGAAGATGCGGTTCAGGTCGCTCTCGTCGGGGAAGAGGCGGTCGTAGCGCAGGTAGCCCGGGACGTTGACGATCGTCGCGCCGACCACCGTGCCGCGGACCTCCTCCGGTGGGAGCCGCTTGAGGAGGCGGTGGATGGTGGGGATGCCGTTGAGCTCGTTGCCGTGGACCGCCGCGGTCAGGCCGACGACCGGTCCGGGCTCGGCGCCGCGAATCACCAGCAGCGGAATGCGCACCGGCGTCGACGCGGCGTCGTCGATGAGGGTCAGCGCCAGCCGATGGAGCCCGGGCTCGAGGTCGCTGACGACCAGGCGCTCGATGGGTCGGGCGGGCTCGCGCTCGTGGCGCACGATCCAGTCGCTCATGGTTTCGGCTCGTCCGGTGGCGGGGCGGGGAGCTCGGTGCTGACCACCACCGCGGGGGAGCTGGCCTTCGTGGGGCGGTGACGCACCGGGCGCACGATGAAGGGGCGCTCCGCGTGGACGCGTGCGCTGGCCTCCGCCTCGGCGCGGGTCGCCAGGGCGAGCAGCTTCCGCTGACTGCGGACCAGCGCGTCCGAATCCTCCGGCTGGTCGACGCGCACGTAGGTGCCGTCGGGCTGCAGCTCCCGCGCCTTCACGTTGTCGTTCAAGGACGTCCGCAGGACCTCCTCGACGATCCGCCGGCGGGCGTGCTCCGCCTCCACCGGGAACATCACCTCGATGCGGCGCTGGAAGTTGCGCGGCATCCAGTCCGCGCTGGCGCCGAAGACCAGCTGCCGGCCGCCGGCCTCGAAGTAGTAGAGCCGGCTGTGCTCGAGGAAGCGGTCCACGATCGAGCGCACCCGGATGCGGTCGCTGATGCCCGGCAGCCCCGGCTTCAGACAGCAGATGCCCCGGACGACGAGATCGATCTCGACGCCGGCCTGGGAGGCTCGGTAGAGCGCGCGGATGGTGTCCGGATCCTGGAGCGAGTTCATCTTCGCCAGGATCCGCGCCGGCTTGCCGGCCCGTGCGTAGGCCGCTTCACGCTCGATCAGCCCGAGCACCGACTCGTGGAGGCCGAGGGGCGCGACGATGAGCCGGCGCCAGCTCTCCGGCGCGGTGCAGGAGGTCAGCAGGTTGAAGAGCGCCGTGGCGTCCTCACCGACGTCGGGGCGGGAGGTGAAGAGCGACACGTCGGTGTAGAGCCGCGCGGTCGCCGGGTTGTAGTTGCCGGTGCCGAGGTGCACGTAGCGCCGGAGCACGCCGCCCTCGCGGCGCACCACCAGCATGATCTTGCAGTGGGTCTTGAGGCCGACCAGGCCGTAGACCACGTGGACGCCCGCCTCCTCGAGCCGGCGCGCCCAGTGGATGTTGTTCTCCTCGTCGAAGCGGGCCTTGAGCTCCACCAGCACGGCGACCTGCTTGCCGTTCTCCGCGGCGCGCATGAGCGCCTTGACGATCGGGCTGTCGCCGCTGGTGCGGTAGAGCGTCTGCTTGATCGCGAGCACCTCCGGATCGGCGGCGGCCTGCTCGATGAACTGCACCACCGGGTCGAAGCTCTCGTAGGGGTGATGCAGGAGCACGTCGCGCTCGGCGATCACCTCGAAGAGATCGTCGACGCCGAGGAACGCCGGGCTCTCCGCCGGCGTGAAGGGCTCGTCGCGCAGGTCGTCCCGCTCCTTGAGCGGCGTGGAGAGCGCCGCCATGTCCGGGAGCGCGAGCGGGGCATCCATCTGGAAGAGGAAGGCCTCGTGGACCTTCAGGGCGCGCTGGAGCACCTCGATGGCTTCCGGGGCGCAGGCGGTCGACACCTCGAGGGCCACGGCGTTGCCGCGGTCCCGGCGGCGGACCTCCTCCCGGATCGTCTCCAGCAGGTCCTCGGCCTCCTCCTCGTCGATGCTCAGGTCGTGGTTCCGGATGACGCGGAAGGGCCACGCGCCGACCAGCTGGAAGCCGCGAAAGAGGTCGCCGGCGTGCTCGCCGATGACGTCGTCGAGGAGGACGAAGGCGTCGCTGTCGGAGCCGGTGCGGACCGGGGTCAGTCGGGAGAGCACCGCCGGCACCTGCACCACCGCGAAGGCGGGCTCGCCGGGCTCCTCGCCGGCGAGCATGACGATCAGGTGGATCCGCTTGTTCGGCACGTGCGGGAAGGGGTGGCCCGGGTCGAGCGCCAGCGGCGTGAGGATCGGGTAGACCTGTTCCTGGAAGTAGCGGTGGAGCCGCCGCCGCTCGGCTTCGGGGAGCTCGCTCGGTGTGGTCAGCTCGACCCCCTCCGACTCGAGCTTCGGGACGATGCGATCCAAGAAGGTCTCGGAGAGATCGTCGTACATCTGCTCCATCCGCTCGCTGATCGCGGTGAGCTGCTCGGCGGGGGTCATCCCGTCCGCCGGTCGGTCGATGACGCCCTCCAGGTACTGCTCCTGCAGACCGGCGACGCGAACCATCAGGAACTCGTCCAGGTTCGACTGAGCGATGCTGAGGAACTTCAGCCGCTCGACGAGGGGCACGTCCTCGTCTCGGGCTTCGTCGAGGACGCGCTGGTTGAACTCGAGCCACGAGAGCTCGCGGTTGAAGAAGCGGTCGGTGGAGTCGCGCACGGGGCCTCGATCCTATGTCGGCCCCCCGGGTCCGCCNNTTCAGGTAGAGCTCGGGGCGCTCGAGGTCCTCGAGCTCCGACTCGACCGCTGAGCCCGCCGATCCGTCCACCCTTCCTGTGTGACTTTGGTCGGCACCTCGCGTCAAGCGGCATGTGTGGGGCCGCGGGCCAACCCAGCGAGGGGTCAGAGGCGTTCGTGCGCGAGCTCCGCGAAGCGTCGCAGCAGGCGGGTCCCCGCGGGGGTGTGGCGCACGTTGCTCGCCAGCGCGTCCGGGTCGAGGCCTTCGTCCCGGATGGCCGCGTGCCGCTCCTGGATGTAGCGCCGGGAGACGGAGGCATCGATCTCCGGATGGAACTGCACGCCCCAGGCGTTCTGGCCGATGCGGAAGGCGTGGTGGGGGTCGAGGGGGGTGTGGCCGAGAAGCGTCGCCGGGGCGGGGAGCTCGAGCACCGACTCGACGTGGGTCGACTGCACGGGCACGACGGGGCCGCCCAACGAGCCGAGGAGCGGGTCGGCGCGGCCGGCGTCGGTGAGGGCGACTTCGATGGTGCCGATCTGCCGGCCACGCGGGTTCTTGCCCACCGCGCCACCGGCGGCCTCCGCGAGGAGCTGATGGCCGTAGCAGACGGCGAGCAGCGGCATGCCGGTCTCGACCACGCTCGGGAGCCAGTCCTTCGTGCGTTCGCTCCAGTCCAGACGCTCGGTGACCATCGACGCCGAGCCGGTGACCAGCACGGCGTCGCCCTCCCGCGGGTCGGGGAGCGCGTGCCCCTCGCGCGGGTCGACGTGGATGATCGTCTTCGTGTCGTGCTCGTCGCCGAAGAGCCCGCGCAGGAACATGAGATCGAAGTCCCCATGCTCCTCGGCGATGAGAGGGAGGATGTTGCCGGTCTGGACCAGGATCAGGCGCACCCTTCGATCATAGCCGCTCCGCTCAGAAGAGGTCGTCGAACTCGTCGTCCCAGTCGGGCTCGCTCGGCTTGTCCGGTGGGCCGAAGAGGTCGAAGCCGCTCGTCGGCACCTGCGCAGGCGCCGCGACCTTCGCCTGGGAGCGCGGTTGGTCGATGGTGCGCTCGCTCGGGTCGGTGCCACGAAAGTGCGACTCCTCCTGCGGCGGGAGATCGGGCGGCGGGTCGGCGGCGTCGGCGACCAGCCCCTCGGCCAGGGGGCTCAGGAGCGCCCCCCCGTGCACCCGGGCGTCCCTGGGCGCTCGGGGGTGCGGGGTCGCAGGGAGGGCGAAGGTCGAGGCGGGTGACTTGAGTGCCGGATCGTTCGCCAGATTCGAGCGCTCCGCGGCCCACTCCCAGACGTCGCGCCAGTCGGCGGCCGCGACCGGGTGGGCGAGGGGGACGACCAGCCGCAGCTTCGGATACCCCGGGCGGTGGGACCAGGTCGTGTGGAGGATGTGGTACCAGCGCGCCCAATCGGCGGAGACCTCGTCGATGCCGACGCCGGAGTCGAAGTCCAGCACGAGGCAGGAGACGTGGATCACCGAGTCCGAGTCTCGCCGGCCCCCTTCCTCGTAGAGCGCCGGCGACCAGAGCCGCAGATCGGTCTTCGCCCGCGCCTTGGCCTTGCGCACCAGCCGGTCCCGGGCCGCGCGGGCGCCGTCGGGCCCGTCGCTCTTCCCCGCGCGGGCGATGGTGGAGTAACGGCGCCCGCCGGTGACCTCGCCGGCGCACCAGGCGTCGTAGGCCTTCTCGATCCGCTCGATGTCCCGGACGATCGCCCGCGCGAGCTTCGGCTTCAGGATGAAGCGCGTGAGGCCCGCGGTGAGCTCGTCGAGGGTGACGACGTCACGCGTCGGCTCGACGTCGAAGACCCGCTTGAACGTGGCGATGGCGAAACGGGGCATGGCGGGCGCGCGGGTCACGGGCGCCACGGCTCGGGCTCAGGGTTCGGGGGTGCACAGGCCGGTGCCATCCGGAGACTGAGCATACGCCACGCAGCTGCCTTCGCCCTCCTGGCAGTCGCCGCCGCCGAGCCGGCAGATGCGCGCGCAGCGCCCGTCGAACGCGCCCACGCAGGCGAATCCGGGGGCGCAGTCGTTCGGCGCCTCGCAGGCGGCGCCGGTCTCGCCGGTGCCGGCGGCGAGGCAGCCGGTCTCCTCGGCGCTGATGATGTAGCAACCCTCACCGGGCTGGCAGGCCTCGATCGGGATCGCGAGCACGTCGCACATGCGAGGCTCCTGGCACTCCCGGTAGCCGGTCTGTGTGCCGTCGACCAGGATGCCGGTGCCGCGACAGACCTGGCCCGTCGTGCAGGTGCTCGGGTCGCCTTCGCAGCAGACGCGACCGCAGACTCCACCGGAGCGCCGCTGGAAGCAGGCGTAGCCCGGCGCACACTGGTCCGAGTCTTCGCACGGGGTGCCCGACTCGAGCGTGCCCGGGGTGGCGGCGCAGCGCGGCTCGGCACCCTCGAGGACGCAGGTCGCCTCGCCGGTGCAGCCGCTGGGCTCGTCCGGTCGGCAGATGCCGGGGCAGATGGGCGCCGCCATGTCGACGGGCATCACCCCTTGGTCGGTGGCGCTCGCGTCCGCGAGCGGTCCGTCCACGACCATGATTGCGTCGCGGGGCATCCCGAAGTCGGCGGGCACGTCCCCGCCGTCGTCGCCGCAACCGGCGGAGACGACGAGGAGCGTGGCGACGAGGGAAGAGGTCGGTCGCGCGATCATGATCGGTCGACGCCGGCCGCGGTGGACCGGCCGAAGCGTCAGCCGGCGACGCAGACGCCGATGTCCTCGTACCCGGTGAGGCCACCGCAGCTCGTGCCGGCGTCGTCGCAGGTCGGGTCGGCGGTGTCGCAGACCTGGGCACAGATGGCGCCGCCGTCGGCGTTGATGCACAGGAAACCGGCGGCGCATCCCTCGCTCTCGCAGCTGCTGCCCTGGGTGCCCGGGCCGGGGGTGGCGCAGGTGAAGGCGCCCTCTCCGCTCGGGAAGCAGGCCTCGGGGGACTCGCAGCCGGTCTGGGCGACGGGGTCGCAGTCGTCCGGCAGCTGGCAGGCGCCGACGCCGGTCGGATCGCCGGCTTCGTCGACGAGGTTGATCAGGCAGAGCTGACCGGTGGTCGTCGGGTCGCAATCTTCGTCGTTGTCGGCGCAGCAGATCTTGCGGCAGACGCCCGGATCGCCGACGCAGATGAAGCCTTCCTGACAGTCGTTGGCGTTGCTGCAGGCCGCGCCGTCACCGAGGGTGCCGGCGGGCGCGCAGAGCGGCGCCGGGGGCTCGCCGGCGGCCGCGGCCGCGAAGTAGCAGCCGTCGCCGGCCTCGCAGCCCTCGTTGCTCACCAGGTCACACGCGCCTTCGGGGCACATCGAGGTGCTCGTGGTCATGTCGATGTCGCCACCCAGGTCGACTGGGCCCGAGTCCACGGGCGGACCGAAGTCACGGGGCGTGTCACCCATGTCGCGGTCGGTGGTGGTGGGGTCGTCGGCCGGGCGGTCGTCGTCGCCGCACGCGACGAGGGCCAGGGAGCAAGCGAGAATAAGCGAAAAGTTCTTCATGGAGTAAGTCCTTATGGAGGCCCGTGGGGCCGTCCGCAATCATAACGGGCGGTCTCTCCGGTGGCCACAAGTGGGCCCTCGGGCGCCGACGTGGTGCGTCGGAGGAGGATTCAGACGACCGCGCTGGCGCTCGCGCCGGCCTGCTCGGGCTTCTCCCGGGACCGGCGGTGCTCCAGGGCAGCCTTCACGAAGTGCTTGAAGAGCGGGTGCGGCTTGTGCGGCTTGCTCTTGAACTCCGGATGGAACTGGCAGCCGATGAAGTAGGGGTGGTCGGGGAGCTCCACCATCTCGACCAGGCGCTCGTCCGGGCTGAGCCCGCTGAGCACCAGCCCCTTCTCCTCGAGGACCTCGCGGTGGGTGTTGTTCACCTCGTAGCGATGGCGGTGGCGNNAGGCGCCCAGGCGCATGGTCGCGCCCTTGTCCTTCACGCCTCGCTGGTCGGGCATCAGGTCCACCAGCAGGTAGGGCGCGTCCGGATCGAACTCGGCGCTGTTGGCGCCCTCGAGGCCGCAGACGTGGCGGGCGTACTCGACCACCGCCATCTGCATGCCGAGGCAGATGCCNNCCGGTCTCGCGGGCGTAGCGGATGGCTCGGATCTTCCCCTCCGTGCCCCGGTCGCCGAAGCCGCCGGGGACCAGGATCGCGTCGTGGCTGCCGAGGACCTCGTCGAGGTCGCCCTCCTCGAGGTTCTCGCTGTCCACGTAGGTCAGCTGCACGCGCGCCTCGTGGGCGATGCCGCCGTGGACCAGCGCCTCGTGGAGGGACTTGTAGCTGTCCTTCAGGTGCACGTACTTGCCGACCACCGCGATTCGGACCGTCTCCCGGTCCTCGTTGGTCGTGATCTCGCTGACCTTGCGCCAGACGCTCAGGTCGGGCTCGCGGGACCAGATGTTGAGGCGCTCGGCGATGTAGGAGTCGAGGCCCTGGTCGTGGAGCACGAGCGGCAGCTCGTAGATCACCTTCACGTCCGGCGCGGCGATGACCGCGTTGACCGGCACGTTGCAGAAGTGGGCGATCTTCT
>JABAOG010001313.1_pt2 | contig 34596 bp, 32 predicted proteins | sample 7062131 | NCBI WGS metagenome assembly JABAOG01 (sample SAMN14538629, study PRJNA623070) | marine sediment metagenome | biome: marine biome [ENVO:00000428]; feature: marine pelagic biome [ENVO:01000023]; material: deep marine sediment [ENVO:00002113] | place: India: Arabian Sea | collected... | reverse complement strand
GCTCCAAGCTCGGTGCAGGGTGAAGCAGCACCGGCTGAAATCGTCGCTGGGATCGAAAAACTGAACAAAATCATCCACCCGGATGTGATCATCGTTTCCCGGGGAGGCGGTTCGATTGAAGACCTGTGGGCTTTCAATGATCCACGGGTTGCCGGAGCCATATTTCATTCTGAGGCTCCCATCATCACCGGGATCGGCCATCAGACCGATTTCACGATTGCTGATTTTGTTGCTGATCTGCGCGCTCCCACACCGACAGCGGCGGCGGAACTGGCAGTACCCAATCGGGATGATCTGAAGACCATTCTCGATGACCTGCAGCAAAGACTCACCCAGAATACGGTCACCCTGATACAAAACAATCGCTGGGTGTTGGGAGATCAGACTGGCAGGCTGCACCGTAATTCACCCGATTACCAGATCCGTTCCAACCGCCAACTCCTGGATGAATTCCATCAACGTCTGGCTTATTCCTCTCGTCACAATTTAAGCATCCATAAAGAACGCCTTCACAGCCTTGAATTACGATTAAGTGGTCTGAACCCATCAGGAATTTTGCAGCGAGGGTATTCAATTATTACAACACCTGAGAAGAAGATCATCCGCTCTGTTGACCAGGTTAACCATGGGGACCCGCTCCGTATCAGGGTCAGCGATGGTGAATTCGATGCCCGGGTGACAGGAAAGCAAGAATGACACGAATTTTCGATTTACCCGAAGAGAATCATGATGAAGAACCTTTGACCGTTGAAGAGGTGATCATCAGGTTGAACGAGATACTGCGGGAGACCTCAGGCGCCACCGCTGAACAGGCTTTCAGTGTCAGTTGTTTGATGAGCATCTTCATCATCGTTTTGATCGCAGTCGCAACTTTATTCATCAGTCACTGGCTGACATCTGTCATCGTCCTGGTTTTTGGTGGGCTGGTTGGATTGGGTGTGTCCTCTTTTTTGGCGAACCGATCCCACACCGGCAACCTTAAAATCACATTCCAGCGCGAGATCGAACCCAGGATCCAGCTGGTCTTAGAAGAATACGACCTCAGCCCGGATGAATTTGTTGACCTTGTGCATCAGGTCTTACCGCAGGAATCCCCATTAATTGAACGCATCAATCAGCAGCCTTATGGGAGTGAATCATGAACGAAAAAATATCCGATACGTCTGTAGACGAATTGTCATACGAACAAGCCTTTGCTGAGCTGGAAGAAATAGTTCTCAGCCTTGAAGCTGAAGAACATTCCCTGGAAAAGGCGATCTCCTTATACGAACGTGGTCAGAATCTGGCAAAACACTGTGCAGATTTATTGGAACTTGCCGAACAAAAAGTACAGCAATTGAGCGGGGAAGAATTAACCGATTTCGATCGAGAAAGTTGATTAACATTAATGGATCAGACAATTTTCCAAAGCCCGGTCTTCGTCGCGGCGATCATCTCATGGTTTTTAGCCCAGGCTCTCAAAGTCCCCACCGGCTACCTGAGAACAAAAGAAGTCAATTGGGCATCACTACTGAATCCAGGAGGTATGCCCAGCTCCCATTCATCGATCATTACAGCTACAACTTACGGAATCGGTCTGTATGTTGGATTTGATTCACCTTTATTTGCGCTGGCATTTGCAGTCGCATCGGTCGTAATTTATGATGCAACGGGCATCCGGAGGCAGGCGGGTATTCATGCTGAGTTTATCAACGCTATTATCCGGGAACTGGCATCCGGTAAACGATTGGAAGAATGGGAACAGAAGAAATTACAGGAAGTATTGGGACACACACCCATGGAAGCTTTCGCCGGCACTGTCTTGGGCATTGTTGTCGCCCAGATTATCTGGTTTATCTGGTAAAGCCGAGAACTTACAATTGAGTGCAGAGCATTTTCCTTGCTCTCCAATAGAATATTCATTTCAAGCATAACCTGCAGTATAAAATCATCCCCGCAGTCGCTGTCGGACCGCCCTGAGCACGGTCCTGACTTCGGAGACCCCTACCAGGACGATGATGCCAGCATAGGCAGCCCCGCCAATCAAGATTCCCCCACCACCTTCAATCCAAACGGATTGGAAATTGATTCGCTGCATCCACAACCACAGAATGAGACCCATCGCCAGAGAAGCTAAACCCGTCTGCCAGATCACCTGCCGGATGCGATTTCCATCCAATCCATTCAGACGTTTACGCATCAGCACCACAAGCCCGATCATCTCGATGAAGGTTGCCGTCGTATTCGCAAGCGCCAGTCCGCCGTGAGGCATCCAGCCCACCCGCTGAAACAACCAGGCAAAGAGAAAACTGAGGCCGACATTCAGGCTCATCGCCAGGCTGCCAACCAGCACCGGTGTGCGTGTATCGTGCATCGCATAGAATGCCCGGGCGAGGACTTCGACCATAGAATGACCGACCAGCCCGATCCCATACCATAAAAGCGCCCAGGCGACCAGTTGCGTTGAGCGCTCATCGAAAGTGCCACGCTGGTAAAGCATTGTCACGATCGGGGTGCGCAGCATCACAAGACCGACAGTTGCTGGTATCGACAGCAGTAAAATGCCCCGCAAAGTAGATGCCAGGGTTGATCGCATCTCGACCAGTTTGTTTTTGGCGAACTGCTCTGAAAAAGTCGGCAAGGAGGCGATGGCAATCGACTGGGCAATGACTGCCTGCGGCATCAGCATCAATGCCAGTCCATAGGTCACCCCGGTGACACTCCCTTCCGGATGCGTCGAAGCGATGGCTACATTCACCCAAAAATTGATCTGGACAACGGCAACACCCAGCAACCTGGGTCCCATTAAGCGGATTACCTCACGCACTGGTTCCAGGTCCAATCCCAGCGTCGGGAAATACCGTCCATCCTGCCGCAGCAGGATCGGGATTTGAAGTGCTAGGTGCAGTCCAGAACCGATCAGTACACCATAAGCTAAGCCATGGATGCCATACCGTGGAGAAAGAAAGACAATACCAAATATCATTCCCAACCGGTACATTGAAGGTGCCAGAGCTGGAAATAAAAATACCTGGTGGGAGTTCAATATCCCCATCATCAAACCGCTGATGCCAAAGATGACAGCCGAAGGCAGCATAATGCGGGTTAATTCGATCGTCAGTGCGATCAATTCCGGATCATCGGTAAAGCCAGGCGCCAGGATCGTGCGGACGATCCCTGGAGCAAAGAAGGCTGCTAGAGCTGCCAGCAATGTCAGGATGATCAGCACCAGATTGAGGATTGCAGATGCCAGCTTCCATGCCCGTTGCCGCTGATCATTGACCAGCAAGCCGGAAAATGTCGGGATAAATGCAGACGCCAATGCCCCGCCCGCGACCAGGTTGAACAGGGTCTCAGAGACCCGGTTGGCGGCATTGAAGGCGTCCATCACGCCTTCGGTACCAAAAGCATCGGTTGCAAAGATCTGGTACGCTAACCCGGTCAGCTGGCTGAGCACGAACGCCCCCATCACAAGGCCAGCAGCCCGGGCGATTTGTCGGTTGGCACTGATCCCTTTTACATTCATATCGGGCTGATTATAACGGTTTTCTCCTATTAATAATGTGTTAGAACGCTTTTCGAAGTCATTTTTTTATAGAAAAGGATGAAACCCTTGTGCTATAATCCGACGCGCGGTACTGTGCAGCAGTATCGAACCGGAATTTATGTTAATCCCTACACCCAGTTAAGTAATCAGGTGAGTTTATGTTAAAACGATTCGTCCAATTAATCAGCGGCGACCCGAATAAGAAAATATTAGAAAGCTATGTTCCACTTGTCGATGAAATCAACAACCTGGAACCGGAATATGAAAAGCTCTCGAATGACCAATTAGCGGCAAAAACCGATCAATTTCGCATCCGTCTTTTAAAAGGTGAAACCCTGGATGACATCATGCCAGAGGCTTACGCCACCGTCCGGGAAGTTAGCAAACGGACCATCGGCTTACGTCACTATGATGTCCAGTTAATCGGTGGTATCGTTCTCCACCAGGGGATCATCGCAGAGATGCGCACAGGCGAAGGTAAAACCCTGGTCGCAACCCTGCCGCTCTACCTCAACGCTCTGGCGATCAACCCGAAATGGCTCAAACAAGCCAAGAAAAAATGGGGCGATGATCCGGAGAAGTACACCTTCGAGCCAATTGATGGCATCCCCGTCGGTCGGGGAGCACACCTGGTCACAGTTAATGACTACCTGGCTCGCCGTGACGCCCGCTGGAAGGCACCCATTTACCAGATGCTTGGTCTTTCCGTTGGCGTGCTGCAGATGGCTGCCCGCACAGAGCATGGGAAAAAAGCGTTCCTGGTCGACCTGGAAAAAACATCCCCCCATGAAGACCAGAACCAGCTGGAAATGGTCCCCCGTAAGCTGGCTTACGCTGCCGATATTACCTACGGCACCAACAACGAGTTCGGCTTCGATTACCTGCGCGACAACATGGCCATGAGCCTGAAGGATCGCGTGCAGCGCGGTCACTACTACGCCATCATCGACGAGGTCGACTCCGTCCTCATCGACGAGGCCCGGACGCCGCTGATCATCTCTGGTCCTTCTCACGAAGATTCGGAGTGGTACGAGCAGATGGCTCAGGTGGTGCGCCAGCTTAAACCGGAAGATTACGAGATCAGCGAACGCGACCGCACCATTACCCTGACCGAGATTGGCGAGACCCATGTGGAGCAAATCCTCGGCAGAACGCTGCGAGACCCAGAACGTCCGGAGGATATGACCCCGGAGCAGGCGCGTTTGTGGGGTTACCTGGAGCAGGCTTTACGAGCAGAATACATTTATAAACGCAATAAAGAATACATCGTCCAGGGCGGTAAAGTCATCATCGTGGATGATTTCACCGGTCGACTGATGCCCGGACGCCGCTGGTCAGACGGGCTTCACCAGGCTGTGGAAGCCAAAGAAGGTGTTAAGGTGGAAAGTGAAAATGTCACTTATGCCACCATCACGATCCAGAATTATTTCCGCATGTACGAGAAGCTCGCTGGTATGACTGGTACCGCCGTTACCGAGGCCGAGGAGTTCGCAGAAATCTACGAGCTGGAGGCGATCGCCATCCCCACCAACCTGGATTACCAGGCTGAGCGTGAAGAAGGTGCTCTTGTCGCCTTAGAAGATAAGGACGATTTCGGTTACAAATACACCTATTATGTACCGAAAGAAACTCCTGGTGAAGAACCGCAGTTCTTCAAGCGTAAAGACTATCCCGATGTGATCTACCAGTCCGAAGGAGCCAAACTGCGGGCGATTGTGGAAGAGATCATGCGCTACCACACAATTGGCAACCCGANNTCGTGGAAGAGATCATGCGCTACCATACAATTGGCAACCCGATCCTGGTGGGCACGACCTCCGTAGATAACTCCGAGAAATTATCCAACCGTTTACGGGGAGAGATGGTCAAACGCCTGGCTCAAACATTGATCATCCGGGATGCCTACATGGAAGCGCACGACCGGGTAGAAGACGGGCGCCAGATTCCCGAGCTGATCGATTTGAATCAGCCGTTGGAAAACCTGCGACCAACCGAATTACGAAGATTGATCAAAGAACTCGACCTGGATGTGCATCTCAACCCGGAACAAAGTCAGAATATCCAGAGATTACTGCGGATTTTGAGGCTTTCCCCGGAACATGAAGAGCGCTTGATAGAGACTGTCAAAGGCGGCATTCCAAACGAGGTGCTGAATGCCCGCAAACATACCGAAGAAAGCCAGATCATCGCGGGTGCTGGTGCTTTTGGTGCTGTAACGATCGCAACCAACATGGCTGGTCGTGGTGTTGACATCAAGCTCGGTGGTGAGCTCGCTGAAGAAGTGCTCTCAGCCGTCAACCGGGTACTGCGCAGAGCAGGTTATGATGAAGCCTACGAAATGACACTCGAAGAAAAGCGCCAGCTGGTCAGGAAGCTCGATTCAGAGGATATTGGAATTTATGATTCGGAGATCAAATACTTCCTGGATCACATGGAAGATATGGAAAAGGTCAAGGAAGTTGGAGGCCTCCATGTCATCGGTTCTGAACGGCACGAAGCCCGTCGGATCGACAACCAGCTGCGCGGCCGTTCCGCCCGCCAGGGCGACCCGGGCTCATCCCGTTTCTACCTGTCGCTGGAAGACGACCTGATGGTCCGCTTTGGCGGTCAGCAGATGGAAGGACTGCTCGCCCGGTTGAGGGTAGATGAATCGCTTCCGATTGAGAACCCTCTGGTCAGCCGCATCGTAGAACAGTCACAAACGCGCGTGGAAGGTGCCAATTTTGACGTCCGAAAACACCTGCTGGAGTACGATGATGTGCTCAATACCCAGCGTGTCAAAGTCTACGACCAGCGAGAACGCATCTTCACCAAAGCAGACTTGAACGAGGATGTCCATGAAATGCTGGTCGAAGAGGTCTCCAACCGGGTGCCAACCGCATTAATGGATGAAGAAGGACCCTGGCGTCTGCTCTCCTGGCTCAACCAGATCCAGCCGACTGCTCCTTTATTGGATGGCATCCTTCCATCTTATGCAATGCACCTGTTGGTAGAGGACATCCGCTCCCGGCATCCTGAATTGGATAAAGATACCGCCCTTGAAGTCCTGACAGACATGGCCTCCCAGGCTCTTGAAGCAGAAGAAGAACACATGCTCAACTCGGTCAACCAGCTGTTGGATCAGAGTGAAGTGCGCATGGAAGAGATACTTGATGAACGCATGGAAATGCTGGATACCTTCCTGGAAGGTATCGGGCTGGAAGATGAAGACACCCCCTCCAGGCGACCGCAGGAGATTGCCGAGGACCTGAATGGGCTGTTGAGGATGAGCATTCGTCTCAATGCTGAACAGACCCGCAACCTGGGAGAAGATCCGGACTTGGTTGAAGACGATATCCGTGAGCAGATTGAGGATATCGTCATGGGGATGTCAATCACACGCTTGATCGGTGCTGTTGAGCGAGTCCTCCAGGAACCGCTCGGGATCAAGTCGATCAATATGTCAGAACACGATTGGGATTCCCTGGCTGATCTGGTATTGGACTCCATTGAAGACATCTACGAATCCCGGCATGAACGATTGCTTGGCGATGATGACAACCAGGGGCAGATCACCCGTGATTTAGAAAACAGTTTAAACCGCCTGGACGCAGAAACGATCAATGATGAGACCTTGCTGAGTTTGCTGATGCAAATACCTCAGGGACGAAAGGCAACTTTTGATAAAAAAACCCACCGCCGTGTCTGGAAACGAACAACGCGCCTGACTTATATTTACCTGGCAAGTCAATTATTGAGCGGCAAAGAACCGGAAGATGTCACTGAAGATGTGCTCTCTCATCTGGAAAAAACAGAGAGAGCTATCCGAAAAGCATGGGGAGAAACGGAATATAACCGATTATCCGCCAATCGCATCAGCGATTTGGATGAGGACCTGCAAGAGCGCATCTCACAATTGCTCGCAGGTGACGGTCAGTCAGATTTAATCAATAAGCCAATCTCTGACCTGCCGGAAGACAAGAAGGCGGTCGTTAAAGCTGAATTCGGACGTACTGCCCTGACCAAAGTGTACCGCCAGTTGTTGCTCAGGGTGATTTCAGAATTGTGGGTGGAATACCTGACCCAGATGGAAGCCCTGCGTATCTCTATTTCGCTGGAAGCTTACGGGCAGCGGGATCCACTGGTGATGTATAAGAACAGGGCGTTCGAGATGTTCCAGCAGTTGATGCGGGATATGCGGATGAGCGTGGTGACCAGAATGTTCACCTTCCAACCCAGGGACATCAGTACGGTGCAGACAGCATCAAGCACTCCATCTGTGCAGGCAGCACCTGCGGAAACATCACAGGCGGAACAGTCGGATGATGGAGCACCGCAGAAACCTTCCCCACGCAAGAAAGCACCCCGGAAGAAGTTGAGCAAGTCTCAACGCCGGCGAAGAAGTCGAAACCGGTAAAGAATTTTCAGGTGCGAACGTCTATCTTGGATGTTCGCATCTTTTTTGTGGGGTAATTATTTTGTTTACAACCTTCTCGAAAAGATAGCCCATTTGTTCTCCATCGAAGCGTTGCAGGTTATGCCTCATCGACACTAACCTGAACAGTGGAGTATGATCTTTAAATCCACGGCGGTAAAATATACAATCACGAACCCTGAGACTCCCGGATACCCGTTCCATATGCCAAAGATTGAATAAGGTTTTAAGTTTATACNNTTAATCATCGCGATGAAGGAACGCAGATTATTTCCACAGAAGAATAAAAACACGATTTTTATTACCAATATATCAGGGTGGATGGTCCAAATTTACCATGCCAATGATTTTTGATTATAGTAAAATGATTTAACATTTGTCCACTCGAAATTAATTGGTTAATTGTCACTTATCAAGGATATTCATGCGAATAGCCCGTCCAGAAGAATTTTATAAGGCAATGCCAAAGGTAGATTTGCACAGGCATTTAGAGGGGTCATTACGCATTTCAACTCTGGTAGAAGTCGGGAATCAGCATGGTATGGATATCCTGGGAACCAGCGATTTGCGACCATTGGTCCAGATTGGAGACGGAGAACCGTACACATTCGAAAATTTCCTCTCCAAATTTGTCAATCTGCGATTGTTTTATAAGTCACCAGAAGTGATCGGCAGGATCACCAAGGAAGCCATCGAGGACGCTGCCAACGACAACGTCCGCTACCTGGAACTGCGCTTCACTCCCAAAGCTCTCTCGAATTCCGAGGGATTCCCGATGGTGGATGTGATGGATTGGGTTATTGAAGGCGCAGAACAGGGTGAAGAAGAATATGGGGTTAAAACACGTCTGATCGTATCTACCAATCGACATGAATCTCCGGACATTGCCATGGAGGTCGTTCGGCTTGCCTTAGAACGGCTGGACCAGGGAATCGTCGGTCTGGACCTGGCTGGAAATGAGGCGGAATTCTCTGCCGAGCCCTTCTCCGGTTTCATCCGCGAAGCCAAACAGGAAGGTTTACGCCTGACGATTCACGCCGGCGAGTGGGGTCCCGGCAACAATGTTTTGGAAGCAATCGCCATCCTGGACACCGACCGGATCGGGCACGGTGTTCGCCTGTTCGAAGAGCAGCGAGCTGTTGACCTGGCGAAAGAACGTCGCATCCCCTTCGAGGTCTGCGTTACCAGCAACCTGCAGTCCGGTGCGATTGACACCCTGGAAGAGCACCCTATTCTAGAAATGATCGATGAAGGTATTAACGTAACAATCAACACGGATGATCCCAGCGTCTCCAAGATCACGCTCAGCCAGGAGTATGAAACCCTTTGTGAAGAGCTCGATCTGCCGCTGAACACTTTAAGGGAACGCATCATCGCAGGTGCGCGGGCAGCTTTCTTACCGGAAGAAGAGCGCCAGAAACTAGTCTCCGATCTTACCGCCGAATTTAAATTGATGATGTAACCACCTCCACCCTTATAGGTCATTCCGAGGTAGAACAAGTAAGGAACGCCAACCCCCCATCATCCATCAAGGAATCTACTCGACATACATTCGCCAGAGCCCATATTAAAAACGATACATCCAACCGATGTACCCCCAGCTCATTTTTCTCCTGTCATTCCGAGGCGTTGCACAAAACGAAGACCTGACCCACCATCTTCCAGCCGAGGATTCAGTCTTACGTTGATTGAACAGACTAAGCCCAATCCCATTATCCCAGTCTTGTCCTTACGAGGTGGAATACCAACCTAACCACTGTCAAAATATTGCCCAAGCGAGAAGTCGGTATAACACTCATCAAGATGACTATACCGATTGTATACAATAATTCTAGGAAAAACAGAATCCGTAATAGAAAAACTTTTCAAAAATCTCAATTCATCGAAGAAATACCATTACTAATTTCGGGGAATCCTATGGAGAAAGTTAGCTACTATGTTTACATCCTTGCCAGTAACCGCGGCACTCTCTACACCGGCGTGACCAATGACCTGCTTCGTAGAGTAAAAGAGCACAGGGATGGATTTGGAAGCATCTTCACCAAGAAATACGCAGTACACCGGTTGATCTATTCCGAAGAATTCCAGTATGTCGAGCAAGCTATTGAGATGGAAAAGAAGATCAAAAGCTGGTCGCGAAAGAAAAAGCTGGTATTAATCCGACAATTAACCCAAAATTCGAGGATTTGAGCAGGGATTGGTTTGAGAGGTAACATTGAATTCGGAAGAGGTTTTTGCTAGAGAAATTACCCAACGCACTTACTATCAATCATCCTGGACTAACGCACCAGCGATTCCTCGGCTGATCACTCATCGGGCAGATTATTTTCTCCGTATACGCCTCGGAATGACAAAAGGTGTGATTTGGAAGTGTAAGGATTGACTCATAGGAGGGAAGCAAGTATAGATCATTATATGGATGAATCCCGCCCTTTAAAAAAACCTTTTCCTCACCAGAACAACCAATTTCTGTCATTCCGAGGCGTAAAATATCAAACCTTAGTCAAAATATTATCCAGCCGAGGAATCGGTTTGACGTGCATCCGACAAGTACCCATAATTACACCATTGATTCAAACCTGATAGCCACCCATAGCTAACTTCACCCCCAACCGGTCATACTGCTCCGCAGTTATACATCCAAAAGGATAGGATCCGAGAAGGAATTCAATCCGAACCCCAGGTTGCCGAGCATCCTGGCGAGGTCTCAGCCTGACGCGTATCTGGAAAGACCTGAAATACCAGAATTTTCTCAAACTTACCAGATACGTTCCAAGTGAATCAAAAACAGCGAGGATCATCCTCGCTGTCCTATAAAAATCCAATTCTTAGTTAATCATTGTTCAGCATACGGTCTTCCCAAATGGATACCGCCTCCTTGATTGCCGAGCGGATGTTCATGTCCGGAACCTCATCGACGCTGTCATATTTTTCCATTCCAACCATGACAACCAACCCTTCACCTGGGAATTCCATTAAACGGATGCCCCGGGAAGCCAGAGACGTTCCCGCGATACTCTCCTGGAGGATTTCATCCACCTGTGCAGCGACAGAGTTTGGTTTCAAATCCGGTGATTTGATATCTGCACTCAGTGCCCGGGCGATAAATCCGCCAGGACTGCTTTTTGTGGTTTCTTCCTCAGCAGTTTCAACTTCAAACTGAGTCATTCGCACTGGGAATTCTTCCCCCACCTGGACCTTCTCATAATTTTCTTGCTGAGCGATTTCATCTGTTTCGTCGAGCCAGGTTTCCAATTCGTTCGCAAGTCTCTTTAACTCAGTCTTGAGGTGGGCATCAAGAGCACCCGCTCCAGAATAGATCTTTCGCTCCAGGCGAGCCATCATTTTTCCACTCCGGGTATTCCGCTTGATCACGAGAACATGCGGATCAGGATTTTCTTGTTTGCTCTTTTTCGATTCACCTCGAAATTCCCCCATCAATCGACCGGTGAAAAAACCCACTGCAAGCGAGAGGACAACGATAATGATGATTGTAATTGCATCCATCTTGAATATAGGATAGCTTAAATATTAAACGAAGGCAAGAGGGCGTTGCATCTGGAAGTCAATCCGGCAGTTGAGATCATTTAAATTCAGACATTTGATCAGATGAAAAATAACTTTACAGCCTCTGGCATTTCGGGCAAAAGTGCGTCCCCCGCTGTCCGACGACAATTCGTTCGATCGGTGTGTCGCAGACGGAGCACGGTTCTCCCTCCCTGCCATAAACATTGAAATAATTTTGAAAGTCTCCACCCCGGTAGACCCAATCAATGCTGGCACCATTCTGCAGGATGCCCTCGTGCAATGCTTCACGGATTCCTTTCAAAAGTGACGCTGCTTGTACTTCGTTCAAAGAGTTTGATCGCTTCTGCGGGTGGATCCCTGCCCGAAATAAAGCTTCATCCGCGTAGATATTTCCGACTCCCGCCAGGAAATTCTGGTCAAGCAACAGGCTTTTGATGATCCGCTTACGCTGATTTAGATCAGCATAGAACTGATCGGCGGTATAGTTTTCGTCCAGCGGTTCGGGTCCGAGATTACCTGTCACTTCTTCCGGGTCATCCACCAGCCAGACCCGGCCAAATTTGCGCGGGTTGTTGAAGGCTAAACNNCTGGCGAAATCCAGTGTTACCCGGTCATGTGGGGCGAGTTCCTCGCTCGAAGGTGCCAGGTGCAGGTCCCCACTCATCCGCAGGTGGATCAACATCCAATCTTCGCCCAATTGGAATACAAAGATTTTTCCCCGACGTCTTACATCGAGAATCGATTGGTCAACTACCCGCAGGATGAATTCACCTGGTAAAGGCTTGGCTACCGATCGATTCCACAGCACCTTGGCGCTGACGATCTTCTGCCCGATCACCGAAGGACGACCATCGTACCCACGGATCAATGCTTTACGGATCGTTTCTACTTCCGGTAGTTCAGGCATCCGATGTTCTTATTCATTAAACATTTCACCAACGCTGCGACCTTCATGTGCACGCTGGATGACTTCACCCAATAAAGGAGCCACGCTGATGAGCTTCAATTTATCCTGGATCTTCGCCAATGATTCATCTGGTATCGGCACCGTATCCGTGGTGATGATCTGATCGATGGTCAATTTTGCCAGCCGCTCTACGGCAGGAGGAGAAAATACGGGATGGACAAATACCAAAAAGACTTTCCTGGCACCATGCTGCTGTGCCAGTTCAGCCGCTTCGCAGATCGACCCGGCTGTGTCCACTTCGTCATCGACAATGATCACGTCCCGGTCACTCACATCGCCAATCAATGTCAGAGCTTCAGGGGCATCCTTTCGACCCCGGCGTCGTTTTTCCACAAATGCGATCGGTACATCCAGCTGGGCAGCAAAGTTGCGCCCCTTTTTGGCAAATCCCAGGTCTGTAGCTACCACCACTGGATCCTTTAGAGAAGGGAGCATATTGCTGATCTCATCGAGCAATAAGTGGAATGCGCTTAAAACATCACCCGGTATTGAAAAGAATCCCTGGATCTGTCCAGCATGCATATCCAGAGTCATGTAGCGGTCGGCACCTGCAACCTCAATCATATCGGCTACCAGGCGTGCTGTAATCGGCACCCGGGGTTTGTCTTTCTTATCCGAGCGGGTATAACATAAGTAAGGAATCACAGCAGTCACCCGGCTGGCTGAATCCAACCTCAGGGTCTGCAGCATGATCAGCAGTTCCATCAGGTTCCGGTGGGTTGGTCGGGATGTTGTCTGGATGACATACACATCCTGCCCCCGTACACTGTTGTGCAGTCTCACCCATAAATTGTCATTCGGAAAGTGGATCACATCCCTGCCGCTAAGTGGTACATTCAGATACTTCGAGATCTTATCCGCCAGCTGCGGGGAAGCTGTCCCGGCAAAGAGTTTAATATCTCCATACATGCCGCATTCCTCATGACGTACCTTAGTCATATCTACTCCTCAAACTGATCTGTATTTCTTTCCAGCCATTCATCTCTAAGGACACTCATTATATGAATGTCGATATACTTACCATTGTGATAGTGAGCCTGCCTTAACGTACCTTCAAATTGATAGCCAATCTTTTCGTAAACGTGTCTGGCTCTGGGATTATCTCCTAAGACTCGCAGCATGACCCGGTTTAAATTCAACGTCAGGAAAGCATGCTTCAGCACCAACTTGGAAGCCTCAGTACCATAACCCTTCCCCCATTGTGTTTTATCACCGATCACAATACCAAACTCAGCAGACCGCACCCGCCAATCGATGCCTCCCAAGCCACAATCACCTATCGGCAACCATTCTCCATCCTGGTGAATTTCGATCATCATCGGATGTATCGCTTTGGGTTGCTTACGCATGTTTTCAAACCATTCTTCTTCATCCTGAAATGAGATTGGCAGGTACTGTGTGACACCTCGTGTCACCTCCGGATCGTTCAACCACTCGACGAACAAGGGTAGATCGTCTTTCTCAAGCGCTCGCAGACGAATCCTCTCTCCATAAATCATCCTTCACCATCCTCCAACAGAAGATCAACCGCTTCCCAGGGAGACAAATCTCTGGCGGTCAGCCTGTCAACCGTTTCCTGGAACACTGCTGGTCCGTTGAACTGCCGCCAACGCTGCATCAGGGTTTCCTTCAGCATGATGGTTAATTCATTCTCCAACCTGGAACGCTCTCGTCTTTTCAAGTCCCCTGTGTTCACCAGGTGCTCCCGATGAGCACGGATCTCCTTCACCAAACCCGGAATTCCATCGCCTTCCGTTGCAATTGTCTTGTGGATGGGTGGAATCCAGGACTCTTCTGCAACAGCATCCTTCTCTGCAGTCTCCACTTGCATCAATGTCCCATGGTGGCTGATCTGCCTCCGTACAGGGTGCGCCAGGTTGAGCATCCCTTTAAGAGCCCGTTCCGTGTTCTCCACACCCGGTCTATCCGCCTTATTAATCACCAGAATATCGGCGATCTCGAGGATCCCTGCCTTGATCGCCTGGATGTCATCACCCAGACCCGGTGCTTCGACTACGATCGTGGTATGCGCAAGGCGGGCGATTTCAACCTCCGCCTGACCCGCACCAACCGTTTCAATCATAATGATATCGAATCCGGCCGCATCAAACACCTGGACTAATCCCGCTGTGGCATAAGCCAATCCCCCCAGCGATCCCCGCGATGCCATTGACCGAATAAATACCCCTGGATCACCGCTCAGATCGCGCATGCGGACTCGGTCACCGAGGACCGCACCTCCGGAAAATGGGCTGGTTGGGTCCACGGCTACCACTGCAATTGATTTTTGGGATGCGCCATCATCGGGATGACGGTAATGATAAGCCAGACGGTTCACGAGAGAAGATTTACCAGTACCAGGTGCCCCGGTTACACCCACCAGGTGAGCTCGACCCGTATAAGGGAAGAGTTCGTTTAAAGCCTGGTGACCCTCTGGTGTATTGTTTTCGACCTGGGTCAAAATGCGAGCGATAGCCAGGCGATCACCATCCAATATGGGTTGAATATCCATCAACCGGACCTTTATTCCATTTCCACAATTTCTCGGATATCACGAACGATATTTTCCGTGATTGTCCCCGGTCCGTAAATACCAACGACTCCCATCTCCTTCAGCCTGGGGATATCGACATCCGGGACAATCCCACCGACAAAGACCCCGACATCATCCTGCCCATTCTGCTTCAGCAGTTCTAATACCCTGGGGACCAACGCCATGTGTGCCCCAGATAAAATGGATAAACCAACTACATCGACATCTTCCTGCAGTGCCGCTTCAGCAATCATCTCCGGCGTCTGCCGCAACCCGGTATAGATGACTTCCATCCCAGCATCGCGCAGTGCCCTTGCTACCACTTTTGCCCCTCGATCGTGACCATCCAACCCTGGTTTGGCGATGATCACCCGAATTTTTCGCTCCTCATCACTCATGGATGCCTCCACAGTTATATTTAATTCGATGTTTGGGATTATACCGCAGTACTCACCCCAACCTGAACATCACATTTACGGTAAAATTATTAAAGTATGTAGATATCCTTCCTCAAATAAAGTAGTGTGGACATTATGGCAAAAGATCGCATTCGCATCTCCCGGGTAATTGGACTCGTCGGCGCTGTCAGTCTGGGCACGAGCATCGCTACATCAATAGGTATTTTTATCCTCCCAGGTGTATTGCTGCAGGCTTATACCGGACCAATACACATCAGTTATCTGCTTACAATTTTAGTGCTCTTACCTGTCTTGTTGACCTTAATGGAAAGTTCTGTAGCGACACCAGGCAGCGGTGGTTTATTTAACCTGGCGAGAGTTCACGATTCGGTACTGGCAACCTATGGTGCTGGTTGGGCACTGCTGGGAGGATATCTAGCGATCAGTTCGATCCTGGCATGGGGGTGCGCCCATTACCTGGCCATACTGATCGATAACCTTTTTAATTACTCTATTCCGCTCAACTGGATCGCTGTGGGGATCCTGGTCATACTTGGTATGTATGAACTCGTGGGCACCCGAGAAAATTGGTTTGCCCGGACGATCTATTTAATCGGACGTTCAGCCATTCTGATCACCATTATCGTTTGGGGTTTATTGAGACCCGCTGGTGCAGTCTCCTTCATCGCCTCCACTGCCCCTGCTACTAACGTCTGGACATTCATCCCCTGGATCGTGGTGATTGGTTGGTCAATTGAATTCGTAGTCAGCCACCGGGATGCCATCCGGAATCCACAGATCAACATCCCGCGCGCCCTGCTGATCCCCATTCTTTTGACCAGCGTTCTCGGAAGTGGTGTTGTCTACCTGCTGACCCAATTCCCGGGACTGTTTGCGGAAACCCCGGTTCCGCTTGCATTGTTGAGCATGCAGTTGAACCCTGTCTTCGGTGTATTTTTTCTGCTGGCGATGATCGCTTTACTGCTTCACTCGCTGAACCAGGCACTCGTGAACGGATTACGATTGGCGGGTGAGCTCACCCGGGAAGGTTTCTTGCCGGGCATCTTTGCCCGCATTCCTACCCCGCTGGGGACACCTTTCATCTCACTGGTTGTCGCTGTTATCGGAAGTTCCCTGGCAGTAAGCTTCATAGATATCGATTATTTATTCGGTATAGCAGTCGGAGCCCTCTTTCTAACGATTCTCATCGTTGTTCTTCCCTCAGCACTGAAGAGAAAACCCCCTCTGCCAGAACCCCGACCAATCGTTCTGCCAATGCACCCGGTTATCCCTATGCTGGCATCAGCTATTTGTGCAATCCTGCTGGTCGTGCTGCCTTTACCCGCCCTACTCATCGGACTGGGCTGGTTACTTCTCGGGGTTGCCATCTATTTCCTGCATGCCCGCGAGCATGCAATCGACATACGCCAAAAATCCGTATTGGTAGGGGATGTTACCCACGAACCTGCATATCAGGTGCTGGTTGGTATCGCCAACCCAGCCACGGCACCATCCATCATCCAAACCGGGGTGCGATTTGCCCGCAAGAACCAGGGTGAACTATTAGCCTTGCAAGTCCTCGTACTTCCGGAGCAGATGCCTGCGTATCAGCAGCGTGCGACTGCACAAACCGCCTGGGAAAAGCTGCGCGATATCGTTGAGGGAGTGGATACAGGAGGAATCAACGTTCGACCATTGGTCAGGATCGCGCCTGACCCGGCCTCGGGCATCCTGGAAACTGCCTGGGAAGAAAAGGTCGATCTGATCCTCCTGGGGTGGCCTGGGGGCAACGAGCGCATCCCGATGATCGTTCAAACCGTTGTCCGCAGAGCATCTGCCCGGGTAGCAATCCTCCACGGAACCCTGCCGGAGACCATCAAGAAAGTCCTGGTCCCGGTGGGCAACGTCCATGCCACGACAGCTTTGAACCTGGGGCAGGATCTGCTTGCTGATGGCGGGAATGTAACAGCCATGGATCTGGTCATCGGACCACTCACCGCCGATCGAGAAATACAGTCAAAAGCTCGCCTTGAGCAGACGATCACCCCGCTGGAGACTTCCGACAACATCACACCGAAAACCGTACAAACTGCCAACCGTAAACGGCGCATACTGAAAGAATCCGAGTCATCCGATATAGTGATTATGGGTGTCACTACAGATGATTTTCTGGAAGGCAAAATATTCGGCGGTATCCCGGTTGATGTTGCCCAATCAAGCAATAAACCTACTCTGCTCGTCAAGCGCTACGAAGAAGCCCATCGTTTCTGGTGGCGACGTTTGCTGCAGGAAGTCACCAATATCATACCCAGCCTGACAGTCAATCAGCAAGCCAATGTCTACCTGAGCATGCACCGCGACTCAAAGGCAACGATCGATTTCTACATCATGATCGTCCTGGCATCGGCGATCGCCTACTTTGGACTGCTGCAAGGAAGTCCAGCAGTGATCATCGGGGGGATGTTGGTTGCCCCACTGATGAGCCCGATGATGGCTATGGCTCACGGTATCGCTCAGGGAAATCTGCTCATGTTCCGGCAGGCATCCGGCTCAACGGTGCGGGGAATTTTACTTTCCATCGGCATCAGCACGATATTTACTTTATTAATCAATAACACAGCACCGCTCACAACCGAAATCCTATCGCGCACCCAGCCCAATGTTCTGGATATGCTGGTCGCCCTGGTTTCCGGTGCCGCGGCTGCCTACGCTCTCAGCCGGGAAGATGTGGCTGCTGCGCTGCCAGGAGTGGCGATCGCTGCCGCTCTTGTTCCCCCGTTATGTGTCATTGGTTACGGTTTGGGTGCAGCTCGGTTCGATATCGCCGGCGGTGCCACGCTCCTGTTCCTGACCAACCTGGCATCTATCATCCTGGCAGGAGCGGCTATTTTCCTGCTGCTTGGATTCCGCCCAACCCGCGCCGAACGCGTCGACCAGGTGAGGCGCAGTCTGGTCTTTGCGGTTATCGCCCTGGTTGTGATCGGTATTCCACTGACCATAGCTTCGGTCCAGTCCATCCAGCGGGAGAGACGGCAAGCCATCGTCCAGACCATCCTGGACCAGGAAGTCTCTCCTGAAATCGCTGAAATCGAAGATGTCAGCATCGCAACTTTCGAGGATGGATTTGCGGTCAGAATCTCGGTTTACTTATATTCCAATGACCCGGAAGCACTGGATATCACCCGATTGCAGACACAGATGATCGAATCTATCGGTGCCCCGGTTTATTTACGGGCTCGGGTAATTGATGCCAGTCTGACTGAAAATCAGATCATCCGCTCAACACCCCCACCAAAGGAATAATTCAGGATTCACCGGGGAAATCTTCAACCGGCAAGCCCTCCATTTGCATAATCCGCAGTGCATTTGTCGTTGGGCTAGGTCCCGGATGGATCTTGTAATCAAATACCAGCTTATTTCCCTCGACCTGATCCCTGAAATGATAGTTCACGATACCAGGGGATACCTCCTCTAGGGTAGCCAGCTCGAGGTCATGTGTGGCGATCAAACCCGTGGCTTGCTTGCCGATCATCGATCGAATATAGGCGCGGCTTCCAATCAGACGTTCACGATTGTTGGTTCCCCTGAATATCTCGTCAACCAGGTACATGACAGGGAATTCCTCAGCCTGCTGCACTTTTTCCTGCAGGCTTTTCAGGCAGCGAACTTCTGCATAAAAATACGAGTAGCCGTCAAATATCGAGTCGCTGATCTTCATGCAGGTATGCAAACGCACTGGTCTGAATTGCAGACTTTCCGCGAATACCGGAGCACCAGCATACGCCAGACAAATATTGATTCCCACAGTCTTTAAGAATGTGCTTTTCCCTGCCATGTTGGACCCGGTGATGATCGCCATGCCTCCATCATCGTGAATAGTGAAATCATTACGGACTAATTTGTCTTTTGGTATCAGCGGGTGCCCAAGGGATTCCGCGTTGAATGCCTCTATTGCATTTCTTTTAATTACCGGGAAGTGATTACCCGGGTTCAGGTAGGCAAAATTTGCTAACGCATTCAGAACTTCCAACTCCACCCAGATCTCCAGCCATTCAGGAAGTGTTTGAATAATGTCCTCTTTGAGGATCGCCGCCAGGTAAGCAAACACAAAATCCCACGGTATCACGGTATTAAAAAGCAATGCCATCACCGGGTTCGAGCGCAGACCGACTGCTGCAGTTGCCATTCTGATCCGCCTAATCTGTTGGGAGGGTCTATTTTCCTCCGTATGAAAGGGCTCACAAAGATTTCTCAGATGGTTCTTTCCCCGGTAGGAGTACCCTTCCAGGTAAATCAGCACACTGCGCAGTTTGTTCAATTCCCCATTGACTTCAACGATCTGACTCAGGTATTCGTTTAATCGATTGAAATTCAGGAAATATATCAGGGCATACGCTCCCAGGCTGAGCACCCAGAATGGAGGCAGGATATGCATCACATTCAAGACAAATAACATAATGTTGATGACTGCCAGGATAACGGTCAGCGGTAAGATTCGCTTGAGGAGTTGAACCGGGCTGGATTTGCTGACCCAATCATTCAGAGTATCGGTATCAAATCGGTCCTTCCAGTCCAGTGTATGCAGCAAAGCCAGGCGAGTGCGGAAACCCTGCATTGGAATCAGTTCTTCGATCAGTTTCTGTCGTCTCTGGATAGCTTCTAAATCTGGTCTGTCATGGCTCAGGTATTGCGCTAACCGCTGGCTACCAGCATCTGATAACGAATTGTCGATCAGGTGGTGAAGCGAGCGATGACCGACCAGGTCCAGGTCCACCTGCATGGGGTCCTTATCGGCGATGTGAAGTTGCGGTTCCGGAATGGTTTCCCAATCCAGGGTATGCCGGGCAAATTGAACTTTTTCAATATCCAGACGAGCTTCAGATAACTTGACGTAACGATCCACCGACTGGTGACGCCACACAACGATAAGAAACCCGATTATAGATATAGCCAATGTCACCCACCCCCACGCATCCCCAACGAATTGAAAAACAATCCAGGTCGCTAACACACCAACCGCAAAAGCGATAAACCTGTAGGTGGAAAAACGGTCACTGACACCAGAGATCTTTTGGTTCCAGTGCTGCAGATGGGATATCCTGCGGTAATAAGAGTCCGTCATAGATTATGGGGTAACATTAGCCTTGAGAATGCCAAAATTTTTCGTGGCGAAGTAAACTCTCTCCGGGAGGTGCGGATCATAAACGATCGACTGGACTGTGATCCCATCCAATTCCGGGGGGCCAAACAGCCAGGAGACTCCATCATCCATGGAAACGTAAGCACCAGAGGCTGTTCCCGCATAGATGACACCTTCCCGGGTCGGGTGATATGCTAATTTTGTAACCTGGATATTCGCCAACCCAAGCTGTTTCCATCCCTGTTCATCGTATCGATAGACCCCATCACTGGTCCCGGCTAAAACTTGCGCCTCGTCCTTTTCTGGGATGATCAAGTCGTAGACAAGCTTCCCTTCCAGGGGGATCTCAGACCAATTCTGCCCTCCGTTCACTGTCACCAGGATTTCGTCACCCTGGTTGGTGGCAGCATATACTGTGTTTGGATCCATGCGATCGACTGCAACACTCCACACATGCAGTCCATCCAGACCCGCCGGGTCCCAGGAGGCGCCGGAATTCTCACTGCGCTGGACACCTGCTCCAGCAGTTGCCAGGTAAAAGATCCGGGAGTCGGAAGGTGCAATCTCCAGATCGAGAAGTGGAACATGAGCATCTACAGCAAGGGTTAATCTTTCTGTGAACAGGTCTTCAAATTGAACCCAATCCATCGCTTCTCTGGTCGCGAATGGATGATCGGCGTCAAAAACTGGTTCGGTTAAAGTAGATGATGGTAAATCACCTCCTATTTTGACCCAGCAGGACTCAGTACCCACCATACACAACCACAGACCTGAACTTTGAGTTAACACATACATGAAGTGAGCATCCAGGGGGTGAGGCACGAGCTGATAAATTGGATCATCCGGAAGCCCCATGCTGAAGTCCATCCATGATAATCCCTGGTTGACCGTCTGGACAACACCTTTATCCAGTGTAGAGGCATAGAGTATCTTCGGATCATAAGGGTCGACGATCAACCCGGTGATCGAACGGGTTGTCAGCCCTTTCTGGCTGAGGTACCAGTTGATTCCCCGGTCTGTGCTCCGATACAAGCCTCCACTGGTCACCCCGCTTAAAAGTATCTGGTTGTTGCCTGTGTGCACAGCTACATCGTAGATGTCATAGCTGTTCAAGCCTCCTTTTTTCCAGCTGTCGCCCCCATTATTGGTCTTCATAATGCCTTCATCAAATGTAGACAAATAAATGGTATCGGTATCGATTGGATCGATGGTCATATCATAGATGCGCGCTTCTACCAATCCATCCGATGTCATGCTCCAGGAATCACCAGCATCAACGGACTTGAATACCCCACTTCTGGTCCACACGCCCATATAGATGATCTTTGGTAAGCTCGACTTCGGGTCGGCGACGACTGCCCTGGCGGTCAAATTCGTGATACCAGTATTTGAAGGTTCCCAGTTGTCACCAAAATCATGGCTCAGGTAAATTCCGTGCTCATGGGTAGCCGCATAGATCAGGTTGGTCGCCTTAGGATGGACTTCCAGTGAATAAGCCCAATCCTCTTCTTCAGGTCCACCGGCATCCGATAAACTTGGTCTCCAGGTGTCTCCGTGATCGGTGCTCTTATAAACGACTCCATTCCACGGAGGGCCTCCATTATTGGATATCCCCCGGGTGCCAATATAAACCCTGTTGGGACTGACTGGATCTATGGCAATACTGTAAACGATGGCTTCATCCTGGATGCCAGCTGACGAATAAGTCCAGGTTTGTCCGCCGTCGATCGTTTTATACAGTTTACCTTTATGCGTTCCTGCATAAACCACGTTCGTGTTTTTCGGATTGATAGCCAGCGATTCGATGTACAGGTTTCCCAGCCCTTTGCTGGAGGGTTCCCAGATCTGCCCTGCATCATAACTTTTAAATACACCCCCACCCCAGGTACCGATGTATGCGATGTTCTTATTGATCGGATCAAATTCTATATCGACCACAATACCGCCATCCGGACCAATCCATTGGTTGGGGCGTTCAAAACGGATGAAGGGCAATTTTAAAACATACGGACCTTCCTCGTCCTCTGCCCCCTGGATGGTTCGAATTCCTACTAAACTGCTGGTAATCACCAGCCCAATAACGAATGCTGCTGCAAAGTAAAGATAATGTTTCCGCATGGCACACCAATTATATTTCAATTCACAAATTATGATCACATGTTGAGAGTAATTTGATAATCAACTTTGTTCTCTCATCAGGACAACAAATTCCAGGATAACAGATTTAACAATTCAAAAAGCTGAATCTGTAGAATACAATCATTGATTTAACAATGATTAGTTTGAATGCTACAAGTTCTGTGCCGATCGAGTTTAATTTTGGGAAAGTAAAACTATCAATTTATGACACAATTTTGCANNGGAAAGTAAAACTTTCCAGCCTGTTGAAAATGTCGTCGATTGAAAATGCTGACTATGGGAAATGTTATTGCGCGACGCCCTGGCCTTTACTGATGGGTTTCACAACGAAATGCGACTAACGCATCTAATATAAGATAATGCTACAGAAAATGAAGCTATGTTTTCTGAACCTTCTCCGACCAGAGCCACCAACCCATCCAAGCTAAGCCAAGGTAAAACACAACCTTATCTAGGTCAAAGTTCATAAAGCTCAAAATCAAGACAAGGAAAGCCCCGATTGTTACCAACCAGATTGAGCCTTGAGGTAAAATCTTAACCCGCAAGGATGCAAAGCCAAAAAGAACCCAACCAACTGCCATCAGGAATACACTGAGAAAGACCCCGCCAGCTAAAATGGTTGTTGTGTCAGCAATAATGGCGTCTAGGAAATCTGGTGTTCCTTCAGCAAGAACAGGAACAACAAATAAACCCGTCCACTGATGTCCAAACACCATCATAGTCCCTATAAAAGCTAGGATGAAGGCTGCTGCACCAAATTTGCCATCAGATTGGAACTGACGAGAAAATAGCGCAACCAATCCCAACATACTTAGGATGGTAGACAAAGCTGCGAAAGCGACGAAAACAAGCCAAGCTGATGAAATAGCAGTATCGCTAAAAGACAGATTTCCAGTGGTAATAAAGAGTGCGACCTCACTTGCAATCCCGATTATCCCGCCAAACAAGGCTGAAAGACCACCCCAACGAATGAGATTTTGGGTAGACATTTGAGAACTCCATGACTTAGAAATTTACTTGATAGGTCAAGATCCGAATGGGGGTATAACACCAAGTTGTTGGAGCATGCCCANNCCTCTACTAATTTCCCATCTTTTGAGTACGTCACCGTACATCCTGTGACGTTCACTTTCTTACCAGTAGGCTCCCAGGGTATTACTTTGCTTTTCCCGGTGTGAATGCCAGTCCATGACCACCTGAAAGCGGACAAGTCCTCTTCGATAGCAATGTCCTGTATCGTGATATGAAGATCGGGGAAGGCAGTGCGCACATCCGCAACATAATTTTTATAGGCATCGAGCCCTTCAACATCTTGAAATGGGGGCCTGTGACGGACACAATCTTTGGTAGCAAGCTCATCCATGGCATCAAAATTACCCTTGTTCCATACTTCATCAATGATGCGGAGCAAATCGGCTTTTCTTTCTTCTGTCATCTGAAGCCTCCTCTGGTTTTCAGTGAATTGCTAAAAACGAATTACAGTTTACGAAATGTCCAAATCTGTTTGATAAATTACAATGCCTCCTTTGTTTACACAAACGAATCCATACCCGGGCTAGGAAATTTTGGAATCTTAGAGGATTTGGGAACTAATCATTCAAGAAGGCTACAATACAATTACTAGCTTTGACGGTATCCCCCAAAGTGGTTGATAATGATCCCCTTTATTCAAAAAACCTAGACACCACTAGCTCACACAAATTTTATTCTTTTGTGAACTCATTAACAATTATACCTGATTTGTTAGACTTTCTTCCCTCGATTGGATATAGACATAATCCATCTTGTGTTTGCTCCGGACTGAAAAAGTCCGATAAATCGGCTATTGTTTCTTGCATCCAAATCTGCTAGGGTGTTTTTAATGAAAACTAAGCATCTTGACACCCGTTGTGTTTACACAAATTTATGAACTTTATTGAACCCATTCGTGACCGAAGAAAGATCAGTCAAATCAAAAACCTGTTACGGGGAAAGAAACGTATCCGGGATCTGCTGTTATTTGTGGTGGGAATCAACGCAGCCTTGCGCATCTCAGACCTACTGCAACTGCAAATTGGTCAATTTGTCGATGAGAAAGGCAAAATCAAAAAGCGCTTTTGGATAAAAGAACAGAAAACAGGGAAGCGTCATGAGATTGCGATCAACCAAAGTATTTGAGAAGCCTTGACGGAATATCTGGAAGTCTATCCTTACATTTCGAACCATCCCGAGAATTTTCTCTTTTTCAATCACAAGACCAAGCAGCCTATCAAACGAGGCCAAGCCTGGAAATTCATCTCTGCAATCTGTCGTGAAGTAGGCTTATCAGGCAATTTTGGCACACACAGTCTTCGCAAAACCTGAGGATTCCATGCTCGCATGAGCGGGGTGGATCTAGCACTCATCATGTACAAACTCAACCACGAAAGCATCGCCTATACCAAACGCTATTTGGGTATCACCGATGATGAACTCCAAGCCATTTCCCAGCGGTTGAATCTCTGACCAACTCGCCATCTTTTGGAGGTGCAGCGTGCTTGGAACTCAAACAAAGGATTTCAAAATTCACGTCAGGATTTCTCTGGATGATCTCGTCCCAGAAGACAACTTCTACCGCCAACTTGAAACCTGCATCAACCTCGATTTCATCCGTGATCTTGTGCAAGAATTGTATTCAAACCTTGGCCGACCTTTGATTGATCCTGTGGTGTTCTTCAAATTGTAACTGATCGCCTTCTTTGAAGGGATTCGTTCAGAACGGCAACTGATGGAGATGGTCAACCTCAACCTGGCACATCGCTGGTATCTAGGATATGACCTAGACGAGTCCGTTCCAGATCACAGTTCCCTGAGCAAGATCAGAAACCGCTATGGATTGAACGTTTTTCAACTCTTCTTTGAACGGATCGTCGAGTTGTGCATTGAGGCTGGACTAGTGTGGGGAGCAGAGTTGTATTTTGATGCCACCAAAGTACAGGCCAATGCCAGCATCAATGGCATGGTGAGCCACACGGAGTTCAAGGCGGATCGCCATCTCAAAGCACTCTTTCCTTCAATTCAAGACACCGGTTCGTCATTTAGGAAACTGGTCGAGAAATATGATGGCAAGAGGATCACCGGAACCCGGAAACCAGTTTATCGAAGAGTGGCGGATGAGAAGTTCAGCCCCACTGACCCGGATGCGACTCCCATGCCTCCCTCTGGCGGAGGAACTGCAGTCCTTGGGTATCGCGACCATTACGTTGTGTATGGTGGCAAGGACAGGGTTATCTTGAGTGCATTGGTGACTCCTGCTTCAATCATGGACAACACCCCTATACTTGATCTGATAAATTTTGTTCGCACCAGGTGGCAAATTCAACCTGAAATTGCAGTTGGGGATACCAAGTATGGCACAACACAAAATTTTGTTGGTTTAGAGAAAGCTGGAATCAAGGCATTCATGACCCTCCCGGATCTGAGCAAACGGAGGAATTTCTATCCTTCTGATGATTTCCAATATGATCCTGAGAAAGACCGATATGTTTGTCCACAAGGTCAGATTCTGCCATTGTATTCGCGTCGAGCCAGTGAGGAAAAGTATGTTTGCCGAGCAGAAGTTGATATCTGTGATGCATGTCCAGTCAAAGCTGAGTGCACAGACAGCAAAAGCGGGCCGCATATCTTCCGTTCTTTTCATCAGAAGTATATTGAAAGGGTCAAGGCATATCACCAGTCTGAGAAATACCAAAAAGACATGAGAAAGAGAGGATATTGGGTTGAGCCCTTGTTTGGAGAAGCGAAAGACTTTCATCGCTTGAGGCGTTTCCGCCTGAGAGGTTTACTGAAAGTCAACATCGAAGGTGTGATGGTGGCAGCGGGGCAAAACCTGAAACGACTTCTCAAGTACAGGATGGAGGAGTTATGTTGTTTTTCTTAGGAATGTGTTTGTTGTTTTTGGTGGAAGTTTCAACCGACTTTTTCAACAAGCTGTATCAATTTATGACACAATTTTGCAGGGTGTAAATCGCTAATGGATCACCTCAGCCTTTTCAACACCCGGCAGACTGCCAATCCCACCCACCTGCGGTTGCGTTCTGCTTTCCTGCCTTTACTGTACCCTGTTGGCCACAAGCCATCATTATCCTGGTTTTTGATGAACCAATCCACACCAGCGTGGACGGAGCCATGCTCTTGCTTGAACCCCAGCAAGGAGAGTGAATCCAGAGCTGTCAGCAGGTTCTGCCACCAGAATGGGTACTGGAATTTAAACCAGTATTCCCTGGATTTACGGTCGTTATATGGCTCTGGCTGGAAAAATCTCTCTGCCAGGAAATGTCCCGCGCGGATGACTTCCGGGTGATCTTGATAGTCTGGATGGGCAGCAAATGCACGGATTGCCATCCCTGTCGCCAGGTGAGATGAAGGTGCATGCGGTGCAGTCACGGGTTCTCCGGTGAAGAAATCATGGGTCTTTTCGTTTGCCGGTATTGTCTGGGTTGGGACAAGCCAGCCGCCGTCTGATTGCTGGAAAGAAATGAGCCAGTCCAGCCCTCTCAAAATCCTGGGATCATCTGCATACCCGGCTTTGATGATAAGTTCCAGGATTGCCCCGTGATAGTAGGGCATATACTGGTTGCCGATGATGCCGCGGATATCCCCCTCCCCTGTCTGCCTGGATAAGATGAACTCTGCCGCTCGTTGGATGTTCTCATGCTCTCGGGTGAAGCCATACATCTCCACCAGTAATCGCAGGTTGCGGTAAGACTCGAGCAGATCGTAGTCGGTGACTTCCGGCGGCTGATTACGCTTACCGCCATACCGCCAGGAGCCGTTCGCGTTTTGTATAGAGATCAGTTTTCGGGGCTCATCCAGATCCCATAACACCTGTATCTCTCCTACTCTTTCCCCCAGTAAATCCCGCTTGATAAAATAAATTAAAGCCGGGTCATCTACCCCGGTGAGTGCAGGTATTGGATCATAGTTTAAGGCTGTTCGCCAGGTCATTACTATTCCCGTTCCGGAATTATCAGCTGAACACTGCCAATTAATAATACTTTTCCCGCCAATCCCACAGATCATAGGCTTTGTTCTTGGGGATCGCCTGTCCAATCTGCCGCAGGATCATACCGATTTCCCCGATGTGGTACCACTCGTGGGCGATCAGGTATGCGATAAAGGTGCTGATTGTCCCATCAAAACCCTTGATCTTACCCTTGGATTTCTGACTGAGATCGATCAACCGCATAACCACATAGGCAGATTTCTGATATTCGTCCTGGATCAACAGCAAATCTGTGTTTTGTGTTTTCGCTATTTTATTTAGATCATCCACCAGGGCAGGAGCAATTGGCTCTATCCAGTCCAGGCGGTTGTTGACAAGATGAGCAAGAATCGCCCCGATTGTCCGCCCACCACGGTCTGGGTGGATCATCAATTGTTCGTGAGATAAATAACCCAGTATCAATTCTGTCTGGCGGACGTGAATCCCCCAGGTATCTTTCAAAGTTTCCATTGTGATCAAATCCTCATTGAATTGTATAATGCCTTAAAATAAACCAGTATTTTTGTGAACAGGTCAATTAATTTATCTTAGCCACAATCTAGCGATCAAGCTTGACCCAATGCTCGCTCTTATTCCACAAATCTTTCGCCAGTTCCTGGTCATAGCTCAATGGAGATGAACGTACCGGTTTTGATTTATAGAAGTATTTACCGGTGACTCCCTCCACTTCAGGAGATGTCGCCAGGTGAATGCTCGTTCGGGCACCTTCTTCGGGTGACAGCGCAAACAAACCAACGACCGGATCCAACAATGGACCCAGGATGGGAATGCGTTTAAAGATGTTCGTTCTCACGAACCCTGGATGCAGTGCGTTGACTGTGATGCCAGTACCTTCTAAACGGCAGGCTAATTCATACGTGAACAGCACATTAGCCAATTTTGAGCGACCGTACGCCTTCATGACCCAATACCCCGACTTTGTGTTCCAATCATCGACATACTCATCGACCTGCAGGTGGGAATTGGATGACACGTTGATGATTCGCGCAGGCGCACTTTCCTTTATCAGGTCCAACAGTAAATTGGTCAGCAAAAAATGTCCCAGGTGGTTTGCAGCAAATGTTTTTTCGAAACCCGCATCCGTCACTTTTCGACGGAGGAAATTCGTACCGGCATTGTTGATCAGAATATCCAGCCGGTCATACTTTACCCGGAAACGTTCCACCAGGTCTCTGACAGAATCCAAAGAGGCCAGGTCCGCCAGAAAATACTCAACCGAAGTATTGGCGGTCTCCTCTTTTATACGTTTTACCACATGTTCGGCTTTATTCCGGCTGCGTCCGTGGATGACAACCGTAGCCCCTCTCTCGGCGATTGCGAGGGCAGTTTCCTCTCCAATCCCGTCTGTCGATCCTGTGATCAGACAGACCTCGTTATCCATCACGCGGCGCCTTTCATCCGCCATCAGAAGCCTCCGTTGTCCTGTTTATTGGTTCAATGGATAGGTATACCCGTCGTCTATCTTGCTGACCGCTTCCAAGTGCCGCCTGACATACTGACCGCAGTTGCTGCCGATGTAATTCTCTTCCACCTCACCAATGCTGACAATGACCTGGTAGCCCGCTTCCCGCAGCTTTTCAACCAGGTGATAATTTTCCGTCCCTCTGAATGGATCGATGTAGGACGTCAGGTTGCTCTCGCGTGCTCGGTAAGTCGGATTAAGCGGTGTGATCTTGATCAGGAATGTCTCTGGTGTGAAATACTGCTTCAGAACTTTCACATCGACAGTAGACTCATTCGCAAGGGCAAAATTGAGGGTTACTTTTCGATCCCCAGGTCTGCGAAACCGCTTTCCGTAAGCAGCCATTTCTGCAAAGGACCATTTTCTCACCGGGAGAAGTTCGTCACGGGTGGTCTCGTCCGTGGAGTGGAGTGAGAACTGGAACTGGAAATTTCCGTTAGGATAGAGGCGGTCTTTTATTTCCAGCAATCGCTCGAAAAAAACTTCCCGCCCCCGGGGGGCTATTGTCGACAGGGAAGGCATCAATCCAGGTGCGTCGTAGCGTTCCGGAAGTGCTTCCAGCGCATCCAGAACGCCCATGTTCAATGATGGTTCCCCCATGCGGGCAAACTGAAGTTTGAACTGCTTGCAGGGAATCACCCGTTCCGGGTAGTATTCATCCACCAATAAATCGATTTGAGCAAGGATGTCTTCTGCAGATACTTTGCCCTCATAATAACCGCCAGCATCGCACATCTGGCACCCGACCGGGCATCCGTACATGGTCGAAACCATCAGCACCCATTTTTCTTCCCGTGGAATCGGCGGCTGTACCGCTTCAACACACTCTACCAGACCTCCTGCTTCTGTCTCGGCCACGTATACCATGGCAATCTCTTTTTTACCGGCTGAGGCAATAATTTTCATCTGGGTTACTCCTGGGTTGTCTGATAAATTTTCATGGCGGCATGCATCCCATCCCCAGCGGCTATGCTCGTCTGCCGAAAAATGTCGTTCCGTACATCACCTATCAAATACAATTTGTTTCCATTCATTAAATCATCCATCTGACTTCGAAAATCATCGGCGAGGAATTTCAGGTTAGGATCTCTCCCAATGGCACACAACAGATAATCTGTTCGCAGTTGGAAAACCCCGGACTTCCCTTCGCAGGTCAATTCCAGGTCACCCTCAATGCTGTTCTTACCATCCAGTAACTGGATTTGATCGAAATACTGGATTCCCGGGTTGTCGATCGCTCGCTGCCACAGCAGCGGCAAACAGCTCACCTTTTGGCTCCGGTTGAGGATCGTCACCTGGTTGTGTTTACTCAAATTCAAAGCATAATCAAAGGCTGCGTCTCCAGCACCGATGATCACGAACTGCTTTCCATTCTCATGGATCAACGGGTAGACTTCATAAAATACACGACTTTGCACCTCCGGAATTGCGTCAATTTCTGGCAGTCTTTTCGGCCGGGTTCCAGTTGCCAGCACCAGGATCTCAGAATAATAGGTGCGATCCGGAGTTTTGATCCAATACTGGTCATCTCGGTAGGTTATATTTGTCGCGGGAGAACGGGTTATCTTCACACCAGCACTCTTTGCATGCTGGACAAACAATTCGATCAAATCCAGCCCTGTGATCCCCCCCGGAAAACCAGGAAAATTTTCTACCCAGTTGGCGTTATGGAGCAGCCCACCAGGCTGTTTCGCTTCGAGCACGACCGGTTGGAGACCGTAGCGGCACAGCTGGATCGCGCAGGTCAATCCAGCAGGTCCAGCCCCGATGATGACAATCTGTTCAACCATTCGCACCTCTAAAACTTTCCAGTACTTCCTGGTTGAGCACAGGGATTGCAAATCCGTGTGCCAGATTCTGCAGGCTTGCCCAATGCAAATCAAGGTTATAAGTCGCCGTGCCGTCGATCGTAAAGAAAACATCGAAACCATGCATAAACGCAGACCGGGCGGTAGTCTCACAGCACAGGTGGGTCATCACCCCGGTAATCAACACCTGTTCCACACGCTGCTTCCGCAGAAAGGTTTCCAGACCAGTATGGAGAAAGGCATCGTACTGGGATTTTTCAATAACATTTGAACCATCTACCAGAAACCTCGGGTCAATCTCGCTGAGCGGATTTTCTCGGGAGATCAAATCCCGCCACCAGTTCGCCATCTGACCAGCATTTTCGGCTGTATTCAGGTGCCGTGTGAAAACAACCGGACGATCATGCTGGTGGAAGGTATCAATCAATTTGAGGATATTGGGAATAATTGCTTCTGAACTGGGGATGTAGGCATGGCTAACAGCATCCAGGAAGTAGCGCTGCATGTCCAGCACCAGCAGTGCTGCAGTTTGTCGTCTAAGCACCTCAAGCCTGCGCGGGCGGATCTCCGCCGCCCGTTGAGCCAGGTCCGCTGAAACAATATCTATCTCATTCCAGGAAAAGTAATCTGCCTTCATTTTTTTGAAAATGGAAATCCACAGGCTAAATGACAATCCTAACCGATAATTTCTTCAATATTAGATTTTATCATGCTGAAATTGATTGTAAATGTACATAAGGCACATAATCCGACAGATGTTCTACCCGAAATTAACTTTAACAGGCGATATCGTAATCTGACAAAATCCAGAACGCACCATTTTACTCAACCCTTGCAGATTTCGCATTAACTATTCGGAAGAATACAGTTACAGTACATATGACCCAGACAATCAACATCAGAGCATTGATGAGACTCCAGATCAGTTTTTGAGTTTCAAATCTTCCCTGGTTCAGGGCAGTCATCTGAACGTAATGCCCTGCCATACTGATAGGAAAGAGTAAAACGGCAATCAACAAGATGATCCAACCAAACTGTGCATTCGGTTTGATATCAAAGATTCCGATCACAGCAGCCAGAGCAGCAAAACCTGCGCCTATCAAAGTCAACCACCACGATTCCAACCAGTGTTTTCGAACTGTGTCAGTAGAGATCACCTGTGATTTTAGAGACAGTTGGTCACTCACCGGCTGGACGCTATAGAGAGCTCGTTCTTCATCCGTCGTATTGGGATCCACTGGATATAGTTTGAACTCGCCATCAATCCATGTATACTGTGTTCCATACTTTTGCGCCTCACCCTGGCTCATAAGACATCGATCCAAACTGGCGGCAAATATCCAGCGGGCATCCTGGTATCCATAATCCAGGGCAGTTTTCGCCAGTTGATTTGCGAATTCATAATGGTCCGTGCAATCACCATGTTGAAAGATAAAAGCAGCATAGACTAGATTACGTCCCGTATGGATTCTATCAGTCCGTATGTAATCCAATACTTTATACCTTCGGTGAGTATCACCCTCATCGATTTTTTGCGGATTAATCCATCCTTGAAACTGCCGGGCACCTTGATCTGCAAGGAATAAAGATGCCATCCTCAGGGAAATGGTCATCTCATCCCGATCTATAACAACAATCTCGTCCAGTAATTCAAAATCTTGTTGGCTTACATCCGGTAAGCATTCTGTCGGTTCTCTCAAAGTACTTTCTATTCGATGGGAAATCCCGCCATTTTGGAATTGCCTATCCAGGTATAGATTAACGAAACTCACCAACCAGGGGCCTAAAACCACCACAATAAGAGAAGTAATCACTAACGAGGTTTTTAGGCGTTTAGACAATAAATCCTTCACTGGTTATTCCTTGGTCAGGAGATGATATTATCCATCAATTTCGATGGTAAACCACCAGCATTCACGGGAGATTGGTCTCACTACATCGCTATCTATGACTTACAGAACTGGTCCACCCGGTGAATTTGCTAACTGTTTATCCTTCAAAAACTGTTCTTCCCGATAATGACTCCCCCTGCTGATTGTGTTGCGTCGCGCTGCCCGGGCAATCAACAAACCAACATGCACGCTATTCCGCAGTCCGATCAGGCTATCGGAGAGGCGCGTCTTGCGATAAAACTCCTCAATCTCCAACCACAGGTTGCGCAGCTCACGTTCCGCCCGATTCAGGCGGTATTCGCTGCGGATCAATCCAACGTAATGCCACATCAGGTTCCGGATTGTCTGCATATCTCCCTGGATCAAGGATGGATCCGTGTCGTAGATCAACATGCTTTCATCCCAGGGCGGTACGGTTGATTCGTCCAGAGGTTCCTTCTCCCTCCCAGCGCGGATATGCTGTGCAGTACGTGCACCCCATACCAGACCTTCCAGCAATGAGGTGCTTGCCAGCCGGTTGGCACCATGCACACCGGTGCAGGAAACCTCTCCAACAGCGTAAAGGTTGGGGATAGTCGATTGACCCCACAGATCGACCAGGATTCCACCGCAGAAATAATGCGCTCCCGGAACAACTGGAATTGGTTGTTGGGATATATCCAGGTTGTGTTCCAGACAGCGCTGGTAAATTTGCGGGAAGCGCTCTTTAATGTCCTGATGTTTCTTCTGTGAAGCGATATCCAGGAGGACATAATGATAGTCATTCTCCATCATCTCCCAGTAAATCGCCCGGGCGACCACATCTCGCGGCGCCAATTCCATCCACTCCGGGGAATAACGCTCCATGAAACGCTCCCCATCAGGTGTCAGCAGGATCCCCCCTTCACCGCGGACAGCTTCGCTGATCAAGAATTTGGTCACTCCATGCATATGCAGGGTAGTCGGATGGAACTGGATGTACTCCATATTGGCAACCCTGGCACCAGCCCGATATGCCATTGCCAGGCCGTCACCGCGGGTTCCAGGTGGATTGCTCGTATTGAGGTAAATCCGTCCCAGTCCACCAGTCGCCAGTACAGTCTGAGATGCCAGTATAGGTTGAATGTGGCGGGTAGCCTGGTCGAAGACATACGCTCCCTGACAAGACACTGGATGATAAACAGCCATCGGGTCGAGGGAATGATGCGGGAAGGTGATCAGGTCCACTGCGGTTTGCCCGGTCAGCATTTTTATATTGGACTGCTCCCGGGCTTTTTCCAGCAGTGCTTTCATAATCGCTCGACCAGTAGCATCCCCGACATGCAGCACCCGGCGTTTTGAATGCGCCCCTTCCAAACCGAAAGCGTACTCTCCCCCGGATGTCCTGTCAAATTCAAGTCCGATATGGTCGATCAAGAATTTCTGCACCAAACGTGGCCCTGCTTCGCTCAGCAGTTCCACGGCTGGCTCATATGACAAACCGTCGCCAGCTGAGATAATATCTCGTACCAAAATTTCTTTTGTGTCGTCATCTCCCCTGCTAACGATGCCCCCTTGTGCGTATGAAGAACTAGATTCACTGGCTAGGGTTGAATTGGAGATCAGGAATACCTGCCGTTCCTTATCCAGTGCCAGCTGGAGTGCGGTTGTAACACCAGCAATCCCGGTGCCAATGATCAATGTGTCTGTACGCATTACTCAGCCAATCTCGATCATCCGCTGCACCGCCTTTTCAGCGCGGATTCGGATGTCTTCGGGGACCTCGATCTGGTAGCGATCGAGCTGAA
>JABAOG010011250.1_pt3 | contig 34760 bp, 33 predicted proteins | sample 7062131 | NCBI WGS metagenome assembly JABAOG01 (sample SAMN14538629, study PRJNA623070) | marine sediment metagenome | biome: marine biome [ENVO:00000428]; feature: marine pelagic biome [ENVO:01000023]; material: deep marine sediment [ENVO:00002113] | place: India: Arabian Sea | collected... | reverse complement strand
TTGCCGCCCTTGCCGCCCTTGCCGCCCTTGTTCTTCCGAACGCCGCCGCCCTTGTTCGCCGGCTGGAAGAAGGAGGTCCCCGGGAGCCCCTCGCGGATGTCGCCCACGGCGCTCGCGGCGGTCTCCTTCTTCTCTTCCTCGGGCTCGGCCTCGCTGGCGTCGGTCACCGTGGCGGTGCCATCGGTGGCGATGACGACGATCACGTCACCGACCTGGGCGACGTCACCGGGCTGGAAGCGGAGGTCGGCGATGGTGCCGGCCTTGGGCGCGCCGATGGTCACGGTGGCCTTGTCGGTCATCACCTCGACCATCGGGTCGTCCTCGGCGACGGTGTCGCCCTGGTTGACGTGCCACTCGACGATCTCGCCTTCGGTGACGCCCTCGCCGATGTCGGGAAGCTTGAACTGAAAGCTCATGGGGTCTCTCTCTCGAGAAGTGGGGACTTCAGGGAATGAACTTGGCGGTCTCGAGGAGCGCCGGCGTGATCCGGTGCTGGAGCGGCAGGTACTCCATCTCGAGGGTGTAGGGGAACGGCGTGTCCCAGCCGGTCACGCGGACGGGCGGGGCCTCGAGGTGCACGAAGCACTTCTCGGTCACGAGCGAGAGGAGCTCGGCGCCGAAGCCGCAGGCCTTGGGGGCCTCGTGGACGATGACCACGCGGCCGGTCTTCTTCACCGAACTGGCGATGGTGTCGATGTCCACGGGCCAGAGGGTGCGCAGGTCGATGACCTCGGCGCTGACCCCTTCGTCGGCGACCTCGTCGGCGCTGGCGAGCGCCTCGAAGAGCATCGCGCCCCAGCCGATGACGGTGACGTCCTCGCCCTCGCGCACGACCTTCGCCTTGCCGAGGGGGATGTCGTAGTCCTCCTCGGGCACGTCCATCTTCACCGCGCGGTAGACCCGCTTGGGCTCGAAGAAGAGCACCGGGTCGTTGTTGCGGATGGCGCTCGCGAGCAGGCCCTTGGCGTCGTAGGGGTTCGACGGGCAGACCACGTTGAGGCCCGCGGTGTGGATGAAGAGGCTCTCCGGCGACTGCGAGTGGTAGTGGCCGCCGCGGATGCCGCCGCCGACCGGCGTGCGGATGACCATCGGCACCGTGTACTCGCCGCCGCTGCGGTAGCGGAACTTGGCCGCCTCGCTGACGATCTGGTCGAAGGCCGGGAAGATGAAGTCGGAGAACTGGATCTCCGGCACCGGGCGCAGGCCGTAGAGGGCCATGCCGATGGCGGTGCCGATGATGCCGCCCTCGGCGAGCGGGGTGTCGATCACGCGGTCGTCGCCGAACTCGTCGTAGAGCCCTTCGGTGACGCGGAAGACGCCGCCGACCTTGCCGACGTCCTCGCCGAGGACGATCACGTCCTCGTCCTTGCGCATCTCGCTGCGGAGGGCCGAGTTCACGGCCTGGACCAGGTTCATCTGGGGCATGTCAGTGGTGCTCCTTGGCGCGCGGGCCGTTCTCGCATTGCTCCTGCTGCTCGCGCAGGTGCCAGGGCTTCTCTTCGTAGACCCCGTCGAACATCGTCGAGAGCGCCGGCTTGTCCTTCTCTTCGGCGGCCTTGATGCACGCCTTGAGCTCGCCTTCCGTCTCCTTGCGGAAGGCCTCGTCTTCGGCGTCCGACCAGGCGTCGAGGGTGTCGAGGTGCTTGCGGCCGCGGATCAGCGGATCCGTCGCGCGCCAGGACTCGACCTCGTCCTTCGCGCGGTAGGCGCGCGGGTCGTCGGAGGTGGAGTGACCGCCGATGCGGTAGGTGAGCATCTCGACGAGGAAGGGCCCCTCGCCCTTGGCCGACTTCTCCACGCACTCGCGGACGACCGAGTAGGTGGCCAGGAAGTCGTTGCCGTCGACGCGCACCGCTGGGACGCCGTAGGCGACGCCCTTGTCGGCGAAGGTCTTGCTCGCGGTCTGCTTCTCGCTCGGCACGCTGATGGCCCAGCGGTTGTTGCGGCAGAGGAAGACGACCGGCGCCTCGAAGACGCCGGCGAAGTTCATGCCGGTGTGGAAGTCGTTGGAGCTGGTGGCGCCCTCACCGAAGTAGACGCTGACCACGGTGTCGGTGCCCTTCTTCTTGGCGGCCCAACCGAAGCCCACGGCCTGGGTCATCTGGGTGCCGATCGGCGAGCTGACCGATCCGAAGTTGTACTTCTTGCCGCTGTAGTGGTCGGGCATCTGCCGGCCCATGACCACGTCCTCGGCGTTGCCGAACATGTTGTCGACGTAGGACTGCAGCGGGAAGCCGCGCCAGAGAAGGGCGCCGAACTCGCGGTAGCAGGGGAAGATCCAGTCCTGCGGGCGCATCGCGGCGGCGGAGCCGATGATGCAGGCCTCTTCGCCCAGGCTCCCGATGTGGAAGCCGATGCGTCCCTGCCGCTGCAGCCGCTCGAGCTGGGTGTCGATGATGCGGGTCCGGACCATCGCCTTGTAGAGGTCGAGGACCTGCTCGACGGGGAGCTGCGGATCCGCTCCGGCTCGCACCTTCCCGTCCGGTCCGATGACCGTCACGACCTCGTCGTCGAAGGACGACTCGGGGGTTCGAATCGGCACCACTTGTTCTTGCGTCTGCATCCCCGTCACTCTCCTGCGCCGCCGCCGAGCACGTGCAGGCGGCGCTTACGTCCATAGCGATCCACGGCGCCCGGCGCGCTCCCGCGCTCCTTGCCCTTCAGGGCTCCGTGGAGAAAGGCCTCCGCGGCCCGGTAGCTCGACCGGACCAGGGGACCGCTGGCGACGAAGGTGAAGCCCATGGCCTCGCCCTCCTCGCGATACTTCTCGAACTCTGCCGGCTCGACGTAGCGCTGCACGTCGGCGTGCTTCTTCGTCGGCCGCAGGTACTGACCGATCGTCAGCACGTCGACCTCCGCGTCGCGGAGGCGCTTCATCGCGTCGAGCATCTCGTCCTCGGTCTCCCCGAGGCCGACCATCAGCGACGACTTCGTCACCACGCCGGTCGCTTCCTTGGCCCACTTCAGCACGTCGATGGAGCGGTCCCAGGAGCAGCGGGCGTCGCGGATGCGCCGCTGCAGCGAGGGCACCACCTCGACGTTGTGGGCGAAGACGTCCGGGGCGCCCTCCACCACGACGTGCTCGACGTCCTTGCGCACGCCCTGGAAGTCGCCGAGGAGCACCTCGACGAGCAGGTCCGGCGCGTGGTGGTTGATGCGCTGCACCGTGCGGGCGACGTGGTCGGCGCCGCCGTCGAGCAGGTCGTCGCGGTCGACCATGGTCAACACCACGTAGGCCAGGTCCATCGCCCCGAGCGCCTTGCCGACGTTCTCCGGCTCGCGCGGGTCGGCGAAGCCACCCGGGTCACCGGTGTTCACCGAGCAGAAGCGGCAGCCCCGGGTGCAGGTCTCGCCGAGGATCATGAACGTCGCCGTGCCCGCGTCCCAGCACTCGTAGATGTTCGGGCACTTGGCCTCTTCGCAGACCGTGTTCAGGTCCAGGCCTCGCAGCTGCTCCTTCAACCCCTTGAAACGCTCCTGCCCCTCGCCGCTCGGGAAGCGGACGCGTAGCCAATCGGGCTTTCGTGCGGGGAGGGTCATCGGGTGTGAAAGACGCGGCCGTGGGAGGGCCGCTGCAGGGTGGCGCTCCGACGGATCATCGGAGAGACGCCGTTCCTGCTTTAGGGGGCGGCTCGAAGGGTGTCAACGAGCCGGAATCACGGCAGCTTTGCCGCGGTGCGTCAGCGCCGGCGATGTGGGCTCTCACATCGGCGGACATCCCTACTCGCGACCCGGCGAGCGCCCCTTTCATTCGGTGTGCGGTCGGTCGAGGGGGCCTTCGTTCACCGTGAGGTCACGCACGGGAGCGGGCCCTTTTTCCCGCGAATCCGGCTCATTCGCGACCCGAGCCAGGGCGAGCACCCAGAGCGCGAGCGCCACGGTGACCCCCTGCGGGACGATCCGCGGCAGCCCCGCCGTCCCCAGGGTGTTCCAGAGCCAGACGCTCACCAGCGGCACCCAGAGGGACGCGAAGAGCAGCGTCAGAAGCGTCAGCCCGTAGAAGCGGCCCCCACCGAAGGGTCGCCCCTCGGTTCCGGCGCCGAGCTGCTGGTAGGCGACCCATCCGGGCAAGAGGAAGAGCGTGAGGTCGTAGAGGAGCAGGTGGGGGCTCGCGAGCCACCCGGCGGCGACGGCGGCCGCGAAGGCGAGCGCCCACTGCCGGGAGCCGGGCTCCCACGGTCGCCGCCGCCAGCGCAGCCCGATCGCCACCGCGATGGTGATCGTGGTGAGGGGGATCGCCACGTCCGCGATCGCCGGCGCGACCGGATCGAGCAGCAGCGCGAGCGCCCCGGGCACGCCCACCTGGTAGTAGGCGGAGAAGCCGCTCCCCGGCAGCTGATCGCGGACCAGCGCCGCGGCTTCCGGCAGCTGCGCCAGCCATGCCTCCCAGGCGCCGGGCAGCGAGAGCCAGGCGATCGCGCCGAGCGTCGTCGCCGTGGCCACCGCGCTCCCGATCGCCCGCCAGCGCCCCTTCACCAGCAGCACGACCCCGAAGCCGATCGCGAGCTGCGGCTTGAGCACCATCGCGCCGAGGGCCACTCCGGCCAACCCGTCGCGGCCGCCGCGCAAGGCGGCGAAGGTCGCGGACGCGAGCGCGAGGGTCAGAAAGGCGTTCTGCCCCATCACCAGGGTCAGCGACGCCGGTAGGAAGAGCAGCGAGAAGAGCAGCTCCGGGCCCGCGCGCTCGAGCGAGCCCCGCACCAGCCGCAGCGAGAGCGCGAGGAGCAGCAGCGAGAGCGCCCACCAGCAGCCCACGGCGGCGGGGTAGGGCAGGGCCGCGAAGGGCACCATGAGCAGCGCGAAGGGCGGCGGGTTCAGGAACGCGCTGCTCTGCCCGCGCTCGCGGCCGAGCAGCTCGTCCTGCAGCGCCTTCTGCGCCTCGAAGTCGTAGAGCGATTCGCTTCGCCCTTGCAGCGCCAGCCGGCCGCCGGTGTAGAAGGCCAGGAAGTCGCCACCCATGGCGGTGCCGAAGCGATCCTCGAGCCCATCCCAGCTGCCGAGGGCCTTCGGCAGGGCGACGCCGAAGAGGAGCGTCGCGCCGAGGGCGAGGTAGTAGACCCGCCAGCGGCGCCGATCGACCAGCCGCGCCAGCGCCTCGAGCATCGGCGCGACCCTATCACTCGGCCGAGCCGGCTCGAACGTGCCGCTTCCCCTCGAGGACCAGCTGGACGAGCAGCCCGAGCACCAGCAGCTCGGTGACCCCGATGTAGACGAAGCGAGCGAAGCTCGGCCGCCAGGCCGCGCCGAGGCCGGCGACCATGACCACGGCGCCGGCGATGGGGAGGGGGCGCACCGGCGTCTCGATCGCGATGAGGATCGCGCCGAGCGCCAGCAGCTCGATGGCCAACGTCGACGGCGCCGGGAGCTCGAGCAGGAGGCCGACCGCGCGGATCAGCAGGATGGTGCTGGCCACGGCGAAGCCCGCGCGGAGGAACTGCCGGTTGAGCTTCGTTCGGGCGAGCCGCTGGCGGGCCACGAGGAGCCCGAGCAGCACCGCGCCCGCGAACACCGCGCCTTCCTGCAAGAGCGAGAGGGGGGGCAGCGCCTCGCCCGATCCCGGGTGCCGGAGCCAGCCGATGACGTGCATCGCGGTCAGGGCCAGGAAGGCGATGGCCATCGTGCGGATGCGGTCCGGTCGCGCGACCCCGGTGTCGACGTCGCGCTCGAGCGCGGCGACCCGCTCCCGCTTCTCCCGGCGCGCGCGGCGCAGCGCCTCGAGGATGTCGACGAGCTCCTTCGGCGGGGGCTCCGCCATCTCCTCGACGGTCGCCAGCGCGCGCGAGACGTCGCCGCGAGCGATCGCGTATCGCAGCTCCAGCAGTTGCGCCTCGCGCAGGGCCCGCGCCGCCGGACCGAAGTCCGGGTGCAAGCGGAGCGCCTGGCTCAGCGCGAAGCGCGCCTCCTGAAAGCGGCGGAGCACGTCCGCGTGGTCCCGCGCGCCGTGCTCGGTGCTCCCTTCGCTGGCGTCGTCGGCGTCGATCGGCGCCAGCAGCTCGCGCGCGGATGCCACGAGGATCCGCGCCTCCCGTCGCGAGAGGAAGCGCTCGATGGCGTCCTGCATCTCCTCGACCGAAGCGAAGCGAAGGGCGGGCTCCGCGGCGCAGGCGCGGTTGGCGATCGCGCCCAGCTCCGGCGCCACCTCGTCGTCATACTCGTAGGGCGGCGAGAGGAGCGCCTGCAGGAGGGTGGCTCCGAGCCCATCACCCCGGTGCCGTGGTCGCCCGGTGAGCAGGTAGTGGAGGGTCGCGCCGAGCAGGTAGACGTCGGTCTGCGGCGTCAGCTCGCTCAGCTCGCCGCGCGCCATCTCCGGAGCCATGTACGTCGCCGTGCCGGCCACGATCGCTCGCTCGTCGTCGGTCGCGGAGCCGACCTCGAACGCGAGCCCCCAGTCGAGCAGGTAGACCTCGCCGAAGGGACCGAGCATCACGTTGTCCGGCTTCACGTCCCGGTGGAGGATCCCCAGGCTGTGCGCGAAGCGCAGCGCGTTGCCCACCTGCAAGAGCACGCGCAGGTGTTTCTCGAGCACGTCGGGGTCGCCCGGGAGCGCGTCCCGATCCTTCGCGATCGCCTCGCTCCAGGTCTGCCCCTGCACTCGCTTGAAGAGCACGACCGGCCCGAGCCGAGGGTCTCGACCGATGGCGTGCACCGGGACGATGTTCGGGTGCGCGAGCCGACCGCCGATCCGCGCCTCGTCCAGCAGGCTGAAGACCTGTGGCGCGCTGCCGGGTCCCGGGTGCTCGCGCAGCCGCTTCAAGGCCACTTCGCGGTCGAGGGTCTTCTGATAGGCGAGCTCGACGACCCCCATGCCGCCCTTGCCGAGCGTCCCGCGAACGACCAGGTCGGCGTCGCGCGCTCGGTCCTCGTCCTGGTCCTCGTCCACCCGGACGGGCAGCGGACCGAGGGCACCGAGCATCGACTCGAGCTGCGAGTCCGAGAGCGACCGACCGCCGCTCAGCCGGCTGTCGGGGTCGGCGTCCGCCGCGAGCCCGGCCTCCGCCAGCGTCGCGGCCACCGTGTCCTCGAGTGACGCCCGTTCGCCCACCAGAGTGACTATAGACCGTGAGTGACGCTGCGTTCCCACACACGCTCCGCCCGCGATCTCGGTCACCCTTCGCGGGTCGTGCGCTTAATCAACGCTGCTGTCGTCATCCTTTCCTTTGCCACCCTCGCCGCCTGCACCAACGAAGGTGCCGCCCCCCGGACCTTCCCCATCGTCGATGGGACCCGAGAGATGGGCGAGGAAGCCGTCGTCCTGGTGAAGGTCGTCGGCGGGGTCGCCTCCTGCACCGGCACCTTCGTCTCGGAGAGCGTCGTGCTCACCGCGAAGCATTGCGTGCAGCTGCAGGGCGCGGACGAGCCCTACCCCGTGGGGCTGGTCTCCATCGGTGTGGGCCACGACCGTCGCGACACCGTCGACTATCGCGCGCGCCGCATCGACACGACGCCGGGCGTCTACGGGGCCGGCCTCACCGGTCTGGTCGGCGAGGACGTGGGCGTGATCACCATCCGCCCGGACCGGGACGGCAACTTCCCCGACGTCACTCCCGTCGCCTACCGGCGCGAGTCGCCCACCGACCTCGTCGGCCAGATCGTCACCTTCATCGGCTTCGGTCAGACGGAGACCGGATCGAGCGGCCTCAAGTACACCCGCACCGGCGAGGTCACTCGCGTGGGCGGTGGCGTGATCTCGTCCGAGGGCAACATCTGCCAGGGTGACAGCGGCGGGCCGATGATCCTCGAGGGCTCGCCCCGGGAGATCGTCGGCGTGGCCAGCTTCGGCCGCTCCGCGACCGGCAGCGACTGCCCCGCCCTCGAGGACGGACACAACACCCTCGATGGCCACCTGGGCATGATCGACCGGGCGATCCTGGAAGCGGGCGGCTGCCCGACGGAGGGGCCCGAGGTGTGCAACTCCATCGACGACGACTGCGACGGCAACGTCGACGAGACCTGCCTCGGCCTCGGCGAGGCCTGCACCGCGGACGACGAGTGCGCCTACGCCCAGCTGCCGGCGAGCTTCGAGGTGGGCCTCTACGGCCTCCTCGAGAACCCGGTGGTCTGCGGGGACACCCCGGGCGGCCAGGTCTGCACCCGCTCCTGCGATCCGCTCCGCCCGCTCACGAGCTGTGCGACGGCGGAGAACCCCTTCGGCGGACCGACCGCCGTGCAGCTGGACACCCCCGGCCTCTGCGTGTCCACCGGGGGCTGCGAGGGCACCTGCGTCGCCCTCGGCGCCGGGGACCTCGGCCTCGAGGAGCCCTGCACCGACGACGGCCAGTGCGCGACCGGCGCCTGCATCGACCCCGGCGACGGGGAGCGGCGCTGCCTGCAACGCTGCCAGGGTGACGCGGGCCAGTGCGCGGCGGGCGAGGTGTGCGCCGCGGGCGCGGGCGGCTGCGGCGCGTGCGTCGACGAGAGCCTGGTCAGCGGTCCCCGTGGCTTCGGCGAGCGCTGCGGCAACGACGGCGACTGCGCCTCCGGCCTGTGCGTGGCCGACGTCTGCACGCGCGAGTGCGCGAACGACCTCGACTGCTCCGGCACCTTCCACTGCGTCGGCTCGGTCTGTCGCTCCGGCCCGGTCGGCGATCAGGGAGACCTCTGCTCCCGCGACGGCGACTGCCTCACCGGACGCGACTGCGTCGGCGACCCGAGCGTCTGCGCGATCCCCTGCACCGGTCCGTGCCCCGAAGAGGGCTTCACCTGCACCGACGGGCACTGCCTGCCGGACCTCGCCGTCCTCGGTGAGGCGTGCGCGATGGACGCCGAGTGCTTCGACGGTCTCTGCGTCGACGGCGCCTGCGCGCGGGAGTGCGGCGTGAGCGGCGGTTGCCCGGAGGGGCTCGAGTGCGCCCGCGACGACGCCGGTCGGGCCACCTGCCGTGCGCCGAGCGGTGGCGGGTGCAGCGCCGGTCATGGTGCGCCGACCGGTGGGCTCCTCGTCCTGCTGGCGCTGGTGGCCCTCGGCGCGTCGCGCCGCCGCAGCTGATACCCTCCGGGGGTGCGCCTCTCTCCGCTGCGCAGCTCCCTCGTCCTCGTCGTCCTCGTCGGATGCGCCGATCCCCCACCGCCGGGCGAGGTCAGCCCGGTGGAGCGTCGGACCGTCGCCCTCTTCGCGGGAGCGACGGAGACCTGCGCGCTCGTCGAGACCACCTTCCGCGGGGACGCCGGGACGCCCGACGGAGGGCCGCGGGGCGATCTCGGCACGCCAGCCGACATGTCCGCGCCGGTCGACATGTTCACGCCGGTCGACATGTTCACGCCGGTCGACATGTTCACGCCGGTCGACATGTTCGTCCCCGCCGGCGACATGGCGACTCCGGCGGACATGTTCGTCCCGCCCGCGGACATGTTCGTCCCGCCCGCGGACGCGGGCGCGCCCACCGACGGAGGCCCCCCGGTCGATGGGGGCGCTCCGGTGGACGCCTTCCGCCCATCGGCCGACGGTGGTCCGGTCGAGCCCGCGCCCTCGGCGCTCTCCATCCGCTGCTGGGGCGCCGGCCAGGCGAGCCCGCGCCGGCCCTCCGGCTCACCGGAAGAGGTGGTCACCGCCGCCACCTGGGGGACCCGCTGCGTGGTGGATGACATCGGCCGGGTGATCTGCTGGGGCCCCAACGAGAGCGGGCAGGCGGGCGCCCCGCCGAACGAAGACGCCTCCCCCGCCGCGGTCACGCTGCTGCCGCCCGCGAGCCAGGTCGAGCTCGCCGTCGGCGGTGGTCACGCCTGCGCGATCACCGAGGAGGGCCTCTTCTGCTGGGGCGCCGGCGAGGACGGACAGCTCGGCGATGGGCGCAGCCGTAGCGGGTATCGACCGGTCGCCGTCGAGCTCGAAGAGGTCACCGATGTCGCCCTCGGCCAGCGCCACACCTGCGCGATCGCCGCCGGCGAGCTCCACTGCTGGGGCGCGAGCGAGGTGGGCCAGGCGGGGGGCTCGGCCGTCGACTCGCCCCAGCGGATCCGCACCGGTCTGGGCACGCTCGTCGCCGTCGTCGCCGGTCGCGCCCACACCTGCGTGCTCGACGACGAGGGCGAGGTGGCGTGTCTCGGGGACGACAGCCGCGGCCAGCTCGGCCAGGGCAGCGCCGGCGCCCCGAGCTCGAGCGCCCTCGGGGTGGGCTTGGCGGGCGACGTCTCGGTCCTCGCGGCCGGCGCCGATCACACCTGCGCCGCCGGCGGGGGCTCCGTCCATTGCTGGGGCGCGAGCGATCAGTGGCAGACCGGCACCTCGGTTCCGAGCGAGGGCGCCATCGAGCGTCTGCGGATCGACGCCGACGATCTCGCGCTCGGCGCCGCGCACAGCTGCGCCCTCGCGGGCGACCAGGTCCGCTGCTGGGGCGCCAACGACGCGGAGCAGCTCGGCGGCGACGCCTCGGAGCGCTCGGCCACGCCGGTGCGCATCGGCGGTCTCCGCTAGATCCTCTGGAGACAATCGACCGGAGAGTACGTGCAAACATGGCGCGATCGATGGGGTCCGGGACGGACAAGTGGTGTCTCCAGACCCCGGCCTCGTGCCGCTAAACATCAATGATTTCGGCGATCAGGCCGCTGGCCCCGACCTTGCAATAGCTTCGGGCGACGGAAAGGAAGAGCCCAAACCCATCCCGGCGCGGTTCCCAGGGAGCGTTGACTTCTCTCACAGGTGCCGATAACCAGCAGAGGGGTGCGGGATCGCGAACGATGCGCTCGAGCGAGATGATGGAGAGAGATCAAACGTTGGTGGAGGACGAGGCGGGAGTCGCCTTCGTCGAGTACATCGTGATCTCGCTCTTCATCACCATCCTCGCGGCGGCCGCCATCTTCGCCCTCGGCATCCCTCTGCTGCGTATGTACGACTGGGGTGTGTCCTGGGTCCTGATTCCGGTACCCTGACCGACTACGACCCTTCCCGGGGTCTGGAGAACGACCCGGCGCGAGCCGGATATGAGAGGAACGCAAATGGACAACCTGATGAAGCACTGGATCGACCTGAAGACGCGCATCGACGAGCTGCGCAAAGACCAGGCCGGTCTCTCGACCGTCGAGTACATCATCATCCTCATTCTCATCGCCGTCGTGGCCATCGCGCTCTGGCAGCAGTTCGGTGAGGCCGTGACCGCGCGGATCGAGGAAGGCACCGGCGCGATCAACGGCATGCCCAGCGGTGGCGGCGGCGGCGGCTCCTGACCTCTCCCGATGCTCCAGCTCCCGGCTGCGTATGAGCTGTACGGGATCGCGGCGGCGTTGGGCCTGGCCCTCACCGCCGCGATCACCGACTGGCGCCGGGGAGAGATTCCCAACTGGTTGACCCTCCCGCCACTCATCGTGGCGCCCGTCACCTAGCTACGGGATCCTGCTCGGCGAGATGGGAGCGATCGCATCGGTGTTGGGCATCGTCTTCTGTGGGCTCCCGACCCTGGTCCTGTGGTGGCAGGGAGGGATCGGCGGCGGTGACGTGAAGCTCGTGGCGGCCATCGGTGCGTCCGCGGGCCTGATGGCTGGGCTCGAGATCGAGCTCGTCGCCTTCGTCATCGCGGCGCTCTATGCCCTCGGAAGACTCGCCTGGGAGGGCAAGCTCCTGCGGACCTTGGGCAACACCCTCTTGCTCGCGCTCAACCCGCTCCTGCCGAAGAAGTGGCGGCGCAAGGTGAGCCCGAGCCTGATGAACACCGTGCGCCTCGGCGGAGCGTTCCTGGCCGCGACGATCCTCTCGTTCCTGGTCCGGCAGCCGAACCTCTACTCCTGAACTCCGGTGCCCCCCGGCACCTCTCACGATCGGCTCCCTCCCGAGCCGATGCCATTCGAAGACGAACCCGAACCAGCAGCGACAAATGCGACGAAGAAGCCTTGCAGACGATCAGCGCGCGGCGGTCTACGTCGAGTTCCTGGTCGTCTTCATGCCGCTCTTCATGCTCTTCCTGGGCATGACGCAGACGTCACTGCTCTTCACCGGCAAGATCGTCGTTCAGCACGCCGCCGACGCGGCGTGCCGCAGCGCGATCGTCGTGCTCCCGGACGACCCGGGCAAGTACGACGGCCGCGCCAAGAACAGCATCGAGTTCAACGAGGTGTCGCTCGGTGACGGCGGCGTCTCGAGCGCCATCGAGGGCATCGCCGACCTGCTGGGCATCGACCTGCCCGCCAACCTGATGGCCAACGGCGACCCCCGGCTCAACCGGGTGCGCCTGGCGGCCTTCCGGCCGCTGATGGCGATCATCCCGCCGCCGGACGCGGTCTTCGACCTGGACAACCCCNNCCGTTACGCGCCCGGGGAGGGCGAGTCGGCCGAGAGCGTGCTCATCGCCGTCGGCCACGGCCGCGGCATGGCCGCCGCCGGCAAGCGCTTCGCGGCGGGCATCTTCTACCTCACCCAGGCCGCGGCGGTGACCTTCCCGAGCGGCCCCGGCGCCGGCGGCGTGAGCACCACCGGCATCCAGGACTTCGCCTACTCGCGCGGGTCTCACCTGCCGCTGACCACCCGGGTCAGCTACTCCTACGCCTGCCTCGTTCCCGGCGCCGCGCAGATCATGTGCGACAGCTGGGGTGAGCTCTCGGGCAACCAGGCCGAGGGCTGGAACGAGATGAACGCCGCGCTCGCTCGCGGCGCGGCGCTGCTCAACGGCGGCGGCGTCTACTACATCCTCCGCGCGGACGCGACGCTCACCTATCAGGGCGCCGAGTACCAGTACCGCAGCGAGCAGGAGGGCGGCTGATGGTGCTCCTCCACCGCTTGCTCGCGCAGACGAGCACCGGCGCGCAGGAGCGGGACGTCAGCGAGCGCCCGTCGCTCCTCGAGGACAAGAGCGGCGCCGTGCTGCTCATGGGCCTCTTCATGGCCGTCTTCCTCGTGGGGATGCTCTACTACCTGGTCGGCCTCACCGACAACATCCTCTTCCGCGAGCACATGCAGGACGCCTCGGACACCGGCGCCTTCGCCGCCGCGGTGACCAACGCCCGCGGGATGAACCTCATCGTCCTGCTGAACCTGATCATGGCGATCGTGGTCGCCATCGTGATCATGCTGCGGATCATCCAGATGATCATCACCGCGGCCTTCGCGATCGCCGCCGTGGTGGGCATCTTCTGTGGCGGCTGTACCGCGCCCGCGGTGGCCTGGCTCAAGTCCGCCGAGTCGGCCGTCCGAAACATCACCAACCGGGTCGAGGACATCGCCCAGAACATCGTCAAGGTCTGCCACAACGGGCAGAACGCGATCTCCTATGCCTGGCCGGTGATCGGTCAGGCGCGCTCCTATCAAGCGGTCGCCGAGGGGCCCTTCCAGCCGCCGGCCACGGTCGGGGTGGCCTTCCCCGTCTACGCGACGCTCCCGGTGGAGGATCACACGTTCAAGGAGACCTGCGACCGCGGCAAGCCCTACGCCACCAACCTGGTCGCCAAGCCCTTCGAGCTCCTCCCGGTGATCGGCGGCAAGGTCGCCGGCTTCATTCGCGGCGCGGTGGGGCGCCTCTACGACTACTTCACCGCCGTCTACTGCGGCTCGGGGGACATCCCCGCCGCCCCCTGCTTCGATCAGGAGAAGGCCTATCCGCAGGACGCGGACACCAAGGCCTGCGCCGACCAATGCCAGGGCGACTCCGCGGGCGTCGGGAGATGTGCGCCTTGTGCGGACGGCGTCGGCACGACGGCCTGCGATGACGCGATCGCCCAGATCTGCCACGACTCCGTCCAGACCAACAACGTCAGCGGTCCGACCTACTGCCCGCCGGAGAACATCAGCACCGTCGACGGCTCGTGCTCCGGCGGCCGGGTGGAGTTCGAGGGCTGCCAGGACCCGGCGCGGCGCACCGAGACCCGCATCGAGACCACCCCGGATAGCGCCGACTACGACGTCGTCGACTCGCGGCCCCTCTGCACCCGGCGCACGAACCTCGCGCTGAGCGAGTGCCGCTCCGGCGCCGTCGAGAAGTACCAATACGCCACCGAGCGCCGCTTCATCGTCTGGTGGGGCGAGATGTCGCCCGACGGCACCACCTGCACCATCCGCTCGGCGGCCCTGGACCCCGCCGACACGCGGGTCCGCGCCGACCGCGACTACACCGTCCACGAAGGCGGCTCCGCGCCGCCCGGCTGCCAGAGCTTCGGCGGGCGCTTCGGTCCGCTGCCCTCGAGCGCGACCTACGCCGACGGCTCGCTGGTCTATCCGTGGGACGCCGCCTGCCACTACGAGACGCCGGACCTCTGGGGCACCAAGCCGCCGAGCGTCTTCGGGACCAGCCCCGCCGACCCCGCCTATCGCATCGCCTGCACCACCGAGCTCCCGAGCACCATCGATTCCGCGATCAACTCGCTGAACGCCGGCGCGGAGGAGGGTCGCCATTGGGCGTCCGTCGAGATGACCTCCGAGATCTATGGCTGCATCAAGAACGACCAGGTCTGCGTCGACGCCGACTCGGTCACCCGCCCGGCCGAGGGCTCCTGGGAGCCGCCGAAGCAGGTCTGCCGCTTCGGGCGCGGCACCCGCCTCTTCTCCACCGAGTGTCCGGAGCGGGAGGGCGACGCCGGCGAGCTCATGCTCGGCGACCAGGACTTCCAGATGCGCACCGTCGTCTTCGGCGAGGAGCCGCCCGGCGTCGGTCGGGAGGGCGTGCGCATCGCGGCCTGGGGCGGCGACGAGTCCAACGGCGTGGCCGACGCCGCGCGCCAGGTGGCGCGCCTGAGCATCGCCCAGGCGGAGTTCTACTGGGACCAGGACGAGGACTGGCGCGACAACGACTTCGAGCACTCGCTGAACCGCGGCCGCGTCGAGTGGATGTGGGACATGGCCTGGCGGGCTCGCCTGCGCCGGGTCGCGTTCAGCGACGGTGACGCCGCGAACCGGTCCTGCGGCTCTCAGGGAGCCGATTGCTCCGGCTTCAACAGCTTCCTCAGCTCCGTCGGGGGCGCCCTCGACGAATTCTTCCTCCACTGACCATGAGCCTCGAACGCCAACCGAAGAAACGCACGCTGCTCTCCCTGCTCAGGGATTGCCGGGGTGCGGCGTACGCCGAGGCGGTGATCGTATTGCCGGTCCTGATCACCATCCTCTGGGGCAACTACCTGATCATGGGCGCGGGCTCGTCGAAGCTCGAGGCCATGAACGAGGTCCGCCGGGTCGCCTGGGAGGCGGCGAACACCCCGTCCGAGTGCGAGGAGACCAGCGACCACGATGGCGCCGACCGTTTCGACGGCGGCGGGGCGGTCACCACCCTGCTCGGCTGGATGAGCGCCGCCGAGGGCATCCCGATCGTCGGCGATCTCCTCAGCGACTTCTTCGGCATGCCCCACATCCCCTCGCCGTCCACCTCCAGCTACGAGATCCCGGGCGCCTTCGGTGGAGGGACCGGCACGGCGAGCGCCGAATACATGGTCATGTGCAACACCGAGCGGAAGACGATCAGCATGATGCTGACGCGGGCCTTCTGTGATCTCGTCGAGAAGATCTCCGGCGGGGGCGTTCCCTCATTCCTCGCGCCGATGTGCTCATGACCCGTCCGACCACACGCCAGCCGCGCGAAGGGCTCTTCCGCCGCTCGCTTCGCTTGATGCCGAAGCTGCTCCGGCTGGCCGCCTTCATCGTCTTCGTCTGGGTGGTCGCCGTGGTCTGGGCGGCGAACCGGGTCGAGGCGGAGGTGCAGGAGATCATGCTCGGCGTCGGCGCCGAGATGATGCAGATGCCCGACGCCGACACCGGCCGGCTGCGGCAGATGCGCTTCAACGGCGCGCCGATCCAGTTCCGCACCTCGCGGACCGACAAGCCGCTGGCCGAGGTCCTCGACTACTTCGAGCAGCGCTGCCAGGAGCACGACGGCCGGCTGGCCGAGCAGCTCGAGGAGCTCATGGAGCGCGAGCCGAGCCTCGAGGACCTGGATCCGGACGAGCTCGACGGCACCATGCGCTTCGACACCAGCCGGCGCGGCTACGTCGCCTGCCTCGACATGGGCGACGAGCAGCAGGACCACGAGGACATCATCGGCCGGGTCGGCGAGTTCGTCCGGACCGGCGACATCGCCGATGTCGGCCACATGCGCTACCTCTACGCTCAGCGGGTGGAGGGCGACGGGACCTTCTTCGTCACCGTCTTCAGCGACCACCCGGTCAACATCTACGAGATGTTCCCCACCGAGGGCGACGCCCCCGGCCAGGACCCGGAGGACATCGCGCGGCCGCCCGGCGCCCGCCGGCTGCTCAGCGCCTGGGAGGAGGGCGAGCCCTACGGGATGTTCGTCTACACCGACGGGGGCGGCAGCTCCCCCAGCGAGACCGAGGCCATCTACCGCAGCGAGCTGATGCCCGAGCGCGGCTGGGCGCCGGTGGAGCTCCGCGACGGCGAGCGGGTCCAGGTCGACGGCGTCTACACCAGCGTCTGGGAGAAGGGCGATCGCCTCGTGACCCTCGTCTTCGGCGAGACCGACCAGGGCGAGACCACCACCAGCGTCCTGACCTCCGATGAAGACCCGCGTTGATCGCCCACGAGCGGGGGGATCGATGGTAGGCTCCGGCTGAGGCCCGAGGAGACATGAACCGCAAGGCTCTGATCGCGGGGATCGTGGTTGCAGGAGTGGGCGTGGCCCTGCTCTTCTTCTACATGCGCCGCTACGAACACGAAGTGTCCGGTGGAACGCCGGTCGAAGTGCTGATGGTCACGAGCGATCTCGCCATCGGCGAGCCGCTCACCGCCGACCGGATGGCGGTCCGTGAGGTGCCCCAACGCTACGTGGAGGATCGGCACATCCTCGCGTCGGACCGGGACAAGGTCATGGGCATCCGCCTGGCGACCTCGATGCGGGCCAACCAGTCGCTGCTGTGGACCGACCTGGCCACCGCCTTCGACGGTCGCCGGGACCTGTCGAACCTGCTCCGGGAGGGCATGCGCGCCCTGACCATCTCGGTCGGCCGGACCAGCGCCATCGTGGAGCTGCTCCGCCCTGGAGATCGCGTCGACGTGCTCTTCACCTCCCAGCGACCGGGCACCGAGGACGAGATGGTGACCATCACGCTCCTGCAGAACGTGCTGGTGCTCGCGGTCGGTGAGGACACCGGCGGCGAGGATCAGGACGAGGACGAGCGCCGCACCCGCGACGTGAGCCTCGCCGTGACGATGGAGCAGGCCACCCTGCTGGCCCACGCGCGCACTCGGGGTCAGCTCGAGCTGACCCTCCGGAACCCCGAGGACATCGAGCTCGTCGACGACCTCGGTGAGACCACGGACAAGGACCTCATCGAACCCGAGCAGCGACGCCGAATCCAGCGGCGTCGTCCCAGAGAAACGGAGCCGAGCATTGAACGGATCGATTGACCGAGCGCGAGCCTGGTTGCTCGCCCCGTTGCTCGCGGGCCTCTGCCTGGCTCTCGCGGCGCCCGCCGCCGCGCAGGACTCGCGCGAGGTGACCGTGAAGGTCGGCGAGCAGACCAGCATCTCCGCCGCCGGCGTCCAGAGCTACTCCGAGGGCGTGCGTGGCGTCGCCGACGTCCGCCTGACCAACGACCAGACCCGCTTCGTCATCGTCGGCGAGCGGGTCGGCTCGACGTCCTTGCTCCTGATCATGGAGGACGGCTCGCAGGTGCAGTACCGGATCGAGGTCACCGACGACCGGCAGCCGCAGGCGGAGGGGCCGGGCGTCGGGCAGCGGGAGAACATCCGCCTCGACCTCTACTTCGTGCGGGTCGAGGACACCTACAGCCACGCCATCGGCATCGGCTTCCCCGGCTCCATCGGCGGCGACGACAGCGAGCTGCGCACCACCGTCGACTACGACCGCTCGGTCACCGGCGGCGTCATCGAGCCGATCGAGCAGGGCACTCGGCTGCAGCTCGTCCACAACGCCATCCTTCCGCGCATCGACATCGCTCAGTCGAACGGCTGGGCGCGCATCTACCGGCAGGCGGCGCTGATCACCGCCAACGGCGTGCAGGCGGAGTTCAACGCCGGCGGTCAGCTCAACGTCCCCGTCCAGAGTGGCGTGCAGGGGACCCTCCAGCAGATCGACTTCGGCACCAAGCTCACCTGCCTGCCCCGCTTCGATCCGGAGACGCAGCGCATCGAGCTGCAGATCACCGCCGAGATCGCCGACCTGGCCGATGACCGGGGCACCGGCGTGCCCGGCCTCACCACTCAGAGCGTCACCACCAACGTGAACCTCGGCCTCGGCGAGTCGATCGTCCTCGGCGGCTTCGTCGCCCAGTCCGAGACCCGCTCCCGCACCGGCCTGCCGGGCATCAGCCAGATCCCCATCCTCGGCGCGCTCTTCGGCTCCCACCAGCGTCGCTTCGAGGCGAGCGAGGGGCTGATGTTCATCGTGCCGAGCGTGGTCGACGCCGTGCCCCTCACCCAGCGGAACCGCATCGAAGAGCTGATCCGCTACTACGAGGACTTCGACGGGGACATCGACGACGTCGAGATCCTCGACCACCCGCGCACCGGCACCGCCGCGTCGCGGCCGGCGTCGGAGACGGAGGAAGACGGCGACTGAGCCGTCGGGTGGCCATGAACGCGAGCGCATCGGCGTGAAGGGGGCCGGGTGGTGAGCGGCGGCGTCCTACTCTCCATCGAGCTCCCCGACGGCTCGGTCGAGGAGCTGCCCATTCGCGCCTCGGGGCCGATCGTGATCGGTCGCGATCCGAGCTGCCACGTGGTGCTTCCGAGCCCGGAGGTGAGCCGCCGACACCTGGTCGTCGAGCCCTCGCAGCGGGGCTTCAAGCTCACCGACCAGTCGGCCAACGGCACGCTGATGGGCAACCAGCGCGTGAAGCGCTCCAAGGTCGACACGCCGCCCAACATCCCGCTGCGCATCGGCCCCTATCTGGTTCGCCTCAAGCGCCTCGATGGCGAGAAGAAGAAGGCCGCAGCGCCGCCGCCGCCGCCCGCGACCCCCGCGCGGCCGATGGCCGACGAGCCCTCGGAGCCGGCGCTGCGCGAGTCCTCCATCCCCGACGACGAGGAGATGCTGCGCATCGCCGGCGGCACCGCGTCCATCCCCGCCGAGCTCCGGCGCCGCGTGCACCGGATGCTCCTCGACCACCTCGATCTGGCCAGCCTGGACCGCTCGCAGATGGGCGACGACGCCATGCGGCCCAAGGTGCTCACGGCCCTCGCGCGCATCCTTCAGCAGCTGCAGCACGACCTGCCGCCGGACTGCGATCGCGACCAGTTCATGCGGGAGATGGCCGACGAGGCCCTCGGCCTCGGTCCCCTCGAGCGGCTGCTGGCCGACGAGGACGTCTCCGAGATCATGGTGGTCCACCCCTACAAGATCTACGTGGAGAAGAGCGGCAAGATCCGGCCCACCGACCTACGCTTCACCGACGACGAGTCCGCCCGCGCGGTCATCGAGCGCATCGTCACCCCGCTCGGTCGCCGCATCGACGAGTCGACCCCGCTGGTCGACGCCCGCCTCAAGGACGGCTCGCGCGTGAACGCGGTCATCCGCCCGCTGGCCATCCACGGCGCGTGCATCACGATCCGGAAGTTCCAGAAGAACCCGCTGACCATCGACAACCTGGTCAGCTTCGATTCGCTCACCAAGCGGATGGCGGACTTCCTGGAACGCTCCGTACGGATCCGGAAGAACATCGTCATCTCCGGCGGCACCGGCTCCGGTAAGACGACCCTGCTGAACGTGCTCTCGGCGGCGATCCCCAGCGGCGAGCGCGTCGTGACCATCGAGGACGCCGCCGAGCTCCGCCTCGAGCAGCCGCACGTGGTCTCCCTCGAGACCCGCCCCGCCAACATGGAGGGCAAGGGCGAGTACTCGATTCGCGACCTGGTGAAGAACGCCCTGCGCATGCGGCCCGACCGCATCGTCGTCGGCGAGTGTCGCGGCGGCGAGGCGCTGGACATGCTCCAGGCCATGAACACCGGTCACGACGGCTCGATGACCACCATCCACGCCAACAGCCCGCGCGAGGCGATGAGCCGCCTGGAGACGCTCTGCCTCATGGCCGGCCTCGATCTCCCCTCCCGCGCGATCCGCGAGCAGATCGCCGGCAGCGTGCATCTGGTGGTGCAGCAGTCCCGCTTCAGCGATGGGTCCCGCCGGGTCTCCGCGATCACCGAGATCGGCGGCCTGGACGACGACGGCGACTTCATCCTGAACGATATCTTCTCCTTCCATCGACTCGGCACCGGCCCCGATGGCAAGATTTCGGGTGAGTACCGCGCGAGCGGCTATCTCCCCTCCTTCATCGACGAGTTCATCACGCACGGGCTCGTGCGCGACGGAGGGCAGTTCCTCTAGTCATGGACGAATTCCTCGCCAGTCGTGTCGCCGGATGGGTCGGCATCGTGATGTTCTCGCTCGGCGCGGGGGCCGCGGTGGTGATCGCCACCGCCACGCCGCACAGCCCGGTGCGGGCGATCTACAACCGCTACGTCGACAGCATCAACGAGGACGTCCGTTTCCTGCTGCTCAAGCGGAGCGCCGAAGAGATCGTCCGGATGCAGCTCTTCGCCATCGCGGCGATCCTCGCCCTCTGGGCGCTGACCGGGAACATCCTCTTCATGGCCGGCGTGGCGATCGCGGTGATCTATCCCAAGGTCACTCTCAACCGGCAGCGCATCCAGAAGGTCGAGAAGCTCGAGATCCAGCTCGATGGCTGGCTGCTCATGCTCGCCAACGCCCTCAAGGCCACCCCGGCGATCGGCGAGGCGCTCAACTCGACGGTGAACCTGGTGCAGCCGCCGATGCGCGACGAGCTCGACCTGCTGGTGAAGGAGAACCAGCTGGGCACCCCGCTCGACCAGGCGATCCTCAACGCCTCCGAGCGCATCAACAGCCCGATCGTCAGTGGCGCCCTCGCGATGCTGGTCGTCGCTCGGCAGACCGGTGGTGACCTGCCGAAGATCCTGGAGACGAGCGCCGCTTCGCTCCGGGAGATGGCGCGCCTCGAGGGTGTGGTTCGCACCAAGACGGCCGAGGGCAAGGGTCAGGTCTGGGTCCTGGGCGCCTTGCCCTGGGGCCTGGTCGCGCTCCTCGCCTGGATGGACCCGGCGTGGTTCAGCAGCCTCACCGAGAACTTCATCGGCAACATCATCATCGTCATGGCCGCCGGCTGCTATGCCGCCGCGCTGGTCTGGGCCCGCAACATCCTCTCGGTGGATATTTGATGCCCCGAGTCCGCCAAGAGACTCGAATCTTCGGGCCGTCGCGGCCGCTCGCGGCGTTGCCCTCCCTCGAAATAGCGCTGCTATTCCTTCGGTCGGGCGCCTTGCGAGCGACCCCGACGACCTCGAATCTCCTTCGCCTTTCGGCAGACTCGGGGCATCTCTGATGTCCCTGACCATGATCCTCGGGTACGCGGGCATCGCGGCGGTCGGCGCCGGGCTCTTCATCGTCGCCTTCATCCTCGGGCGAAACCCGGGCGCCGAGCGGCCGGAGCTCGGTCTGCGCGGCCTGAAGCGGCAGCGGGCGATCAACGAGGGCGGCCTCTTCGCCAAGGTGGAGCCGGCGGTCCGGCAGGTCGCCGGCTGGATGCGCGGCATCCCGGCGCCGAAGTTCCGGGCGCGGATCCAGGACGAGCTCCACTACTCGGGTGAGTGGCTCGGCCTCGACGCGAACGAGTTCATGGCCCTCACGCTGCTCGCGGCGCTCGGCTTCGCCGGCCTGGGCGCGTTCGCCGTGGCCATGCTCGACCTGCCGGTCGTCGTGATGGTCGTCCTCGCCCTCCTCGGCGGGGTGCTCCCCTACACCCGCGTGCAGGGCGAGGCGAAGCAGCGGATGAAGGAGATCAACCGCGCGCTCCCCGGCGCCATCGATCTGGCCGCCCTCTGCATGGGCGCGGGCCTCGACTTCCCGGGCGCGCTTCGTCAGATCGTCGACAAGTCGGCGAGTCGAGACGCGGCGATCGTCGAGGAGGTCGGCCGCATCCTACAGGAGCTCGATCTCGGCCATACGCGGCGAAAGGCCCTCGAGGGTTTCGCGGAGCGGGTCCCCACCGAAGCGGTGAAGGATTTCGTCGGCACCGTCGTCCAGGCGGAAGCCAAGGGCACGCCGCTCAGCGAGGTGCTCACCATTCAGGCGCGGATGCTGCGGATGCGGCGCAGCGTCTCCGCCGAGGAGGCTGCGGCCAAGGCCGGCCTGATGATGATGGGGCCGCTGATGCTGATGTTCGTGTGCATCATTCTGCTGCTCATGGGCCCCTTCGCCGTCCGCTTCACCACCTCGGGATTCTAGTATGGATGCGTACGTCGAAGTCGTTTACGAAGATGGTCGCAAGGACCGCTTCCCCATCGAGGGCGCGCAGGTCACCCTCGGCAAGTCCGGCACCGCCGGCATCTCGCTCCCCACGAGCGGCGAGCTCGAGCTCGAGCACCTGCTGATCGCGCCGCGGGGCAAGGAGGGCTGCTGGGTCAGCACCTCCCAGGGCGCGCGCACCCCGACGAAGCTGAAGGGCAAGGTCTTCGACAGCGGCATGGTCGGCTGGGGCTCCGAGTTGGTCATCGGAAGCGTCCGNNGAAGCCGTCGAAGGGCGGCGATGACGGGCCGAGCAAGATCGTGATCCTCGGTGGCGTCGCCATCGTCGCGGTGGTCGCGCTCATGTTCCTCAAGCCCGGGCAGGAGTCGCTCCCGAGCGGGGAGGGCATCGAGCCGCCGGATCTCTTCGCCTCGCTGCCGAACGAGTGCGGGGACGACGACGCGGCCGCGGCCGCCGAGCGCCTCGAGTACGCCGCCCACAGCCGCGGCGACCGCTACAGCTACGACCCCCAGGACGGCGTCATGGCGGTCATGCTCTACGCCCAGGCCAAGGCTTGCTACGAGGCCGCCGGTGAGAGCGAGCGCGCCGAGGTCATGGACGAGTCCCGGCAGGCGATGCAGGAGAAGGTCAACGCCGACTTCGCCGCGATCCGCCTGCGCCTGCACCACGCCCTCTCCGTCGAGGACTGGGAAGCCGCCGAGCGGGAGGCCGAGGCGCTCGACGCGCTCACCAGCGAGCTGAGCGAGGAGGATAGCTACGCGAAATGGCTGGATCGGGTGCTCCGTATCGTGCGTGCGAATGCGCGCTATCGGCCCGCGCAAGAGGAAGGCTGAGGCCGATCTGGCGCTTTACCCAGGCCCCGGCGTCGTACAGAATCGCGGTGTGCGCCCGATCACGAGTGAAGGGACCCCCCGCGGGTGGGGACGAGCGGGCGTGGTGGGTCTCCTCTCCGCCCTGCTGGTAGGCGCCTGCGCGCCCCCGGAGCCGGCGGTCCGGCAGCCGATGCCCGACCCCATCGCCGACGTCCCCGGGCAGCAGCTCTACGACTCCGGGGTTCGCCTCGCGCGCAGCGGGGACCTCCTGCGGGCCGAGCAGTACGTGAAGGCGGCCATGGAGCGCGGCTTCCCGGAAGAGCGCGCCCTGCCCACCCTGCTCAAGATCTGCGTGGCGGCGAGCCGTCTCAACGCGGCGCTCCAGTACGCCGAGCCGCACCTGCGGGACCACCCGGGGAACTTCCGGCTGCGAACCTTGGTCGCGTCGATCCACTTGGGCCTCGGGAACGTCGACGACGCCGAGACCCACCTCTCCGAGGTCATCGAGCGCGCGCCGACCAACGCGCCGGCCTACTACCTGATGGGCATGCTGCATCGGGAGGAGCACGGTGATCCGGTCGCGAGCGAGCCCTACCTGCAGCGCTACCTCGAGCTCGCGCCCAACGGTGCCCACGCCGCCGAGGTACGCAACATGCTTCGTCCGCGTGAGCCGATCCGCCGGATCGAGCACATCATCGACCGACCGGCCGAGCCCATCGAGCCGGAGGGGCCCTCCGAGCCCACGGAATCCGCGCCGGAGGAGGCGACCCCGTCGTGACCATCCCCCGCGAGATCTTCGAGCAGACCATCCTCGGCTTCTTCGAGCCGATCCGCCCCTACCTCGACGACGCCAGCGTCAGCGAGGTGATGATCAACGGTCCGGACGAGATCTGGATCGAGCGCAAGGGACGGCTCTCGCGCACCGATGCTCGCTTCCCTTCCCACGAGTCGCTCATGAGCGCGCTGCGGAACCTCTCCCAGTTCGTCGGCCGCCAGCTCAACGAGCACCACCCGATCCTCGAGGCGCGCCTGCCGGATGGGTCCCGCGTCGAGGCGGTGATCCCGCCGGCGTCGCCGGACGGTCCGAGCGTCGCCATCCGTCGCTTCTCGAAGGACACGCTGACCATCGAGAAGCTGCTCGAGTTCGGCTCGATGACCCCGGACGCCGCGAGCTTCCTGCACGCGATGGTCGCCTGTAAGCAGAACATCATCGTCGCGGGCGGCACCGGCTCGGGCAAGACCTCGCTGCTCAACTGTCTCAGCTCGTTCATCGGCGAGACCGAGCGGGTGGTCGTCATCGAGGACGCCCGCGAGCTGCAGCTGCAGATGCCCCACGTGGTGCAGATGGAAGCGCAACCGCCGGACCCGCGGGGACGCGGGGCGGTCTCCATTCGCGACCTCTTCAAGGCGACCCTGCGCATGCGGCCGGATCGAATCGTCGTCGGTGAGATCCGCTCCGGCGAGGCCCTCGAGCTCATCCAGGCGATGACCTCCGGTCACGGCGGCTGCCTCTCGACCGTGCACGCGACCTATCCGATCGATACGCTGAACCGACTCGAGACGATGGCGATGATGAGCGACGTGGAGATCCCCCTGAACGCCATGCGCGCGCAGATCGCGTCGGCGATCGACATGATCACCCAGACCACCCGCTTGCTCGATGGCTCCCGCTGCGTCACCCACATCACCGAAGTGTTGGGTTACGACCCGGAGACCGGCTATCAGCTCGGCGACGTCTTCGTGCGCAAGTACCTCGGCCGGGAGCCGGACGGGACCGTGATCAGCGAGTTCGTCGCCACCGGACGCAAGCCGCGCTGCATGGAGATGGTGAAGGCGCTCGGCCTCGACCTACCGCCCGCCATCTACGCCGCCGCCGAGGCCGCCGAGGCCGAGGGGGCGAACGCGTGAGCGAGGGCGTGGGCCCGGTTCCGAGCCCCGGTCATTGGGCGCGTGTCCAGCTGGCGCAGGGGCAGTCCGGCGCCGGCCTCTGGGATCTCTCGAGCGAGGTCCCCGAGGCTCGGATCACCATCGGGGCCTCGCCCGACGCGGGTTGGTGCGTGCAGGCGTCGGAGGTCGGGGCGATCCACTTCGAGCTCTTCTGGGATGGCCAGTCGCTCTGGGTCTCGCCGCCCCACGCCGGTGAGCTCACCGTCGATGGTGAGCGGGTGCAGACGTGGCGTCAGCTCGTGGGGCGCTCGCGCGTCGAATTCGGACGCGCCGCCTTCCTCATCGAGACGTCCCAGACGATCGCGATGCCGCCGGCCGGTCACGACACCGCGCAGGCGGAGATGGTGCCGCGGGAGACCGTCCCCGGCGCGCCGCAGATGCCGAGCGCGAGCGACTTCGACGACGATCCGACGGCGGCGCTCGCGGATCGGCCCGAGCTCGGCGACCTGCCGCCCCTCGACTCCGAGGCGACGCAGATGGTCGATGGCGCGCTGGTCGTCGGCGCCGGCGCGGGCCGCCCGATGATCGGTGGGGCACCCGGCGGCCAGTTCGGCGGCGAGCTCAAGACCCAGATCCTCGACACCGAAGCGGCCGGGATCGAGATGCCGAGCTCGGTGCCGCCCCCACCGGTGAGCCCGCCCGCCGAGTCGAGTCCGCAGGGCGCGGGCGCGCCGCTCGGCCAGCGCCAGATCCCCACCGACGTCCTGCCCGCGGTGGACGGCGGCAAGAGCGTCACCGAGACCGGCTCGCAGTTCGCGCTGCCACCGCAGCAGCCGCAGCAGGAGAAGAAGAAGCTCGAGCTGCCGCCGCGACGGACCCTCATCCTCGCCGGCGTCACGCTCCTGCTCGCGGTCATCGTGCTCGGCTCGTCGATCGCTCGTCGCTCGTCGCAGGAGGAAGCGCTGGCCGCGGCGAACGCCCGCAACGCATCCCAGAACGCCAGCGCGACGGCCGAGGCCATCCGCCAGCAGGCGGCCGCGGCCGCCGCGGAGCGGGCGGAGGCTCGCGGGCGGCGGGAGACCGCCCTGCGCGACGAGGTCGAAGAGGCCATCGACGAGGCGGTCGGGAAGGCGGAGGAAGAAGCGGCCGAGGCGGTCGACGACGCGCCCTCCGACGAGCCGCTCGACCTCGAGGAAGAGAAGGCCAAGCGCGCTCGCTTCGCGGTGCAGAAGCTCGCCGTCGACGTGCTCGCCCGCAACGACCACCGGCACGCGCTCGCCTACTACCTGTGGCTCCAGGAGCACTACGAGGACGTCGAAGCGTACGGAGAGATGGTCCGCGTGCTGCGACTGATCCTGCGCCGGGGAGAGGACCGATGAAGCGCGCCACGATCGTCCTTCTCCTGTTGGCTCCCTTCGGCTGCGGCGAAGACGCCGCGCCGGTCATTCCCCGCCACGCGGTGAGCTTCATGGCCGAGTCGGACCCGGGGATCCCGCTCCAAGGGGTGACGGTGAGCGCCAACGGACAGCCGCTCGGCGAGAGCGACGAGAGTGGCCTGATCAGCGCCGTCCTCGAAGGGCCGACCGGCACCATGATGCAGATCGCCTACGAGTGCCCGGAGGGCCACGAGCAGCCGGAGCGGCCGAAGCCGCTCGTGCTCACGACGTTCCAGGCGCTCGATCCGGAGTCGGGGCCACGGGGCCTCGAGATGAGCCTCGAGTGCCCGCCCCTCGAGCGTTGGGCTGCCCTGGTCGTGCGCACCGGGCAGCCGGACCTGCCGATCCTCATCGAGGACGAAGAGGTCGCGCGCACCGACGCCTCGGGCGTGGCCCACCACGTGCTGAGGGGCGCGCCGAACTCTCGCTACCGGGTGACGATCTCCACCGAGGGCAAACCCAACCTGCGACCGCAGAACCCACGCGCGCTGGTGACCCTCGGCTCGCGCTCGGACACCTTCGTGATCGAGGAAGAGATCACCGAGCGGCGGGCGCGCCGCCGCCGCCGTCGCGCTCGCCGTCGCCGCTCCCGCCGCGGCGGGCGGATGACGATCATGCGGATCATTCGCCTGAACTAGCTCGACGAAGTCGAGCTGGTTCACCCTTGCCCCTGCCCCTGCCCTTGCCCTGAGGCGCGAACGGGGGGCGAGAGAGCACCGCACTCGGTGGTCGGTCCTCCCGAGGGCAGGAGCAGGGGCAAGGGCAAGGGCAGGGGGGAAGATCGACGACGCCTGCGGCGTCATCGACTTCCGGCGTCGTAGAGGTGATCCAGCGCGCCGCCCGCCGGGGCGTAGAGCCCATAGATCAGGAGCGCGTTCGCGAGCACCGCGACCACGATGCCGAGGAAGAGGATGTTGCTCGCCGAGCGTGAGTCGTAGAGCCGGCGCATCTTCCGCCCGTACCAGGCCAAGAAGATCATCAAGAGCGCCGCGCTGACCGTGTAGCCGGGGGAGAAGACGATCTTGGTGAGCCCGGGGAGCTTCTGGTCGAGGGGCCCGTAGGTGGTCTTCGCCGGATCGACCAAGAGCACCCGGATCACGACGAGGATGATCGCGCCGAACCAGGCGATCTTGGTCGCGAGCTTGTCGAAGTCGGTCAGCTCGGTGTGGCCGTCGTTCCGGGGGCCGTAGTCGAATTGGCTCATCGGTGGGCTCCAAAGGGGAGGTGGTCCAGATCCACGTTGCCTCCGGAGAGGACGATCGCGACCTTCTGCCGATCCTGCCACGCGCCGGCGAGCGCCGTCGCGATCGGGACCGCGGCGGAGGCCTCGATGATCAGCTTCGCCCGCTCCCAGAAGAAGCGCATCGCGTCGACGATCTCCGGCTCGTCCACCGTCACCACCTCGCGCTCGTCCGCGCGGAGGATCTGGAAGGCGAGCTTGCCGAGCCGGGTCCGGAGCCCGTCGGCGATGGTGGCGCCCTCGGGCGCGGGCGCGTGCACGCCGCTCCGTAGGCTGCGGGCGGCGTCGTCCACCGCGAGAGGCTCGGCGCCGACCACGGCGACCGCGGGGTGGTGGTAGCGGCAGGTGAGCGAGCTGCCGGCGAAGAGCCCGCCGCCGCCCACCGGCACGACGATGGTGTCCACGTCGGGAGCGTCCTCCAGGATCTCCGCCGCCGCGCTCGCCTGGCCGGCGACGACCCGCGGGTCCTCGTAGGGGTGGACGAAGCTCGCGCCGGTGCGCTCGGCGACCTCCTCGAGCGTGGATTCGCGGGCGGCGAGAGTGGGCGCGCACTCGATCACCTCGGCGCCGTAGCCGAGCACCGCCGCCTTCTTCACCGCCGGGGCGTTCTCGGGCATCACCACGAAGGCACGGATCCCCCGCAGCTGCGCGGCGAGCGCGAGCGCCTGCCCGTGGTTTCCGCTGGAGTGGGTGCAGACGCCGCGCTCGGCGTCCTCCTCGCTCAGCGAGAAGACCGCGTTGGTCGCGCCGCGCGCCTTGAAGGCGCCGGCCCTCTGCAGGTTCTCGCACTTGAAGAGCAGCTCCACCCCTGCGCGCTCGCTGAGCGCGCGCGATCCCATCAGCGGAGTCCGGTGCACCTTTCCTTCGAGGCGCGCGCGCGCGACCTGGAGGTCCTCGCGAGTGGGCACGGGCTGGACGGCGGAGCTCATCGCGGGAGAGCATACCGCGCCGCCTCGCATGTCCCGCACTCGCAAGCTCACGTGGCTCCTGGCGCTCTATTTCGTGCAAGGGCTGCCCTTCGGCTTCCAGGCATCGGCGTTGCCCATCTACCTGCGGGAGCAGGGGGTCTCACTGCGGGCGATCGGCTGGGCTTCGCTCCTGGCGCTTCCCTGGCTGGCCAAGGTGATCTGGGCGCCCGCGGTCGACGCGATCCACAGCCGCTCGCTCGGCCGACGGCGCAGCTGGATCCTCCCGATGCAGATCGCCCTCGCCGCCACCTGCGTGGGCCTCTCGCTCACCCGTGAGCTCACGCCCCTGCTCGCCCTGGTCTTCGCCTCCAACCTCTTCGCGGCCACGATGGACGTCGCCGTCGATGGCCTCGCCGTCTCGCTGCTGCGGGAGGACGAGCTGGGCGTGGGCAACACCGCCCAGGTGGTCGGCTTCAAGCTGGGCATGCTCACCGGCGGTGGGCTCTTGGTGGCGGTCAGCGGGACCATCGGTTGGAACGGCCTCTTCCTGGCGATGGCCGCGCTCATCGGCGCCGTCTTCGCCTACACCGTCTTCGAACGGGAGCCGCCCGAGGCCGAGCCCGATTCCGAGATCCGCGATCCGAATTCCGGGACCCGAATTCCGAGAACCGAGAACCGAGAACCGAGCCCCGAGTCGGCGTCCGTCCTACCGATCATCCTGGGCCTCCTCCAACGCCGCTCGGTCTGGGCGCTGCTCATCGTCGTCGGCACCTACAAGCTCGGCGAGAGCTTCGCCGACACCATGTTCCGCCCCTTCCTCACCGACCGCGGCTACTCGGCCGAGCAGATCGGCCTGTGGCTCGGCACCTGGGGCATGGTCTTCTCCCTCGCCGGCTCGGTCGCCGGCGGCGTGCTCGCCTCGCGGATCGGCTTGCTGCGGGCCCTGACCCTCACCGCCGCCATTCGGGTGGTGCCGCTCGCCGGCCAGCTGGTGCTCGCCATCGATCCCCAGCTCGGCGCGAATTGGGTCATCGGCGTCACCTGCGCCGAGCACTTCTTCGGCGGCGCCCTCACCACGGCGATGTTCGCCTTCATGATGTCGCGGGTGGATCCCCGGATCGGTGGGACCCACTTCACCCTCCTGGCCAGCGTCGAGGTGCTCGGCAAGCTCCCGATCGGACCGCTCGCGGGCGAGGTCGCGCAGCGGCAGGGCTACGTACCCGTCTTCGCCATCGCCGTCGCCGCGAGCGTGCTCTATCTGCCGCTCCTCGGCCTCGTCCGCCGGCATCCGCGCGCCGAGGGCTGATCCACGCGCCGCGCGGGTTATGCTCCGGCGTGCTCGATGCGATCGTCGTCGGTGGAGGTCTCGCCGGGTTGGCCGTGGCTCGCTCGTTGGTGGACGCCGGTCGCGACGTGGTCGTGGTGGAAGCGCGCGAGCGCCTCGGCGGACGGCTGCACACCGAACGGCTCGGCGCCGCCGAGCTCGACGTCGGCGGCCAATGGGTCGGTCCCGGTCAGCCGCGAGTGAACGCGCTCATCGACCGGCTCGGCCTCACCCGCTTCCCCACCTTCACCGAGGGCACGAAGGTCCTCGAGATCGACGGGCGCGTCCGCACCTATCGGGGCAGCATCCCCACCCTCTCGCCCCTCGNNGCGCCGCTCGGTCTCGCGCAGCTGCAGCTCCTGCTCACCGCGGTCGAGCGGAGCCAGGCGAAGGTCGACCCCATCGCACCCGAGGCAGCGCCGCGCGCCGCTCGCCTCGACGGCATGACGGTGGACACCTTCCGCCGCCGGTGGGGGGCGACCCGCGAGGTGCGCGCGACCATGGACGCCGCGCTCCGGGCCATCTTCGGCGCGGAGGCAAGCGAGCTGAGCGCGCTCCACTTCCTCGCCTACCTCAACGCGAGCGGCGGTTTCCTCCAGCTCGCCGAAGCGGAGGGCGCCGCCCAACAGGACCGCATCGCCGAGGGCGCTCAGGCGCTGGTGACCGGGCTCGCTGCCGTGGGCACCCCGGTGCGGCTCCGGCTCGGGAGCCCGGTGCACGGCCTCGGTCAGACCGAGGACCACGTCGTCGTTCGGGGTCCCTTCGGCGAGATGCTCGCCCGCCGCGCCATCGTGACCCTTCCGCCGCCGCTGCTCACCAAGCTCCGCTTCGATCCGGTGCTGCCGCCCGAGCGGGTGGCCGCGCTCGGTCGCTGGTCGATGGGCGCGGCCATCAAGGTGATCGCCCTCTACGACCGTCCCTTCTGGCGGGAGCGCGGCTACTCCGGCGAGGTCGTCTCCTCCGATGGGCCGCTGAGCATCGTCTACGACGACTGCGCCCACGATCGCTCGCAGGCGGCGCTCGTCGCCTTCTGCGCGGGGCGGGACGCGCACGCGATGCAGGCGCTGCCGGAAGCGGAGCGGCGCCGCCGGATCCTCGCTCACCTCGCTCGAACCCTCGGAGCGGAGGCGGCGGAGCCCAGCGAGCTGCGCCTGCTCGACTGGGGCGCCGAGCCCTTCTCCCGCGGCTGTCCCGTCGCGTTGGCCGGCCCGGGCGCGCTCGCCCACGGCCCCGGGCTCGCCGCCACCCTGCGGGAGCCCCACGGGCGGATCCATTTCGCCGGCACCGAGACCGCCCGCGAGCACATCGGCTACATGGAGGGCGCCCTCGAATCCGCCGAGCGCGTCCTCACCGAGCTCTGACCTTTCCCGTCGGCTCGAGCACGCGGCTCGAGCGCACCGCTGCGATGCGGNNACGTGGCAAATCGTCTCACCCACGTCGGCCAACCGTGGCGTCACGAGGCGCCGAGCCGGCCGATCGGCGGAGAGCGACCGCGTCGGCGCGAGCCTTGCTTCGATCGTGAGGCATGAAGCAGATACTCACCGCGCTCACGCTGGTCCCGATGCTCCTCGTCGGTTGCGACGACGAACCGACCGAGGCGCTCGACGACCCGATGCTTCCGGAAGCCGAGGCGGTCGCCGAGGAGACGGCGGAGGCTGCCGAAGAAGTGCCTCCCGCCGAGACCGGAGCGGCCCTCGCGATACCCGCGCCCTCGCGCGTGAAGGCCGCGGTCTCGGTGAGCCCGGTCACGCCGGAGATCGAGTGCCCCGGCATGGTCGTGACGTTCGAGGCGAGCTCGGCCGAGCTGAGCGATGACGCCAAGGAGAGGCTCGATGCCTTCGCCGCGTGCGTCAACGAGACCCGCGAAGCCGAGGCGCTGACCGTCCGGAACGAGCTCGATCTCGTGGCGGAGGAGGACTACAACGAGACCCTCGCCAACGAGCGGGCCACCGCGGTCGTCAGCTACCTGACGGACCACGACATCGACGACGCCAACTTCGGTGTGGTCGCCGTCGGCCTGGAAGGCGGCACCGACGACATGCCGCGTCTCTTCCCCGCCGCGAGCGGCAAGCGCTGAGCGCGTCGGCACCGAGCTCCGAAGGAACGCGTGAATAGCTCGGCGGAGGGCTCCGTCCTCCTGGCATGCGCCTTTCTTCCTTCTTCCCCGTCGCGGTGGCGGCGGCGCTCCTGTCCGGCTGCGTGCTCGGGACCGATCCCGACGACGAGCCCAATCCGGATCCGCCGGTGGACGCCCTCGAGACGCCGGAGCATCCAGGGCTCGAGAGCTGCACCGCCGGCATCGACGACGTGACGGTCGATCGGAACCTGGACCTGGCGGCGGCGTTCCGCGACAGCCTCTCCGAGATGGTCACCTGCGGCCAGCTGGCCCAGGGGTTCACCGGAAACCTGGCGCTGGTGCTGGTGAACGCCGCGTCGGGCACGGACTCGCATCCCAGCGGCTTCACCTACGAAGGCGACGGCATCTACAGCTCGGGGGGCGTGATGGAGGTGGCGGTCCACCTGGCCGAAGACACGAGCTTCGGCCAGGCCGGCGACCGGATCACCTGGGACCTCTTCGAGCCGAGCAACTGGTTCACCGAGCTGACCGTTCGCGCCTCGGCGTCGGTGGACCTGACCGGTGAAACGCGGACCGACCTGGAGATCGACTTCGGCGGGACCGCTCCCGGCGCCGAGCTCCTCGGTGTGAACGCGGGTGATAGCGGAACGATCGAGCTGAACACCGACCAGATCCGCGAGCTGCTCGGCAACCTCGAGCTCCGCTCCTTCATCCGGGTCGAGGAGTCGCGCCTCGGGACCGAGCTCGTCTGGGAGATCGACACCCCGGCCGGCAAGGTCGGCGACCTCTTCGACCGCGACGCGGAGCTCCGCACTCAGCTCATCGACGCCAGCGGCACCCACCCGGAGACGGGCCAGGCGCTCGGCCTGGGCGAATGGGCCATCAGCTACACGACCGGCCACGGCGGCACCACCGACGGAACGGTGACCTTCGACGTGGTCGGCGGTGCCTTCGACTATGCGGTGACGATGACCTACCCGCACCGCCGCGCCCCGGACGTGCAGCTGAGCTGCCTCTGAGCGACACGCCGTCGCGGGGGGCCGAGCGGCCCATGAGCTCAATCGGTGTCGATGCCGTCGGCCCGGAGCTCGGCGGCCGTGGCCTTCCGCGCGCGCGTTCCTTCCGGGTACTCGTACCAGCCGGGGTCGTCGTAGCTGTCGAGCGATTCGCGGACCTTGAAGATGGTGAACATGCCGCCCATGTCGATGCGCCCGAAGGCGCCCGGGCCGCCACGCATGGGGATCGAGTTGGGCGGCTGGGGCATGTCCATGTCCCCCATGGCGGCCATGCCGTTGCGGCCCATGGGCATGTAGCCCGGCACCAGCTGCCTCAGCCGGCGGTCGAAGGCCCGCTGGTCGCCGACACCCACCATGTTGGGCACGCCGTGGCCCATCTGGTTCATGATGTGGTGGGTCATGTGGCAGTGCATGGCCCAGTCCCCCGGCGCGTCGGCCTCGAAGTCGACCCAGCGGGTGGAGCCGGTGGGCACGAGGACGGTCGTATGCGGCTGCTGCGCGCTGCGCGGGAACGCCCCGCCGTCGCTCCCCGCGATGCGGAAGGAGTAGCCGTGCAGATGGATCGGGTGGTTGTCGAGACCGCTCAGGTTGCCGAAGCGGATCCGCACTCGGTCCCCGATCTTCGCCACCAGCGGATCGGTCCCGGGGAAGGCCTTGGAGTTCATGGTCAGGACGTTGAAGTCGCCCATCGCCATCGGGTCCGGGCGCGCCGCTCCGATGGGCACGCTCCACTCGCTCAGCATGATGGCGAAGTCGCGGTCGGGGACGAAGCCCCGCGGGCGCCGCGGATGGATGACCATCATGCCCATCATCCCCATCGCCATCTGGGTCATCTCGTCCCAGTGCGGGTGGTACATGAAGGTCCCGGGCTCGCCGACGGTGAACTCGTAGCGGAAGGTCTCGCCCGGTCGGATCGGCGGCTGGTTGAGCCCGCCGACGCCGTCCATGCCCGCCTCGAGGAGGATGCCGTGCCAGTGGACCGTGGTCGGCTCGGCGAGGGTGTTGGTGACGTAGATCCGCACCCGGTCGCCCTCGACCGCCTCGATGGTCGGACCGGGCGTGGAGCCGTTGTAGCCCCAGCACTCGGCGCGCAGCCCCTCGGTGAATTCGTGAGCCACCGTGCCGGCCTTCAGGTGCATGACCTTGACCCCGTCGACCCATCGGAAGGGCAGGCTCGCGCCGTTGGGGGTGACCACCGGCCGATAGCGATCGTCGCTGTCGCCGCTCGCCGGTCCTTCGGTCGCCCGTACTCGTCGCGGGGCCGCGGCGGTGGGCGGCTGCGCCTCGGCGCGTCGCTCGAGCGCGAGGGCGGCGCNNGCCCAGGAAGTCGCGCCGCCGGAGCGCCGGCGTCTTGGCCTCACCATCGGTCGCCTCGCAACCATCGGTGGGCTCGCTCGTTCGATCGTCAGTGTCCGCCATCGCCGCCTCCCGTGCTCATCGCTTCGCCGCCCATGCTCGGCCCGCTCATCTCCGGCGGCTCGCCGCCGGCGATGACCAGCTCGACCCGCGCCGTCGCCTGCCAGAGGTCGAACATCGCCTCCACCCGCTCGCGCGCGGCGTCGATCACCGCCCGGCGCGCCTGCAGCAGCTGGAACACGCCGACGTTCATCGAGTTGTACTGGAGCAGGGTCTCCTCCAGCACCGCCGCCCGCGCCGGCAGGAGCGTCTCGTCGTAGAAGCGCACGCGCTCCGCGGCGTTCAGCCAGGCGGCGCGCGCCCTGCGCGCCAGCGAGCGGATCCGGATCGCCTTCTGGAGGAGCTCGTGCTGAGCGATGCGCAGCCGGGCCCGGGTCTCGCCGATGGCGCCCTGGTTCTGGTCGAAGACGGGGATCGCCAGCCCGGCGGCCGGACCGAAGCTCCACTCCCCTTCCTCTCGCTCGGCGAAGAGCCCGCCGT